>Ga0247608_10000323_pt1 | contig 81385 bp, 72 predicted proteins | sample 176DNAGHGlowgp2_FD_193490 | JGI IMG/M metagenome (GOLD analysis project Ga0247608, IMG submission 193490) | Sheep rumen microbial communities from Palmerston North, Manawatu-Wanganui, New Zealand - 1766 DNA GHGlow gp2 | ecosystem: Host-associated > Mammals > Digestive system > Stomach > Rumen ... | reverse complement strand
CGAAATGGGCGGAGACATATTTGCCGAGACGGAAAACGGCAATATGAACGTGACGATAGTCTGCAAAAAATACTCATGATATGAAAACACGCCCGAATCAAATCGGGCGTTATCTTTTTATCTTTTATCAGCCTGTCCGTCGACCGCAGCGGGGATAGTCAGCGAGGTGACGGTCTCCTTGTCGCCGTTTATGGTGACTTTTCTCGCCTGCAGCCTCGGCATAAGAGCACGTTTTTGCGGGAAACACTGGATGAATACGGCTGCTATCGCGGCAGAACTGGTTGCTGATGATTCGATTGGCTCAATATGAACGAATACGGAATATGTCAATTGCATTGACTTTTATCAGCAAATATGCTATAATTTACTTTAAAGGCTTTACGCTCTCTATCAGAAGAGCACGCCAGAAGGAGGTTTTTGAAATGTGGAAGAATACTCACAATAGGATCATTACAAGAGTGTTGTCTGCAATTGCGGCGTCAGCTGTTGCGGGCAGTCAGATCCTTGCAGCAGTGCCGTATAATGCGGTCGCGGCAGACACACAGTTCCCATTTTCGGGAGCGTCATACACTGCTGACGCTGAAGAAGCCGAGCTGTGGACAGACGAGACGAGCTTCCCGGAAGTGGGATGCTATAAGCTTGGCTGTGATATCAGCGCTTCGTATGTGCTCACGGACGGTCCCCTCGATGTCGACCTAAACGGTCACACTGTTGACATTGATGATATCACCTGTTTCGGTCATGTCATCATCAGGGATACTTCGTCAAAAAAGAAAGGTACCATAAATGATTCGGGTTCTGAATCGCTCTTTACCGTTTTTGATGAGCTTGAAGTTTATGGCGGAACCATCAACGGTTATTCAAAGGCTAACGCCGAAGGTACGATAGACGTAATGCAGACAGGCAGCTTCAAGATGTATGGAGGAACCGTCACAGCTGCTTACTGTCATGCGCTTTCGCTCAACTCAAGCAGCGGAACTACGCTTCTTGCAGGAGGTACTCTGAAAAGCCTGAATAAGGACGAGAGTATTCCCTCCAATTACTGCGAGGCTATAAGTTCATACAGTGGCTATCATGGCACTTTGAATATCACAGGTACGAATATATCATCCGAACGAGGAGACGCCATCGGGTGCAATTCCGATGACGGAAGCCTCAGCATCAGCGGCGGCAGGATAACCAGTGCTGACGGCTACGGTATCTGTTCAACAGGGGATATGCCGATAAACATCGAGGGTAAGATATACATAGTCGGCAAGAGCGGCGGTATATACCTTCCCAAGGGCAAAAAGATAAATCTTACAAATAAGATAAGCAGTATAAACACAAGTGTTTTTGCTGAGGATTCAGGCGTTATTACCAACGGCTTCAAGGAGCTCGGATACGGAAGCTATGTTGTGCCTTATCTCAAGAGCGCAGGAGTCAACGGTACTATTTCGCTTGATGAGAGCGGCGAGCTCCGTATTGATTTGGACAAGGGGGCTGCTTCGACAACAACATCTGCTACAACGACCACTACCACAACCACAACAACTACTACAATTACAACAACTGCTTCGACTACTGCGACGACTGCCGTCACCGATAGCAGGTACGCGGTAATGCGGGATAAGGTGTCATGGTACGAGGCAAATGAATACTGCAAGAGCGTAAACGGACATCTTGCTGTTATCACTTCGGCTGAGGAGGAGGCTCAGATAGAGGAACTCCTTTCAAAAAATTATGTATACAAGTGCTGGATAGGTGGTATCCGCGGTGAAGACGAAGAATTCCGCTGGGTAACGGATGAGCAGTTCTCATACACCAACTGGGATGCTCCCGAGCCAAACAACTGCGACGGCATTGAGAACTGTATCCTCATGTATAGTTCAGGTAAATGGAATGACGAGCTGGACGAGCACCGCTGGAGCTTCGTCTGCGAATGGGAAAACATCGCAGACAGACCCGATACTCTTCCCGTTGTTTCCACAACCACAACAACTGCTACAACACGCACGACAACAACTACTACCACCACAACGACTACCACAACAACGACTACAACTACAACTGCTACCACAACTACAACAGCTGCGACCACCAACACCGCCCCCGTACCTCCCGCTCCTCACAAGCTCAACATCGACGGTGAGATGACGGTCAAGGAAATGAACATCGACGAGATAAAAGCGGCGGGCATCGACCTCGGCGACGACTCGAACTATCACGTATTCAAGTATGAGGTAAAGATGACATTTGACGCACAGCCTGTCATCATCAATAAATACGAGGTAAGAGACGGAGCGTCGAGCAGCTCGGGAAGCGTCGTCGGAGGAACATCATTTTATATTGCTCCGACCGTAAGCATTAATAATGTTCCTGCGAGAGTCATAGGTTATTACGAGACAGCAAGCGAAGAAATGTATATGGTCATCAGCGGTGAGTGCAAGTGGCTCAAGGAGTTTTACGACGTGCAGCTCATCGTTATCAACAAGGACGGAAGCGGCGAGACTCTCACAGACTGCACAGCCAAGCTGAATTCGCCTTCGGGACTTACACTGGTGAACTGCGAGAGAGAGCAGCACTTTGACAAGCTCGAAACAGGCAGTCCCTATATGATACACTGGTATCTGCGCGGAGACGAAGCAGGCGATTATGACCTTACAGCCGACCTCACAGGTTGGAGCAACGGCGAGGAATACACATACAATTTCAAGTCGAAGAACACTCTCCATGTGTACGCAGGCAATGCTCTGAAAATGAGGATAACAATACCACAGTATTCCTTCTACGACGAGGATTACCCCATAAAGATAAGCTTCATCAATGTTTCCGACAAGCCTATCTACAACATCGAGCATACTATCCTCGGCTTCTCCCAGAGCTCAAGGCTGACCGTAAGCAGATACAACAACGGCGTTTTCTTGGGCACAGAGGAACACTTTGAGAACCTTCAGAGCCGCACACTGAATAAAACGGTTTCTGTCGATGTGCTCAACCCAGGCGACGAGGTCGTTGCTGATATCTATATCCACGATATCTGGAAATCTATCCTTGAGCAGGAGATAAACGACCAGAAGATTGCAGCTGACACCATAACGCTCATAACAGGCTTATCCGAGGATCCTACTTGTCTTGCGATAAATCTCGCATCGACGGTATACAAGTCTGTACTCGACAGCATCGTTGTTGCACACGTTATGAAATGCGTGGAGGTCGCTACACTTCATGGCTCGACAACGACTATCCCTCACGAGGTAGTTGTGACCGATATCTCACCTGAGCTTGCGGAAAAGTACAAGTTTGACCTTGCAAAGAATCTTGCAAGAGATCTGACAGGCTGGGTGCTCGACCAGACAAACCTTGACCTTGTATCAAGCGTATATGACGGCGGCGTATTCTTCGAGGGAGTTAACGATGCCGAATCACTTGAGGATCTGAGAGATCCCTGCGTTGAGTACGGGCTGTCCTTCCTGCCCGATAAATTGGATTTTGTATCCGATGCCTACAGCTTGGGCGAGGACATCTACTGGCAGGTCAGAACTCCCGAGGGCGGCGGAGACGTTGAATTCTACGTTAAAAAGGACGTTACTGTACAGCCTGCTCCCGCCGCGAATATAAAGGCACAGAGCATGGCATCTGATGATGACTTTGACATCGAGGTCATCAAGGGTGATTACACAGTCGGCGAAAACGGAAGACTCATACTCAAGAGTCAGGCTATCGTAAAGATAACTCCCAAGAGGGCAGGCATAAGAGCAACAGTCTGCGCAGTTGCCGCAAACGGCGAAGAGGAAACACGCGTTCCGATCGAGATAGTTGATAAGCACGAGTGCGAGGGTGAATTCTTTATCCTTCGTATGCCCGGAGAAGATCACGGTGCTGTAAGAGCTTCATTCTGCAGTACCTGTCATAAGCTCCTTGACTGCAAGCAGCTTTCTAAGAACGTAGTTGCAATGCTCAGCAACGGTGAGTGCTATGACGACATAAGAGGTGCTCTTGCTGATTACGCTAATTACGGAGAGGGACTCAAGCTTTACATTTTCGGTGATGTAAATATCGTCGAGGACGTAACTGTCCCTGCTGACCTCACGCTTGTTATCACTCCCGGTACCAGCATAATTGTAAAAGACGGATGCAAGTTCGTTGCAAAGGGGAGTGCGGAAGACTACAGCGGTATGGAATATGACCTCAGCGGAAACGGTCCTGTTGTTGCAACGACAACTACTACAGAAACTACAACTACAACAACATCTGAGACCACCACAACTACATCGGCAACAACAACGACTGCTGCACCCGTAACGACCACCACGGAAGGCGGCAGCTCTGAAATGCCCAAGACAGGTTATCCTGTTTCATTCGGAATGATAGCAGGTCTTGCTGCTCTGATGACTGCGGCAGGTGCGGTATTGGTTATCAGAAACAGAAAAGAAAACGAATAAAAAATGATAAGAGCGCTGCTTAATGCAGCGCTCGTTTTTCTGGCGATACTTTCGCATTTAAAGCACGTCTCCTGAACTGCCGTTAGAAAGCGGACAATAACGAAAAGGGAAAATGCCAAAAGAAAAGCATCCTTATAAATAGAGATGCTTTTCACTAAATCAAAACTTATGGAACAAGTCGAAAGCTCCTTTTGCGCAATTCGCAAGACGAATTATAGCATAGCAGGGATGAAAAGTCAATCAGCGGAAACATCATACAGAAGTAAATGTTGCCGCAGTGAGGATTATCTCCTGTGCGCCGATGCGGCGGCGGAAGGTCTCGTCGTGCTCGACTATGAGCATAGTGGTTTTGCAGCTTATTATAAGCTTCTCCAGCTGCTTTCTTGATACTACGTCAAGGTAGTTGAGGGGCTCGTCCCATATATAGATATGTGCCGGAGTGCAGAGGCTTGCGGCGATGAGCACCTTTTTCTTCTGTCCGTCGCTGAATCCTGATATATCTGTCGCGAACTGCTCACGTGCAAATCCGAGCTTGCGCAGTATGGCAAGGAAGAGGCTCTGCTCGAAGCAGCGGTCTGAGGCGTAGTCCGCAAGAGTGCCGCGAAGGTCAGAGGTCTCCTGTTCTATTCGGGAGATGCGGAGCTGATGATTCATGACCACCTCTCCTGTGTGAGGTACGTCCTCTCCGCATAGCAGGCGGATTATACTCGTCTTACCGCAGCCGTTGTGCCCTGTGAGTGCGGTGACTTTTCCTTGTTCGATATTGAAGGAGACGCCGCTGCAAATGTCCCTGTCGCCATAGTTTATGGCAAGGTCACGGACGCTTATGAGGCGGCGGCTGAAAAACTGCATCTGTGGGAGCTTCAATGACGCCGTGGTTTCGATGTTGCGGAGAAGACCTGATTTCTTCTTGATGTCTCCGGCTATCCTTGTTTCTATGGCCTTGGAGCGGTTCATGAGCTTCTTGGCTTTACGCGCCATTGAGGGACGGCGGGATATACTCTTTTCCGTCTTATTCGGGTCGAAGCCTATTTTGGAACGCTCTATCTTGTCGGAGTGCTCTGCAGCCTTCTTTGCTGCGGTTTCAAGGCTCTTTATCTCACGTTTCAGCTTCTCGTTCTGTGTAGCCTCAAAGCTGTCCCTTGCCTCCTTGTTGCGCTCCCATGCGGAATAGCTGCCTGTCTCTATCTCAATGTTGGCTCGGTTTATGGACAGGGTATGGTCAGTGCATTCATCAAGTACGGCACGGTCATGGGAGACGAGTATGAAACCCTTCTTGCCTTTAAGGTAACGGCTGACTATGCGCCTGCCGTTTTCGTCAAGGTGGTTGGTCGGCTCGTCGATGAGGAGAAAGCAGTTCTCCTTTAGAAAGAGCATTGCAAGCAGAACCTTGGTCTTTTCGCCGCCCGACAGTGTGTTGAACGGCCGCCATACCACGTCATCGCTGACGTCGAGCAGGGAAAGCTCACGGGCAAGCTGCCAGTTCTCAGCGTCTGGACATATCTCCTCCGCAAGGCTGTATACAGGCTGGTCAGGATCACTGACCTCGAATGGAAAGTACTCAAAGTCCACGCTTGCGGTTATTCTTCCGGTATACTCATACTCTCCCATGAGGAGCTTCATAAAGGTGGTCTTACCTCTGCCGTTCCGACCTGTGAAGCCGAGCTTCCAGTCTGTGTCTATGTGGAAGCTGACATGATCGAATATCACGTCAGAGCTCCCTTCGTATGAAAAAGTCAGATCCTGTACATTGATCATTGACATAATATCGCCCTCCTGACAAATAAAAATACCGCAGGAAAAATGCTCCTGCGGTCTCTTGTTCGGTAAAGGACGCCGAAAAGGCGTGCAGACACGGTCTGCCGCAAGAGACAAAAAGAGCGTAGTTTTCCTGCAAACAGGCACAGCAAACAAGCGGATACTGCTCCGCGGATATTTATGCCGTTGTGCCTTAGTTCATAGCAGGATCACTTACGCATCTTTTCACCTCTTTCGTAATTGTTGGGTATATTATAACACGGTCAGAAGGATTTGTCAAGCGGCATACTGCTCCTTATGTGGTATCTCTGACAGACTGATATTGCGGGCTCTGCCCTCAAAATCCCGCCTAACGGGTGTTCTGTTGTACTGATCGCTGGGATTCTGCGCGGTATTAGCGGATAAGTATTTTTTGAGATAAAACCGAGAATACTTGATTCTTTTTTGCCTTAGGCGCGTTAACTGAGGTTAATAAGTATCTTCAATAAATAGAGGATATATGCCTGACTTGCGGAGCTTTCACAGCGCCTTTTCATACAGCGCATAGGTGTACTCCTTTTCGATAAGTCTGCTGAAATAGCTCCCGGTGACCTTCCCCTTGCGTATGAGTGCGCCCATTGATACAGCCTGTCTGCTGCACATCTCACCGAGAAGGCACTCCGAAAGAGCCTTGCCCAGTCCGAGGTGCTCAGGCTCTGTGCCGAGGTACAGGAGGATATAGTCCTTGCACTCCCTTTTCACCTTGCAGATATGCCACAGCTTTGAGGGCGTGAGCATTCCGCAGGCTGCATTTCCGTAATTCGGCAGCGTGACAAAAAAGCCAACTGCTTTTCCGTTCAGATACGCTATCTTGACCATATCGGGATCTGCGGCATTTTTCAGCGGAGAGTACAGCTTGCAGAATTCCTCCTCGGTAATGTGCGAAAAGGTCTGGAAGCCGCTGTAGAGTGAGATCATCATGCGGTATATCTCACGCAGCGTCTTTTCAAAGCTCTCCCTTTCGAGGCTGGATATCGTGTAGCCCTTTTCGGCGAAATATTGCAGTCTGCGGACGTTCCTTCCGTCAAGGGCGCTCTGCGGTATCCTGCCGTAACGGTTGGAGACATATTCTCCGCTGACGCTGAAGCCGTTTTCGAGGAAGAAGCCCTCGTAATAGCTGAGATTGTACGGCTCGCCCGTATACGGCAGCTGGTCGAAGCAGTTGGTCTTGAGGCGGTAGCGTATCCAGAAGGATGCGTCAACAGGTCCGATGAGGCGGTCGCAGCCGAGCCGGCGCGCCTTTTCCTCTGCTGCCCTGAACAGGCAGTGTGCAGCGTAACGGTCGTTGATACACTCAAAGAAACCGATGTAGGCACAGGTCTGACCGTGGTAAACGGTAAGCATACAGCGAGCCGCAGTATTGCCGTTCTCGTCGGATACAAGAAATGGGTAAACGGTGAAATAATGGCTGAGGATATGCTCGCCTTTCAGGAGAGCCCTCTCCGCGGCGATATCCTGTGTGAGCTGCTCCTTTGAGTAGAGCGAGGACGGGAAACGCAGGAACCTGCGTACATTTTTTTCATTCCGTGTATCGAAGCAAACTGCTCTGTATCTCATAGCTTTCTCCTTTATGATGCGGCTCGGCGAATGAGCTGTACTGTGCCATCAATGCCGTTTAGACGGACGATATCGCCGTCGGTGAAATGCTCGCAGGCATTGCCGACGCCGACAACTGCCGGCTTTTTCAGCTCGCGCGAGATGATCGCTGTGTGTGAGAGCAGCGAACCACGCTTTGATATTATGCCGAGCGACTGTGAAATGACGAATACCCACCCCGGATCAGTGACGTCGGCGAGGATTATCTTTCCGGAGGCGTCAGTGTCAGCGCTTAGCGAGGAGATGTGCGTTATCTCTCCCTCGACTATGCCCGATGAGCACGGAGTGCCGTAAATCAGCGGATCATCGCCGCATAGCGTTTCTGATACGAAATTTGCGGGGTGCTTGTCGAATACCTTGCTGTCAAAGACGATGCGCGTGTGCGGAGGTATCGCTTCAAAGGAAGCCCACTGTCTGCGACGGGAGGCAATAAGCTCGCGGAGTCCGGAGATGCTGCCGTTTGCAGCCTTTTCAAGCTCGTCGAATCTCAGGAAGAATACGTCGCGCTGCTGCTCGATGAGACTGCGTCTGCTGAGGTCAGCGCCGCATTTCAGGACTATCTCGCGAATGAGACCGAAGATTTTTCCACGTGACATTCTCGACCTCTCGCGAAGAAGTATGCCGTTGTATGCCTTTTTTGCATAGAGCTTTGAGAGACCGTGAAGCCTCGGACGGGACTTCTCAGCCCTCGGAGGTGCCGCGCTGAATGTGGATATAGTCTCGACAAGCAGCAGCGGATCTGTGCGGTATGTCTCAGCCTCGAGCTTGAGCTCGCAGACACAGCGGTCGCCGTATTCGCTGATATAGCGTTTTATCAGCTCAGCCGAGCGCGACGGTCTGCTGACGAACCGCTCGAACTCCTCATTGCTTGAAATGCTGCAGAATCCATCATAGCTACCTTCCTCGCGGAGAGCCTCGCAGATATCGTTCAGCATCATGACCGGCTTCATGCTCTCTATGGAGTCCGAGCCGCAGATGAGCTGATTTGCCGTGTCTTCAGGATTTTCGCACTTCAATGAATGCTTCAGCAGTCCCGTGAAAATGAATGCGTACATATCATTTACAAGTGTTAAGTCCCAGCAGTCGGCAAGAGTGTTTTTCAGCTCAACGTATATCGCGAACAGCTCTGCGGGAGAATCGGTCTGACTTATTCTTGCGCTGAACTGCGGGTATATCTCGTCAAACTTGCGGTTCAGCATCTTCATATTGCGCTCGTTCGCGGATATGAGCTGAACGAATGACATCAGCACTCTCAGCTTTGTCATGCGGCTCGGAGCCTCTGCTGAACGAGTTACGCTTTTGTCAGAAACGCCGAGCATCTCCTGCCATATTGGGATTATCTTACTGCTGAACGGCAGCATCGTGATGACGTCGTACCAACTGCTGATACGGTAGTATATCCTGCCGTTTGCGGCGTCGGTCATGTTGGAGAGCACGCCGTCAAGCCTCTCGGCAGTGCCGTCATTGCGGGTAATGCGGCGGACGCAGCTGCTGAAAACGAGGTGGTAGACGTCCTTGACAAAGCTTATTGTCATCGGTGAGGAGATACCGGGATAGCTCTCCGAGATATTGCTGCTGTCGAGGATAATGTGTCCGTCGGGGTGGAGAGTAGTTATCGGACGCGCCTGCAAAATGTATGTCACGCCGTCCTTGACAGCGTATTCGATGTCACATTCGCAGCCGAACAGCTCTCTGATCTTTTCCGCTGTCACGAGCAGCCCGACGATCTTTTCTCTTCCGAGTGCAGGTGCGTTCTCGTTCAGCTCCGCATAGAAGCTCTTGTCGGAGCGGTCGCAGTAATAGGTGCTGACCGCGACCTTGTCCTCCACCACATTGTCACCTGTACCGGCGCCGACGGTGATGACGGTCTCGCTGAGTATGCCCTGCGGATTCGCCGTGAAAATGACACCTGAGCAGTCAGCATCTACCATTGCCTGCACGATGACGTTTATGCGTAGCTCACCGCGGCTCAGTGCGTTTATGCGGAGGTATTCCGCCACGCTTTCGGTATCGGCAGAAGCTCGGCACTGCTCTATCTTTTCCCATACCTTGTCAGCCGGAACGAACAGGAATGTCTCGAGCTGTCCAGCGAAGGAGAACGATGAGCTGTCCTCGGCGGAGGCTGACGAGCGGACGGAAAACAGCGCTTCAGTGTGAAAATTTCGGCTTATATAATCGCGTACCTCAGCCTCCTGAGTCTCATTTGTCACGCAGAAAAGCTCCGGCACGTTAAAGCCGTGCTGCTTCATTTTGAAGAGGCGTTCAGCCTTTGCACCGATGCTGAACTCGGTGAAATTATCGGTATTGATGATCATTTATCTCACCTCGAAAAAATGATGTAGCCCACAACTGTCAGGAGCATGATGCTCTCCTGAATGTATGTGTAGCGCTCGACCTTCTCGACGAGCTTGAACTTGTGCGGGTCGTGTATGTACTCGATGAATTTCCACGTCATCCAGCAGACGTTGATGAAGAGCGCGATGACGGAGAGCCAGCTGAGCCTGTAGACCAGCAGGAAGTTTGTGATGATGTCAGCTATCGTGAGTATGAGGACAAAGCGCGTAGCCTTTTTGTAGCCGAAAAGCTTGGAATATGTGACATATTCGGTCTCGTCCTCGGGAGCCTTGATCTTGCGCGATATCTCCCATATCAGAGCAGGGAAGTACAGCGTGAATGCGGCAAGTACAGTAGTGAGGGTGAAGGCGCTCAGACCGTACTTTATGCAAGTGAAAGAGATGATGTAGATGTTCATTATCATCTGCACGGGGTTGTGGGTGACGAGTGCGAGCGGCAGGCTTTTCTGAATCTTTTTCTTGTGGAAGAACCACAGCGACATCAGCGTGCCGTAGACGTACAGGAATACGAAAAACGGGATATTGTTCATGAAGCAGACGTTGAGAAAGATCGTTGCGCCTATCAGCAGGCTCACAAATATTGCGAGGTCCTTTTTCTTCACTCTGCCTGACGGGAGCGGACGCTCCTTGAACAGGCGGCAGTCAAGCTCGTAGTCCTTGAAATCGTCGGCTATCCTCAGCCAGCACAGGAAGCTGAATACCGTGAAGCCTCCGATGAATTCAGCCAGTGTTATGTGAAAATTTGTCACTCCGTTGTTGAGGAGAATAATGAAGTAGATCTCGAAGAATACTATGCCGCCGAGAAGCAGCCTCGGAATTATTGGGTACATCTCCTTGAAGTAGATATTAAGTCGTTTTACCATAAAAAACGCCTCCTGTCATATATTTTTGCGTATCTTCAGTGCATAGAGCGCTGCGTTCAGCGCGATGTGGGTCAGTGCACCGAGTATTATGTACTGAATGTACTGCGGAACAGTCAGACCTGCTATTATAGCCAGTATCAGGACGACTCCGAGCAGCGAGTCTATCTGGTCAATGATGAAGAATGCAGCGCCCCTGAGACCGCTTGTCGTCTTGCCGGGCTGTATGCCGATACGGCGCTTGATGTAGCTGTTCGGAAGCTCGCAGAGGACGTAGGCCAGACCGAATACCGCACCTGCTGCGGCGTTGAAAAGGAGCGTATTGTCGAAGTGGCGGTACAGCTCGTTCCGGCTGCCGACAGCGTCCGACGAAGCGGAAAGGAGTCCCCACAGCATCTGCGCGATACACGTTGCGGCTATCATTCCGAAAAAGCCTGCCCAAGTCTTGTTATCGCCGAATATGCGCCTGCCGTCCGGACAGCTCTTACCGCCGTCTATCGGTGAACGGTGCCGGCGGTAGAGCGTCGTTTTCGTGAATACCATATTTGCGGCACCGCCGATAACTACCGGCATTAAAGTCGCGTACATAATGAGGATCCTCATCACATCATCTCCAGTATCTTAGGTATCAGGATCAGGCCCTGCGAAACGAAAAATGCAATGGAAAGAATGAATACTCCCGCAGCTGCAGTGTCCTTGATGAACTTGTTGTCGGCGGATATCTCCGGGAATTTCGTGTCCAGCAGGCGTTCGAGCGCCGAGTTGAAGTATTCTGCTGCGAAGACTCCGCATACGAGAGCAAATCCGATGAGGAACTCCGTCAGGGATACACCCAACATCAGTTCCGCAGCGACGAAAACGGCGTAAATTGCGGTATACTCGCGGTAATTCCGCTCCTCTTTCCATGCAGCCTGCATACCCTGAAATGCGCAGTACATACTCTGGAAGATATTTTTGTTTTTCATTGAAGCGAGGTCGTTCTGCGCCTTGTTCAATGTACCTGAAACAGCGTTTGTTTTCATAAGAACACGTCCTTTCTGTGTTTTATAGCTTTGAATGCGTTCTTTACTTGTAATTATAAGCGTTTTTCCTGAAATTGGAAGAGGCTGACTGTCACTTTGCTGATTACAATTGTCACAAAAAAGCACCTGCCAGCTCAAAACGATTCATAAGTATTGTGAGTGGCTTATCAGCATAGAAGAAGATATACACGGCTAACATCTCCAACTGTAAGTTGCCCTTAAAGATGTAAAGTATATATGCAACAAGATGCCTCCCATAGGGGAGGCATCTTGTTATGAACGTTATAGTTCTTTAGGTCTAGCAAATTCCTTCAAGGTAGGAACTTCACCTGTGGTGGTTGAAACAAGTGCATAGTACGCAAGTGTCGTTGATGCATTCATAACGGCAGTCTGAGCAAACTGCGTTATCGGCTGAACAGGCGAAGCTCCCGCCACGATAAGCAGCGTCATTATGCCTGCCGCAGTCTTTTTCCAGAAATTTTTCATCTGATTTTCTTCTTATTCTCCCAAATGCCCATTTAGAGCATATAAGACTTATAATAAATATACGGACCAACTATACCGCTTTTTGCATAAAATGTCAAGGATTTCGCGATATATCTTGAAATTATAACTTTTTTGTGTTATAATGATATAAGACTTCGGAGTATAAAGGAGAAAAGCAGATGTCGGGATTTGCAGAAAAAGTGAAATCGTTTATGAAAAAGCCGCAGAATCGCCTTGAACTGGCTGTGGATATCCTTTGCCTTGCGGCTTCCTACGGACTGTTGTTTCTTGCACCCGACAATATGAATATCCTGTTCTGGGTGCTTTTCGCTTTGTCGGCTTTTCTTTTCTGTATAGGCTTCTTCCGTCTTGGCTTCATCATTGACCCTCCCAAGACGAAAAAGGGTATGCTCATATCGGGGAGCCTGCTCGTGCTGTTCGGCATTTTCCTTAACATTGTCGGTATCTCCAAGATTTACGCCTCACACGGCAGCGAGAGCAGCATATCCGTTGCGGTGCTTCTACTTATAGAAGCGATAGTGATGTATTCGATCACCGCCAGTCATGCAGATGCGCCCCGTTCGCAGTGGATCATGTCACTAATTGTTCGTGCAGCCGCTGTACTCATGTGGAGCGTTGCTGTCGTTTTTGCGGTCATTACATCTGTTTCTGATACGGCGATCGCACTCTGTATCATGCTGATCGTGGAGGGCATCGTCCTCTGGGCAATGGGCAGCGGTAACAATCCGTACAATTCATCGTTATCCCCTATACGTGCCGTACCTGAAATGAAGATGACTGTCGGCGAGCTCCGCGACGCGCTTGCCGATACGGAAACACAGCTTGGTCATCCGTGGCTCGGAAAGATACGAACCATCAAAGAAGATACGATAATTTACGGACCGTCAGACGAGGACGTTTTCGTTTACGGCTATTATCATTTCGGGCGATTCTATGTTGCATACAGCAACGATATATCATACTTGAATGAAGAACAAGCCAATTCACACCGTATTACTGAGATTCCCGATAACAAGGGCAAATGTCTCGGTGCAGAAGCTCTCCCCGAAGCATACGCAAATATGATAAAGCAATACCTTGAAAACGGGAATATCGTATGGAGCACAAAACTGAATAAGTCCAATAAAAAGCACTAATAAACTACAAATGGAGGATATGCAAATGAACACAAGAAAATGCCCGTCCTGCGGCGGAGAAATGGAGCTTTCCATCTCAAACAAGTGCCTGATATGTCCCTTCTGCGATACGCATATAGATGTCGATATCAAGGACGACGACAACACGGCGCTGCTTGATGAGAAGATATTTGACTTTCTTTGGCAGCTCGACAGCCTGAAGAAATATGAAAAAGTGGTTGAGGGTATTGATTCTATGCGCTACTGCCTTAACAATCTGAAAAGCACAGACAGCATAATCGATTTCATCAGGACGGCGCTTATTACTGACACGGATGTAGCCTCAGAGGGTATCAATCAGGAGCGGATAGACAAGATAATGCCGAAGATAGCGAGCCTTATAGAGCCCGACGAACAAATAATCGTATACGGCGATGTCGGTATTATATCACGCGGCAAGGAATTCTTTGTTATAACCGATAAACGCAGTATATTTGTGAATGGAAAGAAGATAAACAGCATACAGCACAGCGAAATCAGTGTTATCCGTTTGAACCCGAATGGAGGGTATCCTCGCTGGCTGCTCAACAATCACAACGAGTTCGCAGTCTTTGGAATAGGAACCAAATACAGGCTGCTGGGAGCGATAGCAGCTCTGATTTGCCTATATTCTTGGGATGCTCGCAAAGAAAAAATAAAACTGATGTAAAACACAGCGGTCGGAATGTTTACTGCATGCCGATGGCTCTATGCGTGAGCTGAATGTTATTCTCGCAGATTGTCGTGTGGCATTCTCGCAGATGTCGGAATCTGAGAAAGCTAACGCTGCACAGACACTGGTCGGCAAGAATGCGATGTCCGGCTTCTTGGCTCTTATGAACGCAGCGCCGGCAGACATTCAGAAACTGGAAGGCGCTATCAGTACCTGCTCCGATGAGATTGACGGATATAACGGTGTAACGGAAAAGATGGCGGCTGTCATGCAGGACAATCTCGGCGGACAGCTCACTATTCTGAAGTCCCAGCTGCAGGAGCTTGCAATCAGCTCTTCGGTGAGATCCTGATGCCGGCTATCCGGGCAATTGTCAGCAAGATTCAGGGACTTATTGATAAGCTGAATGCAATGTATCTGCCACAGGAGACTCAAAAATCGTTCACAGCGGCTTTATTTGCTCTCGGTGGTGTAGTTTCCCGACATGCCACCGATGTCGTCAAAAACGGCTCACAAATCGCTGATAGGTTTTCTATCACTTGGTTTTCGAGGAAACAAAAAAAGGACTCGATTCCAGTGTTTTCATATTTCGTGAAAACCACTAAAACCGAGTCCGAAACTTTGTATACTATTTTTTGCTGACAAAATCGAGATTTGCCTGTATTTCGACGTTAAAAAACTCACTGCAAGATCATTTTCTGTATTTTTGCTTAGTTTGAAGTATAAGTCACTTTCACATGGAGAAAGCAGACTAAAGCTATTTATATCTGATATTTTGCTTTTGCTCATAGTTGATCTCCTAATCATGTAGTTCGTTTGCTTTTTCAATGACAAACCCTCTATTTACAGTGTTTAAGTTCGTTAATCTCGATTATTCAGAACAGATCCAGCATGCTGTCGAGATAGATCTCTTCACGGACAGTAAGCTTGTATTCCGGCTTTATGAGATAATAAAGCAGAAATTCGAGATTGACAGCACTTCCGAGTCCTCTGCCTTCTATTTTGAAATTAGAAAAACCAAGAGGCAGATATGTGTTGATTATATCATCTATACTGATAAATCCTGGATTTTTCATTGCCTTTGAAAATCGGTATCCATCTTTGGCATCAGGTGCCGTACAGATGTGTTCGGGACAGTTTTCTCCGAGATTTTTTCGGCTGACATTTTCATAGCAAGTTTTTCTGTCTTTGCAGTAAAACAAGCAGCATTCATTGCACAAAAATTCGACTTTATCTTTCTGCGCCTGCGAGAGTGTGTCAAGTTTATCGTACAGCTTATTCAGCCTGAAATCAGGAACAACATACTTAAAGTCATTCCGGTCTGTTTCCTTTACAAACTTTCTAAAATCAGTCTGGACCTTTGTAGTCGAGGAAACGAAATAAAGACCGGGATAATTCTTTTTGATATGTTCAAGTAAGAGATCTGAATATATTATCACACCATTTCGGACACCTTTGCTTCCGGCGAAAAGCTCACACAGTGAATTGCATTTCCTGTCGGTGAGATGTTCGGATCTTAAAAGTGAATTGCTGAAAGTGAGCCTTGAAGAAATACCGTATTCATTCATAAGTGCGAGCACATCTTCAGCTTTACATTCGCCGAATCCGACACGTCCGCCGCCCCAGATACAGTCCGCCGGAGCACCATAGACTGATGCTATTTCGCACCAGTCGTAGAAGTATTCACGGTGCTTGCGGTACAGCGGCAGAAACACGCTGTACAGGTCATAGAACTCAAACAGCCCCGGAAGATGAAAATAAGCTTTATTTTGTGCCTTGTTTTCCATATATGATCTTACCATTTCCTTTAATCTTATCAAATACAAGTATATCTGCGCTCATTTCAAACACCTTTATTTCTTTTCTTGGCTTTCTCAGGATTCTTCGGAAGTATGTCAGTGTACTCCCTGAAAGCTCTGAACAAGAATGCTATTTCATCATCTGAAAAGGCTTTGATAAGCTGTTTATTTAGTGTTGTCCTGTCCTCAGCATTCATCAAGAGCTGTAATATCCCGTTCTTTCTGCTGTTAAAACTGCCTTTCGTGTTTACATCGAAGATCAAGCTCAGATACAATTCTATCGGCGATGTATCAAGCATCTCCGGTGATATTCATTTTGCTGCAAGTAAAATCTCCCTTGCGTTGCTTCGGTTATCAAAGATCATTTCAGCAAGCCATTTCGGAACATGCTTATTTTTTCGGGAAATCACCGTAAAATTCTATTCTTTCAAGTGCGGTACAGCCTTGAAATGCCTCTAACCAAATAACCCACATTATTATTTATAGATCTCTACAAATCTGAGAGTTGTCCCGTCTATTAGTTCCTTGATTTTATCCTCAACATCAAGATGCATAAGGTAAACGTGAACTCCACTTTCAGCAAGTTCCATGAACTCAGGCAGCATTTCTTTCAGATACAGGTGAACTTCACTTTTGTAGTACGCCGCTTCAGTGTAAAGGAATGAACCTCTTTTCAGCAGCGGCTTGAATGGCTCAAGAGTTGCCGTATCCCCTGTGTAGACTACGTTATTTCCGTGGATATTAAGATGATAGCCGAAGCATCTGCCCTCAAGAGGCTTAACGTGTGTTGTCGGCACTGCTGAGATGAACCACTTCTTATCCAACTCATCAGCTGTAATAATATTGAACCACTCCTGTTCGCAGCCCTCTATCCTCATAAGCAGCAGGAGCAGGTCCTCCTTAACTTCTGCCGAGGGTGCAACAATAGTCACTTTTTTCTTCATATAGCTTGCAAACCACACATATTGCAGCATAGTTCCTACACCGCCGCTGTGGTCGCCGTGAGTATGAGTGACAAGGATATAGATATTGTCATACTGCTCCCAATTCATCTTCTTGACCTTCTGATACGAAGTCGCAGGACAGTCAATAAGTACAAGCTCATTATCCTCCACAAAGAAAGCAGAATTATGCTCATCTGCAAAAGCTGAACCTCTGCCTAAAAACAAGAGTAAATTGTCATTTTGTATCTCGGTCAGCAGTTCAGAAATATGGTCTCCCACATTTTCAATAGTACTATGACTTCCGTGAACTGTTTTCACAGTAACGGACAGCTTATCACAGTTTTGGTAATTGTCAGGCAGAATAGTATCCTTGTCGCTGCACAGAGTGTAAGCACGTTCATTCTGAGTGCTTACAGACATTTTACGGTACTGCTCCACAAACTCAGAAGGTATACCCGAACTTGTGATGATCTCCAGCTCATGTGGATAATAGCATGGATTTGTAAGTATACACGGACGCTTGAACTTTCGGCTCAGCTTATCAGCATACCAGCCTCCGAGACTTTGTCCGACAAATATAAAATCATCGGTATCCACCATATCTGAAAAGCATTTCATCAGTTCCTCGGGAGCAGTATTTATATAATCTATCTTCGGCGAAATTATATCCTCTGCTGGAAAAAATTTACAAAGTGCCTTGTAGTTCTTGTTATCGGCTTCTCCCATGAAGATTAAGTATTTTCATATTATCATTCCTTTATTCAGGCTCTTTCCCGATAAGCCTTATTATTTCAGCTTCATCAGCTTCCGGATACAGTTCCTTTACTCTGTTTATTATGCGCTTCCATGATTCATGCGGAGATTCGCTGTACGCGGAAGTGACCGTATCATATCCCCATACAGCCTCCGGCGGAAGAAGTACCGATACAGGCATACCGTACTCCTCACCTTTCTTATTCTTTCGCCTGTGAAAGTCCGCAGTAACAAGATAAGTTTTCATCATAAGGTCAGTTGTGATACCGGGGAAATTCTTTTCACCATCCTTGCCGAAGCCTGCAAGCTTTTTCAGGTCGGTCGTGAGAATTTGCTTGTCGGTCCACACGATATCTCCGTCGCTGTCGGTATCGGTGAGAACGTCCATTATCAGCTTCTCCCGGCGGTTGACAACGCTGTCCTCCCACGCGGAGTCAAAGTCATAGCCGTCGCGTCTGTAATTGGCGAAATACGGCAGCCATTCGAGACTGATGAAGCCTGCTTTTTTATCGAAGAATTTGCCGTATGCGACTTCATGACCTGCCGCGATCATCTCTCGCCACTCCCATGGGTCTTGTTCTCTGTCGCCGGTCCACCAGAAGTCAGCTGAAACGTGCTCTTCAACGGAAAAACCTTTTACTCCGTTGCCAAACAGCGGAAGAAAGCCAACTTCGTTTATCCAGTTCACAAGCTCTTTCGGGGTGCGTATCCTGTAGGGATCGTCCCACGCAAGTCCGTACATTATCCATTCACCGTTTTCTACTGACATAGTGTTCTCCTGAGTTTTTCTTTATTATAGCACATTTATACGCTATTTACAACACATTTGAAAAATGTTATAATAGTATCAATGATACTATCGGAGGCGCAAAATGAAAGCAGTTATCGCAATGGATTCATTTAAGGGAAGCATTTCTTCAATTGAAGCAGGAAATGCTGCTGCAGAGGGAATACGCCGAGTTTTTCCCGATGCTGATACAATAATAAAACCTGTTGCAGACGGCGGAGAAGGAACTGTTGAAGCCCTCGTCAACGGACTGAACGGACAATTGAGTGAAGCCGAAGTCTCAGATCCACTCGGCAGAAAGATAACCGCCAAATATGGCATTCTCCGAAACAATACCGCAGTTATTGAAATGGCTGCGGCTTCGGGACTTACACTTCTTTCTGATAATGAACGTGATCCAATGCTAACTACCACTTACGGAACAGGCGAGCTCATTCTTTCAGCGATACGCAATGGCTGCCGTGATTTCATAATCGGTATAGGCGGAAGTGCAACTAATGACGGCGGTATCGGCTGTTTGCAGGCTCTCGGTTTCGGTATGCTCGATGATAAAGGTCAGCAGGTAAGCTTCGGTGCAAAAGGGCTTTCGCAGCTTACAGAAATAAATGACACGAATGTTATACAAGAACTAAAGGAGTGCAGTTTCAAAGTAGCCTGCGACGTCACAAATCCTCTTTGCGGCGAGAATGGGTGCAGCACAGTATTTGCTCCGCAAAAGGGCGCAAAAGCTAAGCTTATACCCGTAATGGACGGATATCTCCGAAATTTCGCTGAGCTGACAAAGAAATATAACGCCACCGCTTCACCTGATACTCCCGGTGCAGGGGCAGCAGGCGGTCTTGGATTTGCGCTGATATATTATCTTAACGCAGAATTTGAATCAGGTATAGACTTGATAATGCGCGAAACTCAGCTTGAAGATTCTGTAAAAGATGCAGATATTGTTATCACTGGCGAAGGTTGCCTCGACAGCCAGACCGCTATGGGAAAAGCTCCCGTTGGAATCGCAAAGATAGCGAAGAAATATGATAAGCCTGTTATAGCTTTCAGCGGAGCAGTTAAAAACGGAGCGGAGTTATGCAACAAGAATGGCATAGACGCATATTTTCCTATAATCAGGCAAGTATTTACACTTGAAGAGGCTATGGATAAGACCACTGCCTATCGTAATCTCGCCGATACAACCGAACAGGTATTCAGAACGATAAAGCTATTCAAACAATAAGATCATATGCGGATATCACAAAGCTGCGCTGTATGCCTGTTATTATCGAGCACAGTCTACAGATCCAAAAAGACGAAGAGGAATACGGACTGAAGGTGCTCGGGGCGATATATCATCTTGAAAGCGGAGAGGTAGAGTTCCTGTGATAAGTAAAATGCATATTATTGAAGTATATCGCTTTAACAATATTGATGATTATAATTCGAATTGCAACGAAATATATTGATTTGTTTTTTATCATGTGATATAAGATGAAATTAATCGGTTTATGTTATATATCGAATTAAAAAGGTTAAATATTTCAATTAGTGTAAAATTGGTGCACTAAATCAAAAATAGCACATAATCAAAAAATATTACTGCTCGCAAGATAGTATAGAGTCCATCCTGCGAGCAGTTCTTTGTTAGCAATATAAGCCTATATTCAGGCAAAATTAAAAGGCACTATACTTTGCAATATAGTGCCAAAATTCTGTAAGTCCATTTCTGAAAAGATGACACCCGAAAACCAGCTATTTTTCGGACTTTGTCAAAACAATCATATCATAAAAATATATGTAACAGTATTTCGCTTTGTATATTCAGCTCCATGTGTGAATGGCACATGGAGCTTTTGTTTTATTCTGAAACGATCTGGCTTGCTGTCTGGCACAACTGATAATATAAAAGTGAGCCACCAGCTTAACGACATTACCCTTTATGGGCGAAAAATTTTTCCCTTCTGACATTTTTAAATAAGCAGAGTATCGGGGATAAGACTTGATCTGCTCCGTGAATCGAATCCCATATAGGAAAAACGTTGGAAATAGTTACAAGAAAAAAAGGTAGTGCTTGGTTATAATGCTGATAATTAGAGATTTTCGGTTGATATTCAACAATAATCATTGCGTTTGTGTGTTGAATGTGTTAAAATTAGATATGTTTAAAAGCATATCAATGTAACCATATTTTCCGAATTGCTAATTATGGGGTTGAACAAGGAGGGTATAATATGCAGGAACTGCTTGAACGTAAAAAAGGACTTCACAGAAGTGTTTTGATCGTTGATGATGAATTCATTGAAAGAGAAATGCTCGGTGCAATGCTCAGTGATATTTATGAAGTTAGCTATGCCGAAAACGGCTCACATGCGCTTGATATCATCAAGCGTGACAAACTGACGCTTTCGCTTGTTATTCTCGATTTACATATGCCTGAACTGGACGGCTATAGCTTGCTGAAGATTATCCGTTCGGACAGTGAGCTCCGTCGTATACCGGTTATCGTACTGACTTCTGAAAAGGATGCAGAAGTTAAGAGCCTTCAGCTCGGTGCAGCAGATTTTATAACAAAGCCATATGAAGCTCCTGATGTGATACGAGCAAGAGTTGGACGCTCAATTGAACTCGCCGAGGACAGCATTATCATTCACGAAACGGAGCGTGACAGTCTGACCGGTCTTTTTAATAAGGAATTCTTCCTTGAATACGGCAGACGCCTTGATTATCAGAACGATAATATGCCTATGGACGCCATAGTTCTCGATATAAACCGTTTTCACATCGTAAATGAGCTTTACGGAAGGGATTACGGTGATCTGATACTGAAAAAAATAGGAAACAGTATACACGAGCTTGTTTGTCAGACAGGCGGCCTTGCGTGCCGCTCCGGCAGCAACAGTTTCGGTATATATATCCCGCACAATTCTGACCTCAGAGAAAAGCTCTCGCAGTATACGGAAAAGATAAATGAGAGTATGGGAGATCAGAAAATCAGCGTAAGAATGGGAATATACTATGATGACGGCAGTATTACCGATATCGAGCGCAGATTCGATTGTGCAAGACTTGCATGCTGCAAACTCAGAAACAGCTATTCTACATGCTATGATTTCTACAACGCTGAGCTTCATAGCAAGGAGCTCCATTCCGAACGTCTTATAAACGATATGGACAAAGCTCTTGCAGAAAAGCAGTTCAAGGTTTTTTACCAGCCTAAATACAGTATAAGCGGAGAAAAGCCTGTTATCACCAGTGCAGAAGCTCTGGTGCGATGGTTCCATCCGGAGTTTGGCATGGTTAGTCCGGGTGAATTCATCTCACTTTTTGAAAATAACGGGCTTATTCAAAAGCTTGACATATATGTATGGAATGAGGCTGCCGCACAGATCCGATGCTGGAACGATAAGTACGGAATATCAATTCCCGTATCCGTGAATGTTTCAAGAGTTGATGTATTCAACCCGCAGCTTTGTGATATATTGACCGACATAGCCAATAACAACGGTCTGAGCGTTGAAAAACTACTTCTGGAGATAACAGAATCAGCCTATACCGATAACGCGCAGCAAATAATCGACACAGTTGCCGCTCTCAGGGAAAAAGGCTTCAAAATAGAAATGGACGATTTTGGATGCGGTTATTCATCATTGAATATGCTTACCTCTTTACCAATAGATGCTTTGAAGCTCGATATGAAGTTTATACGCAATATCTGTACAAATCCTAAGGATTATCGCCTTGTCGGGATAATGATAGATATAGCACGACTGCTTGAAGTTCCTGTTATCGCAGAGGGCGTTGAAACTAAGGAACAAATGGAACTGCTGAAAGCTGTCGGATGTGATATAATACAAGGCTACTATTTCTCGAAACCTCTTCCTCCTGAGGATTTTGACAAGCTGATAGAGGCGGAGTTAAAGGAGGGGCAATATGCTTACAATTGAAAAGCTCAGGGAATACGGAGCAAATGTTGATGACGGTCTTACGCGCTGCATGGGAAAAGAAGATTTTTATCTTCTTCTTGTGGGAAAAGTGCTTGAGGATAAAAGAATAACTGCGCTTGAAGCACAGCTTGCAGATAAAGACCTTGATTCAGCCTTTGAAACGGCTCATGCACTGAAAGGTATGTATGCGAATCTCTCCCTTGATCCGTTGACAAAACCGGTAAGTGAGATTACCAAACTGCTCAGGAGCAGAACAGATACCGATTATTCCGCGCTAATAGAAGAAACAATAACACAATTTGAAAAGCTGTGCAGCTTGTAACAAAATGAGGCATATCAAATGAATTTGAAAAAAAGCCGAAAAGCGCTTCCTGTCGCTGTGATAGGAAGCGTATTAATAGCCGCTATCCTTATACTCGGAACCCTATGGACAGGTCATAAGGCAAAAAATGATACGATAAAAGCTGTCAGTTCGGTAAGTCTATTTTATCTTGATGAGCTTGCTGGCAGACGTGAACAGGTCGTTTCATCGGTACTGCGAAGAAATGTCAGTGACTTGAAGACTGCCGTCGGCCTCATGACAGATGAAGACCTTAGCGATATCCAGCACTTACAGGCGTATCAGGCTCGAATGAAAAAGCTTTACACCCTTGAAAAATTTGCCTTTGTTGATACTGATGGGACGATATATACATCCCTCGGCATACAGAACGATATTGAAGAATACAATATCGACTATGTCGGCATTAGCGAACAGCAGATATCAATAAAGAATTCGGATAACGGTGAGAAAAAGGTCATAATAGCTGTTCCTGTCGACGGCCTCTCTCTCGGTAGCAAGACACTTGTTGTCTGCTTTATGGAGATAGATATGGATACCATGCTTGAGGGTGTGGCTCTTCGTTCTGACAATAACGATACGACCTTCTGCAATATTTATACAAAAGACGGTAAAGCTCTGACCGATATGGTACTTGGCGGACTTGCAAGTGAGGATAATCTCCTCGATGCACTTGAGCATGCGGATTTTGATAACGGTGTTACAGCTGATAAGGTCAGAACAGATTTTGAAAGCGGAAACAACAACTACGTTTCGTTTACGTATAATAATGTCAAAGAGACACTATCATACATTCAGATCGACGGGACTGACTGGATGCTGACGTATCTTATCCGTGAGAGTGTCATAAGTGAAAAGATTGGCGCTACATCGAATGGTATCCTTATGCGCAGTCTGCTCCAGACAGTTCTTACGGCAATAATCCTGATGATAATGTTTGTAGTGCTGTATTACCAGAACAAGCGGGCAGCTAAGATAGCGTTTGAAAAGGAATCCTCTGAAGCCGAAAACCGCATAAAGCAGGAGGAACTCGAACATCGACTTGAATTGCAGGATAAACTGCTTGAGCAGGAGAAGCAGAGAACACAGCAGGATTTTATGATAACCGCACTCTCATCAGATTACAGGAGCGTGTACTTTGCTGACCTTGATTCAGATAATTGCATCTGCTATCGTTCTTCCGTAGAAAAAAATGAAGGACCGCAGGTCGGAGATGAGTTTTCTTTTAAAGATGCATTTACAAGATATGCAAATGAAAGAGTTGCCGAAAGTTATCGTGAAGGCTTCCTTCGCTTCATTTTCCCTGAGAATATAAGAAAAAGGCTTGAAAGTGAAACTATATTGAGCTATCGTTATCTCATAACCAATGATGACAAGGAAAGCTATGAAATGCTCCGTATAGCAGGCGTTCGCCGCGCTGAAGACAGAAAAGACCACATGGTACACGCTATCGGCGTTGGCTTTACTGACATTGATGATGAAATGCGGGAGCAGATGGCTCAGAGTCAGGCGCTCAGCGATGCACTCACAGCTGCTGAAGAGGCAAGCAAGGCAAAGACAGCCTTCCTTTCAAGTATGAGCCACGAGATCAGAACGCCGATGAACGCGATAATCGGTCTGGACAGCATAGCGCTGAATGACCCTGATATTTCGGCTCAGACACGGGAATACCTGGAAAAGATAGGCGGCTCCGCAAACCATCTGCTTGCACTTATAAATGATATCCTTGATATGTCAAGGATAGAATCAGGCAGACTGATACTGAAAAACGAGGAGTTTTCCTTCTCGAATCTGCTTGAGCAGATAAATACGATGTTCAGCAGCCAATGTACCGATAAGGGTCTGCAGTATAACTGTCATATCAACGGTTCTGTCGACGACTACTATATTGGTGACAGCATGAAGCTCAAACAGGTACTTATCAATATAATTGGCAATGCTGTAAAATTCACTCATGAGGGTGGAAGTGTTGACCTTACTGTTGAGCGCACAGCTCAGTTTGACAAGAAATCGACGCTCCGTTTCACAGTATCGGATACCGGAATCGGTATCAGCAAGGAGTATCTCCCGCATATCTTTGATTCATTCAGTCAGGAAGACAGCTCGGCGACCAATAAATATGGAAGCTCTGGTCTTGGACTTGCTATCACCAAAAGCATTATTGAGATGATGAACGGTAATATTGAGGTCAGAAGTGAAAAAGGTAAAGGTACCACGTTTACCGTTGCTGTTACGCTTATGGATTCTGAACGAAGACACGATGAGAATAATGAGTTCGTTATTGATACAAATAATATGAGCGTTCTTGTCATCGACGATGATCCTGTTGCATGTGAACACGCAAAGTTGATACTGGAAAAGATAGGTATAGCATGTGAGATAGCCTATTCAGGATTTGATGCAATTGAAATGGTAAAACTGCGTCACGCAAGGCAGAATCCTTATAACCTAATTCTTGTGGACCTGAAGATGCCTGATATGGATGGAATCGAAACTACACGCGAGATACGCAAGATAGTCGGTCATGAATCCGCCATCATCATCATTACAGCATATCGCTGGGACGATGTTCTTGATGAGGCAATAAGCGCAGGAGTTGACAGTTTCATAGCAAAACCGCTTTTTGCAAATAATATCATCGAGGAGTTCCGCAGTGCTCTGCATAAGAAAAACAGCTCAAAGCCTGCAAAACCTCAGACTGACCTGAAGGGCAGACATATCCTGCTTGCGGAGGATGTACCGATAAATGCAGAGATAATGACCATGGTCCTTGCTATGAGAGAACTAAACGTAGACCATGTAGAAAACGGCAGAGCTGCGGTAGATAAATTCATTGCAAGTGATGAAAATTACTATGATGCTGTTCTTATGGATATCAGAATGCCTGAGATGGACGGACTTGAAGCAACTACCATTATCCGCTCTCTTGACCGTTCCGATGCAAAAAGCATTCCGATCATCGCACTGACAGCGAATGCTTTTGACGAAGATGTTCAACGCAGCTTGCAGGCGGGTATGAATGCTCACCTGAGCAAGCCAATCGATAACAACGCATTATTTGCGACGTTAGAAAGCTTGATAAACTGATCGTGAATAGAAGTGTTATACTGGAAGAGCAGTCGGCGAATGGCTATTTTTCGAGCTTTGTCAAATGCTAACCAGGGTTAACAAACTCCTGTTTCTTGTTCTCTATTCTTTTAGTTCAATATTTCAATTAGTGTAAGATTGGTGCACTAAATCAAAAATTGGCACATAATCAAAAAATATAACTGCTCGCAAGATAGTATAGAATTCGTCCTGTGAGCAGTTCTTTGTTACTAATTTAAGCCTATATTCTGGCATAAATAAAAGGCACTATATTTTGCAATATAGTGCCAAAATTCTGGTTGCGGCGGCTGGATTTGAACCAACGACCTTCGGGTTATGAGGATTGCAGAGTATATATCACGCTGTATCACAGAGTGTTACAAAGTTCTATATTTCTGGTAATCCAAGGATTGAATGGCTAAGAATCGTTGAACAATTTTGTCAAAATTTGGTGTACAAATTGGTGTACATTATAATCAGCATAGAACCGGGTACACAAGACAAACACCTCCAACTGTAGTTGCCATTATTATAGCACAGTAACTCGGAAAAGTTAAGCTTATATGTAACGCAACTAATGCCAATCATGCAAATCATCCAAATGATTCATAAATCTTGAAAAACCTGTTAGTCCTGGTTTCGTTCTATACTTTACTGGTTTAATATCTTTTCGCAATATGCCGTTTATGATAGGTTGCATATGCCAGCCAGCAATGAAACTCAGACTAACGATAGCCACTTTTGATTCTGCTTTATAGAGTAACTTTCTCATTTTATCAATAAACTCAATTGGAAACTCTTGCCCGCAATAAGAACACCTGCATTTTTTATCAGATATTTGTTTCAGTGTAATTACATGAGGAGGGAGCCCCTTGCCGACGGTAGAAAGCCAATACCAATCCCAATGGTAACATTCTTCAATCTTAGTTTTACTCATAATCCACCTCCATAGTAGCTTTCAAGAAAGGACTATTCCATTCAGTTTTGATTGTGTTATAGTTAGCTTATTATGCTGTTTTTCCTTTTGAATAAGAAAGTCGCTCAAAAAGTGATTTAATGTTTCAATGATTTTTATTAAAGGAAATGCGCACTATCATATTATTGACATCCCTAATATAGCTTTCTAATGCGGGGATAGTCTCTCCAGTTTTTTTAACGATATTATTGTAAGTATACTTAAACCGTGCAAGCTCTGTTTTTAATCCAGCAATTTGCATTATATCAGCGGTCTTCTGTTCTCTGCGTGCTCTGGCAGCGTCCCTTTGAAGAGTCTGAAATTCGTTTCTCAAGCGCTCAATCTCATTTTGCTCGATCTTATCCATTACGGCACCCATAAGAAGTTCCGTCAGTCCATTGTCATTTATCATTTTCGAGTTTTCCCATTTGGTTGACGATCTCGGTGATTATTTGACAAAAAACCTCACCTGTCATATTCTGAGAGCTATACTTATAAAAATCATTCATCATAGAACGGATGACCTCCATTCTTTCAACAACGCTTCTTGTATCTGCCTCCTTTTTAATGGCATAACATTTTGCCTCTGAAAGCAGCATCTCTCTTGTTTCCTTCATCTGAGATATAGCACATTCATTCTGCGTTTTCATTTTTTGTATACTTGCAATATCTGAGGCAAGCTTCAGTATGTTTTCAAAATTGTCAGCAGCTGCATCAACAAGCTTTCTGCCCGACTTGACGATATCACCGCCCTGCACAACTTCGGGCTGAAGACTGTTCCTGTTGTTTTCTATTACTTCAAATCCTTTCATTCCTTGTCACTCCTATTATTTTACCGATATCGTCACACATTTTTAATTGTGACAGTAATTCTTCATCTGATGTTTTTTGCTCTGAAATATCATTCTCAAAGATATTGCCGAAGTTATCTGCAATAGTCTCAATGATACTGATATTCTGTGCTTTAAGCTCTTCAAGGTCGGATTCGACAATTGGAACAGTCTCGTCTCTCCATTTTTTGACAGCCTCGCGGATCTTGGGCTTCATCTTGATTTTCCACGTATTATAATCTAACGTCACCATGCCCAATTCTATTATAACAGTCAAGGCTGCTCCGACAGCTTTCATTGAGGTTGCACCTATCTTTGAGAGAATATGTTTCAGCGTATTATGGGTCTCTCTTGAAAAGGTCTTCCCAAAGATGTTACCGAATTTTTTCAGGAGATGAGAGGCTGCATTTGCGATTCCCGCATTTGCGCCTCCCGCTCCGCCGAAGCCTCTGAAATACGAAAGCAGAGCATTATAGCCTAACCTGTTCGTCACTTTGGAGACAGTATTCCGCGCAGCAAGCTCCTTGTGGGTCGAAAGCCTTATTGATACTTTGTTGGTGAATTCGATTACTTCCTTATTGAGATAATCATCGACTTCCTGATTAATTTTTTCAAGTTTAAGCTCTATGAAGTTTTGTATCTCCTTTGACTCCTGTTTGATACAGTATGGAAGCAGATGTGAATTTACATATGCCTGCATCTCCTCCATTTTACCTTTGGGAGCTGCATCTATCTGAGCGATGATATTTCTTTCAGCCGCATCTGCTGCTTTCTGTATCCTGTCAGGGAGCTGCTTCATTATCTTGTCAAATCCGGGGACAATAGATTTGTCCACTGCCATTTTTATTCTTTCGGCAGTTGCCTTCTGTTCACTGATAAAATAATCCAGTTCCTCGGCATCGAGTCGGGACATGACATACCGTTTCTCTATCACGTCACAGCAGTTGAGATACAACTCTGATATATAGCTGTCAAACGCCTCATACAGCATATTCATATGCTTTTCCGAGCTGACTGTTTCGCCAATATGTGTCCACACATCCTTTGCATACGGCAGCGGATACTCTCCGTTCTCAGCTGTTGCCGCTTCGACTGTAAAGCACTTTACATCTGTCAGGAGAATATCTTTCATATACTGCCTTATCTCTCTGATGCGGCGATCGTTCTCGTCTGTGCCTTTAGGACAGCGGTTTACAACGATAATGATGTCCACATCATCGCGGACGAGCTCCTTCATGAAGCCGAGAAAGACATAGTCATTCTCCTGGATGCCTATTTTATATGAGACGGTATAGACTACAACATCGCTGTTCGGTAAAAATTCCTTCAATATCTCCTCATGTTCGGAAACGATTGAATCATACCCTGGCGTATCAAAAATGTGTAGATTTGTAAGTTTGATTTCGGGTGAGGTCGTGACTATCCTGACTCTTGAAAGATTCTTGTCGGGAGACTCTATAAGGGTAATGCAATCTGACTTTTTCAGCTTTTCTATCGTAGCGTCCTTGTTTATCGCAAAAAAGCCATCATCCTTACAGTCATCGGCGAACATAATCTCGCATATAGCACCTGTTGTAGGCGAAGCCTTCATAGGAAGCAGCGGCTTGCCGATAAGACCGTTTATAAGGGTAGATTTTCCGCTGCTTGTCTCTCCAAGAAAGGTCACGAAGCTTTCGGGTGAGTTTATGCGTTCAGCCAAAAACTTAGACAGCACGGTGATTTTTTCATCATTTGCCGTTTCAATCAGAGGCTCTAATTTATCGAGCTTTGCTTTAAGCTCAGATATTTCCTTCATCTTCACTGACCTCCTTTATGAAAGCTTCAATACAGTTCATGTCATCCGTAAGTACCTGCTTGTCATCGACAGTGCTGTCAGCTGCGGAATATACAGCCTCCTCAAGCTGCTGTTTGAGGAACTTTCTGTCATCCTGGAACTGTTTTATAGCCGAATTGACATTTTCTGTTATCTTTGAGAATCCGTTGTTGATCGCTTCATAAATGCCTGAGCTTATCTTGTCGAAATACGGAGCAATCTCCTCCTTTGCCTTTTCACCTCTCGATTTTGTAACGCCTTTTTTTGCGGCATTGCCGATCGCTCCGCCGATAAAGCCGATTGCAGCAGTGATAGTAATAGCAGCCAGTCCAGGAAGCAAGGTCACAGGATTAGTCAGCGTGACTGCTTCCACACCGAGAGCTGCTGCTATTGCACCTGACGCCAGACCTCCGACAGCAAGTCCGCCAAGGCTTCCTGCTATACCCATTGCAGGGGCAAAGGCTTTCTCGATTTTAAAAGCATCTCCGTTTTCAAAGCTGAACGTGGTGACATTAGCATCATTTTCCATAGTGATCTTTCCGAGCTCATCGAATTTTACGTCGATGTCAAGCTTTATACGATGGAATTCGACAAACATACTATCGAGTGCCTCTGGAACGTACTCATCCTGAAAATCCTTGAAAGCCGCGGTGAGCTGCGGACCATCAACAATGCCGGAATCAATGAGCCTAAAAATATCCTTCCTGATATTTGAGGCACAGTCATCCGCCTTCTTTTTTGAAAGCTTTCTGATTTTTTCTCCGGCATCATCCATGTAGTCATCAATTTCCCGAAATGTTCTGTTCAACTTATTTGTCTGCTCGTTGAAATTTTCAAGCTCCTTCAAATGTTCTTCACGGAGTTGTTCGTCTGTAAGTTCGAGTTCATGGAGACGCTTACCTATCGTATCCCTGACGTTTATCAGTTCAAACTTGAGCCGAACATACATATTTCGTTCCATTCGTGCCCGCCATTCATTCGAAAGTCTTTCAAGCTCATTCAACAGTCTCGGGAGATTAGCCTCCTCCATAGCCTTTCTGTCATTTTTTATAGCTCCTATAAGTGCGTTGTATGCGTTCACGACAATGATGCCATTGTCATAGCTGTTATTGATCTCACCCGCAATTTTTTTCAGCATAAGGTCGTTGTATTCAACTGATTCCTTCAGCTCACGTGGGCTCTCATCCCACAGATTCTGAACAAAAATAGCTGTCGGGAACTGCGACCAGACTGACTTGATGAAGAAGACCTCCTGCTTTCTGATTGTTGGCGTAGTGGGTATCACAAAAATAGCCGTACACAAATTTTGTATATACTGCTTTGTCGTCTCAGCATTTTCCGTTGTAAGGCTGCCGACGCCTGGAAGGTCAACTATTACCATTCCACTTTTCAGAAGGGGAAGCTTATCATACAGGACTATTTTTTTGACAAGTTTTTTATTTGCGGGATTCTCATTGTTGTCAACATAGGAATTAAGCTCCTCACGAGAATGGACTATCTTGACATTGCTCTCGTTCTTGAAGAAGACCTCGGCATACTCATCCTCACCGTAGCATACCTCAACAGGGACACAAGTGGTTTCATCGGCATCGTTCGGGAGAATGTTCTTGCCGAGGATACTGTTTATCAGTGTACTCTTTCCCATTCCCTGCATACCGAGAACGGGAACAGTCATCCTGCCATTCTTCATATGGTCATATATGCTTCTGAGCATCACGCTCTTCGGGACATCACCGTCCGATAAGCTATAGCAGTCCAGAAGTGCGGACAGCTTTTGATTTTCAAGATATTCGTTCAGCTTCATTTTTTTGCTCCATTCTTAGCGATATTATTATTTGATGAGAGTTGACACTTTATCAGCTCAACCGAGGTCTTCAAGCTGCTGACATTGCTGCTGATATCGTCGAGTTTATCCTCAATGTAAGAAAGCTTCTTTGTTATTTTTTTGATCTCAGCATCCGCATCGCTGCTACCGTTTTCCTTTATAGAACTCTCCAGTCTGCTGATGCTGTCGTTTATCTCAGAGGAGATTGCATCGCAAAGCGTTCTGATGATTTCCACGGTCTCCTCCTCAGCTTGTACCAGTACAGAATTCGCAGAGTTCTTGGCTACTGGCGCATTTTTTGATGCAGAGGAGAAATTTCCATTCTTTTTGTTTTTTCTCATATGTAAGACTCCTTTGTTTTGAACCCGCTTATAATCTCAGAAAGGTTATTGTCAATCTGCGGGTCTCTAAGGTATGGATATCTCTGCTGTATATCATTGAGCAACTCTATTTCATCAGTATGGGTGATGCACGGGGTGAGCTGTATCTGACAAGCAGTCATATTGTATATCGGGTTAGTATGATTCACCATTATCCTTAAAGCTGCTTTCATTGAGAGCTTTTCAGGGATAGTCAGCATGTTGCCGATACCCTCACGGATGCCGTCTCCGACAATCAGCTCTGCAAGATCCTGTATCACAAAGAACACATTATCCTTTTCGGATAGCATCCTGTTTATCCCTGATCTACTCAGATCGCTTAGTCCTGAGCCGAATTGAGCTGTATTGAACAGGACAAAGAATACACTTTCCTTATTTGATAATCTATTGATAAGCTCTGAGATATTTTCATCAGGTTTGATGATGACGGTGAAATCAGTGAAATGGTTTATTCCCTCATCTAACTTTTGCGGTGATCTGTTGAAGCTCTGCTTAACAAACATCTCTACGCTTGTAGTATCCCATGAAAATACAATTACATTTTTGAAGCGTTCAAGTTCTGTGAATGTTCTGAAGATACTCTTATGAAGGTTAATACGTATTTTTTCAGCAAGCAAAGTGATGGCATATTCGGTCTTGCTGATGGATGTAAATACCATTTTCTTCTGAAGATCTGGTTTTTCTATGGTCAGTTTTTTTTCATACGGCTTTGGGGCAAGTTCAGGAATAGACTGCATAAGGCCTTCAAGCTTTTTGATGACAGCCTGTGTCTTTTTGGCATCAAGCAGATTCTGCTTTCTGGCTTCGTAAGCGTCATATCGGTTCTGATACTGTTCAAGAAGGATATTTACCTGAGTCTGAGCAGATGCCTGCCATTTTTCGCATGAAGCACTGTACACGGCAATGATGTTGTCGTAGAAGTTTAGCACACTTTCCCTGGTTTTTGTATGGTCGTATACATCCTTGGAAACATATTCATAGCCCCAGTCATCCTGACGGAAAATTTTTCCAAAGAAACGGGAAATACCTGAGCCGAATGACTTTTTCTTTACACGGGTACTTGTTTTTTTCGTGTGTATTTTCAGGCTAGGAACACTTCCGAAGCTGTCGAGTACACGAAGGCGTCTCGCATCAAGTCCAAAGACGTCGCAGTATTTTGTTATATTATCCCTGAATTTGTTTGTCGTGTTTATTATATTCTTTCCAGCTTTGTCTGAGGAAGAGGTTATCTCCCTAAGCACAGTATCGGTAAAATCTGAACTCCTTGAAAGATATCTCGCTTTTTCAGCTTCAAGCACATTTATTATGCCTTCAAGTGATGACTGAGTCAATGAGAAATCATTTTCTATACTTTTATTATAGCCAGCATATTCAAATCTGAGCGAAGCCATTTCCTCTTCGTTAGCCTGAAGGTCGATTTTTGCCTCGCTGACGATAGAAGCTATCTGCTTTTTCAGTGCCGACATTCTGCGATGCTCGATTTTGGGTCTTATCCTATCGAATATTTCGTTGACCGCCTTGATAAGACTATTGAAATTAGATTTTTTCAGGCTGTCTTTCCTGGCATCAGCAGACATTTTTAAGTCGGTATAGGCTTCCAATGCGAGCTTTGAGGATATCTGAATGATACGGACACTGCTCTTATCCTTTATTCTTGAACCGTTTATTATTCTCTGGATACGTTGACAGTGCTCCTCGGCAACCATATTAACGGTCTTTTTTCCATCAGGGCTTGGTCTGAGAGAATCTATCATGTTCTGTACTATTATAAGAGGGCAGTCATAATCAGCAATCGTATCCAACACACTCTGCATTTTTTCGTCGCTGTTTGTCTTGCCGGTCGTAACAAAAATACAGAAATCGACAGTCGGGAGCAGGCTGTTCATCGTAAGCTTTTCATGCCCTTCAAAACCATAGGCGTCAAGTCCCGGGCTGTCTATGAGGAGTATCTCCTCTGAAAAAGCAAATCTGGGCGAGGAGACTTCAAGCTGCTTGACGCCGAGTTTATTCCCCGGGTTAAACCGTTCATCACCGTATTTTTCAAGTATCTTGTCGAGTGTTTTCCCTCGCTCAATCTTCGGAGATTTTTGCTCGAAATATACCGTCACCTGATCATAGTCGCTTTTTGAGCAGGTAACAAGCTGACTGGATGACGGCTGAACAGCCATAGTCAGCAGTTTCTTTTTCATAATGGCATTAATCATGGTAGATTTGCCCGAGCTTGTAACGCCTATTACACCGAGCCTGTAGCGATCGAGCTTAGCCTGTTCGAGCTGATGACGGAATTTTTCAATGTCAGCCAGATAACGTTCCTTTATATCACTATTTGATTCAAGAAAAGCAATAACGTCATGAAGAGCATCTTTCTCGTTTAGCATTCTACAATCTGCCCCCTTTAGCATACTAGATTGATTAAGCTTTCCTGAGCCTTAAACGCTCAAGACTTGAAGTAATGTATTATGAGAAAATTGAACATTCCATGTTATCGCACGGAAGCAGTTTAGCCCTGGTTGGGAATACGTTTTGATTATGCTCAACATACTCGTTCACCTTAGACTTAAGAGCATTTTATGAGCTATCATTTTTTCATCATCTGAACTTGCATTATCAGTCATTAATACTATTCCTTTATACCACTATACCGTTCATTCGTCGAACTGAATAGTTATATTCTACATATTGCGAGTTTATTGTCAACAATCACAGCTATTGTATTTGCATTATATCATTTTTTTGACCTTAATGCAATACTTTTTCTAAAAATAATTCTGAATGATTATGTAATTTGTTAAATGATGTATTCATATTGCTACCGACTAATCACAGCAATTATCATTCTTTTGCAATTATTACTCAATACATCTTTAATTAACAACGAGCATCCGATCTTCCAACTTCTGTCCTTACTTTTGCGAACAATATCACTTCCTCCTTGACCATAATTTTGACGTGCTAAAACTGTGAATAGCAACAAAGCAACCCTGTTTTGCTTGTCGAAACTGCTGATTTTTATTTCTTATTAGTGAACAATCATCAAAATCTGTTGAATGATATTTCTTTTTGTGTTAAAATCATACATATAAAATGTATGCTGAGTACGCCGTGAATTGTTGAAATTTGCGGCAGATCTCAAATTATTATACCATTTTCGCAGACGTCTGTCAGCAAAAGGAGGCGGCTTATGATTAAATGTTTAAAATGCCCGTATAAGCTCGGATTAGTTAAATGCGTGATTGATCCGTGTCCGCAGTGCAAAGAAAGTAAATGTAAGAAACCTCCGTTTCCGGAGGTTGAAATAAAGGAGGATAAAATATGCAAATCGAAAAAGCTCTGAATTCTTACATAGATGCAGGATTTCCAATTATTTATATTAATTCGTTCGAGGAAATAAAAGTTGATGGAATTATATCGTCAGTAATGGGTGGACGAAAAGGTCTTGAATGGAATGGTTCTCAGGGATTCTGCGATTTCAAAACTAAGCAGAATCTAATTGCAGGTAATGGTCTTTCGGAGACCCTTTCGCTTCTTTGCGAGGATGACGAACTTGATCGAAAGTTTTTGGTTATAAAGGATGCTCATTTATACTTTGACGATCCGAAGGTTGTTACTTGTCTCAAATCTATCGCATTAAGAATATCGCAAGGACTTGATGCTGTTGTTATAATAGTATCGTCTGTGCTGAAATTCCCGAAAGAGCTTGAAAAGTTCATTACTATCCTAGAAATGGATTATCCCACTCAAGGCGAAATAAAGGCTCAGATAACTGCTTTCGCTTACGAACAGGGCGTAACAATAACAGAAGAATTACTGGAAGATATGTCAATGGCTTTCAAGGGGCTGACCGAGTTTGAGATAGATAATCTTCTTGCAGCTGCACTTGCTGATGATGGTATGTTTACTCGCAGCGACCTAAAGCTTATATTTGACCAAAAGCAGCAGATGATAATGAAATCCGGTATCCTTGAAATGATACCTCTGAAAGAACGTCCCGAAGACATAGGCGGTCTTGAGAATTTGAAAGCATGGCTTGAGCGTAAATCCAAGGTATTCAAGTCTATAAATAAAGCTGTAGAATTCGGTGTTAATATGCCGAAAGGCGTTCTTATTGCAGGTGTTCCCGGCTGCGGAAAGTCGCTCTGTGCGAAAGTTACAGCTCAGATGTTTGATGTACCACTCCTCCGACTTGATATGGGCAAAATAATGGGCAAGTATGTTGGTGAGTCTGAAGAGAACATGCGTAAGGCTATCGCACTCGCTGAAGCAATATCTCCTTGTATTCTGTGGATAGACGAGCTCGAAAAGGCTTTCGCAGGCGTAAATGGTACTGGCAACGAAGTAACTGTCCGTCTGTTCGGTACTTTCCTGACATGGATGCAGGAAAAGACCAGCTCCACATTCGTCGTTGCTACAGCTAACGACATCACCAAGCTCCCACCTGAGCTTATGCGTAAGGGACGTTTTGACGAAATATTCTATGTTGGACTTCCAAATCCGGAAGAACGCCGTAAGATATTCGAGATACATATCAAAAAGCGTCGAAAACAAGACCTCGCCAATATCGACATAAGCAGCCTTGTATCTCAGACCGACGGCTACAGCGGTGCTGATGTTGAGGGCGTTGTTATTGACGCGGTAGAGAGCGCATTTGTTGATGGCAGCGGTGCTCTTACGACAGCTCATATCAATGAGGCTATAAATAATACTCACTCGCTGTCTGAGATAATGAAGGAGTCTCTGACGAATCTCTCAAAGGAATACGAAAGCAGGCACTTCAAGAGTGCTTCAAAATAAGGAGAAACTGTTATGGCACGTAAAATCAGATTTCCATTAAGAATGAAAAATGGTGCAGAAGTTCGCTCTCTTGACGAATTAAAGGAAAACTTCGACCTTGAATCCGTTCTCGGCTACTTCACAGACGGTAAGCTCCAAACTTGGCTCGCTGACCGCTATTATAACGAGAAGGCAGAAGCTGTTGCTGGTCTATCTGCTGATACGCCCGACCTTAACGCCAAGCTTTGCGAGATATTGGAAGTGGAGTATACAGCAGATGCTGACGAAACAGATGTTGAAATCATAGCGAGACGCAGAGAAAAATTACAGATAATCAGCGGCGTTACTGATAATAGAGAAATACTCGATAATATTGATCTTGTAGCTATGGATCAGGACGAGCTTTTTGATATACTAGATGAATCGCCGGCGAAAATATATCTTTATGGTGAGAAGTTTTCTATTCCTTTTGGAAAGAAGAATACCAGCTATATTGGCGTGAATAAACCTTTAGTTGTACTTGAAAGAGACAGAATTGTTGGAGATTATAATTCGGGGAAGATTTTTTTGAGAATGTTCGATTCGAAGAAGGCGTTGATGTAAGTGCTGAAAAGATTTATGAACAAGCATATGAGTTAAGCAAAGCTGATAAGGACGAAGAAGCCTTTATACTAGTAAAAAAAGCAGCAGAAATGGGATACGTTCATGCTCAGGCACAACTTGGGATTCTTTATGAATGTGGCACAGGTACAAAAAAAGATTATAATAGAGCCTTAGAATGGTACTTAAAGGCCGTCAATCAAGAGAGTCCTGATGCTATGTATCGTTTGGGGAAAATGTATTCTAGCGGAAAAGGCGTATCGCAGGATTATAAAAAAGCTATTGACTACTATACAATGTGTGCTGAAAAAGGAAATGCTTGGGCTTGCTTGGAGCTTGGTGAGATTAATTATTATGGTTTAGGTGTTAAAAACAACGCTGAAGAAGCTAATAATTGGTATACTAAAGCTTTTGAAAAAGGAAATAATCGTATTAAAATCACAATTGCTGAAAAATATGAAAATGGCGATGGTATTGCACAGGATGAAAATAAAGCATATGAGCTATATAAAATAATAGCTGAGTCCGGAAATACATATGCGCAAAATAAGGTTGAAATGTATGACTTGGGTATTCGAAAAGCAAGCAATTGAGTGATATGTTAAAGCTAATTGACAACGTTATGAACTAGCTATATTCAATATGGAAAAAATGGGGGTATCATTATGATCCATACATCAAAACTGACACAATTCCTTTGCGATGCTATATCTGATTATGCTTCTCACGCAGCCGAAGTATCGCCGTCAGAATGGCTGAATGGATATTTAGGAGAGAAACTCCATGAAAAATCAGCAGAAGCAATTAATTCTCTTTCTTCCGAGATAATAGATACTCTCGGCATTATGGAGGAGAAGCAAGCTGAACTGGATGCTGCGTTCAATAATGGACAGTCTGCGGAAAATTGGTTTACAGACAACGTTATGGCAGATTCAGACGGTAACGGTTCAAAAGCTCGGATGGCAGCTGAATTTTTAAACGGTGTCTCTGCTGCTGAGAGTACATATGATGAAAACATCGACGCAGAGGTTATTGATATAACAGATGAAGTCTGGACTGACGATGAATGGAATGACTACAAGCTGAAAGACACGCTTAAAGGAGTCGCTGCAGAAGCAGGAAAAGCCGGTCTGCGTGAGATAGCAGCTGATGCATTTGTAAAAGCTACTGAGGACGGTCTCCCGTCACTAATACAGGACAGCGAATTCGTTCAGCAGACTATCGAGAAAGGTGCTGTCACCGGTTTGAAAGTAGCTATATCGGCAGGTCTTGCTGTCGCGGAAGATGCGGGGGTATTGCCTCCGACAGCTGCTAAAGTTATTGCTGCGACCGCACATAATACCGTGGAAAGCCTTAAAGTCTTCCGTGATGTTGCAGCAGGCAGATCAACAATGACCGAGGCTGTTATCAAGGTCAAAAACACGGCCATATCAACATTCGGTGCTATGTGGCAGCAATACAAAGGAAGTCTTACAGATGAGATCACAAATGCTGTGGGTACTGTATTCGGAGTAAAAGGCGCTGTTATCTCAGGCGCTGTTATTGGACTTGTAACTCCGCCGCAGGAAGGCTCGCGCATAATGAACGCCGTAAAGGGCGCTGCAAAAGCAACATGGAGTTTCCTTACAAAGGAAAGGCATTTGCCTTCATTCAATAAGATCAAAAATACGTTATCAAATCTCTTCTAATAATGCGAGGTATTGTTATGGCACGTAAAATCAGATTTCCATTAAGAATGAAAAACGGAGCAGAAGTTCGTACACTTGACGAGTTGAAGGAAAACTTTGACCTTGAATCCGTTCTCGGCTACTTCACAGACGGTAAGCTGCAAACATGGCTTGCAGACCGCTATTATGATGAAAAGGCGGAAGCTGTTGCTGGTCTGTCTCTTAATATGCCTGACCTTAATGCAAGGCTGTGTGCTATTCTGGAAGTTGAGTATCGTGCGGCAGAAGGCTCCACAAATATCAAGGAGATACAGCGCCGGCAGGAAAAGCTTCGGATATTGAGCGCCTTGACGGATAGCAGAGATATCCTTGATAATATTGACAACGTAGCTAGGACTCAGAATGAGCTGAACAGGATACTGAAAAACAAACCTGAAAAGGTGTATCTTTATGGAGAAATGTTCGGTATTCCGCTGAGCTCCGATAATGTTTGTTATATCGGTATCGGCAGTAAAATGCCGTCTATCGCACTTGAACGAAATACTGGCTTAAACGATTACAGCAATAAGGGCATATCATTCAAGAATATTGATCTTGGCGATAATCTCGTTAAGCTTGCAGATCAGCTTTATAAGGATAAAAAGTATAAGGAAGCGTTCCCTATCTTGTTAAAACTTGCAACAAATGGTGACAAGAATAATCAAGCTCGTGTCGGCTGGATGTATGAAACAGGTAATGGTGTTGACAAAGACTATTCAAAAGCCGTTGAATGGTACACTAAAGCTGCCGAACAAGGTGTTGCGTGGGCTCAAAACAATCTTGGTTGGTTGTATAGGAAAGGATTAGGTGTTTCTCAAGATTATGTAAAAGCAGTTGAATGGTATAGAAAAGCTGCTGAACAAGGTAACTCAGACTCACAGAATAGACTTGGCTTTATGTATGATAATGGCTACGGGATAGAGAAGGATAAAACTAAGGCTGTAGAATGGTATCGCAAAGCTGCCAATCAGGGACATGATACGGCACAGTGTAATCTTGCTTGGATGTATGAAAATGGACAAGGTATAATAAAAGATCTCGTAGAAGCAGCCAAGTGGTATAGAAAAGCTGCGGATCAAGGGAACAAAACTGCACAATGCAACTTAGGCAACTGCTATGCGGATGGAAAGGGAGTAAATTGTAACTATACAGAAGCAGCAAAGTGGTATAGGAAAGCTGCAGAACAAGGAAACAAAAATGCACAATACAACTTAGGCAACTGCTATGCGGATGGAAAGGGAGTAAATTGTAACTATACAGAAGCAGCAAAGTGGTACGAAAAAGCATCGGAACAAGGACATATTGACGCTAAAAATCGTCTTGCTGACCTATATTATGAAGGAAATGGAGTATCTAGAGATTACAATAAAGCCGCTAAATTATATCAGATAGCCGCTGCAAGCAAAAATTATTATGCAATGTATAAACTTGGGGGGATGTATATAAATGGCAAAGGTCTTGCTAAAGATATTGAAAAAGGAGCTTCTATGATAATTGAAGCAGCGAATCACAATAATGAAAATGCCATTAATTATCTTGGCTTTTCTATTTTGGGATTTCAAATGGAGTTCAATGAACGTTTAATTGGACTTATTTCCCAAGAATCTGAAGTCAATGCTGCAAAAAGAAATTTAAAAGCGCTCAAAAATGAATTCGAATCTAAAGATGTGTTTAAGCTCATAAAAAAAGCTGCAGAAGCAGGGAACGATAAAGCACAATTCTTAGTTGCAACGATATATGAAGATCCAGAAGACAAAATAAGGAATGCTGAATCAATCAAGTGGCTAAAGCTTTCCGCTGCTCAAGGATGTGAAGAAGCCAAGCTGGGTTTAGAGCTTAAAGGAATAAATCTCCAATAGAATGAATGATGAAATTGAATTAAAATTTAATACTCTTTTAGATTTTGCGCGAGTCAATCACGGATTACGTAGCTCAAGCAGAAGAAAAATTCCTATCGGAGCGGCTGTAAGGCAATTTAGATGAATAAGGAGGTCATCAATATGGCAGGAATTGGAGCAAACGGAAGCGTTACTACATACCCTAACACAGGCGAAAAGCTATGTGCAGGATGTGAATATTGGACAGGTGCAAGAAATGCAGTTCAAATGAGTACCGCAGCAGCAACCACGAACGGCAGCGCAGCAATATGCAGAAAGAAGAATTTATCAACATTCCCACAGCAGCCTTGCACTTGCAGTCCCAATAGTTTTACAAAGTGGTCACGTCTGAAATAACGGTGCTTATCAATGGGTAAAGTTGTTGTAAACATTAAAGGCGTGAAGTGCTGTGCATTCTGCAAATATTGGTGGGACCCGTCCTGTAGGCATATCCAGCCCTATCTGCGCGACCAGTGGAGCTATGATAACGCCGCAAAATGCAGATGTATCAAAAGGAGCGTTGACACGCTCGCCTACGCTTCCTGCGGTAATTATAAGTGCAAAATCGAATTATAACAGCAACGGCTTCCCGTAAAGGAAGCCGTTCTATTTGTATTATGAAAACCCCCGGCTGCCGGGGGATGTTTATTTGACCATTATATGATATACCTGAATTCCCAGTATTTAGCGAATCTTTTCCTGTCTCGTTTAAGACTGCCGGACGAAAAATAAAGCATATTTTTGAATACAGCGAGCAGATAAAACTCCAGCTCGGTCAGAGTGAACTCCTCAACATCCTTGAAATACGGGACGTGCTCGATTATCTGGTCTACAATAGGCAGCCCGTTTTCTCCCATATGCGCGATATAATACGCTGCCGGTATGTCTCTAATCAGCAACATATTATTCTCATACTTAGCTTCGCATTCTTCAGCATTGAATACACGAAACCAATTCTTATTAAGAGCCATAACAGCCAGAACGACATTGAATATCGGCTTAGTGCCGGAAATATGCCTGAAAGTGATAGTCTTCTCCTGCTTGTTCACGATGATCTGTCCGTGACATTTCTGATCGCCGTTATACTCGTATTCGTCAGGGTCATAAGGCGCGACCTCGAAATCGCTGACAACGATATTTCTGCCTGTGAACTCAATTTTGTTTCCCATCATTATTCTCCTTTTCTCCCTCAATAACAGTTGAGAGGACGGTCAAGCGGAACTATATTCCTAAGTTTAAGCTGATTGTGAAAAACAGCAACACCTTGCCGCAGAGAGCCTGAGCGGAAAAGCACTGAGAACAACAAAAGGGCTGCTGTAAATCAAGAAGATATAGCACGCCACTAAAAAGCGATACCATATTTTCTTGATTCACAGCAGCCCTGCCTTTCAAATATTATCTGCATTTATTATATCACTCACTTCCGCATTTGTCAAGTCCTCACGCCTTTAAATACATAGTATTGCAGTCCGTGAACTTGCAGTTCTGCTGCTGAGAGCCCTCGCAGCAGAGATTGCTGTTGATGAAGGTGCAGTTGATGAACTTGCAGTTTATCCAGTCGGTATGCTCTGAGTATGAGTTCATGAACGTGCAGTCTACGAACTTACAGTTCATGACGATATTACGGTATTCGTGGTACTCATTTTCCTTTAATGCTTCGCCCTTTAATGCTTCGTAACTTTCACTAAGAGGCTTGCCTTTAATGCAGAAACGGAAGAACTCGACATTTTTGAAAGTGCCATTCATTATGGAGCAATGCTCGGCTATCATGCGCTCAAACTTCAAATCAATGAGGGTGAAATTGATGAGGTTGAACTTTCCTACTTTTGTCATTCTGAGATCATTTTTTGAATACTTCATAACATCATCCCTGTGAAATGGAGTATACAAGTTTCTGCCAACAAACTTTTGATCCCAATATGATATGCGGTACTTCTTGCCGTTGGGATAGCTGTCATCATCGAGCATCTGAGTATTTTTCTGACGGAAAATATAATTGTCAATGAGCTTACGGTTCATCATATCAAAATCCTTATTATCCATATAAACACCTTTCCCTTTCGTTCAGTCTTCGTCGAAGTCCACCTGGCAGTCGTTGTACTCGCATTTTCTATAGAAATAGCAGTCGTCTATGCAGTTACTACTGAGCCAATGGCATCTTGTAAATATACAGTCAATGAATCCGTATCCTTCGCCCGAAAAATAATTAATATTGCAGTCCTCAAATTCGCAGTGTATGAACTTTGCGCTTTCGCAGTAGATTCGGTCAAAAGTGCAGTTTTTGAAAGAGACATTATTGAAAGTAACGTTTTCGAGATAAAAATTACCGAATGTCCTGTCTGCGAACTCTGCATTCTCCATTGTCAGTCCATCTATCTGGCGCTTTCTCGGCTCGAAAGTCGCCTGAAAAGAACTCCTCCCGTATAAGTATAAGAATTCATCGTCTTCAAAATCGAATGAATCGGAATAATCAGTAGTGAAGTCTTCATCGTCTTCAAAATCGAATAGATCATCATCAAGGCTATCCTTAATTCTGTCATCAGATGATAGAAGGTCAAGGAGGAACTCAAGCCTTTCCTCCTCTGTAGAATTTTCAGGTGTCAGTTCAAATAAAGGTTCCATTTCGGGTACTGTACTCATGATCATTCCTCCTTTAATAGAAGCATGGTTTACCGTGTGTGAATGGGTTGAGCCGGCGGCTCGTCAGCGCCTCACGGCGCTCTATGCAACGTCTCCCGACGCGGTTTGTCAAGCTGCTGAAAAGCAAAAAAGGTACTGATTTGGACACACTACACCCGTAGATGCAATGTATTCAAATCAGTACCTTAAATTTTCACTGTAATCAGTATATCATAGAAACATATGAAAGTCAAGTATTCTGAAAAATTATTTTGATTTGACAAACAGCTCCTCCCCATGACGGGGAGGAAACGATCAAATAATCTTGCTGTTTGTCAGTTGATTTTTAGTAGCAAGCACTCAATTAATAGAATTCACACATCATCTGAGGTGCGTGGATCCGAAAAATAGTATCTACAAGGAGTACCAGTGACACGCTCCACATATTTGCAGAAGTCTGTGAGATGTGCGCGGGAGCTATTGTAGAGCTTGCCGTCAACGAAGCTCACCGTATTCATTATGAAGTGAACGTGGAACAGCGACTCACCACGCTTCTTTTTGTGAACAGCCCATAAGAGCTGGTATTGATTCTTGAAAAATGCTCCTATCAGTACCGCCCACGCCTTAGCTTTCTCGTATGTACGCACCTCCTCGCCAAAGGAGACGATGAAGTGCATCAGGGGATTGTCCTGAGTTTTATGGTAATAATTTTTAACATATAGCATCTGCTCATAGGTCTTGTTAAGGTCATATGGGTCAACCCCGTATCCGCCTATATGAAGCGCCTTTTCGTTGTCGTAAAGATAGTTTAGCGCGTTCAAAAGGTAATTGCTGTGGAATCCGTCAGTATACTTCTTTGACTTGATTATGACCATATCTCTGCGGCCTCCTTTCTTATTTCATCAACCATCTCGGGGGAGGATTCTTCGACTATCATGCAGGCTCTGTTTACAAGATTCTGTAATTTTGCTCTTTTCTCAGGGTTCATGCTATCTTGCCTGTGAACGCCGCATTCCACCAAATATGGACTGATTTTCAGCCCTCTCTCTTGAGCGTTTTGCTTAATAACAGCAAAGTCCTCTGCCGTCATTGAAACGGACGTATTCTTGTCTTTCTTGTCATTTTCAGCTTTCATATAAAAGCCCTCCTAAGTATATTTAAGGGGCGATATAACGCCTATCTATGCTAATAGATATTCTATTGACATTACATCTTACCAATTATATCAATATAATTATCTATAATTATTCTTGCAGGCGTCGCTTCGCTCCTTATTATACAAATGTGGTATTTTTTTGATATTTATGGTATTTTCTTCTTCTCTTTAATTATATACATATGAAATTCCTGTTTTTTCCTTTCCAGAAACATATATTATTATCGTGATGAAAGCAGTTATCATCGATATTACTGAGAAAGGAGAAACAGCCAATGTTCAATAACAATCGCTATCTGACCTGCGGCGTAGACAGCACTATCCCACTCGAATTACAGCTGTTCCTGTGGGAGTGCGTCGAGCGTATGCCTACTCCAAAAGACTACTTACAGGTGTTTGACTTGAAGCCTGTTGGTTGCTTACAGTCGATAACGCACAGTTCAGAAGAACCGGAGTATCACATGGAGTACCTGCTCCCGCTGGAGGTACCAATTACAGAAAAACTGTACATCATTGATGACGGCGACCACAGCACAATGCTGCTCGCAAGTGAATACTAATAAGACTATGCCGCTCCTCGTGAGCGGCTTTTCTGTTATATCTGTTTTCGGGAGGTGAGAGGAATGGATATACTAAACGAGCTTGCCGAAAAGTTCGCTCTGACACTTGATTCTCAGCTCTGTAATGATAGCAATTATCTGAAATCAACTGCATTGCTGCATGAGTTTTCAGAAGGTCTGTCAGCTGAACAGTCCGCAGAACTTGACGATATTGCCGGTAGACTTACATCAGCGTCGTTCAATGCGGGAGTTCGTTCCGGTCTGAAACTTGGAGCAAGAATAGCTGTTGGACTTATAGGCAGCGACAAATGAACTTAAACACAACAGCCGTCCTTCGGGACGGCTTCACTATTTTATGGAGGTCTAAAAATGGAAGAAAACAAACTTTACTGTTCTCACTGCGGAGCACTTATCAGCGAGGATGAAGACTACGAAGAGGTTAATGGTGAAATCGTGTGTACCGACTGCTACGAGCGGCACACCACTACCTGTGACAGATGCGGATCGGTCATCTGGACGGACGATTCATACGGAGACGAGTATACCACTCTCTGCCGTCACTGTTTTGAGAATCATTATACTCGCTGCTCTTGCTGCGATACTCTGCTTCACGAGGATGATGCCTATCACCTGGACGGATACGATTACTGCTCTGAATGTTATCACGATGAGGTTGACAGAAATCGCTCTATACACGACTACGGCTACAAGCCTGAGCCTATCATGTACGGCGATTCCAAGCGATATTTCGGCATCGAGCTTGAAATTGACGGTGCAGGAAAAGACAGCGATAATGCTGATGAAATACTTGCAATCGCCAACAGGGACGAGGATCATATCTACATCAAAGGTGACGGATCATTAGACGACGGAATGGAAATTGTCACGCACCCGATGTCCCTGGAATATCACAAGCAGTTCTGCTGGGAGGAACTGATGAAAAAGGCAATATCACTGGGATACCGCTCGCATCAGACTTCGACCTGTGGATTGCATATTCACGTCAATAGGAATAGTCTCGGTGAAACGCAGGATGAACAGGAAGACGTTATCAGCCGTATTCTGTTCTTTGTGGAGACTCATTGGGCAGAGCTACTGAAGTTCAGCCGTCGCTCTGAATATAGTATGAACCGCTGGGCAGCTCGTTACGGATATGAGAAGTCCGGACGTGAGATACTGGACAAGGCTAAGAAAGGCAACAACGGACGATATGCCGCGGTGAATCTCATGAACTGGTCGACTATCGAATTCAGGTTGTTCCGAGGCACTCTCAAATACAACACTCTCATTGCGGCAATTGAGATTGTCAACGCTATCTGTGATGTCGCACTAGTCCATACCGATGACGCCATAGCGAATATGTCATGGAGCGAATTTGTCGATACGCTTACAGAGCCTGAGCTTATCCAGTATCTCAAAGAAAGAAAGCTGTACATTAACGATGATATATCAACAGAGGAGGACGTATAAATGAAAGTATTAAAAATAATAAAATCGATCCCCACAGGCAGTCCTGCAACGGAAGCACTTAAACTCGCCTCATTCCTTGTCGCAACTCTCCTGGTCAGCAAGCTCGAGAAGGCCCTAAAGGAAACGGCGAAGGAGTATCAGCCGCCATATATTTACCGTTCAAATGCGATGGAAGGATCAAAGGAGGAATAAAATATGTGTTCATTATTCGGTTGGATAAATTATGAGGGCGTCATGCCCCACAGAATGTTGAGAAAACTAACCCAGGCGCTTGCAAATGCTGCTGAGGAGAGAGGCACAGATGCAGCCGGTATCAGCTATGTTCGTAACGGCGAGGTCGTTATCTACAAGAGACCTAAGCCTGCGCACAAGCTGCACTTTGATCCGCCGGAAGGAACAATAGCGGTCATGGGACATACCAGAATGGCAACACAGGGCGATAAATCGCAGAATTTCAACAATCATCCCTTCCGTGGCGTTGCAGGTGACACTGAATTTGCCTTCGCTCACAACGGTGTGATGTGGAATGACAAGCAGCTCCGCAAAGACAAGCTTATCCCCGATACATATATTGAGACGGATAGTTACGCAGCATGTCAGCTTATAGAAGCTCAGCAGAAGTTGGACTTTGATAGTCTCAAGTATATGGCAGAAACTGTCGAGGGCAACTTCACATTCACGGTACTGGACGAGCATAACAACTTATACATTATAAAAGGAAGCAACCCGATGTGCCTACTACACTTTCCAGTACTTGGTTTGTACGTCTATGCCAGCACCGAGAGCATTATGAAGAAAGCACTGAAACAGGTCGGACTTCACAAGTTTGCTATGGAGCGTGTAGAGACCGATGAGGGTGATATACTCCGTATTGATAAGAACGGTGAGATCTCACGGTCTGAGTTCGAGTTTAAGAAATACCGTTCCAAGTATAGCGGTTGGTATAATTATGATGATTCGCCCTACTATAACATCCATGAAGAGATGCTCCTTGCTTACTGCGGCTGTTATGGAGTTGACAGCTCTGATGTTGAGTTGCTTTTGGAGTACGGGTATACCTGTGACGAGATTGAAGAGATGCTCGCAGATCATGATCTGCTCCATGAAGCAATCAGGGATGTGAAGTATATCTGCGGAGAGGATATCTATGAGAGCTGCTACGGAGGAGCATTTTGATGGGAACAAGACGTGGAAATAACGAAGGCTGTATCTACAAGGACAAGCAGGGGCATTGGCGCGGAGTTGTGTCCCTGCCTTCTGCTGACGGTAAGTATAAAAAGAAGTGTGTCTACGGTCGTACACGAAAAGAAGCTGCTGATAAAATGAACGAAATTCTTTCTAAACTTCGCACTAATACATATATTGAGCCAAGTAAAATAACTCTTTATGAATGGCTATGTCAATGGCTTGATGAGTATTGCAATGATATCAGGCTTACTACAAAAATCAACTACGAGACATTTATCTACCAACATATCAAGGACAGTATAGGTGGATACAAGCTATGCGATCTTAGTCCAATGATTATTCAGCAATTCTATAACGATAAACTCAAAAACGGAAAGATCAATGGTAAAGGCGGTCTTAGTCCTAAAACACTTCGTAATCTTCATAACTTTCTGCATAAAGCATTGAATCAGGCTGTCTTCCTTGATTTGATTGCCAAGAATCCAACTGAAGCTACTGTGCTTCCTAAGCGACAGAAAGTTGAAATGCGATACTTTACTGTTGATGAACAAAAGAAATTGCAGGAAGCGATAAAAGGTAATAGGCTTGAAATGGCTATACTGCTATGTTTGTATACTGGTATAAGGCAAGGAGAACTTCTTGGTCTGACTTGGCAAAACGTTCATCTAGATATGCAAGGGCAAAGCTATATTAATATAGTTCAAACACTCAATCGTATACAAAACAAAGATAAAAATGCACCTACAAGAACACTGCTGATGTTAAATGAGCCTAAAACAAAAAACTCATTTCGTATGATTCCGCTACTTTCGGATATAGCTAAAAAGCTCTATGATCATCGTACCCAACAAGCCGAATATCTTGAAAAGAATGGCTATCCACAAACTGATTTTGTGATTGCTTCAACAGTTGGAACGCCTATTGATCCGAGATGCTTTCAGCGAGATTTTAAGATAATACTGGATAAAAACGGCATTCGTCAAGTTAATGTACATGGATTGCGTCATACTTTTGCTACAAGAGCGCTGGAATCAGGGATGAGCGTAAAAACGCTGTCAAAAATACTTGGTCATGCAAGCGTAGGTTTCACGCTTGATACATACGCCCATGTGACCGAGCAATTAAAGGTATCGGAGATATCAGGTATGCAGGGATTTCTCTAAAGCTTTTAAAATGGCTTTCGCCCCTTTATGGGGCGAAATGCTGTTATTATGAAAGAGTTACGAAATCAAATACTACTCCTGCAACAAATCGCATATAAGAATTAAATAATTATGTAGTTTCGAATACGGATTAGTATCGATTAAATCAAACGGAACAAAAATATTGTTGTTATCCTTGCTCCCTATGGATATTACCACCTGTAATTCCATAATTGAAATATTAGATTTGTATCGCTCAAATAAGCCTTTCTCTTCTGCTAGTATCTGAAATATATCCGCATACTTTATTATTCTGCTAATAAAGAATCTTTTATTAGTTTTAGATAATCTGTTCTTGATAAATTGCATACTCCATGAAAAAGTTCTTTTTTCATTTCTAAAAAGTTTTTTCTCTATGAAATTACAATAAGAATCTATGGAATACAGTAAGGTCTCTAACATTATTCTTTTTATATCACTATCGCCTAATCCGTTTTTAGATAAACAGTCAATACCTTTTTTCAATTTTGGGTTATAATCCGCAATAGATTGGATTACTTGAGCATCCGAACTCTTGATATCCAAAACAATTCTTTTAGTCAATGAGAGAATACTGGCTAAGGTAGATAACACGGAATTCAAATAATTGTCTTGTTCATGTTCTAACAGGGAATGATATTTATTACATAACTCATTATATGCGGCTTCTTTAATAGCATTATTAAACTGATAAATGCTTGTAGTTTTGCCTTGAGGAAAAGAATTAATGCCAAGCACTTGAGTTGTTTCATTTTTAGATAGTGTTGTACCAAAACAAAAAAACCTCGGAAGAAAGTTACCTTCAAAATGGGGAGGAATCATTTCAAATTCATATACACCGTCCTCAAGAATAGTAGTGCCGTTTACGTTGAAAAATGTATTTGCTATATCTGACCATTGTTCAGTTCTATTTAGTATTCTATTTATAGAATCTTCATTAAATGCTCTATTTGTATCTGGCTTAAGATATTCGATTTTAAAACAGATTCTTGGATTATAACTTAAGCTTGCGCCATATGTAAAGTCATTCGTAGAAAAGAACCTAAAATAGTTACATTCTTCCTTAATATTATTACTATCACAAATAAACTCAACATCTTTATTTAGTGCATTAGCATACATTAAATCGATTACCTTATCAAATTGAACTATATATTTGATATTATTTATAGCCATCATAAATCCTTCTGAAATATCATCAAATTGGTAAGAGGTTCTTTTTTCTGTATCTTCATCAGTATCAAATATAATAGGAAGTATTTCAGTGGTAATTATTTTGAAAATAAACTTTGACAGAAGAGCTATGTCATTAGAATTACTAAGGTAGTCAGGTAACATTACATCAAGTCTTCTAAAATAGATAATGGCGTTGTTAATAGCATCGTTTCTAGTAAAGTTGCATTCTCCACTGCTATTATTATTTACAAATTCCTCTTTATCAACGTTAAAAGTGATATCAAATACCTTTTCGTAATGCTTCCTATATTTTAATGAAAAATTATTCTTATCAAACAGCCCATTCACACCCATGACTATTCTTCCAGATTTGCTGCGAATGTAATTATCATAATTAAATGTAGTGATTCCAAAAATAGTTTCTAACAAATCTCTAAAGCATTCTTTCCTCTGAATTTTTTTCATAATGTCCTCCATTATTTCCTCGAATTTTTTTCGAGTCAAGTTTCTAAACTTTTGCAATCGACAACACGGCTATGTGTATGATATTATAATATCATGGAACGGAGCTCCTATCCAACTTCTTCCGAAGGGAGGCGATTTGGGTGAACAATTCCAAGCTTTGCCTGACCGTCAGTGAAGCGGCTATACAGCTGAATATCAGCAGATCGAAGCTGTATCAGCTGCTTCGGGACGGCGACATTCCTCATATGAAGGTCGGACGAAAGATACTCATTCCGTCCGCCGAGTTAAGGGAATGGCTTCATACACAATCCACCTACTCCAGTAACTTGAAAATTTAATATAGTGAGGTGATAATCATGGCATTACTTTCATATGTCCGTATATCCACCTTTTCGGAGGAGGATGACAGATAATGGGTACGCGCAGAGCTAACGGTGAGGGATGCATCACTAAGTTCCGCAATGGTTATCGTGGTAAGCTTTGTCATAGCGGTAAATGTAAATACATATATGGCAAGACTAAGAAGGAAGTCGCAGCGAAGCTTCAACAACTTAGGGCTGACATAAAAAGCGGCGTCAACATCTTCGCACCTATGATGACATTTCAGGAACTCCTTGAACGCTATCTCTCATCATACACTCCTGATATCCGTGCTTCAACGCGGCAGAACTACGAAGGATATTATGATAAGATCATAAAGAATCCTATCGCAGGTACTGCTGTATGCAAGCTGAAAGCAGATGATTTTCAAGAGCTGTCGAATTACCTTTACACATCTGGGAGAAGTGACGGAAACGGTGGGCTGTCGCCGAAGACAATCCACAATATCTTCACTTTCATATCCGCAGCTATGAAAACAGCTCAGGTAAACGGACTTATTGCTACTGATCCGTCAAGGTATGTAAATCTTCCTAAGCAGCACAAAATCGAGAAGCCTATTCTCAGTACAAGAGAAGTTCAGAAGCTTATCGATGCTGCTGAAGGCGAATGGTCTATAGGAATATACATACTTGCCAATACCGGCTTACGCAGTGGCGAGTGTCTTGCTCTTCGGGCAGATTGTTTATGCTATGAGAATGGAATCCCGTATCTCGATGTCAAACACAGTTTGCGTCGAGTCAAGGTGTTCGATGCTAAGCCTGGGCAGGCTAAGTCTCAACTCAAGTTGACTGACCTAAAAACAGACTACTCACGCCGTAAGATCCCACTTTCGCAGGAGGTCGCAGAGCATATCAAAGCTCATCTCAACCATCTGCACGAAAAGGCAGCGAGTTCTTACGGTGTGTTCAATGAGAATCCTTTTCTCGTTTGCAACGAGTTAGGCGAGGCGGTCGAACCGAGTAGTTTCAGGCAATACTTCAACAAGACAGTTGAGGTAGCTGGTCTACCAAGGACAACTACTCAGCATACCCTTCGTCACAGTCGTTGTTCTCATCTGATTCAACAAGGGTGTTCTCCGAAGCTTGTTTCGCTCTATTGCGGACACAGTGACAGTGCCTTTACTTTGTCACGGTACTGTCATTACACCTTGGCGGATATCCATATGGAACTCGAATCACATGGGGCTGGTTAATTGGAATACTCTTTCTGTAATAACCGGACAAATCGGACAAACAGACACGACAGGGCGGGGCGTTGCCCCGCTCAGAAAGGAAAATAATGAACATATACGAAATGGTCTCGGAAAGAACGAAAGGCTTGAGCAAGATTCTAATCAAGAATTCAAAAGAGGCATTTGCGGACATCTGTAACGCATTGCTAAGCTTGAAGCTTATTCTGTTCTTCAATTTCATGCCGGTTCTGGACATGATAACATATAAAAAATGCATAACCGAGGACGTAGCGATTGCTGTCATTCGTGCACTGCTCACGGAAGCAGACTCACTCAACGTCTCAGACGGTATCATTAAGGATATACTGGAAAGACTGCGCTACTCACCACAATTGCAAATCGACTTGGACAAGGGCTTCCGCCTCGGGCAGATGTATGTCAACTGCAAGAACGGTGTCTACGATATAACGAAGAAAAAGCTGACCAAGCTGAAAACACCAATAGACTTCTCCTACATCGCGGGCTTTGAGTACATTCCAAACTCGGAGCTTGATAAAGCACCGCATTTCAAGCAGTTCATCTTAACGAGCGTTGGCATGGAAAATCTTCCTTGCCTCTTGAGAATATTGGGCTATTGCGTTAGCTCTTTGACAAAAGGCAGACGCGGATGCCTTCTTATAGGCAAGGGAAAAACAGGCAAGTCGGTGCTGTTAAATGTTTTACAAAGCATTTTTGACCCGGACCTTGTCTCTCATCAGCCATTTCATCTCATGGGAACTGAAAAATCCCGCTGGCATTATTATGGCAAAAGGATAAACATAAGCAGAGACAACAGCAGTACCCCGATGAAGGATGAGGAAGCGTTTAAATCGCTTATTTCATGTGAAGAGACCATCGGACGCGAAGTTTACCAGAAATATATCCATTTCACGCCCACATTGAAGTTTATCTTCGCAAGCAATTGGCCTCTGTGTTTTGCTCACCCGGATGAGGCGGTCTATGATCGCTTAGTCGTTATTCGCTTTACTCGCACAATTCCCGACGAGATGGTTGACTTCGAGCTTGAAGAAAAACTGAAAAGTGAAGTTGACGTCATATTCTCGCTTGCAGTCGATACGTTAAAAGAATTGATTGAATCGAAATATGACTTCCAAATGGCTGAAGATGCAGTTGAATACTTGGCTCAGCAGCGTTCACAGGTACTTACAGTCCAGGATTTCTTTAAGGATGAGATAAAACTTGATCCCGAAGGAACCGTTGGTTCTGAAGAACTGTACACGCGCTACATTGAGTATTGTAGCATCAATTCGATGTCTCCTATGGGCAGAAACACTTTCAAGGATAAAATTCGAAATATCGATTCGGCCATAAAGTGTGACAAGGTATATGACGGCAACAGAAAGCGTGTAAACGGTTACAGAGGTATCCGATTTAAACGTGTAGAGGAATTAGAGACTAAACAATGATAATGTTAATTATATTACGCATTATCAAGCTATTATTTGAAGTTGTGCTGCTACATCTGTGGCAGCACAGCTCAAAAAAACAATCACATTCCCCAATGAACTTTGCGAAGAGCTATAGTGAGTGCAAAAATATCTTATTGTATATGCATATCACGTGTAGTGATTTGCGGAGTATTATTCCGAATTGTCAAGACAAAGGAGTATGAATTATGAATAGAGACTGCAATATACAGGTTCGCGTAAGCGAAGAAGAGAAACAATCGATAATTCAAAATGCAGAAAAGGCAAACATTCCCCAAGCCAGCACCTACCTGCGTTGCATCGGTGTCGAAGAAGGAAAAGTAGTTTTCCTCGACAAGGGCGGATATATTCCCCGTACACTGATTGAGATCAACGATAAGATTACCGGCGCATTGCGAAGCGGAAAAATCTCCGATGATCTCGGGCGTGAAATAAAGGAGCTTCTGGCTGACGTGATGTGTAAATTCACAGATGTGTCAGAAAGGCTTTCAACGATCCGCGATGAGGAGGATGATGATGTATGTCATTAATCCTAGCGCGACAGGGTGATAATCGTAAGACCGAAGATCTTCGGGCGATTTATGATTACTGCACTGACACGGTAAAGACTCAAGATAAGAGGTATACGGAAACCCTCGGCACATTGACGGATGATCCGCTCAAAGAAATGATCGAGGTGAAACGTATTTTCGGCAAGTTAGATGGAAGGCAGTACTTGCAGATAATTGCATCGCCAACTCCATTCAACAACAACATCTCTGATGACGAATTCATGGACATGGCTAAGGAAATCGGTGATTTCTACTATGCTCTGGGCTTCCAGTGTACTGTTTCTGTCCATTTTGACACGAAAAGAAGGCATATTCACCTGATATCCAATTCGGTATCATTTATAAACGGAAAGAAATTCTCACAGAGTCTGAGTCAGCTCAACCGGTTTAAGCTTCACTGCAATAAAGTATTCCAAAAATATGGATTCGACATTGTGACAAGACCGACGGAAAAGATAAATGATACCAAGAATTATTCATTCAAAGAAGGCTACGATTTCCTTGAAGCTTTCGATGACATCGCTAATGATGTCGCATTCGACGTATATGATGTAACGCAGAACACAAGCGCTGGTGAAACTCCTCAGGCAAGGAAAAACTATAATCCAGACGCTCCGAAAAAAGGTTTCAATCGCTTTTTTGCGGCGGAATCAGAAACCTACCGTGACTATTATACCCCAAGGGAAAACTCCAACGAAAAGGCGTTTGACATCAAAGACGCATGGGCACCTAAAAGCGAATTAAGACCCATGGCGCCATTTGACAGTGCCAACATCCTGCCATCGATAGTCATAAAAGAACAAGCTCCGGACAACTACGGTATCGTGGACTACTTCGAGGGAAGCTCAGGTTCAACAATGCACATCGATGGTCGCAGGGTGATAGATGTCTATGTACCAGATAGTGTTAAGCCTAGTGATATAAGCAGCATTGTAACCAGAATCCCATCAAGAGATGAAAAAGCCATAATCAAAAATGCTGCAGCGGCTAAGGCTGGGTTATATCGAAGCGGTGACGAGTCGCCGGTATCGGTCAATGTAACCGACCAAGTCAGAATACATTTCAAAAGCGGAGAGGTCATATCAGATTTGTTAGGTAATGAAAAAAAGAAGGAGTTTTCCTTTCGAGCTCTGTCCGAATACCTCGGTCACTTGTCACACATACTAAACAATTATCGTTACGCAGATTTAAGTGATTCTGACGATGAAGAGGACGAAGACTAATCACAAACACTTTTAATCAATTGATTTTACATTTGCAGCTCCTTTGGGAGCTGCTTTTTTTATTATACACTATCAATTGTTTTTTTGCAATAACCAGATATAATCCCTATGAGATTTATGTTATATTTTTGAATTAAGGTACATTTGGTGTACATTTGCTTATAATTACAGATAATCCAAAAATATAACTGCTCGCAAGATAGTACAGAATTCGTCCTGTGAGCAGTTGCTTATAGTCGATACGAGCCTGTATTCAGGCAAAAATAAAAGGCACTATATTTTGCAATATAGTGCCAAAAATCTGGTTGCGGCGGCTGGATTTGAACCAACGACCTTCGGGTTATGAGCCCGACGAGCTACCTAGCTGCTCCACACCGCGATATAATTGTCTCATACGACTATATTATTATACCACGGGAAAAGCGCTCTGTCAACAGCTGCACAAATATTTTTTTGTTTTAACAATAAATCTTGCCTTTTATGTACAGCATGGATGTTATAAGCGGCTGTAATGCTCGACTATATGCGTTTATTTGCGGAACTCCGAATCCATGAAGCCAACTCTGCTTTTCAGCCACTTGAGCAGGAAATCCGCTGCCTCAGCTTCGGTTTTGCATTTGCGCGCGGGAGCCGAGAGCTCATTCGCGAAATCGCCGTTATTACGGATGTTGTCCCACTTTTGGTAGTTCTTCTCGAAGTCGCTCTGAAGCTGAGTTTTATCGTTTTCGATGAGGGCGTATGCGCGCTCGAAAACGCCGCTGTCACTTGTTCTTATCCATGTTTTGCTGACCGTATCGCGGTACCAGTCGCAGTGTGCGAGCACCACCAGCCAGGGATTGAGCGAGTCATACTCACCGCCGCCGCTTTTTCCGCCGTTGACATCGGGGACGATATTCGACGCGTAATAGCCTGTTCCGTCGATACAGCGGTCCTTGTTGCCCATTGCGGAGTCGAAGTCCCATGGAGCCTCGAAGGTCAGCTTTCTATTGCCGTCTGGACCGAAATCCACGTCCATATAGAAGCTCGACCAGTATATATCGGCGTCGCAGGTCAGCTCGCTGATTATGTACATATCCGCAAGGGACTGTATATCAACGACGTTCTCTACTGCCTGCTGAGGCGAGAGAGCGGTTGTTTCTGAAATGTCGGTATAGCTGCCATTGAAGGCGAACGCCTTGTCGTTGTAGGCAGCCTCATACATTATCGTGTAGACGTTATTGACATAGTTTTCGATGAAATCGTGCTGCTCCTTCGAGTATATATCGCTTTTGATAGTTATGCCGACGGGCTTAACGCGGTCAGCCTTATTCTTCGGCAGAGCCCGTGCATAGACCTTATCATCGCTGCCGTTATATGCGAGCAGGGGAGCGTTGTCCGCGAGGGTTAGGGGGAAGCCGTGAAGCTCGTCCTCGTTTCCGAAGTTGCCGTCGAACTCGAGGAGATAGCCGATATCCGTGCCTGTATAGCCTGATTCGGGCTTAGTCACGTCTACCCTGTGCGGACCGACCTGCTGCATATCCGCGAGCAGGTACATCCCGTAGTAATCGCCGTTTATCTCGACGTGTACGAATTGGCAGTCAGCCGCATAGTAGCCGTCCGCGCCGAGTATCTCACGCGACAGGTACAGAGCGGTTTTGTTGCGCAGCATGGACGCATCCTTGTACTCCGCGAGCAGCACCCAGTTCTTCTGCTTTGCGCTGCCATTCAGACCGAGCATTTCCTGTTTTTCGGCGAATTTTATTCTCAGCGGCTTTTTATCGTACACCGTTGTCCAGTTGCCGCGCACCTTGACCTGCGCGTCGCACGGAGCGAGGAGCGATGTGCCGTCCGCACCTGAAATGCTGACGGTACAGTCCTCGTAGTATGGCGCGGGAGGCATAACGTAATTGGGTGTCCATGAAGCTATAGCCTGCGAAACATGGCGGGCGACGGGTTCTGTCACGAACTTGACGGCATTCGGGTCCGAGCTCTTTGTCTGTATCGAGATAACAGGCAGCGCAGCGGGGATATCGGCTTCGGAAGTCGCTTCTGTCGGAGCTTGTGTTGAGGCTTCCGTAGTATTTGCTGTCGTTGTATCTGATTGAACGTAGGTCGCGGGCTCTGATGAAGAGGGGAGATTCTCCGAGCAGCCGACGAGAAGCATTGCTGTAAGTGAAAGCGCAAGAATGCGCGGGATTTTTTTCATATTTCCAACTCCTGTAAGCATTATAATAGAATGATACCATAAAAGCACTGAAATAGCAACTGTTTTTTACAAACAGAAAAACGGCACTCATAAGAATGCCGTTTTTTAGCGTCAAGCGTGCTGGACTTCCTTCTGCTCCGTGCTGCTTTTGAGCGATATCCGCCACTGTATCATACTATGTATGAGCGCGAACAAAGTGCCTATCATCGCTCCTGCGGAGACATCGCTGAGGTAGTGCGCTCCGAGAAGCATTCTTGTGAACATGATGACTGCTCCGAATGCGAAGCCGACCGAGCCGAGCACAAGCGCCTTTCCTTTCAGCTTGGGGAAGAACCACGGCAGAGATTGCAGCGCATACACCATAGATATGCTCAGGATGCTGTGTCCGCTGGGAAAGGAGCGGAATTCTCCCTTGTCTATGCCGAAGCTCTCGGCAAGAGCGGCTGCTCCCGAGAACGGCTTATACCACGGTACGAAGCCGACTCCCTCGAAGCCGAGCACGACTGTGCGGTAGCGCGGGCGGTGGAAGATGTTCTTTATCATCTCCATGGTAAAAAATGCGGCGAGCATGATTATTACCAGTCCGACTATCCTTTTTGCAAGGAGGCTGTCATCTGTCCTGCGCGCCAGTCTGTACCCGAGGAAGAACAGGGGATAGGCGACAGTGAGGCTGACTAATGATATAGCAAGCGGGTTCCTCTGCAAAGTCGGAAATATCGCGCCGAAGCAGTCCACATCGAGTATAGCGGCGCTCCCGATGAAGCCTACGACTGCTGCTGTGAGGATACAGACAGCGCACTCTGTCGTTTTTGCAGGCTTGCCCGCGTCCGAATGGAGTGCTCTCTCGAACAAAGCTCCGAACAGGAAAACGAGAACCTCAAAGAACGGGAAGATGCCTATGGACGTGACCAGCTTAACAGGAAGGTCATCGGGGGAATAGAGCGTCTCGGCAATAGTCTTGTCATTGAATGTGCCTATGAGGAAGAGCGCCCCGAAAAGCAGCATTACGGACGCGCTGAATACATTCTGGGTCAAATAGTTTTTCTTCATTTTTCTCCGAACCTTTTTTATCTTTGCACACAGAGGTGCAGTACAACTTATATGATAGCACATTTTTGCTCTTTTGTCCAGTACCTTCACATCAAAAACGAAAGTCCGTCCGTTTTGGAGCAGGCTAAAATGAAGTGCGGTCTGCCTCAAAAAATCCGTATTTTGTAGGTTGACACAGAAGAAAAGTGTATGGTATAATGTGGTATAATAAGTATGTAAGGTGATAATACGAAAACAAGGAGGTTTGTAAATGAAAAAAGCAATGTCTATTATCACTGCGGCAGCACTGTCTCTCTCCGTTACTGCATCAATGCCTGTATCGGCAGCCGAGTCGGACTATCTGCTGCACAGCACATTTGAGGACGGAAAAGAGCAGTGGTCGGGGCGCGGCTCGGCATCGGTCAAGGTCGTGTCCGAGATTTCGCGTTCGGGAGTGAATTCGCTTATGGCGAGCGGCAGAGAGGCTGACTGGAACGGCGCTACCATGCCGCTCGGCTCCGAATTCAAGGCGGGGCAGTCCTATGCGTTCAGTGCGTATGTAATGACTGAGGACACGACGTCGCCCGTCACATTTTATCTGACGCTCCAGTACAAGAGCGGAGATACTACTGAGTACCCGAAGATAGCGGAGGTAACCGCTGAAAAGGGACAGTGGGCGCATCTCGAAAACAAGGAATTCACCATTCCGAGCGATGCATCTGATATGCAGCTCTACGTCGAGACCGACGGAAGCAAGTGCAGCTTCTATGTCGACGAGGTAGTCGGAACAAAGAGCGGTACCGAGATAGGTACACCTCCGCCTGCTGTAAAAATGAATAAGGGCGATATCAACTACGACGGAGCGATAGACACCTTTGACGTCATTCTTGCCCGCAAGGGAATAATCGACGGTATAACCGACAAGAGAACGCTGAAGGCGGCTGATGCTGACAGCAACGCAGTATTTGAGGTAGCCGACCTTGTCCTCATCAGTGAGTTCAGTCTTGGTAAGATAAAGAAATTTCCTGTGGTCGAGCCTGTAATAGTTCCCGGACAGACCAAGTACACTATGGAGGAGCTCACCGAGAAGGTACAGAGCGAGCTTGTGAACAATGAGCCGAGCGACTCGCATCAGGAGAAGCCGGGCGTCAAGTACGGAACAATTGAGAAGAAGACCTATTTCTCCAAGAAGGCTAACAAGAACAAGCCGTATAATATCCTGCTTCCCGCAGACTATGACGAGAGCAAGGAGTACCCTGTTCTCTACGTGCTCCACGGCTTCTTCGAGAACGAAGACCGCATGATAGTAAGAGGCAACGGCGTGATGTACACCCGTCAGATAGTCGGAAACGCTATCGCTTCGGGCGAGGCAAAGGATATGATAGTCGTATGCCCGCTCATCTTCACGAGTGCCACAAAGGAGAGCGCTTCGGGCTTCGGCGACCCTGAATCAGTCGCAGGCTACAATAACTTCGTTGACGACATCGTTGACAGCCTCATGCCCGAGATTGAGTCGAAATACAGCGTCAAGACAGGCAGGGACTACACCGCAATCACAGGCTTCTCGATGGGCGGTATGGAGTCGCTCCAGATAGGCATGAAGTACGGCGACAAGTTCGGCTATGTCGGAGCTATATGCCCCGCTCCCGGCTGTCAGGGCGCGTTCAAGTGGAACAGCGAGGAGGAGACTCCGCACCTGATATTCATCACGGGCGGCACATCTGACAACGTTGTCGGACTCAACACCCCGCAGGGCTACCACGACAACTTCACTAAGAACGGCGTTCCTCATGTATGGCACGTTGTTCAGGGCGGTCACCACGGCGACGATTCTATCCATTCGAGCCTGTATTGCTATGTAAGAGCAGTATTCCAGGCGACGGACTGATATTACGGTTATTAAAAGGGCTGCTCCCTGCGGTTGTGCAGGGGCAGCCTTTTTGCATCGCAAAATGACGATGAATCATATCCGCACAGAAGAAAACGCAATTATACATTTAAAGGGCGTGATATTTCTATCACGCCCTCTCTTATACTGTGCTTGGAGATGGCGCAACGGCATAGAGGAAGCTGCTGCGACTTATACTGAGTATCTGCCCTCTCACCGCTGCCATCAATTAAATTATATTACCTAAAACGCAGCTTGTAAAGGTTACATATATCACTCATGCAGTGACATTTGTCACTTTCTCGGGAGCCTCCGACTTATTTTTCGCATATTTCAGGTATGTTTCGAGTTCCATGTAGAGGTCGGGATAGTCGACCGCGTCATTCTTTAGCAGTTCCAGCACGTAGCCCTGCACCTCTTCATTGTCGAGGCAGGAGTCCGAAGCGAGCAGAGTACACAGCTTTGCAAGGTGAGTCTCGCCGCTGTCGACCTTGTTCACGAGGTATATCGTCATCGTGCTGCCGTCGAGCCAGTGCGGCTGAGTTTCCAGCCAGTTTTCGCTGCTTATTTCCTCCGCGCGCCGTGACAGCTCATTTGTTTGCGAGAGCATTTCCTCGTCCAGCTTCAGCTTGGCATAGAGCGAGTACGGCTTGGAGATTATGTCCTCGAGCTCCTCATACCAGCCATCGCTGCCGAATTCTATTATCGGAACGTTTTCCTCAACAGTAGGCTCGTCGTAATCGCCGTAAGCCGCATTGCCGTCTGATTTGTACACGTGGTGAGCAGTACCGCTCGCGTCGTAGACGAGGATATCCTGCTGCTGCTTCCACGATGCTGCCGTCTCGACCACGAGCACAGGCTCGTTACCCTTGCTGACCTGAGCGGCGGTACCTGTTTTGGTGAGCTTTTTTCTCAGCATTACGAGGTCGAAAATGTCGAGCTTGTTGTCTATGCAGAGGTCAGCCGCCTTCCAGTCGAAGTATTCGTCGGTCTTGCAGTTGAGCAGCCAGTTTTGCAGGCATACTGCGTCCGCGATGCCGAAGACACCGTCCTTGTTGACATCGCCCGTGATGTTCAGGTCTGTCCTGAACAGCAAGTCGAGCGCACCGTTTTCGTGCTTTGTTATCTCGGGCTGGTCGCTGCACAAGAAATCAAAACTGTCAGCGCTGTAGAAAAGCTCTGCGAGCTCGCCGTCGATGTACTGGGGATTACGTTTAACGACGAAAACAGGTCCTGTGTACATACGCCCGATTCGTACATCCGTGCCGAATGTGAACGGATGATTTGCCAGTATCTCGTCGGAGAAGGGCTCGCCCGTGTCCTTGTCGACGACAGTTATGCGCGTCTGACCTGCAAGCAGCACCGACTTCGCGTCGTCGAATACCTCGCAGTCGGCGGTGAGAGTTTTGTAGACCTCGCCGTCCTCAGAACTCGCGTCCATGTAGGTCGCGGTGAGCTTTTCATTGCCGTCCTTTACGCCTTTATAGAGTTCGATAGTCTTGGTGACCGCACCGTTTTTTATCAGCTCCGAGCGTGCGGAGCAGTCCACATCGCGGATGTGCTCGACGTACCTCGTCCATTCCGTACTGTGATGGACCCATCTGGCGCCCTCTCCCATATTGTCCTCAAGGCAGAATATGACATTGTTGCCCCTGACGGAGACCTCGCCGTTCTGCCTGCGGAATTCGTCAAACTCCTTTTCGCAGTCGGGGAGCCACGAGTATTTATCCGTCTCGGTGACATTAAAGTCATCGTCAACATCGAACGTATATTGTTTAATTCCTTCTTCCGCACTTTCAAATGTCAAATGGAATGTACCGACCGACGAGGTGCAGAATACGATTACCTCAAATACTCTGTCGTTTTCCCACGGTTCGTCAACCGCGTAATAGAATTCATCGGTGCAGCGGCTCATTACCTTGCTGTCGTAAGAGCAGGTATATGGAGGGAAGCAGGCTAAATAGCCCTTCGCGGCAGAGGTATCGACGCCTCTTCTCAGAACAAAGCAGACGAACTGCCCCTCCACGCGGGTATTTCCGTAGGTGTTGCTGAATTCGAGAGCTGACTCGAAGTCCTTCGGCACCCATGTCGGATACACTGGGCGTTGGCGCGGAGTTTTTGCAGATGCAGTCAGTCCGCCCGAAAAGAGCGGTGCGAATGCGGTCACAGCAGCCACAGCGGCGGCTGTCAGCTTATTCGTTTTCATAGTGTTCAGCCTCCGTTCATCACAATTACAGAAGAGCTGCTTTTAGAACATTATAGCACAGCCTGCTGCAAATTGCAATATTTTTTCCTGTTTTTCGGGAAAAATCTGCCTGTGAACGACGTGTTATATCAAATTGTTTAACTGTTTCAATTTAATACAGATTTTATTTGAATTTTATCTATTGAAATCTGTGTACTGTCGGTATATAATATGAGATGATGAGATATATGCCACAAGGCGAACAATCTCAGAGACGCAATGGAGAATGTCATCTCGGAGATACGTCAGATATGCAAGGCGGAATGCTGTACTGTGCTCCTGCTCAACAACGATGAGGAGAACTACTCAATACTCGCGACCGATTTCAGGGAAAACAGCAGCATAAAGCGTGTTACGGAGTTCAAGGACTTCTATGATATCGCGTCTTCGTGGATAGACATGATAGGCAGTGAGAATGACTGCGTCATCATACAGGACAAGAACGATATGGACTACTACAGCAGGGTCAATAATCCGTGGTATCTTACGCTCGTGGAGGCGGGCGTTGAGAGCGTCGTGCTCTTCCCGCTGAGGCAGGGACATGAGATACTCGGCTTCATATGGGCGACCAACTTCGATACGAACGACACCATGCGCATCAAGGAAACGCTTGAGCTGACCACATTTTTCGTGTCCTCGTATATCGCGCGGTATAAGGTGCTGAAGCGCCTCAAGCACATGAGCTACACGGACGCGCTGACAGGTCTGCCGAACCGCTTTGCCTGTACGGAGTATATCGCCGACCTCGTCAGCCGCGGGGAGAAGTTCGCTGCGGTATCTATCGACATCAATCACTTCAAGAGCATCAACGATACGCTCGGACTTGAAGCGGGCAATCACGTGCTTATCGGGGTTGCCGAACGCTGGAGGTCGGTTTACAACGACGAGAGCATCGCAGTGCCGAACTATATCACCCGCATAAACGGCGATGAGTTCCTGCTCGTGATATGGGGCTACTCCTCACTGAGCTATCTCAGCAAGATACCTGCAAATCTGCTGAAAATAGACAAGAGCTTCATTGACAGGATAAACACGAACGAGTCCTCGAAGCAGTACGTTGCGGCGATGATATCCATGGGGCACATCATGGGACTCGAGGTCATATCCGAGGGCGTAGAGCAGCCCGAGCAGATAGAGGCTCTGCGGAGTGTCGGCTGCGACCTGATACAGGGCTTTATTTGGGGACGTCCTATGTCGGCGGAGGACGTCGGCAGGCTCGTTGCTGATATTACAAGCGGCAAGTCATGAACATAGCATAAAAAATCCCTCTGCGGAGCTGCCGCGGAGGGATTTCTTTTTATTCAGCTGTTTCTCTGCCAATCCTGAACGCAACGGAACGCTTGAGGTATTCGAGATACTCCTCGTCGCGGCACATTGCCTTTCCGATATCGTCGGACAGCTTCGCGACGGGTCTGCCGTTGACGTACTGGAGTTTAATTACGATATTCAGCGCACTCTCCTCGGTATCGTTCGAGCAGAACGTGCCGATACCGAACGAGACCTTTGTCCTGTCGCAGAAGTATTCATACAGCTTCTGCGCGCGGTCGAAGTCGAGGCTGTCGCTGAAAAGCAGCAGCTTTGTCTTCGGGTCGACGCCGTACTTCTTGTAATGGGCAATAATTTTCTCGCCCCACGCATACGGGTCGCCGCTGTCGTGGCGGACTCCCGTGTAGTTGTTGACCATTGAGCGGTTGAAGTCGAGCAGGAAGAGGTCTGTCGTGATAGTATCGGTGAGCGCAGTACCGTTATCGCCGTCATATTCGTCATACCAGTCATTCATCGCGTAGTGGTTCGTATATGAAAGCGGTATGGAGTCGATGCCCTGATACATCTGCACGAACTCATGCGCATACGTACCTATGGGAGTGATGTTGTACTTCATCGCGAGGTAGACGTTGGAGGTGCCGACGCACTTGTCGGTCTCGGTGCAGAGACGTCTGACAACGACGTCCTCCCACTCGCGGGAGAGTCGTCTGCGGCAGCCGAACTCAGCGAATCTGAAAGTGTATGTACCGTCGTTAAGAGCCTTGATTTTGGCGTCAAGGCGCTCCTCGGCGGATTTTCTCAGCTTGTCGTAGTCGTACTGCATACGGAAGTATACCTCATTGACTATTTCCAGCAGGAATATCTCGAACTGCATAGCCGAGAACAACGGACCGTCCACAACAATCTGCAGCTGACCGTCCGCATCGAGCTCCGCGGTGACGTAGTCGCGGATAGGGTGCCACAGCCTCAGGAACTCCACATAGTCGTCCTTGATGAAGCGAATGGAGCGGAGGTAGTCGAGCTCCTCCTTCTTGAATGTGAGCGTGCAGAGGTGGTCTATCTGCTCATTTATCTCCTGCACCATTTCGGGAGTGAAGACAACGCCCTTGTTGCGGCATTTGAAATAATACTGACCGCAGAGGTCGGTGTGCTTGTGGAAGATGACCTGATCCATATTGAACTTGTAAAGGTCGGTATCGAGCAGTGAAATAACTATCGGTTCGAGTTTCATATCGGTTTCTCCTTAAAGAATGTCTATCTGGCAGCTTTTCATGGCCTCAATTGCAGCGTCGTGCTTTGCAGGGGTAACACCCGCACAGCATTTCTCATCGACAGCTATCGGGACCTCAGGGAAGCTCGCCTTCAGCAGCAGCGCGTTGCTGATGACGCAGATATCGGTACAGAGACCGATGAGCTCGAGCGTGAACTCCTCGCCGCCCGCGGCTTTTTTTATGAGCTTCGGTAGGTCGACCGAGCCGAATGTCAGCTTCTCGACGGGAGTGTACTTCTTCTTAGCGAGCGCGGCAGCTATATCCTTGTTGAGCTGCCAGCCCTCCGTACCCTTTATGCAGTGCGGCACAGGGAGCTTTTTTCCCTCGGCGGTATCCATGTAATTATCAAAGTGCGTGTCAAACGTTGCGAATATCTCGCCGTCAAAAGCCTCGATCTTCCTGACTGTCGCAGGAACTATCGCACAGGCTTCCTTAGAGCCGAGCGCTCCGTCGACAAAATCCTTCTGCATATCGACAACTATCAAAAATCTTTTCAAAGCTGCACCCTCCGTTCTTTTAACGCCTGACAGCGGAAAGCCCGCGTCATTGCAGGCGCGCGCCTTCCGAATCTCGGCTGTAAAATATAGTACAATTATAGCACGCTCACTCAGTAATGTCAACATTGATGGATGCGCTGAATTTTTTCGGATTTTTTTGCGGGATAATTGCCTGCTGCTATTGCAATTTTGTCCGAGGTGTGGTATAATAAACAGAAGGAAAGTCATATAACTTACTGTTCCGCTCGGTATTGGCGTATCACCGCACGGAATGATAAAACGGAGGTGACTTGAATGGAGTTTATGAGCTACCTTTCGTGCAACTGGGGACTGCTTCTTCTGCTTGTCGGAATGGCAATGATAATGTTCTCCGACATACATCTCGAACGCAAGATGATAAAGCGTATCGTTATGACAAACATAATGCTCTTTGTTTATTCCGTGAGCTATTTTGAGGAGGCTTTCTTCGGACAGCAATCGGAGTATTCGATAATGCGTGCGATTCTTACTGCGGCGGATTATACTCTTGTATCCTTCATACTTGTGAGTATAATAACGATAATGTTTCCGATGCAGAAATTCATCGTATACATACCTGCACTTTTCGGCGCGATAATGTGCTTCTTATCCATACCAACGCATATCGTGTTCTATTTTACCGATGATAACAGGTTCATGCGCGGTCCGCTCGGCTATCTGCCGTATTGCGTCGCAGGGATATACTTTATTTATCTCCTGTACAATGTATTTTTTAAGAGCCGTGCGGAAAAGGAGGATTATCTGGTCCTCATCTTCATAACGCTGATGTCGGTGATATGCTTTATACTGCCGCTCACCATACCTGAAGAATCCGACCGCTGGTTCACGTTCACGATAGCATTCAGCGTTTTTCTGTACTACGTTTTCCTGCTTCAGCAGTTCACAAAGCGCGACCCGCTGACTAAGCTGCTGAACCGACAAAGCTACTATACCGACTCTGTCAAGTATGGCAAGTTCATAACAGCCTTTGTAATCATGGATATGAACGGCTTGAAGCTGCTGAACGACAGCGAGGGACACGTCGCGGGAGATAAGGGACTCAGCGCACTCGCGGACTGCTTCTGGAGTTCTGCACAGCTCGGACAGCGTGCATATCGAATAGGCGGTGACGAGTACGTGATACTGTGTCTCGGCGCGACTGAGGATGATGTCAAGGCGCTTATCGGGCGCATCAGGGAGAAGGTCGACAAGATACCGTATTCCTGCTCGATAGGCTATGCGATGAGGAATAAAGGCGAAACGATAGATGAGCTCTACAATATGGCAGACAAGATGATGTACGAAGAAAAGCAGCGCTATTACATATCTATCGGCAAAGAGGAAAGATAAAAGACGGGGCGTGATAGACAATATATCACGCCCTTTGCATTGCAGACGGGAGGAGAGAATATGCAGCTAACCGACGATTTTGTGCTTGCGGGCTTTACTGCGGGCAGTGGTATATGGACTCGCAACGAGCCTGACGACCCGCCGTCGCGCGATTATGTGCAGCTGAGCAGAACGCTGGGAGTCCCGCTCACGATGACAGTCCGCCCGTATCAGGCGAACGCCTCGCGGGTAGCCATAGTCGGTGCGGAGCACGGCGGAATGGGCGTGCTGCGTGATAACGTCCTCACTAAGACGGACGGGCTCGTCACAGCCGAGCGCGGTCTCATGCTGAGTATTATCGCGGCGGACTGTGTGCCGATATATCTCGCCGACAGGGAGGCGGGCGTGATAGGTCTGCTCCACTGCGGACGTCAGGCAGCTGCGGGCGAGCTCATACACAACGGAATCGCGTGCTTGGTGGAGCTTGGAGCTGTCCCCGCGCGGCTCAGTCTCGCCCTCGGACCGCATATCTGTCCTGACTGCTACGAGGTCGGCGCGGAGGTCAGAGAGGAATTTGCACAAAGCTTTGACGCACAGGAGCTGGAGCGCATTTTCCGTGTCAGAAATGGCGGACTGTACCTTGATATGGCTGCGGCGATAAGAGTAAAAGCGGAGCGGGAGGGGATAGCTCCCGAGAATATGCGCTCAGCAGCCGAATGTACCTGTCATGGGAGCGGGTACTATTCCTTCAGGCGCGGCGACAGGGGATTACAGAACCTTGCTTACATGATGATGCGCTGAGTATCATTGTGATGTTGAACAAAAATCGAGATTATTTTTGTCTGATATGATAGTATTTCCTGTTTATTTAAGGAGATAGATGATAATTGCTTGCTTTTCAGGCGCTTTTAGGGTATAATATAAAGGGCATATATTGCCGTAATGAGTATTGATTAAATTTTACATTAAAATAAAGGCGCTCCGCAAGGGAGCAGGTGAAGGGGCTAAACATGAAACACAAGACATCTGAAATGCTGAATATGCTTCATCAGGAGCACATTGTCTCGCATCTGAGATCGCTCTCTCACGACGACCAGCTGAAAATGGTCTCACATATAGAAACGCTTGACCTCTCCGTACTCAACGAGGTTGAGGCAGAGGAGGAACGCGGCAAATTCGAGCCGCTCTACGCGACGACACTCGACGACATCGCCAAGAACCGCGACCGCTTCACCGAGATAGGACTTGAAGCAATACGCGCGGGCAAGGTCGGAGCTGTACTGCTTGCAGGCGGACAGGGCAGCCGCCTCGGATTCGAGCACCCGAAGGGAATGTTCAAAATTGGCGTTGAGCGCGAGCTGTACATTTTCGAGTGCCTCATCAACAACCTGCTCGAGGTCACAAAGCAGGCGGGCGCATGGGTGCCGCTCTTCATCATGACGAGCGTGGACAACAACAAGGAGACCCGTGAATTTTTCGAGAAGCACAACTACTTCGGCTACAGCGACGACAACGTTTGGTTCTTCGTGCAGGAACAGCTGCCCACGGTCGACACCAACGGCAAGCTCATGCTTGCAGGGGAGGGCAAAATCTCCACGGCTCCCAACGGAAACGGCGGTTGGTACGCCTCCATGGCTAAGACTGGTATGCTTCGTATAGTGCAGAACGCGCATATTGAGTGGCTGAACGTGTTCGCAGTAGACAACGTATTACAGCGCATTGCTGACCCCTGCTTCATCGGAGCAGTTATCGAATCGGGCAAGGTTTCGGGCGCGAAGGTAGTCGCTAAGGCTGACCCGAACGAGAAGGTCGGAGTACTCTGCCTCGAGGACGGCAGACCGTCAATCGTGGAATACTACGAGATGACCGATGAGATGATAAACCGCCGCGAGCCCGACGGTACGCTGTCTTACAACTACGGCGTCATCCTCAACTATCTGTTCCGCGTGGACAAGCTCAACAGGACGTTGTCGGTGAAGCTGCCGCTGCACCGCGCGTTCAAGAAGATAAAGTACATGAACGCAGGCGGCGAGATGATAACTCCCGAGGAGCCGAACGCCTACAAGTTCGAGACGCTTGCGCTCGACATGGTCAAGCTGCAGGACGACTGCCTCGCGTATGAGGTCGACCGTAGCAAGGAGTTCGCTCCCGTCAAGAACAAGACAGGCGTAGATTCCGTAGATTCCGCGCGTGAGCTGCTGAAGCTTAACGGCGTGGAGCTGTAATGAAGCACGAAAACCCGAGGAAGCTCGGGTTTTTCTTTCGTCAGATATAGGGAGGTGAGTGCATGGACGGGCTCGAAGCCATAATAGCGGGCGCTGAGGTCATACGGACAAAGCGCCGCACAATAGCGCTGCAAATCGCCGCAGACGGGCATCTCATCGTGCGCTCGCCGCTGAGGCTGTCGAATAAGGACATCGCTGCCTTTATCGAAAAGAACCGCAGCTGGATAGAGAAGCACGCGGCGAAGGTCGCGCGCACGAACAGCGAGCTCGCGAAGCTGGAGCCGTACACTCCCGCGGACATAGAGGCTATGGCTCAGCGGGCATTGCGGGTCATACCCGAGCGCGTGCGGCACTACGCGGAGCTCATCGGCGTCACCTACGGGAGGATAACGGTCCGAAATCAGCGGACGAAGTGGGGGAGCTGCACCGCAAAGGGCAATCTGAATTTCAACTGCCTGCTCATGGAAGCTCCGCCCGAGGTGCTTGATTCGGTGATAGTCCACGAGCTCTGCCACCGTCTGCACATGAACCACTCGCGGGAGTTCTACGCGGCGGTGTATCGCGTATTCCCCGACTACGACAGGTGGGACAGGTGGCTCAAGGACAATGGACCGCTGCTTATCAGGCGTATGCAGGCTGGACATTAAAATAAAGGAGTATTGCTATGCAGGACAGATACGCAGGTGATATCGGCGACCTCGGCAAGTTTTATTTGCTGCGGAAGCTGCAAAAAAGTTTCAAAATCGGAATTAATTGGTACTATACTCCGAAGCTCGATTCTGATAACTCGAATGAGGGGGAATTGCGCGATTTTTCAAAGATTAAGAAAAGCGATAAGGACTATGTAGAGCTTGTGGAAAAAATGCAAACAATCGATAAGAATAATCCGTCGGTCAAATCGCTTAAAGAATTGAAGCTGATTGACGGAGCGGAATACTATAGCGACGTTGTTGAGCGTAAAACGCGGGTGGATTGGCATAATAAATCTCTGAAAGCAATGAAAGGCTTTGAAATAGTTTTTCTCGACCCCGACAACGGTCTGCTCTGCAAATCTGTTGCGCAGGGCTCTGAGAAAAGCGTGAAGTACGTGTATTACGACGAAATTGGCTGTTATCTCAAAAATGGAGCGAAAGCAGTAATTGTCTATAATCACCGCTGCCGAAAAAAGGAAAACGCGTATTTCAGCGATATTTTTGATAATCTCTCAAATGTGGAAATCAAAGACGGACACAAAATCGACAGAGCACTGATACAGGCGATAGTTTTCCCGCGCTTTTCGATTAGGGACTACATAATAATCAGCAAGGATATAGATACACATGAAAAGATTCGTGAGATACTTGCTGAGATGGTCAAAGGGGAGGGCAAAAAGCCTTTTTGCAGACTGCCGAACATATAATAAAAACGGCTCGGACACCGAGCCGTTTTCTTATTCTGTTTTCATAAACTCCTTCAGCTCAGCGAGTCTTGCTTTTGCGGCGTTTCTGCCGATGCGGTAGACCTCGAGCAGCTTGTCCATATCGTGCTCGACATGACCTATCGGGAGCTTCTCGGGCGGCGCGATAACGAATGCTCTGCCCGCACTTTCGGCGGCGCTTATGTAGCGGAGCTCCTCGTTGTACATCTTGGGGCGCTCGGAGAAAGCGCGGACGAGCTCGGGGTACTTTCTGCCATAGCGGAGCTTCACGAGCCCGAGCGTGCGGCTCTGAGTCTTGACGAAGCCGCGCGGCTGAGTGAGAATGACGACATTCCTGTCACAGCCTGTGCTCTCCATGAATCGGAGTGGGATAGAGTCCGAGATACCGCCGTCGAGGAACTCCCGCCCGTCTATTTTGACTATGCGCGACACGAGCGGCATAGAGGCTGAGGCGCGTATCCATTCGAGGTCGTCGCCCTTTGCGGTGCGGCAGTTGTGATAGACCGCCCTGCCCGTGTTTATGTCAGTTCCGACGACGAAGAACGTCATCGGGTTTGCTTCATAGAAGTCGTTGTCGAAGAGGTCGAGCTTCTCGGGGATAGTGTGGTAGCAGAACTCCGCGCCGAACATATCTCCCGTGCGGAAATAGGAGTTCCAGCTGCAATAGCGCTTGTCCTCGCGGAAGCGGATATTATAGCGGATAGCTCTGCCGTGCTGACCCGATTTGTAGTTGCAGCCGAAGCACGCGCCCGCAGATACGCCGACGGAGCTGTCGAACGTGATACCGTTTTCCATCAGGACGTCGGTGACACCCGCGGTGAAGAGTCCGCGCATAGCGCCGCCCTCCATAACAAGACCGAATTTCATAGTATCCCTCCAAAAAATCACTAAAATTTATTATAGCGGAATTTCCCGAGTTTGTCAATATTTTTGTAATATATCGCAGGGGAATGAGTTCCGAAGCCCGTACATAAGGTATGCATTATCGCACGCAAACGATTGACACAGCGCTGCAAATGTGATAGAATTATACTATTGACTGCAAAGGAGAAAGCTATGGAAATAATACTTGCTTCGGGCTCGCCGCGCAGACGCGAGCTGATGAAGCTCATCACCGAGGACTTCACTGCCGTATCGGTAGACGCGGACGAGACCGTCCCCGAGGGCATACCGCCCATGCTTGCGTCGGAGTACCTCGCTACGATAAAGGCTCTTGCGGCGTCGCTGAAAAATCCCGAAGCGGTAGTTATCGGTTGCGATACGACGGTCATCGCTGACGGAGAGATACTCGGCAAGCCCGCCGACAAGGAGCAGTGCCGCGGCTTTATGGAGCTCCTCTCGGGGCGTAAACATCAGGTAGTCACAGGCGTGACGCTGATGTACGGCAGCGCTACTGCTTCATTCTCAGAGACGACCGACGTCACCTTCCGCAAGCTCACAGCTGACGAGATAGAGGCGTACATCTCCACAGACGAGCCCTATGACAAGGCGGGCGGCTACGGCATACAGGGCAGGGGAGCACTGCTCGTGGAGCGAATAAACGGCGACTATTTCAACGTGGTGGGACTTCCCGTATCACGTCTGAATCAGGAACTAAATAAATTCATATCATCAATAAAGGAGTAAAACTATGAACTCAACAGCATTTCACAGCGCGGATATACTTATCCCGAACGACAAAGTCGATATGAGCAAGTGGGCAGTCATCGCCTGCGACCAGTACACGAGCGAGCCCGAATACTGGGACGCCGTAACTGCTGAGGTAGGCGGAGCTCCGTCGACGCTGAGCCTCATCCTCCCCGAGCTCTACCTCGAGGACAGCGACGTATCCGAGCGCATCGCCAATATCCACAAGGCTATGGACAAGTACATCGCCGACGGTATTTTCACCGAGTACAAGAACGCAATGGTCTACGTTGAGCGCGTGCAGAGCAACGGCATTGTCCGCAAGGGACTCATCGGCGCGATAGACCTCGAGAAGTACGACTTCTCCAAGGGCAGCACCTCCGAGGTGCGCGCTACCGAAGCGACAGTCATCGAGCGCATACCTCCGCGAATCAAGGTAAGAAACGGCGCTCCTCTCGAGCTCCCGCACATCATGATTCTCATTGACGACCCCGAGGACACAGTCATCGGAGCGCTCGACAAGACCTCGATGAAGAAGCTCTACGACACCAAGCTCATGCAGAACGGCGGCAGCATAAGCGGCTATCTCGTTGACGAGGCAGCTCAGGAGAAGATAGACTCCGCGCTTTCCGCACTCGCTGACCCCGACACTTTTAATAATAAGTACGGTCTGAGCGGACAGCCTGTCCTGCTCTATGCTATGGGCGACGGCAACCATTCTCTCGCGACTGCGAAGGAGTTCTACGAGCAGCTCAAGAAGGCGAACCCCGACAAGGACTTCTCGAATCACCCTGCACGCTATGCTCTCGCGGAGATAGTCGACCTCCACAGCGATGCTCTCAAGTTTGAGGCTATCCACCGCCTTGTTTATGATGTTGACTGTGATGACCTGCTTTATGAGCTTTCACACGCTCTGGAGCTTAATGATGCAGAGAGCAGCCAGTATGTAATAACCTGCTGCGACGGTACTGAAGTTAAGGAGTATATTCACAAGCAGACCTCGAACCTGTCAGTCGGCTCGCTCCAGAATTTCCTTGACAGCTACATTAAAAATAAGGGCGGCAAGATAGACTATATCCACGGCATCGAAAACGTCAAGGCGCTGGCTGAGAAGCACAACGGCATTGCGTTCATACTGCCCGACATGGACAAGTCGGAGCTCTTCCCGACCGTTATCAAGGACGGCGCGCTCCCGAGAAAGACCTTCTCAATGGGGCACGCGGACGACAAGCGCTTCTACATCGAGGCAAGAAAGATAACTGATTAAAAATTGCTGTATATAAAAAGCTCTGACCGATTATTGCGGTCAGAGCTTTTTTGCTTGACAAATCTGTAACACTGTGATAGAATATATCTGTACTAATACGGGTGATACAGTAAATGACCGATAGCCATTTTCAGCCGTATTACGTAAAATTACATTTTTGTAATATTACGTGAAAAATATTGACAAATAAAAAAGTGTGTGATACAATTGTCAATATCAGGACGAAAGGAGTATTGTTCATATGAACAAAAGTATTATTTTGCGAACAGCAGCCGCTTTATCAATATCTGCGGCTCTTCTCTGCGGTGGTGCTTCGTGCGGAATGAAAGATCTTATAAACATTCCGATAACTACATATACGGTCGAGCACACCGACGTCGAGAACTACATCAGCGTATCGGGCACGGTAGAGGGCTCGAACATAGTCAAGGTAACAAGCGACCTCACCGCAAAGGTGAAGACGCTTAATGTGGGCGTAGGCGACGCTGTAAAGGTGGGCGATATTCTCTGCGAGTTCGACAGCTCTGACTATCAGGAGCAGTACGATAAGCTCAAGGACACAGCAGATACCTCGAAGGAGCGCTTAGACAGCGCACATGAAAAGAATCAGAAGGCTCTTCAGGACGCCAAGAATCAGAAGACTGACCTTCTCCGCAAGGCACAGCGCGGTATAGACAACGCTGTAACTGCGAGAGAAACGGCATATTCCAAGTACGATAAGCTCGGCAAGGAAGTCGACGAGTGCTACGAGGAGTATGAAGCCTGCGATGACAATGCTGAGGCAGCTATACTTTATAAGCAGTATCTGGCTGCACAGGAGCAGTACGAAGCATTCGGCGATACGCTCAGCAGTTATGACGAGGCTGTACAGTCCGCAAGAGACGCGTACAACGATACCGCGAAGTCTGCCGACGATGCTATCGAAATGGCTCAGGAGGCTATAAACGACGAGAAGTTCAACAAGGACACAACAGTTCAGGACCAGCTCGATAAGCTCAAGGAGAGCATCGACAAGTGCGTAGTAAAGGCTCCCAAGGACGGCGTTATCACATCTCTCAGCATCGCAGAGGGAAGCTTTCCGACTACAGAAGCTCTCATGACTATCGAGGACACTACCGAGCTCAGGATAAACGTCAGCATAAACGAGGCTGATATCCTCAGCGTCAAGGAGGGGCAGAAGGCTGTCATCACTACCACCGCAACAGGCGATGAGGAGTTCACGGGCAAGGTAGAGCGCGTTGTCAACATCATGAGCGGACAGAAGATGAATGCTTATACAGGCGAGATGAACGGCGGCGGTTACTCCGCTGAGATAGTCATCGATAAGGGCGCTGACAAGCTCCTCATAGGTATGACCGCAAAGGCTAAGATAATTCTCGACCAGAAGGAGAACGTCCTTGCTGTTCCCTATGATTCGATAAAGCAGAACGACGACGGCACATTCTCCGTCTTCATCGCCGAGAAGAACGGCGATAAGGGTTACAAGGCAAAGGAGATAAAGGTAGAGAAGGGCATGGAGACCAACTACCTCACTGAGATAATAACCGGCGACCTCAATGACGGCGACATCGTCCTTACCGATGTTGTTGCGAACGCAGTCGTTGACGGCGGAGATGTTACTATCGCCGAGCCGTATACTGACCCCGACGAAGCCGAAAAGGGAGAGTAATATGGCGAAAAAACTGATAATGATGAGAAATATCATCAAGCGTTATTATATCGGTCAGCCGAACGAGCTACAGATACTCAACGGCATAGACCTCGATATACACGAGGGTGAATTTGTTGCCATTGTCGGTGCTTCGGGTTCGGGAAAGAGTACGCTTATGAATATGATAGGCGCGCTTGACAGACCAACCGAGGGTACGTATTTCCTCAATGACACCGACGTGAGCCGTCTGAACGACAAGCAGCTCAGCGCGATAAGGAACAAGGAGATAGGCTTCGTATTCCAGACCTTCAACCTTATCCCGAGAGCAAACGCCCTCAAGAATGTCGAGCTTCCCATGCTCTATGCGGGCATGAAGAAGAAGGAGCGTCAGGACCGCGCAATGGACCTCCTGAGGCTCGTAGATATGCAGGACAGATACACGCACAAGCCGAACGAACTGTCGGGCGGTCAGAAGCAGCGTGTAGCCATAGCGAGAGCAATGGCGAACGACCCGTCGATAATCCTCGCAGATGAGCCTACGGGCGCACTCGACAGCAAGACGGGACATATGGTAATGGACATCTTCCACAAGCTCCACGAGAAGGAAGGCAAGACGGTCGTCCTCATCACTCACAGCCCCGAGCTTGCCGCTGAGACGGAGCGTATCATCACGATAAGCGACGGCTCGATAATATCCGATACAGGTGTGACTGAAAAGATAAAGCCCGAGTCTGTATTTCCTGGAACGGAGGTGAGCGCTGAATGAACATATGGGAAAACCTGAAAATGGCGCTTAGCTCCATAATGGCTAACAAGCTGCGCTCACTGCTGACGATGATAGGCATCATCATCGGTATCTGCTCAGTTATCACGATAACGACGCTCGGTACTACGCTTCGCTCGACTATCACGACAACGCTCAACTCTCTTGGCTCGAACGTAATGGAGGTATATGTGTCGCCAAAACCGAGTGTCGACTCTGACGTCGCTTATGATTCGATTTCACCTGACGACTTCATCACGTATTCACAGGTCGAGAAGCTCGTCAAGGAATATCCCGATATACGCATAGCTGAATCGAATTACGTCTGCGAAGCATCCAGCAAGAATTCTCTCGGCAAAGAGGTCGGGACAAAGATAACAGGCGCCTATAACGGTACTCTCGACAACGATGGTTCGAGACTGCTTGCAGGACGTATGATATCCATGGACGATGTTTCTAAGAAGAAGTACACCTGCGTGGTAACGAATGTTTTTGTGCGGCAGTATTTCAAGAACCATGAGGAGCCGATAGGACAGACCATCAAGCTGGTCTCTGCTGATAACGGACTTCCGTATGAGTTCACAATTGTCGGAGTATGCACCTATAATTCTCTGTTTTCAGGCGCAGCCATGGGCAGGGAGGAGGATATCAAAACTCCCGTTTATATCCCCAATTCCGTAGCGAAAGAGATGCAGGGCAGCTACGGCGAGGAGAGATATATGTACTGGCTGCTCTCGTTTGACCCCAAGACTGACGGCAAGATTGCCAAGGCTAATGTTGCAGCGTTCTTTGAGAAGGAATATCCCGCAAACAAAAACTTCGAGACACTCGTATTCAGCAATCAGGACACGATGAAGATAATCGACATCATCATCAATGTCATCACCATCTTCGTAGCGGTAATCGCTTCCATCTCGCTCATCGTCGGCGGCGTCGGAGTTATGAACATCATGCTCGTAAGCGTCACGGAGCGTACCCGCGAGATAGGTATACGAAAGGCGCTCGGAGCAAAGAAGTCGACTATCAAGTTCCAGTTTGTGACTGAGGCTATCATCATGTGCCTCATCGGAGGAATCATCGGAGTCGTTCTCGGACTGTTCAACGGCTTCATTGCGGGAGTCATCGCAAATCTTGTAATAAGCAGCATTCCTACAGCGAAGCAGGTGCTCGGTACAATAGTCATGGTACCGTCAGTGACCGCAATAATCATCTCTATCATCTTCTCGATGATAACGGGCGTATTCTTCGGATACTACCCTGCAAGCAAGGCTGCAAAGATGAACCCCATAGACGCACTGCGTTACGACTAATAACAAAAAAACCGATGCTGATGCATCGGTTTTTTGCTTATATGATGTAGAACCACGTTTCGTCCTGCGGTAGCTCCGTCTGCTGGACGGGCTTATCCGAGGAGAAGTTCACGCGGAGCTCGGGGTTCTTGATGCTGACTCTTGCGCCCGCGGGGACTGACTTGGTGATGAAGGCGTTTCCTCCGATGACGGCGTCATGACCGATGACGGTCTCGCCGCCGAGAATGGACGCTCCCGAGTAAATTGTGACATTGTCCTCAATGGTGGGGTGGCGTTTGCGGTTCTTGAGGAGCTGACCACCGCGCGTGGAGAGCGCACCGAGGGTCACGCCCTGATAAATCTTGACATTGTCGCCTATCTGAGTGGTCTCGCCGATAACGATGCCCGTGCCGTGGTCGATGAAGAAGTACCTGCCTATGGAGGCGCCGGGGTGGATGTCGATACCTGTTACGCTGTGGGCGTGCTCGGTCATGATACGTGGAATGAGCGGCACTCCGAGCAGGTGGAGCTCATGCGCGATGCGGTTGACGAGTATCGCGAACAGACCGGGGTACGAGAAGATTATCTCCTCCTTGTTGAAGGCGGCTGGGTCGCCGAGGAAGGCGGCTTCGACGTCGGTCGCGATGTAGTCGCGTATCTTTGGGAGCTGCTCGAGGAAGGCGAGTGTGATGTCCTCGGCGGACTGCTCTATCTCGCACTGCGGAGCGTTCTCGTACTTGGGATTATAGCGCAGAACGACGGAAATCTGCTGTGAGAGGTTGTGTATGATATCCTCGAGCTGAACGGAGATATTGCTCCTGACCGTGTAGAGGTGGAAGCGGTCGTTCTTGTAGTAGCCGGGGTAGATGATGTTCCTGAGACGCAGGATTATAGCGATGACCTTTTCCTTGTCGGGGTGGTCGAAGGCGACGGTCTTGTCGATGGTTCGGTCATTATCGTAGTCGTCGATGAGCGTGTCGACGAGAGTATTGATTTTGTTTTCGAGCTTATGGGACATAGCTTATCCTCCTTGAAATGCCTATCGTTTCACTATATTATATCACAGAAATGAAAAAAATGCAACAGGGGACAGAAAAAAGCCGCGAACATCTGCTGAACAAAAGTTTGACAATTCCTGTGAAATATGCTATAAGCGCGGTGTTTGCGCCGCCGATTTCACGGAAAAGGTGAATAAATCGGAAATTTGTCTCCGCGCGGCTTGATATTTCAATTATTTTATGTTACAATGAAGGGTAACGATACTGAAAAGGAGGCGTGAAAATGTCGGACGTGAAAGACATACTTGATTCTGTTCTGCACGATGAGAAGCTGCTCGGGAGCCGTGCCTTCCGCGACAAGGTCTACACCGACCAGCCGATAATAAAGCGCGCCTCACAGATAAAAACTCCCGAAACTCCGCAGAAGATAAAGGATATGAAAGCCCTCGCCTACACGCCCGAGGCGTACTGGAAGACCTCCGCGTGGCTGTTCTATACGCAGGGCAAATTCATGGAGGACTACACCGACGTCTACGAGTACACTACGGACTTCGTCCGCTATTATCCGACCTACCGCGACCTCGACACCGACCAGCTTCGCGGCTACTTCTCGTGGAGGTCGAGGCTGAGGCGAGGGGAGTACCAGACCGCGCCGATACCGTTCGTGTATATCCGCGCGTATGAGCTGATAAACGGCATAGGTGCGGAGTCCCCGAAGGAGCGCGTCGCGCTGTTGAAGCGCCTGACCGCGGAATACGGCGGGCTCAATGCGGAGATGAACCGCCTCATACAGCGCTGGACGGCGGACTACTGCGTATACGAGCAGCTCGACCCGCAGCTCATTGCCGACCTGTCCGATATCATGTACGACAGCGCGCTGATGAAGCTTCTGAACTGGCAGGAGAGCGGCGACGACGAGCTTTTCTCGGCGCTGAACTACCTCTCGGGCTACCCGTTCGAGCGCTCGCGGTACTACATCGCCGAGCCCGAGGAGTTCAAAGCCGCGGCAGTACGCATATTCCGCGCGATGTCGGACTTCTTCCGCGACCGCAGGAAGAAGTCACTCTGCGAGAACTTATTCGGTCACCCGACGGAGCTTAACTGCTCGCTGTTTGAGTCGGCGGTGTTCTACGACAGGAACGCCGCCCGCACGTTTGACTACGCGCTCTCGCCGATACACAGCTACACCTGCCGCAACGGGATATGGCGGTGCTACCGCTACTACGGGAACAGGACGCGCAATCAGAAGCTCGGCGAGCTGATGAAGATGCTCGACTACCTCATGCGCGAGCGCGACGACTTCCGCTACAAGCTCCGCCCCGCGGAGGTCTCGAAGTCGGCGGCGGAGCTGATAAAGCGCGAGCTCGACGCAATGGACGAGGAGAAGCGCGTTGCAGAGGCAATGCGGATAGATATCGACCTCTCGAAGCTCGCAGGGATACGTGCGGCGGCGGACGTCACGCGCGACAAGCTCATCGTCGACGAGGAGCCCGATATACCCGCTCCCGAGCCTGTACCCGAGCCCGAAACAGCGGCGGATTCTCCGCTGACAGACAGCGAGCGGAGCTTCCTGCGCGCTCTCCTTGAGGGAGGTGACTGGTCAGCCGCGGCGAGGGAGGCGGGGAGTATGCCGTCCCTGCTCGCGGACAGCATAAACGACAAGCTGTTCGACAGCTTTGCGGACACGGTCATAGACTGCTCCGCGGACGTCCCCGAGGTCATTGAGGACTACGCAGATGAGCTGAAAAATTACGTATAAGAGGTGCATATCATGCCTGAAAATAACAGACCCGCAGTGCCGAAGCGCATTGCCTCCGCGGTCATAAATTCGCTGAAGGGCGGCGTTGTGCCGCGCATAGGACTGCCCTACATCACAGTCGGCAGGGAGGTCGAGATAGACGCCCTACTGCACGACGTCGACATCATCGCAGACGGCGGAGCCTCGTTCCGTTTCATTGTCGGCAAGTATGGAAGCGGCAAGAGCTTCCTCCTGCAAACTATCCGCGCCCACGTCATGGACAGAGGCTTTGTCGTAGTTGACGCCGACCTCTCGCCCGAGCGCAGACTCCAAGGCACAAAGGGACAGGGACTTGCCACGTACAAGGAGCTTATCCGCAATATGTCGACGAAAACTCGTCCCGACGGCGGAGCTCTTACGCTCATACTCGACCGCTGGATAAGCTCGGTGCAGACCGAGACTGCGGCGGAGACGGGACTTGCGCCCGATTCTGCGGACTTCGCAAAGGCGGTCGAGAGGAAGATTTTCGAGGTCATATCCGCGCTGAATGAAATGGTACACGGCTTCGATTTCGCGAAGCTGCTGACGATATACTACCGCTCATACGCGGCGGGCGACGATGAGAGCAAGGCGAAGGTCGTGAAGTGGTTCCGCGGCGAATATACGACGAAAACCGAGGCAAAGAACGACCTCGGCGTGAACATAATCATCACTGACGACGACTGGTACGAGTACATCAAGCTGTTCGCCGTATTCCTCACGCGGGCGGGCTACGGCGGACTGCTCGTCCTCATCGACGAGCTCGTGAACATCTACAAGATTCCGAACGCGATAACCCGCCAGTACAACTACGAAAAGATACTGACTATGTACAATGACACGCTTCAGGGCAAGGCGAAGCACCTCGGCATAATAATGGGCGGAACTCCGCAGTGCATCGAGGATACGCGGCGCGGCGTGTACAGCTACGAGGCTCTGCGCTCGCGTCTTGCGGAGGGGCGTTTCGGACGCGAGGGCGTCAAGGATATGCTCGCGCCCGTGATACACCTCACTCCGCTGACCTATGAGGAAATGCTCGTGCTGACGGAGAAGCTTGCCGATATCCACGCGGGCCTTTTCGGCTACGAGCGCGTCATCACGCAGGACGACATGGTCGCCTTCATCAAGCTTGAATTCGGGCGCATCGGAGCGGGCAGCCACATCACTCCGCGCGAGGTGATACGCGACTTCATCGAGCTCCTCGACATCGTGTATCAGAATCCGCACATCAACA
>Ga0247608_10000321_pt1 | contig 81629 bp, 68 predicted proteins | sample 176DNAGHGlowgp2_FD_193490 | JGI IMG/M metagenome (GOLD analysis project Ga0247608, IMG submission 193490) | Sheep rumen microbial communities from Palmerston North, Manawatu-Wanganui, New Zealand - 1766 DNA GHGlow gp2 | ecosystem: Host-associated > Mammals > Digestive system > Stomach > Rumen ... | reverse complement strand
TTATACCGGACCGGAAGGCCCGATAACATACAGAGCGAAGCAGAAGATACAAGTAATAATAGCGATTCAGTTATCCGGAAATACTGATATGACAGCACGATACACAGGTACCGGTGTATCAGATGAAGTGACTATCCAAGCAGAACTCAATCAAATAATACAGAAAGTGTAGGGAAATTATTATGAGAAAAACAATCAAGGCATTCGTTTGCGCTGTTTCAGCATTGGTCATCTGTGCAGCGCCTAACATTGCGAATTATGCAGGGATATCTGATACAACGGCCATTACTGCAAAGGCTTTTGGGAATGGTAAATGCATAGCTGAGTGTACAAACACACCCATTTATTTAACCCCTGGTGACATGGAGTATTCTAACAATTTGAAATGGCGTTTCAGATTTCAACATGATGGAAATCTTGTAGTTTACCCATATGATCATCATTTAGACGCTGGTGGATATTGGTATTGGAATTCAAATAGCGGTAACAACTATAATTCAGTATGTCGCTTGCAGCCTGACGGCAATCTTGTAGTATATGGCGCTGATGGTAAATGGCGTTGGGACTCTGGCAGTTATAGTGATGACAATAAGAAGTATAAAAAGAGGCTGTATCTTACAAATGATGGAACGTTACGAATAGTAGTTGATAAGGTTTTCGAAAAAACAATCTGGGATTCCTCTACAAGTAACAGAGGCACAACTAATAGTAGGTTTAAAAACCCAGAGTTCAAACTTGTTGGAAAATACTATTTACATAAAGGGAAATATAGTCTCGATGATGCAACATTCAGCATTTATTTCCCAGAATTAAACAGTAATAGAATAAAAGTTAAGTATTCGGGAATATTCTATCTTGCTGTAGGATTTGAGCAAATTCACACTGGAATCGGATATATAGAAAATATCAGAGTAGTTAATTACACCAATAAAACATACTATGCATGGGATTTTTATGACAAGGATGGAAATATGAAAACTTTCTATAGTAGTAAGGATGGAAAGCATATCTATTTAGATACGGCTATGGCAGAAGGGTTCACTAAGTACGATTAATGCTCATTAATAGTAAATGAATATCAAACATACGGTAAGTAAATAAACTCTAAGGCACTATCTTTGATGGTGCCTTTTCCATTAGTCGAAGTACATAGTTAGTATGTACGATCCGGAGAAAGCATCTTTCTACAAGGTAACGGTTTTAAAACAGAAAAACTAAAAATTCACATGAAAAACATTGACTTCTCTGATTTAAAGTGATAAAATACAAATAACAGGAGGAAAAGCATATGTCTAATCCTATACCAGTCGGACACTACAGTCAGCTGGGTAACGCAGCGATCAGTAATATCGCATCGAATGACGGTGAATATATCCGTTTCATGAAGTATTTTGGTCGTGTATTCAAACATCCAGTGTCTGTTGCTCTTGAATTCTACGTAAACAGACCTGATGCTCAGTTTATAGCCTCTGAAAATCAGTGGCTTAAAGCAAACTATCATGTTGCTCCCGGAAGGAATGGTATTGAGTTCTTCAATCAAAAGGGTGCGGTAAGCACACTGTATGATTTTGAGGATATAATCGAGGAATATCCTCCGAAGAGATGGGCGATAACACAGAATAATGTTGGCGCTGTCAAATCTGAGCTGCACATCACCGGCGATAAGCCGTTGTTTATGGCTCTCGATGAACTTTCCTCGACAGCTTCGGACGATCTGAGTCTGATGCAGGACTTAGAGCTTACAGGGCTGTCTGATGGGGATAAACTCAAATTCCGTGATTCATATCACAACATGATTCAGATAATGATAGCCGGAAGGCTTGAAATCAATGGCGCAAGGTACACTATACAGCCTGACAGAGCTGCCTTTGAGCTTTGTCAGAACAACGAGCAGCGTTTTATGATACTGACAAACGCTGCATCTGCCGCAAGAAAGGCGCTCAACAGCGTTGAGTACGCCTTTGATTCGCTTAGAACACAGAATGCTATTGCAAGGAAGGAAAGTGAAAGTAATGCAGTACAACGAATGGATGAAGCTCAGTCCAGAGCAGAAAACGGAAATACCGGAAACCGAGTATCCTCAGATCCCGAAGGAAGAGCTGAGGAACGGAATAACGAAATCCGTGCTGAAGAACAAGGACAGTCAGCTCGGATGGGAAGTAACACAGGAGATAGAGGGCAGACCGACAACAGTGAATTGGTTCCCGGAGACGAAAACGGAAACGATAACGGTAGGGGAGGTATCAGTGGAGAAATCATACCTTCTGAATCCGCTGAACGGACTTTACGAGCCGATAGTGGAGAGAGAGCCCTCGATGGAGGAGGAGCCGATAGGACTGTACGGACAGATGTGGATGCAGAACATGGAGAAGAATTATCCGGACAAGGTGGACTTCATGCTGTTTCAGAGGAATTATCTGACAGTAGCGAGATCAGTGGACAGGAGAGCGGAGACGTACTACGATCAGTTGAGCGAGCAGTTCGACAGGAACAATCCCCGTCCGCAGACATTCGAGGAAATAATGAAGTGGGAGAGAGCGAAGAAGTCGGAGATAGATCACTTGGTAATGACGGAGATAGTACTCGTTCCAGTGACAACTCCCTGAACGTTGATACAAGTATCAACGAAGAGCAGTCAAACGAGCAGATTTCTCCTATAGATAGCTATCGGGCCAGTCTTCCTGATACAAGATTTACGAAACTTACGGAACAGCAGCAGTTCAATTATCGTTATCAGAGCCATGTAAACGATCCTGAAAACAGTATCTGGGGCGAGATAGACAGCTTGTTCCGCATCAATAATGGTATCTACGATGTAAATACTCCATCACACGGTGGTATCATGATAGAATCAAAGGTTGCACGTACCGTTTTTTCAAAAGAGGCACAGAAAGTTGCTCAGAAGGAAGGCGGCTGGTATTACTTTGAAGAGGATTGTGATTATGCCGTTGCAAAGAGGGAGCTTCTCGACAAAGGTCTTTATCGAGACATCGACTACTATTATCGTTCAGTTTACAACAGGAGTACCGAAGAGATGTTTCCTCGGCAGAACGGATTTATAAATGAGGCTTTACAGCTGTATCATGAAGAATACTATAATGCACGTGAAGCAGCTCTGTTTAATGCGCTCAGTCCTGAAAAACAGGCAGAAGCAGTCGGTCAGCTTATGCTGTCTGACGATGAGGACGATGTAGCCGTTTCTGAAATAAGAAAGCATGAGATTGAAAAGGCTATAAAGGATGTGGAGAGACGTATAGAGCGTCTTGAAGCCTCTGCCGGTAATCCTGATGATCTCAGAACACAAGTTAATATGCTGAATTTCCTGCAAGCAGCTGCGGAGAATGATTTAGAGATCACTCCTGACAGTTTTAAGCAGTATATCGAAGAAAACACCGTTGATACAAATATCAACGGTGTTTCTGTTTCGTCTGGTAATACATATGAGATCTATCAGCTCAAAGACTCTCCCGAGATGCGATATCTCAGGTTCACTGATTATGACACAATCAGCAAGGAAGGTAATACGGTTAAGGCTGAGAATTATGATAAGGTCTATGAAGGCGAACTGACGGACGGTACTACACTTGAAGGTATCTATTCTCGATTCAACATAGACCATCCCGATGATTTCAAGGGACACTCCCTTTCTGTCAGTGATATAATCGTTATTCACATGGAAGGAGAGACTACGGCATTCTATGTTGATGATGTAGGCTTCAAGAAAGTGCCTGAATTCCTCCAGAACGAGTTAAATCAGACGGAGGCTCCTGAAGAAACAACTGTTACGGAAGAGAAATCAGAGCCGGACAGTGCTGTAGTTCAGGCTATACATGACGGATTTTCCGCAGTATTAAGCAGACGTAAGTACACAGACAAGCAGCAGCGGTTCCTTGACAGGATCGAGAAATATGCTGCAAAGAACGGTGTAACCGAAAATATTATCGATTCAGCGTTTGAAAACTCCGCTCCGTTCCATAATACTTACGGAAACAGGCAGTATGTAAGCAAGGAGATCTTTCAGCGAAGACTTGGCGGTATTGAAAAAGAGATCGACGCTGCTATTAAGGCAGCTCTGAGCAAGACAGAGGATAAGGGCAGCATTACACTCAATAAGGTCGGCGATTTCTGGGAGATCTACGGAAAAGATGCACGGGCAGTTCATGAACTGCTTGAACTGCATCTTGGACGTAAGAATAATGATGATATGTGCGGATTCCCCGATCATGCAAGAGAGGAGTATTCGCAGAAACTGCGTGATTCAGGATATACTATCCTTATTGCAGAGACTTTTGAACTCGGTAGTACAGAATCAAGGGAAAAAGAGCCTGTATTTGAATCAGCGCTTGATAAAGCCAAGTATCTTATCAATGATTTCTGCGAAGCAGAATACCGTGGCGGTGCAGATTTCAGCGATCTTCATAATGTATCGCTTGCATACACAACTCTCACCGATGATGAACTGCCAGTTCAGATAAAAGCTGACCTGATAGACTATCAGATCATATCTGAATTCAACGGTAAGGTCTATGAAGTCATCAAGTATGACAGTATTGAGGACATGATAGACAACGCCCTTACTGATCTTGATTTCATGGAATTGGTCTATGTACCGGATTATGTAATAGATAAGCACGTTTCTCCTGATGCAGAAGAGCGTAACAAGCTGATATACATGACCTTATCACGCTGCAAGCAGGATTGTGAGTACGGTATAAACAGTTTCTCTGACGATACTACACTTGAAGGTCTCAACAAGTATCTGTTCGGAGGTTCGGCAGAGGCTTGTATCAATACAATGCGAGAGAAATATGCACTCTTATCTGAGGAAGATAAGCCGGAATGGCTTTCAGCAGAGGATATAGATAGCTATGAAGAGCAGCTCAAAGATATAGTTCAGCAGATTCAGCTTAGAAATAAGCCGATTACGCTTGCAAGTGTGCAGTATAATGGAGAGCAGCGTTACCTGAAGATTCCCGACAGAAGCATAGATGATTTAATTTCATATGCTAAGAATGATTATCCGCTCAACGCAATCAGTTCTGTAGGAAACAACATAAGTGAACAGGAGTATGCTCAGATACAGCAGAGTGAAAGATTCGGGGTTTCTGTTGAATTTGATCTTGATGAAGGAACGGCTGTTATTTACAGTGTAAACGATGGCAACGGTGGTATTCCTGAAGGTGACAGAACAGATGATAACATAAGCATAAAATCCGTTAGTGTAGCCGATTATCGCAGAGAATCGGGCCTCGGGGCTGAAAATGTATCGATAAGCGGTGAATATGCGGCTTCTATGTTTGAAAATGGCTTTACTGTATACGTTGATGATGAAGTTATCCCTGAAAATAGCGACATAGCAATATTCAGAGAGGACAGAGCTTTCGCTGCGGCATTTGGCGATATAAAGAAACAGCAGATGATCGACTACATATCAAATGCGGTAGATGATATCGATGCGGTTATGCCAGAAGATAAGTATATCGATATTCGAGACTTCGTAGACTATGATGAAGATAACGTTTTTGAGTGGAATGATAATCAGAATGTCTACCTGAACGTTACTAAGGCCCTTTGTGATGGCAATGTAGGCTTTATTGAGGACTATCTTACTGCTGTTAAGGCTGAATTTGATAGCATAAGAAGTGAGGATGCGCTCAATGCACTTGTTGAATTCAACAACTATGCGCCTCCTCAGAAGCAGCATCATACTATTTTCAGCCTTGAAGAGTATGGAATGGTAGATCTGAAGGAAATTGATGAGCTTTTCCTTGAAAATACCTACAGTCAGTATGAAGGAGGCATCGATTCAGATGGTCATGAACGTAAGGATAACTTTTCCGAACAGCACAGTAACCTTGAAATAAGGCTTGATCCATACGGAACAGCTATTGTTACAGAGACAGACACACATGATTGGATGTATCCAACGATAGATAACACGTATGATTTGTCTTCTCCTGATTCAGCAAGAGCACTTGGAGAGAAAATTTCAAAGTTTATAAAAGATTCGGAAGAGCTGACCATTACCTCAAAGAAAGAAGATGTAAAGAAGTATTATCATGTTCAGCCGGTCGTTGATACAAGTATCAACGTAGACGAACCTATGTTCGATGAACTGAACGCTGTAGCTCTCAGTGAGGTCGAAGAAGGGGACATTCTTCTTATCAAGGAGCCTACAACTAATGAACCAATGTACTTCAAACTCGATAAGATAACTGATGACTTTATGGTAAGCATGACCAGAGTTGCCGATGAATCCGGTACTGAGTATACAGAGATCGGATTTTCATCGCTGTCTATCATAGATGGGCATTGGAGAGAAACACTCCTCGATCAGAACGAGGACTTCCAGATATTACTATATAGCAGAAGCCGTCAGGAAGAACTCAGCAATACTGCCGAACCTGAAAAAGAAGAAGCTGCACCTGAAGAAACAGCCAAGAATGAAATGGTTGAGACCGCAAAAGGAGCATCTCACAGAAAAGTAACAAGAGCAAATCAGCTTTATCGCATATTTACAGAGGCATTTCCGGATATTGCAGAAGGTAAGCATACACATGAAAAGTATGGTGATTACATCGAAGGAGCCGAAAATGATGCCTTTGAGCCGTTGTCTATTGAACACTTAGGCGGAGATTCCTACGGTTTCATGCTGTGGTATGTACAGAACGGTGATCTTATGCGTGATCCGGATTTCGTATTCACTCTCGATCATGAGAGTCAGGAACTGCACGTATGGGAGTACCAGATGGACGGAGTGCCGGGTATAGGCACGATGTATCAGAGCGTTGAGCGTGAAGACGGTACTGTTGATATGAAGCTACAGGCTGCTCTTGAAGATAATTTCCGCACTGTGCTGCGCAACACCATAAATCAGCAGCGTGAACTGTATTCATACACGAATGCTGACGGTGAAGCGGTTGAACTTATAGCATCTGAGGATACAATCCATGACGAAAAGCCTGTTATAGAGGATTCCAGTGCATATTACCGTGCTACACTGAACGAATTCTCAGAAAAGCACGATTTAGGAGAGCTTAATGTAGTAAATGCCGACAGGGGCTTCCATGTAATGGAGAAGTACGCCGATGGTGCATCACTGCCTATAATGTACATCAGCAGTCATAAGAGCAGACCTCTGACGAATGAAGAGCTTGCTAAAGAACTTGAATTTCTCGAAAAACAGGCTGATATGAACAAAATAAGTGTATCTGAGCTGAATTCAAGACTGGATAACGTAAAGACACACGGCGGTATGACAGAGCTTCCTCCTGTACAGGACGATCTTCCTGAGCTTATCTATGCTGAGAATCCGGATTCTAAGGTCGCTGATAATATAGCGGCGATCAACGAACTGCACAGAATAGAACAAGCTCTTGAAAAGGGCGAATATCCATTCGATCCCAACAGGAACAGCTGGAACTCTTATGAAGCTTCTATGGAGAGGCTCAGACGCTATTCAGGATGGGGCGGTGTACCTCAGATATTCGATGAATCATTCCCGAATCTGAGATATCAGAGAGAAAGGCTGCATGAAGCGCTTACTCAGGAGGAATGGGATTCGGCAAAGAGAAGCACTCTGACTTCGTTCTATACTTCACAGACTATCATAGATGCAATGTATAAGACAATTCAGAACATGGGCATTTCAAAGGATTCCCGTGTACTTGAACCGGCTTGCGGTACAGGAAATTTCATAGGACGTATGCCTCACAGCATAGGAAATGGCGGTATTGTAGGCGTTGAGCTTGATCCTATTACTGCAAGGATAGCGAAGTATCTTAACTCACATATACCCAATATTAACAGTAAGCAGGAGGAAGAGGATGCTAAGATAGAGGCATTTCGTGATGTTCAGATCCTTAACTGCGGTTTTGAGCGTTCAGGACTGGAGGACAATAGCTTTGATCTTGTTATAGGTAATGTTCCTTTCGGCGATTTCAAGCTTAATGATCCTGATTATACGAATAACTGGCTTATTCACGATGCTTTCTTCCGTAAGGCACTTGATAAGGTGGCTCCCGGGGGAGTGGTAGCCTTTATTACTTCAAGTGGTACACTTGATAAGAAAAATCCGAAGATAAGGGAGTACCTTGCAACGTACAGCAATCTTATAGGTGCTGTGAGACTGCCGAATAACGCATTTTCAGAGGCAGGAACACCTGTTACCTCAGATATTATCTTCCTTCAGAAGAGAAAAGAGCCGCTTAAAGCATTTGATCCTAAACCGGATTGGTGCTATACTGCGCCCATCGAAGTTGAAACTGTTGGTAAAAATCCGGAAAAGAAGACCGCATATATCAACTCTTACTTCGTAAACAATCCTCAGATGATCCTCGGCACTATGAAGCAGACTTCACATTTTGATATGCTTACTTGTGAGCCTAAGGAGAGCGAAGAACTCAAAACTCAGCTTGATACAGCTTTCCGTCAGCTCAATGCAAAGATCAGCATTGAAAACAAAGAAAAGACAATACTTGCAAAAATGGGCCGTATAGAGCCGTGGGGCAAGACCTTCACATATCAGCTCAAGGACGATAAGGTATATTTCAATATGGGCAATACTATGGAGGAGTGTACCGGCGATAAGAAGAAAGTTGCCGAGCTAAAAGCACTCTGTGAGCTGCGTGATACTATCAGAGAGCTGCTTGAAAGGCAGCAGCATGAAACGCTTGATGTAAATCTTGTTCCGCTGCGGAATAAGCTCAACGAGCAGTATGACAGCTTCGTAAAGAAGTACAATAACCTGACAAGCCGTTCGATAAAATCACTATTCTCAAAGGATTCTGACTATCCGATACTTGCAGCATTAGAAAAAATAGATTCTGATACAGGCAAGGTATCAAAGACAGATATCTTTACCAGAAGAACGGTAAATCCGTTGGTAGAGATATCTTCCGTAGATTCGGTCGAAGAGGCTATGCAGATTTCGCTCGATAAGAGAGGCAAAATAGATATTCCTTATATGGCAGCACTCCTGTCGGATCACTATGGTGATATAGATTTCACTGATGTTATGAAGTATACCGTTGAAGAACTGCTTGCCAAAGAGCTTGTATTCCGAGATCCTGAACAGATAGTCCCGGATAGGCCGTATGCTGAGATAGTCGATAAATCGGCATATCTGTGTGGTAATGTTCGCCGTAAGCTGATTATGGCAGAACAGGAAGCAGCAAGAGACAGTTCCTACGAAAGAAATGTAGAAGAGCTGAAGAAGGCACTTCCTGAGACTGTAGGTGCTGCTGAAATCGCTGTAGATCTCGGTTGTACATGGATTGATAACGAAGACTATGAAGAATTTATGCGATCCCTCAGTGGCCGTACTAAATTCGACTCTCGATTCTTTGGCATTCGTTTTTCAGAGATCACAGGCAAGTTTACTATCGATAATGCTCGTATGCGTAGCAATGATACGTTAAACGTTAACGAGATATCCACATACGGAACAGAAGATATGAATATGTATCTTATTCTTGATAATCTTCTGAATCAGAAGAAAATACAGGTCTTTGATACTATCCCAGATCCGGCTAATCCTTCAAAGAAGAAATCTGTAATCAATAAGAACAAGACACAGATAGCTCAGGATAAGGCTAAAGCTATTAAGGAAGCTTTTTCTAAGTGGATATTTGCTACAGATGAAAGAAAAGAGAAGTATGTTAATCGATATAACAATATGTTCAACAATATCGTAGGACGCACCTACGATGGATCACATCTTACATTCAGTGGTATGGCTAATGACTTCAAGCTTCGTCCACATCAGCTCGATTGTGTTGCACGTACCATATACGGTGGCAATACGCTTGTGGCGCATTGTGTCGGCGCAGGAAAATCGGCTGTAATAGCTGCATCGGTTATGAAGAAGAAGGAATTAGGCCTTATAAACAAGGCCTGTGTAGTTGTTCCTAAGCCTCTTACAGAACAGACTGAAAGAGAGTGGCGCACAAGTTTCCCGGATGCCAAGCTTCTTGTTGTAGATAATAAGGATCTCGGCGATGAAAAGAAGAGGGAACTCTTTACAGCCCGAGTAGCAACGGGAAACTATGATGCAGTAATCATGTCTCAGGAGCAATTTGAGAAACTGGCTATGTCAAAAGACCATCAGGTAGAGTATTTGAGCAAGCAAGTTTCACTGATGAGGGACGATCTTTATCAGCGTAAACGTGACTCAGGCCGTAAGGATCCGTCCGTAAAGGAACTGGAACGTGCCATTATCAAGGTTGAAGAAAGAATAGTAAACATCACTAATCCAAAGTCAAAGCAGAAAGGAAAAGACAATCTGCTCGATTTTGAATCCCTCGGCTTCGATTATCTGGTCGTTGATGAAGCTCACGCCTATAAAAACGGCTATGTATCGACTAAAATGGGCGATGTATCCGGCGTTAATACAAAGGAAAGCGGCAGATCAGCTGATATGCAGATGAAATGCGACTATCTCAATTCAGAGTTCGGTAACGGACACATTCTTTTCGCTACAGGAACTCCTGTCAGCAATTCTATGACAGAGCTGTATGTAATGACACGATATCTCCGTCCGGATCTCCTTGAAAGCTGCGGATGCTCCCGATTTGATGATTGGGCAGCGACATTCGGTCAGATAAAGACTCAGAATAAGAAAACCGCAACCGGCGAACTGAAATTAAAGACCTGTTTTGCAGGATTCAAGAACAGACCGGAGCTTATAGCTATGTATAAGGAGTTTGCTGATCTGAAATCCCTCGATAAGCTTGACTACCTTAATCCTCCGAAGATAAAGGGCGGTAAGCCTCAGATAGTCGAAGTCGAGGCAACACCTGAGCAGCGTGCTATTGTTAAGGACTTTGCAAAAAGAGGTAAGAGGATACAGTTAGGATTAGTAAGACCGGATGTAGATAATCTTTTAAAGATAACCGGAGAAGCTCGACTTGTAGGCTTAGGAAACCTTGCTGTTAAATCCGTATATGATAAAAATGATTGGGATCTTCCCGATGGCTTCTTTGTAGATGATAAATCAGGTAAGATAGACGAGTGTGTACGTAGGGTAGCCGAGATATACAGCGATAGGTACGATCAAAATGCAGTACAGATCATATTCTCCGATATAGCAGTCAACAGCGATGATGGAAAATTCTCAGCTTATGAATATATCAGGGACGAGCTTATAGAAAAGGGCGTTAAGCCTGAGGAAATCGTATTTGCTCCGAAGTCTGATGCAAAGAACAGAGCAGATATCTTCCGTGACATAAATGAAGCCAAGTACCGCATAGTAATCGCAAGTACCGGCACTCTCGGCACTGGAGCTAACATTCAGAAGAATCTGTACGCACTCCATCACCTCGATATACCGTGGCGTCCAAGCGATTTCGAGCGTGCGCCCGTAAAGGCGGCATAATAAATATACCTTTGGCAAGGTATTAGGATAGTATCTAAAAGTCCTATCATCAACCGATTGACCTGTGAGGGAAACCAAATACCAGGGAAAATAGCACGTCGGTAAAGCCATAAGTCAGTTAATTACCAAACTGCGACTGAATGGGGAGATGAAAAGTTAATTATGAGGATAAAGCCCATACTGGTTAAATGATAGTCTGAACGGTCTATGTCGGGACTATGGCGTAAGGTAGTTATAAATCGCCATATCATAGCACTTTTGTTCCGCTGTTCAGGAGCAAAAGCATAGATAAGTTATGACGTATATGCAATAAGCATAAAAAGACGGAAGTCATATCCGACAACTTAACAAGCCAAATAGTTATTATGTTGCTAAACGGGGATTACCTAAGTCGAAATGCTTGAATACAAGCTATTAGGCATAGGCTTATGAATATTCGATATGGTAACGGAGCCTTCGTAGTAGTTCGAGAGTGATAATAACACTTACATGGCGAAGGAAGGCAGTTTATAACATTAACATCATAGAAAGGAAAATGTGTGAGACATTATGAGAAATCCTGAAAATGTGTTAATCAGTCTAACAAAACACAGTAACCAAAAAGATTACAAATATGAGCGTTTATACCGTTTACTCTACAACGAAGAGCTGTATTTAACCGCTTATCAAAATATTTATGCGAATGACGGAAATATGACAAAAGGTGCTGACAACCAAACAGTTGATGGTATGAGTATTGAAAGAATACAGAATATTATCCGTTCACTCAAAGATGAAAGTTATCAGCCAAAACCTGCAAGAAGAACTTATATTCCCAAGAAAAACGGAAACCTTCGCCCGCTCGGAATACCGTCTTTTGATGACAAATTACTTCAAGAAGTAATAAGAATGATATTAGAAGCAATGTATGAAGGATATTTTGAATATACATCTCATGGCTTCAGACCTAACAGAAGTTGTCATACAGCACTTACAAGGATTCAAAAGACATTTACAGGCGTAAAATGGTTTATAGAGGGAGACATTAAAGGATTTTTCGACAACATAAATCATAATACGCTCATTGATATACTCAGTGAACGCATCAACGATGATAGATTTCTCCGTTTAATAAGGAAATTTCTTAATGCAGGATATATTGAAAACTGGACTTTTCACAATACCTATTCAGGTACACCGCAGGGAGGAATTATCAGTCCGATACTTGCTAATATATACTTGGATAAATTTGATAAGTACGTTAATGAATATGCTCAGCGTTTCAGAAAAGGTGAACATCGTATTCGTACAAAAGAATACCGCAGAAATGAAGTCGAATTAAGAAACGCAAGAGCAGCACTAAAAGCTGCAAATACTGATTTGGAGAAAGAAAATGCGATTGCACGAATAAGGCAACTTGAAAAAGAACGTGTCAATATTCCCCAAGGCGATCCTATGGACAAAAACTATGCAAGGCTATTATATGTCAGGTATGCTGATGATTGGCTCTGCGGCGTAATTGGTTCAAAAGAAGATTGCAAGAAAATAAAGGAAGATTTTAAAAACTATCTTTACAACAAACTGCAATTAGAACTATCAGAAGAAAAGACACTTATTACAAATGCTCAAAAAAGTGCAAAATTTCTCAGTTATGAAATCAGGGTACGAAATAGCAACCTAACAAAAAGGGACAAAACAGGCAGACTTGTAAGGAACTATACAGGCAGAGTGGTTTTAGAAGTATCAAATGATACAATAAAAAAACATCTGCTAAATGTAGGTGCTATGAAATTAACTTATCATAATGGAAAAGAAATCTGGAAACCTAAAGCACTATATAGACTAAAAGACTGTGATGATTTGGAAATTCTTGATTATTACAATAGCATGATACGAGGATTTTATAATTATTATTGCATAGCAAACAACAGCTCAATAATAAATAACTACAAATATATCATGGAATACAGTATGTACAAAACCTATGGCACTAAATACAGAACATCAATAAAGAAAATTATTGGTAAATTCAGAATCGGCAAGGATTTTGCTGTAAAATTCAAGAGTGCTAAAGGCAACGAAATAACCAGAATCTTCTATAACAAAGGTTTCAAAAGGCAAGAAAAAGCATTCTTACCAAACGAGGATTCGATACCAGTTAGTATTAAATACTTCGGCGGCACAAGTTTAATTGACAGATTAAAAGCAGAAAGATGTGAACTATGCGGAAAAGATAATACACCCATAGAAATACATCATGTTCATAGGCTTAAAGACCTGCAAGGAAAATCTTTTTGGGAGGCACTTATGATAGCAAGAAATAGGAAAACTTTAGCATTATGCAGAAAATGCCATAAGAAACTACACTGTGGTCAGTTAGATTGAGTTTATAAATGGAGAGCCGTGTGCGCTGAGAGGTGCAAGCACGGTTCGGGGGCGAGTATTTGGAAACCTACCATAGCAATATGGCAAGGCGCTGGGTACTTAGCCTACAGCGTGAGGGAAGAATCGTCCGTCAGGGCAATCTCAACGAAGAGGTTGAGATCTTCAACTACGTTACAAAGGGAACACTGGACAGCTATCTCTATCAGGGTGTAACAGACAAGGCAAGGGGAATAGCCCAGCTCTGGAACGATACAAACATCAGCCGTACATCTGAGGATATTGATGAAAAGGTACTTACATTCGGCGAGCTTGAAGCTGCTGCTGAAGGTAATCCAAAGCTGCGTGAATACTCAGAGCTGAAGAATCGTATCGATGAGCTGAAAGTGCTTTGCTCTGAATACAATCGTGAGACTACAAGGCTTGAATACTCGCTGAAGGATCTTCCTCTCAGCATTGATATCAAGAAAGAGCTTGTAAGAACCGGTGAGGCTGATATAAGAACCGTTGAAACAATGAAAACCAACGATAAAATCGAATCGTTCAGCGTAATCACAGATAAGGGAAAACAGCTGACTGAAAAGACCGATATAAACGATTATATCAAGAATAAAGTTCAGCTGCGTATAGACAAGCCCTTTGATGATAATCCACCATTTAAGGTAGGGGCCTTCACCTTATCCGTAGAAACAAGTAAAGACAGAATGCATCCTGCTATTGTTCTCAAGGGTGAACGCAATGCAGCATATCGATTTGAGGCCGGTGTTTCGGATAACGCTGATAGCTTCCGCAGAATCGCTAATTTCTTAGAAAACGGCATCAGTGCTCAGGTTGAAAAAGACAGACAGAGCGTAAGTAAGCTGACCTTAGACTACGAACAGGGCTGTGACCGTGTTAAGAATCCTTCACCACATGAAGATGAACTGAAAGAGGCTCTTGATAAGTTTAGCGAGCTTGAAAAGGAGCTAATGCTCGGCGGCTTCCTTGATAATGGTGAGGAATTCGCAGGAGCCGAGGACTATAGTGAATGCGAGACTGAACGTCTTGAACTTCGCCCCGGCTATGACGAAAACGATATGTCACCAGAGGAATACAGCTGTACAATCTGATCCTTTCAGAATCAATGATGAATGCTACGTATCACGCATGATGATGCGTAGCAGCAGCGTTGATACAAGTATCAACGGCAAAAAAGTTTTATGATAATTATTTTAATATAATGCTTGACAACTCACTCAATGGGTGATATAATGATTTTAGAGGGAAACTTCAAAAAACAGAGTAGGAGAGTTGATAAAATGACTATCAAAGAGCTTAGAGAACGCTATAATCTCACTCAGTCCAGAATGTCAGAGATAACAGGTGTTCCATTAAGAACTATAGAAAATTGGGATGAGGGCATTCGCAAACCAGCTGTATACATTCCAGACCTTATAGAAGCCAAAATCAAACTTTACATTGCCGAGAACGGAGGAACTTATATGACAGATTTCAACATTAACAAAGAGTGTGCGATACTAAGCGAATACATCAATGCGGTTCAAGGAAGATACCTTCGCTATCTGCGAAAAGAAGGTATACACCTGAATGACAAGACCAATCCGCATGTTGCTGCGATTTTTGAACTTCAAGATATAAACAACAACATTTACAAAATAAAGAATGAGGAAGATCTCAAAAAGGCTGACGAAAGAGTCAGAGAAATCCGAGCTTTTCTAAAAGAATGAATAACTGGAGGCACTTAAATGGACGATGCACTTTTAGACAGTTCTGGAAAATATATAGATCCAGAACAAGAACAAGCCTATCAAGATATTAAGACTTTGATTACCATCGGAAAAACCGGAGTCAATAACCCGGTTGCGATTGTACTTGGTGGACAGCCCGGTGCAGGAAAAAAGAACATATATGCGTATGCTAATGAAAGATTTGATGGTAACATAGTGGCAATTGATTGCGATGATTTCCGAGTATTTCATCCACAATCTGAGATCTTTGCAGATGATCCTGATACATATGGAATTAACACGAATCCGTTTGTCTTCAGTGCAGTCGATAGACTTATTGAAGAATTAAGTCCACATAGTTTCAATATGATAATTGAAAGCACGATGAAGAATACAGACGCAGCATTTCAGGATTATGAATTACTGGCTCCAAGAGGATACACTATAGAAGCGTGTATCATGGCAACACCACGCGAGGTATCATGGCAAAGTACAATTGACAGGTATGAAGAAATGAAGAGAAGAGGTGAACAAGCAAGAAAAGTCCCTCAAAACGTGCATGATGAGGCTGTTGAAGGCATCGCTGACGCAGCAGATGAAATATATCGCTCACATAAAATGGCTAATATGCAAATCTTTAATCGAAATGGCATCATACTATACGATATGAAGGAAACACCACGAATAAGTCCGAAAGCTATATTAGAAGAGCATATCAGAAAATCTGAAATAGGAGGAGAAAAAATGTCAACAGAAGAGAGAGACACTCTGATCGAGGCTGCTCGTCATGCAGATCTTGCAGAGTATTTCCGTTCAAGTGGATACACAACAAGAAAAGTATCAGGAGAGATCTATGTCGATGAGTTCAAAGGATTATGTATCAATCCGGACTCAAACAGTTGGTTCTCACACTACGATGGAATTGGGCGAGTAAACAACAGCATCGATTGCCTAACAATGATCGTTGGCAAGTCTTTCAAGGAGGCAATCTATGAACTTACAGGTCGTGATCTGTCGCTGATACATACAACAGACCATACGAAGAAATCTAAAACTACAGCTCCAATTAGAACAGAACATCCGAAAGAAGAAACAAAAATCTCGTCAATTACAATGCCTCAGCACGCTGACAATCAGCGAAGATTATTCGCTTACCTCCATTCTTCAAGAAAGATACCAAATGAAATTATACGTGAATTTGTTGAGGCAAAAGTACTCTACCAATCTGAGAAAGAGATTCAAGGTACACTTCAAGGCAAGCCTCAGACCTTCAAAAAAGCTAATGCGGTATTTGTGCATAAAGATAAAGATGGACGAGCAATTGGCGGTGAAATACAAGGCCTTGATTCAACTAAGAGATTCAAAGGCGTAGTTACAGGGACCGGTGAATCATGCTTCAGATTTGTTCCTGATCCTTCAAAGAAACCAGTTAAAGCATTCGTCTTTGAGAGTGCTATTGATCTGATGAGCTTCTATAGCATGAGCGACAAAACCAAACTCTCAGGTATGATGTTTGTTTCAATGGCAGGACTGAAACCTTTCGTTGTAAAACAGCTGAGAGATGAAGGTCTTACAGTTTTATCTGGCGTAGATAACGATGATGCCGGAAGGAAATTTGAGGAACAGAATGGCCTTGAAAGATCTCAGTGGGTGAAAGAAAAGCTGGACATTCACGGGTTCAAAGACTGGAATGAAAGACTTGTTCACCAATATGATGATCCATCATTCCTGATAAATGAACCTGAGATCATTAAAGAGTTCAGAGCTTTTGCAGAAGAACACAGCAATGTTCTTGAAGAGGGAACGAATATCGCAGAGATGTTCAGACATGGTATCGAGCCTGAAGAAGAAAACCTCGGCGGAATGAGGAGATGATAATAATTGTCAGATAATAAGGGAAGAAAAGCTACGGTTGATATTTATATCAACCGTAGCGATGCAAATGGATTGCTTTATGTTCTGGACTGTTATGAAAGGACAGGCGGAACAAATAAATACGTGAGATTAGCTCGAAACCTCAGAGAAAACATTCAGAATTACGGAAGAATGTTTACTGCGGAAAATGGAGAAAAGACTCTATCCCTACATCTGTATGAGAAAGAAGCATCATCATTGATTATGCTCTTTTCTGTCTTCATAGGCTCTGTTACAGACATCGAACACGATTATTTCTCAGAGCTTGAAGACAGGATAAACAGCAGACGTGTAATTGTAGACAGCGAGTAAACGGGGTTTGGGGTTGCCACCAAAAAAGGCGGAGCAAATAAGCGATTTTCGGTCAACTTCTCGGAGAGTGGTTGTCAGCGGAGGCTGATAGAAAGTCGCTTTACAGGGTTAAGGGATGTGCCCTTACGCCCTGTTTTGCTCAATGCAAAAAATCTCCGATTTTTTACATTGACAAAACAGGTATTGCGTAGTAGTACCCATTATGACAAAACGGCACTATAATGTGTACTACTACGCAAAGAATGCTTAATTGAAAAGGAAAGAAGGGGTGTCGTGAAAGGCTATAGTATCAGCTTTACCCTCGGAAAAGCAAGCGGTAATCATGGTGGTAACGTTCGGCATAACAATCGTGATTACTTCGCAAGTAATGTGAACTCAGACAAAACCGATCAGAACATCCAGTACATGGAACAGGACATAGAGGAAGCATATCATCAGCTATTTGATGACGCTCTTGAAGAGTACAACCAGAAGCAATATCGTAAGGACCGAATCATAAAAGACTATTACGCTCACATCAGCAAAAGCAAGAGAGAAGAAACATTCTATGAAGCTGTTGTGCAATTCGGAAGCGTAAAAGATGCCCCGTGTGGAAGTCAGAGAGGCGAGCTTGCAAAAGAACTCCTTGATGAATACATGAAAGGATGGAAGAAGCGGAATCCTAATCTCTATGTGTTCAATGCCGTGCTGCATCTTGATGAAGCAAGTCCACATCTGCATATTGACTTCATTCCATTCTACACACATAATAGACAGAACAGTTTACAAAAAGGCGTATCAATGAAATCAGCGCTTGACGAGCAAGGTTTCAAAGCATATGGAAAAATGAGCAACAGATTAATTGCATGGGAAGCTGCCGAACGTAAAGCTATGGAACAGATTCTAAACTCTCACGGTCTTGAACGAGAAGACAAGAACGCTCACTACAAGCATATGTCTGTGGATGAATATAAACTCCATGAAGCAATGGAGCCTATGCGTCAAGCACTCAGAGCGTTACATACAGTCTCAGCTGAACAGACCACAAAGGAGAATGTACGTAAGCTACTTTTCAGACTTGATGAAGCTGACGAACGTATTGCTCAACTTGAAAAAGAAAAGGTCTCCCCTCACAAGTCATTCTTCTATTCTGATTCAGACAAGCAAGCCTACATTCAATCGAGGATGGACTCGCACAGTATTCCATACGTTGAAAATGGTACCGGATTTGAAGCTCAAGAGTGTTACCTTGAACAGATCAGGCAATGGGAAAAAGAGTATAAAGCACCAAAGCTTTCTGCCCGTGAAAAGCTCCGTCAGGACATCGACATTCTCCTAATGCAGTCAGATGATGTACTCGACTTGTACAAGAGATTGGAGTCAGCCGGTTACACTCTCAGATACGGTAAGTACATTTCAGTAAAGCCTCCGGAGGGAGAACGTTTCCTGAGATTAAAGTCACTCGGTGAAGAATACAGCGAACAGGCACTTGATAATCGAGTCAAATACAATCACAGATTTGAAGAAGACTTAGCGGCACGTATTGCAAAAGCTAAATCAGACAAAGCTCCAACTCAGATGTCGCTTATAGCTATACAGTTCTATACAATCAAATTCAAATCAGGGGTACTCCCCTGCCGAAAACGTGATAGATCTAAGCCATTCACATGGACGAACGATTCAGAACTGGACAAGCTCTTTCGACTTAACAAGAAGATTAATGAGGGTGCTTCAATTACTTCTATGAAGTCCGAATTTGAAGAACTTGAACACTCTCTGAATGAAAAGAACAAGATTGTTGAGGAGGCTGAAAAGAAAGTTAAACGACTGTCTCTTGCACAAGAAGCATTCGATATACTTTACGGTGGAAAGAAGTCTGAGCAGCTTTCTCTTGAACAAGTCCGTCAATATCAGGATAAGCATCCTAATATAAATGCTAACAACTATCATCAGGTCGCTGACATTGTTGCTGCTGCAAGGCAAGAGTTAGCTGCTGCAAAGCAAGCTGTAACTGATGCAGAAAATACTCTCAGCGAACTCTCTGAGACAATTAAGATTGCCGAACAAGTACAAGCCGGAACATATATTCAAGAGCTTGTCACTAACGAATTCATCCACAGAAATGCAGATAAACTTCCAAACGGACAGTTCAGCCTATAATATTTTTTCTTCAATAAAGCACTAAGGACAGATCGTTCTTTGATGAACGATCTGTCCTTTTCTTTTGTAGCGATGTGGTAAATAGCAAGCAACTAATAATATTTAATCAAATACTCTTCCCACTCCCCCGCTGTTTCAAAACTCAATTTTCAGTCTCAAAATTCATCGTATTGATAACGCCATTACGATACTATACCTATTAGACAATCGAAGTGGAAAGCGTATCAGCAGTATGTTATCAAGTGTCTCTCCTTTTCCTTTCGACGACATATATTAGTCGAATAATGCTTGTATTTGTCACGCATCTGTGATATAATACAATTAACAGTTGAAGCTGTTAATTATCAATCGGAGGATGAGCGTATGAAGAAAACTCTAATCATATTAAGTACAGTTATATTAAGCATATCAGGGTGTTCATCAAATAAAAATCCATTAGATGTTGATAGCAGAAACAATTCATCAAACATAACAGAAGTAAAGACAGAAAACGATACAATGTCTAACAAGGATGGTGAAGGCGCAACAGAAAACACTACTGAAAATAAAATCACTGCTGCTTCTGCACCTTCGAAAATTAAACAAGCAGCAAATCAAACAATTCTTAAACTGCATAGTGATGAAGAACATGGGAAAGAATTTGGTGAAGCAATTAGTAGCATTTTAAACAAATATGGTTCTTTCGAACTTTCGTATGACTTTGACAATAATAGAATAGTGATGAGAATTGATTCTAACAGCGCTTGGGAAACCGGTGTAGTTCAAGGAATAGACCTTGATGAATTCACTGATACTTTTAATGCTGAAATATACACGTATTTTACAGATCTATCCGCTTTAAAAAAGATAAGAATACATATTAAAAAAGGCGAAGCTGATGCTGTTGGCGTTCTTACAACGGATGGTGTTTTTGGATCATATCCTGCAATGCCAGACAAAGGACTACACAAAAAAGGCGACGAATACTTCGAAGAGTTATATCAGAAGTGTGTAGACCTTATGGTCGATTATTGAGAATTAAGAAGAGAAGCTCCGGCAACTCTCACCCCCTGGGAACTTCTTATTTTAACAGGTTAATAACAGTACAAAATACTCTCAGCGAACTCTCTGAGACAATTAAGATTGCTGAACAAGCTCAAGCCGTAACATATATTCACGAGCTATCACTAATGAATCCATTCACAGAAACGCAGGTCAATAGCAATTAATTCATAATATTTAATTAAATGCACTTCCACTCCCCTGCTGTTTCAAAACTCAATTCTCAGTCTCAAAATTCATCGTATTGATAACGCCATTACGATACTTTTTGATTCTGGCAACAGAGGGAAGTGCTTTCAGGGAAGTGGTATTCAGAACAGCACTCCCCCACTACTATTTGTTCCTATTCATAAAAAGCGCACTCCGAAGAGTGCGCTTTCAATCCTTTTATAGATCAATTTTGAAATCAGGTGAGCCTTCACCATTGACTGTGAAGTAAGCTACACCTTCTTCAGGTTTTACATAAACACGAAACTCTTTCACAACCTTACGCTTGTGAGTTGACTTATAGATCTTGTATGCTTTCAAAGCAACATCTGTGATATTGTACTCTGAATCACCGGCCTGAACAATTGTTGAGAAAACTGTCTCGACTTGCTTATCTGTTTTCTCAGCTGCCGGCTTCCTGCCTCTTTTCTTTTTGACAGTAGCAGCTTCGGTAACAGATTCAGGAACAGACACTTCTGAAACGGGCACCTCTTCAACTGCTTTCAGGAGTTCAGATGTATCACTTGCTTTTTTTCTTGGCATTGTTCATGCACCTCCAGTTTTTTCTAAATTATATCATTAATCCCGATTACCTGTCAAGACAAAAAGCAGCCAGCTTTACTGACTGCTTCATTAATCTCAATCCAGTTCATCAGAAGTATTAGACTCCCCTTCAGGTCTGATGTATGGTTTATAGACTACCTCTTTTCTGACATAAGGTCTCTTGTTAGGAACGCCATAAGGTATCTCTATCACTCTGACATAGTGATAATAGTTCGTCTTATCTGATGCAAGTTTCTTTGCGTGATTATAAGCAGCTTTCTCCTGCGCCTCTCCCCCTCTGACCGTATCATACTCTGCGACACACTTGCTGCGCTTATCATCTCCGCAGCGAACCATTACCTTAAACTTTGAAGGCATAGCATACTCCTTTCCCCCGTCTTGCCGATAGGTCAGCTATCATTATTGTTTATGCTGCTTTAAGCTGCTTCCCATACTTTGTAACAAACGTCTTGTAAACTTTCTCGGAAGTATATCCTGCCATCCAAGCATGAATCTCTTTGATCCATTCATACACCAGATTATCCTCGGTCTTTGGTACGTAAGACCACAACTCTTCCGCTGCTGCCTTGAAGACAGCCTTATTGAAAAGAATAAAATCGCTCCAGTTGCAAAGGCATTCGCACTCGCTGATCTTCTTGATTACAGATACATTCTTCATGATCAGATCATTGAAAACATCGTAGAACTCTTTCTCTTCATCTTCGTCATATTCATACGGTTCACAGACAGTTACACACACGTCAAAGACCGTATCATATGTATCAAAGTCTCCCTGTTCCTTTATAAGGAAATCATACAGATTCATATATCATTCTCCATTCTCCCCGTGTGAGCCGATAGGTCAGCCTGTCGCCCGTTGATATTTGTATCAACGGCTGAGTTCCTGTATTATAGCTTCTTTTGTAACATCCTCTGAACAAATCCAGATTATCGTTGCAAGCTCTTCGATGCTTGCACCCTCTCTGGCTCTGTCGAACAACTTACCGTACTGATAGTTGCTGCCATGCGTGAACCATCCATTCTTGATACACAATGATCTTAGTTTCGTTGCTGTAATCATGTGTTTTCCCCTCCCCTCTTTCTGCCGTTAGTTTTCACTTCTTCTCTGCTTAAAATCTGCATATCCAGTATTCCTATACTCCTTAGGTATTCTCTGGACGTTTTCAAACCTCTGCCAAATTGTTTGCCACAAATGAACTGTCTGAGGTAAAAACCGTGTGATATTGGTGTTACTTCCCATGTTTTCTGAGAATTGTATCTGTCCTGATATAACGTTCTTATCATCTAAACCTCTTTCTCCCCGTCCTGCCGATAGGTCAGCTCCTCAGCGTTGATATTTGTATCAACGGCTCATGTCACATCATACACAATGTGCTTTGTTATATAGTGAAGAACGTATGTGTGCTGAATCTTAGCTATTCTCGCTGCCGTTCTTACTATCTCGCACTGGAATTCATTTGTCATCATAGACTTGCTATCGTCCTGTTCCATGATCTTCTTACAAGTGTATTCTACGTTCTCATCTGTCAGATGTCTGATGCCTACGTCCATAAGGTGACTGATTCCGAGTCTGAACATAATCTCGTTGCTCTGCTGCATCTGTCTGAGCTCTTTCGCTGCTTCTTTATAGTTCATAATACTTTTTCCTTTCTGCTGGGGATCATCCGCCCCAGCTCGGTTGAATTGAATCACTCTTTTATTTCTTATTAAGCATTTCAAGCACCATATTATAATGTCTGTCCCAGTTTAAAAAAGAATTATTCTGAGCAGCCATTGAACATATTTCCATTGCTTTTCGTTCGGCTGGCGTGACTTCCTGTTGCGCATTAAGCTCGTTTATTATATCATCTGTATATTTTCCTTTGGGATAATCCGTTTCATAATATCCCGATTCGCCCCATTTAATTATGGTGCAATTATTGTTTATATCGTGTGAATAAATCATTTCTGGATGGTTCATAACGTTTCCTTTCCGTCGGAGATTACCCGCCCCGGCTCGGTTGTTTCTTAGTACTGACCGTTGTAATCCCATGCTTCTGTCGGATCGATGTTGATTCGGACTGTGCTTCCGTCTGGAAGATTAAGCTCCAATGTTGTGTTAAGATCTGATATCCAAGCATTCACTCCAGAAGCTGTGCTCCAGTAGATCGGATATCCAGCGTTCTGACTGGCTCTTGTATCCGGTTCATAGTCTGTCGGGAAGATCTTGTTAGCTGCTTCCCATGCTTCTTCTCTTGATCTGACTGTCATTGTTCTTTCCTCCTTACCGGCTGTCTCTCTCAACCTCTATATATAGTATAGCATATACACGGCTATACGTCAACAGGATTTGAAAGAAATATCGCTCAAATCGGGATATTTTGTACGGTTGCACACATATACACGGCTATACGCCTGCTTATTTTGTGTGATTTAACAATTCTACGCTATTTTCTTGACTACTCCCCTATCTATATGATAAAATGATAGTAACAAAGTATATCGTTGATACAAGTATCAACGGAATGGAGGAAGCCAATGTATAATGAAGCAGCCAAGAACAGAACTATGAAGTATATGAAGGAGAGCCGGGACAAGCTAACTCTGAATCTGCCTAAGGGCAAGAAGGATGAATATAAGGATTACGCTCAGTCTAAGGGCTTAAGCTTGACAGAACTGATAATGCAGCTGATCGATGCTGACATGAAGAAAAACGGTTCAACTAAGTAATTCTTTCTTTTTCAATACGGCAATTCACGTTGATACAAATATCAACGAAGAGCTAAACAGAAACGATAATAGGCTATATATAGGGAGATTTTGATAATGAATAATACAGAAGTAATTGACAGAGAAACGTACAGGAAGATCAAGCGCATGGATCGTGAGAGCCTGACTAAGTTTATTCTCAGGTACGGTGACGATTTGCTTGAACGTGAAGGCAACGCTATTGATCTGACTGGCCTTAAAGCTGAACTAAGCAAGATCAACGGCATTGGAAGTAAGAGACTGGAAGAGATAATGACTGTCATTGAGCGGTTTGTAAGCGCTTCCTAAGTTACCCCGTTGATACAAATATCAACGATATAAAGAAAGGCAGATTGCTATGAGTATAGAATACATTGATGTATGCGGAAAAAAAGGCTCTTTTAAAAGTTATCGAGATATTGCTTATAAAAAATATCGTTTCTTTTTTAATCCTTTCTATCTTATTTTCGCAGATGATCATATTTACCCATATACTTCTAAAAAAATTATGATTGAAACTACTAATGCCAAGCAAGCCGAACAAATTATTCAACGATATTATGAACTTGTCAAACAAAATTTCATTCCAAATAACATTTTGGATGTTGATGGTATCGATAAACAATATTTTGAATCCGTTCGAATTGATACAGATCTGTTTTCAGATGAACAAATAGATTTTTTTCTCGAAACGATTCAAGGTAATAAGCTATACCACGCAAAATTATTTTGGGAGATAGCTTCTGATTATGATTCATTCCCTAACAGAAGATGGCATCATGAATCTCAAAAGAGAGAATCTCACTTCTATATTACACGTGATAACACAAAGTATTTTCAAATAACCAAAAAAGAGTTTATTATACAAGCCAAAAACATAGATAAGCCTGAGATATATGTACAGAAGGATGATGAATATCATATACCCGGTATATATATTTTCGTGCCCGATAGCTATCAAGTTGAAGGTGGAAGAATTTTACTGAACGATCCTATCACCCACTATTACAATTACTTGGAAGAATTGTATCAAGCAAACGGATTTCAAAGATTTTTTCAACCTTCTAACTATAAATATCATGAGAATTGGTGCTATTTCAGCTATTACTATCCGCTCCCTATTTTATCATGAGCATACCATAATTTATGTCTAATTTAATATAAGCAAATCAGAGAACGCGGAAAAGAATAAATATATGTATAGTTCAGACAATACGCCACATTTGAGTCGCAGCCAGACTACTTCATTTCACATCCTCGTTGATACTTGTATCAACGCATTTTGAAAGGAGCCTGTAATATGATATTTTATGATAATCGGCATGAAACCGCCTACAATGAGATATGTGGTCGAATGAAGTATCTTGACTGCTATCATCGTTCATTCGCATATCTTCTCGCACTTGACACTGTACTTCGTAATCATATCGATGCCGTTTTTGATTTTGACGAGGATGTAATCAAGCCTGAAGGACTGAACAACAGTTTTCAGACAGGAACAAGCAGCAAAACAATACGACTTGCATTCAATCTCTGGAACGGCTATTGCAGCGAAGGCGAGCCGATTGAAGAAGAAACGCCAAGCATTAACTACGCTCCAGATCATATCTTCTGTTGCTCTGAGTACGCTCCATACTACTGGAAAGCAATTAAGATCCGTTTTTAGTTTGATAGGAGTTGATTAAATTCTTTTCTTTTTCAATATGGGAAATCACGTTGATACAAGTATCAACGATCAAAGGAGTTGAGATATTGGCAGCTTATATTTTCATGACTAAAAGCGGGAATCACACCATTGAAGCTAAAAACAAAAAAGAAGCCATAGAAATGACTAAAGAGTATGCAGAGCAGCTCAACATAACGAACTATCTTATTATGAATAGTCGTGCTGATGTTGTATGTGCTGTTTATGATGAAGAATAACTCCGTTGATACAAATATCAACGCATACATCACACAATGATTGGAGGAACGAATTATGACCAGATTTCAAGGTCACTATAAAATTGACTGGACAGCGTTAGAGGAGCAGCTGCCGCCTGAATCAGGATATTACTTTGTATGTCACGATAATTCTCTACCAAGTCATAGCAGATACAGCATCGAACTGTGGCTGAGCAGCGAGAACAGTTGGGCTATAGGCACACAAAATCATGATAGCATTAAGTATTGGGCATATCTTCCTGACTTACCAGAAGGCTTCGAAGAAAAATGGTAACAGCTAAGTTACGTCTATTTTACTCTTACATTTTAATACAAACTATTGTTCGTTGATACTTGTATCAACGGCTATGAAAACAGGAGCAGCCGAACGCTGCTCCTGTTTTCTAACAATTTAAAAGTCCATACGGTGCAAACGGCTGAACAAAACGAACATATCCGCTTTCAAAGCTTCTTCCCGTACCGGTATTCTGTACTGTGAGAGTGTCGGAAATAAGGTCATTATCTCCGGTAAAGCTGTGCTCTTTTCAATAAATGATATTGTTGGATTATGAAAATATACGTGCCGCCTAAGAACAGTTTATTAATTATTCTCGATTTGTTCTATCACTGCCATCCATAGAATTGAAGTATCATCTCTGTATTTTGTTTCAAGGCGATTTATTGTTTCATTCATATCAAGCTGTGATTCTTCGATCCCTTGCATTATCCTTACTATCTCTTCATCATATTCTTCTCGCACTTCCTCAATTAAACTATATATTTCAACTGCCACTTCGTTCTTATACGCTTCAAAATCATCTAACCGATGCTGAACTGTTCGAAGATCTATCACTCTGTCTCCATGAAGTAGTGACAGCCTCCAATCTCTTTCTGTAATATCGCCGATTACATCATGATAATGCTTTATTGCTGCTATTGCAGAAAAATCATGTTTATACTTGTCGGAAAGATATGGATACTCAGCATATAATCTATCTAATAATTCACCAATACTATTTATATCTGCATTAACGCATGATATTTCAGAATTAACCGCCTCTTCTGCCTCGCAATACTTTTGGTTATTTATCTTTTTCAATTCTTGGTAATCATTCTCTGCGTTTTTAATTTCATCATCTAACTTTGTATGTTCTTCTAGGGCTTTTTCTTCAATGATTTTATATTGTTTATTATAACATGGGAACATAATCAGTGTTGGAATTAGAACGATAATTAGTATACTACCTCCAGTGCCAAGTATTCCACATATACAAGCACGAAGTAATGAATACTCTTCTTCGATTAGTAATGAAAACGTTATTACTATAGACAGAATAATCCATAATATGAAGCCGCCTATGTATATCCACATTATCCAATCATCAATTACCACACTATCTTCTCGTCTTTTTTCTTCATCGATATCGTTCTTCTTGCTTTGTATTTTATAAATCTGTTGTCTGACTTCATTTTCTTCTTTCGATAAACGCTCTTTAAAAGATTGTAATTTTTTCTTATAATCTTTGATTACTTGATATAGCAACAATTTTTGCTTTTCAAGCTCAAAGACCAATCTGACATATTCCTTCTTATCAATATTGCTCATTTCCATTTAATCGCCTCCATCTTTATATTTTTCAATATAGTCAATCATTATCATGTTACTGATTAAAAGGTTTGTTTCTAACCGCATTAAGTCATCATTATTCTTTCCATATGAATCGTTAATCAGATGCGTTGTAATATTTAAATTATTCTCCATGTGGTCACGTAATGATTCTATTTGAGATAACATACATTTTCGAAGTTCCTCAAGTTTGGCATACATAAGATCTATTTTTGCGTGCATCTTAGCTATTTCGCAATCATTATCGAATTTCAGCATACACTCCTTTATACTTTCACATCGACCTGTTGAATAATAATCATAGAATAGTATTGCAGCATTATAATTCCGATAATTTTTCGTTATTTCGCCTGTCCTGTATAGTTCATCGATCTTTTGTTCTATAATACTTAGTTTTTCTTGATAGAATCTCTTCTCTTCTCTCAGAGTTTTTTTTAGCTTATACTCATTTTCTACTCTTTCTTGGTCTTTAATATTATATATCTCTATTTCATGCCTTCTTTTTCTAATCTCTTTATTATGCTTATGATTTAGAATAGCTGGAATAATGAAACATAGTGCTAATAGTATAACTACAGAAATGATAATAGATGTTTTTTCTACATCAAACTCTATATGTAGACTGTCGTGAATTATACTACAAATTATATCAACAGGAAAACTGATAAACCAATGAAATAAGAAGGCGAAAAATGCGATTCTAAAGAAACCTGAAAAATAATCGCCAATTCCATTCTCTTTATTTGGAGAGTTCATTCGCTTTGAGATTCCAAGTTGCTCTATCTGAAAAGTTAAAGAGTTGATTGTACGTTCATATGAATCTCTTGCATTCCAAAGGTTCTTCAAGTCTTTTAGATATTCATTTAGATCCATTATGATATTCCTCCATTCTTTATTCTACGGATTGCAGCGTTTACACGGATCATAACCCATAGCAATGACTTCATCCCTTGTACCGCTGTATTCCTGTTTGTTTTTGTCCTTCATATCCTTAACACTGCTGCATGACGGATAATGGAATTTCTTTGTGTTCGTATTGAGAATATATGTGAATGTATTGTCCGGTACCGGTATAGCTCGGTCCGGTACGATCTCAGCCGGTGGAGCTTCTGTCTCCTGTATTAGACTCCAACTCTCCCCGTCTGCATAGTTAATACCGATGTTTGGCTGTACGTTGTAACAGTATACGCAGAACTGTATGCCTGTGCCGTTATCATCAAGTGAATACGCCTCCATCAGAACGCCTGATGCCAATAGGTTGTCCCCATCAAACATCGGCGTTACACGATACAGAACGTGTGCATCGTAGGATCTTACATAGTTCGCGACTTTGTTTTCAAATGGCTGCATACCTTCCGTATTCATGTACCGAGTGCCGGTTATCAAATTCAGCTCGTTGGCATTCTCTCCGGCAAGCTGATAACCAATAAGATGGCAGCGGTTATAAAGGTATATATCCTCGATAAGGCCGTTATAGTTAGCAGTATGCCATCCAGATGGCTTTATCTCCCCTATCTCCCCTCTTTTCTCAGTCGGCATCATATCTACGCTGATATTTGCGTAAGCAACTCCGCATCGTCCAAGATCGTCAAGCGGGCTGTAAATTTCAAAATCCTGAGATGGATATTCCGTGAAGAACGGCTTATTATCATTTATTTCAATATAGGGCGTTCCATTATATGCCGGTATATCCTGCACAGATATCTGAGGAGCTATCGCCTCAATCTTAACTGTTGTCGTAACCGGTTCGGTACTTGTTGTTGTGATTGTAGTAGCTGCAAAAGTCGTTGTCGAAATAGCTGTAGTCTCAGCTGCCTCCATAGTCTCTTCTTCGGTTTCAGCCTCAGTTATCGGAATCGTTTCAACCGGCACAGGTATCTCTGAGCTCTCTGGCATATTGCTTATCTCTCCGCAACTGATCAGCCCGATGCTGATAGCAGCCATTAGCACTATTGAAGAAAAAAACTTTTTCATCTGCGCTCCCCCCTACATATCATACGTTGATACTTGTATCAACGAGAAGAGTATCGTTGTTCCTATAATAATAGTGTAGCATATTTATGTTTACGTGTCAATGAGCGTTGATATTTGTATCAACTTTATAAGTGCGGCTCCTGCAGTACAGAAGTCTCAGGTTTCATTTCTGTAATGTTATGTAATGTTCAAAGCGGGACAATGCCGGAGAAAAGGTATATAATAGAATCATGGAACAGGGGAGAGGCCCTGATGAATGAAAACTATCATACCAAAGGAGAATCATTATGAAAAAGTCAACAAAGGTTTTATTTGCAATATACAAGGTTATCTACGCTGTAAGCATGGTTGCTGCAATCGGTACATATGTAGCTGATCTGATCAATCCAGCTGCTACATTCAGCCGTATCACTTCAAATGACTGGTTCACTCTTACCATAATGTCCTGCGCTATGGCTCTTGTCTGTGAGGCAGAGAAAAAAGCAAAGGCTGCTATGATAACTGACAACGCTTCTATCTGAATGAAGGTATATCCGATATAACAAAGAACAGGGGAGGACTGAAAAATCAGTTCTCCCCATTATCGTTGATACAAATATCAACGAGATTTTTCTTCAATCAGGCTTTTCTTAGTCTTTTTAGAGTGTACCCTAATGAAACATTCAAAAACCGTCCCATATAAATTAGATTTCGCATATTGACACATCCCGAAATTCATGATAATATAAAAAGGACAGATAGGAGGTCTGAGTATGGAACGAAAGGTTTACATCGGATACGCAAGAGTTTCGACCGTGGATCAGAACGAGGAGAGGCAGATTGTGTCCTTCGACAACTTCAATCATAAGATAAGCAAGGTCTACATAGACAAGTGCAGCGGAAAGGACAGGAACCGCCCGCAGCTCAGAGCCATGCTTGACTATGTCCGTGAGGGAGATGTAGTTGTTGTCTCCGACTTCTCACGTCTTGCAAGATCTACAAGGGATATGCTCCAGATCGTGCAGGAGCTGACCGACAAGGGCGTGAATCTGATCAGCCTGAAAGAGAGCATCGATACCTCCACACCACAGGGGCGTTTCATGCTCACTGTGTTCGCAGCTCTTGCCGAGCTTGAAAGAGAAACAATACTGCAAAGGCAGCGGGAGGGGATAGCCCTCGCAAAAGAACAGGGCAAGTACCGGGGACGTAAGCCCATTTCTTTCAATGAAGAACACTTCCGTGCCGAGTGTCAGAAATGGCGCAGCGGAGAGCAGACCGCCGTTGAAACTATGAAACGCCTCGATATGAAGCGTAACCGGTTCTACCGGATAGTTAAGGAGCTCGGGATATAGTCTGACCGTTGATACTTGTATCAACTATACTATTATAGTAGTGTCAGGAGCTTGAAAGTGCCTTTTAGAAGTATAATCCAACCAATGATAATGCGGGGGAACTATTATGAAAGCTAAATCTAAACTATTGATGAAAGTATCTGTAACTCTTTTATTCCTTGCTTTGTTAGCTTTTTGTTTATATGGAGCAAATCATAGGGCGTGTTATCACTTTGTTGAAGATTTGAATTATAATTGTGCAGGAATAGGTGATCTGAAAAACTATATTGACTACAATATGTTGAGCCATGACCTTAAAAAACTCATATCTAAAGAGGATTTCAATTTTTCAACTACAGAAGAAAAGTTGCAGTTTTGCAGATTTATTAGCAGTTTAGACTATGAGTACGAGGCGGATCCGGATGATGTGTATTCTACAGATCAAATTGGCAGAAACGATTTAGCGCAAAGAATAACGGTAGACGGTAAACAATATTTGATTTCAGTGACAATTACTTTTAAGCCTGGTTGGTTCTATACGGCCAAGATCGTTGATTTAGATGCAAGTGTTTTTGACTTTGACAAGCCATCTTGGAAGAGTGCGCCATAAACGGCGCAGCAGAGAGCAGACTGCCGTTGAGACCATGAAACGCCTCGATATGAAGCGTAACCGGTTCTACCGGACCGTTAAGAATCTGGGAGTATAAGCGTTGATACAAGTATCAACTATACTATTATACAACTATACTATTATAATAGTATAGAGCACTCGCTTGGGCCTGTTGTGTCGTTGATACAAATATCAACGTTGCTACTTGTATCAACGGACCGAATGATAGCGAAAGGGGATAGTCCTTACAAAAGAACAGAGTAAGTACTGGGGCCGAAAGCCTATTTCTTTCAATGAAGAAAGATTCAGAGCTGAGTGACAGAAGAAATGGCACAGCATAGTGCATATTGCCGTTGAGGTCATGAAAAGTCACAATATATAGTGAAACAAATATAAGATCATTAAAGGGTTAGATATATAGTTTCTATTGATTCAAGTAGCGATTGAACTAATAAAATAATATAAGTGAAAAGCCATCCGCCCAATGAATGTTCGAGCGAATGGCCGTTTTTTTAAAAACAATATATATTGCCGCAAATATTGACACAAAAAAATCGATGTGATATAATAGAAATACAGCACAAAATCAATTAACATACTTGCATAATATAATTTATAATGCTACATATTAACATAACTCGTCAGTCTTCTTAACTTCTATATCCTGAATACTTGATTCATAATAGTGCTGTAATAATCAATAATAGGAGGGTTTCAAATGAAACGAATGCGTAAAGGTGTATCGCTATTACTTTCAACAGTATTAGCGGCAAGTATGGTTCCTTCACAGATGTTACGTTCTTATGCAGCAGAAACGATAACATCGGTATCGAAGGATACAAATGCCAATAATTCAGAAAGTACGATCATATCGATGAAAGAAACATGGGGAATGCCGGGAAATCAGGTAACTGTTGTCCTTTCAATGGAGAATAATCCCGGAATAATCGGTATGACTCTGAAAATCGATTACAATGAAGACATAATAACCATGGTCAACGCTGAAAACGGAACGGCTGTAAAGGGCGAAGCCATCTCTTTTACACCCCCTGCAAGCGGCTCGAATTATGTTTGGACAGGATCATCTGTTAAGGCTAACGAGATTAGTAATGGAACATTGCTCACTTTAACTTTTAACGTAAAAGAAAACGCAAAACTTGGAGAATACCCTGTAACGATTTCTTGTTTAGATGCTGTTGATAATGATATGAATCAGGTACCGATTGAGATTAAAGGGAATTCTATATCAATTATTGATTATATTCCGGGTGATACAAGCGGTAATGGCGAAATTGCAATGAACGACCTTGTTTTATTGGTACGCTATATAGCTGACGGAGGGTATAACGAAAACGGCTATGCTGCAAAAGTAAACGAACGAGCTTGTGATGTTAATAGGGACAGGGATATCACTGTTCGAGATGCAGTTCTTCTTTCAAGGTATATTGCTGATGGCTATAAGTGTAATCCTAATGGCTACAATGTCAATCTTCTTCCTGCACCTTTTCAGTGCAGTCACACATCACTGCACCATGTAGATGCGGTTGAGGCCCCCTCTTGTAAGGAGAACGGAAATATCGAATACTGGTATTGCGAGGATTGTGACAAGTATTATAGCGATGAACTCTGTAACAATGAGATTAAAAAGGAAGATGTTGTCACAAAGGGAGAGCATACCATTGTAATTGATCCTGCCGTTGCACCTACTCCCGATAAAACAGGACTTACCGAGGGAGCACATTGTAGTATTTGCGGTGAAATTTTAACTAAGCAAGAAATTGTACCAGCATTGAAAAAAGAAGGAGATTACTCTATTACATATAATATTGCAGGAAATGATTCTTACCTCGCATCATTAAATATACAAAATCCTAATCGTAGTTATTATTCTTCCGGTGATGTATTTCGATTAGATGAGCTTGAAGTCCCAGGGTATAAATTTGAAGGATGGTATGATGGCCAAAGTGATAATGCTAATAGAATCACATCAATCAAAGCGGAAGATTCAGGCAATTTAAAGCTATACGCTCATTGGTCACTATACCCATATAAGATTAAATTTGACTTTGGAAATGATAAGACGTTATTAAGCCCCAAAATGGATGAAATAGAATATGTCGTTAACAGTGAAACTCCATTACAAAACCTTTCATTAGATGGCTATTACTTTATGGGCTGGGCTGACTCTAACGGCAAGCTTGTTAACAAAATTAAAAAAGGTACAACTGGTGATATAACACTCCATCCAATCTGGACCAGCCGACGAAATTCTACTCATCCAAATGATTATGTTAATGAAGGTGCCGCAGCTATTACCGAATGGAATGATGAAGAAGGAAATGCAAATATTAGTTTTGTTTACAATATTGGAACAATGGAAAATGTTCCGTTATATCAAATTGGCGAATGGATGAATAGAAGTGGAATAGAGCAAACAATCGAAGAAACTGTTACAAAAACTTTTTCAACGGAATGTGCTAAAAATTTTGTGAAAGCTGTATCTAATGCAACAACTAACTCTGCCTCATGGACGTTGTCATCCGCATGGAATGAAACTCTTGAAGAGGATAATTCTATAATTAAGAATATAACACAAGAACAAATATCTTCAGCTCATTCATATTATGAAGATACCGGAAGTTGGTGTATTAGTTCTGGAAGTGGTGGTAAGGATTATACTTCAACTACTGATGGAACATCAAGCAAAATTAGCGATTCGTTTACACAGGATGTTAATGTTGGATTGGAAGTTACTGCGCAAGCAGGAACAAAAAGTAATTTTGTAAATGCAAAAGGATCACTTTCTGTTAATGACCAATGGTCTGACACAAATGAAGATGGTGCCACACATGATGAAGTAGAGGGTTCAGAAGGATATTGGAATTCTGATGAAAGTCATTCTGGCAGTTCAACAAGTGGTAGTAGTAGCACATATTCTAAAGCAATATCAGATTCCTTAACAACATCTGAGAGATATGGTAAAATGGTTTCCAATAGTATTGGTAACTCCGAAACAAATGCATCTGAAGTGTATCAGTCTTCTGACAAATCGTATAGTAATACTTTTGTCTATTCTACAGAAGAAGTCGAAGGTGTTACTCATAAATTCACTCTTGCAAATGCACCTGATGGATACTATCGTAGAGTTCTTGTTGGAAGGGCATATGTTTTTGCTGTAGTCAATTACAACTTTGCAACCAAGCAGTTCTTTGTCAATACATATAACGTAATTGATAAGGATTCTTATAATACATTTTGGGATTATTCTGCTTCATCAAGTAGTTTCACAGATCATCAAAATGGCGTGCTTCCATTTGCAGTTCCATTTGAAATAAATGAATATATTGGAGCTTTGACCACAAAGACAAAAGGAATAACCGTTGATAAAGAAACAGGAATTATAAATGGCTACACAGGTACTGATACAGGAGTTATTATTCCGAAGTATGTAAGCTATGACAACGCTGATGGTACACATTCATCAATTAAGGTTACAGGCATTTCCGTAGATGCATTCGCCGGAAATAAGGATATCGTTGCGGTATATCTGCCTGATTCAGTGACGGAAATACCTGCCGGAGCATTTAAGGATTGCACTTCCCTGAAAAAGGTAGTCGGCAAGAATATTAAGTCGATCGGCACTAAGGCATTCCAGAATTGCACTTCTTTGAATGACTATACAGTAACTTCCTCTGTTGAAAAGCTCGGAAGCAAAGCCTTTGATAAGGCTGGCAGCGTGACTATAAATGCCGCCAATGCTGACATCGTAACCGCAGCTTGTGATTGTGGTGCAAGTTCTATCGTGCTTAACCTTAAGGACTGCAGCGATGCTCTTGAGAACAAGGTTCTGACTATTCCGAATACAGCAAAATATTTCAAGTTGGAAGGTGCTGGCAAAACCCTGACTAATGTACAGATCGTATCCGATGCAGAAGCGACAGAGATACAGAATGTAACAATGAACAATACAACCGGCAGACCTCTTGTAACTTCTTCTGATTCGCTTACCATTGGCACATCTAAGATTACTGCTCCTGCCCTTGCTGTAGTCCTCTTATCCGATAAAGCGAACATTACTGCTTATGGGCAGTCGAGTATTGTTTCAAAGGGAGAATATGCTATGCTCTCACATGATGAAACATATAGCGGATCAGGCGACATTGATATTGCAAAGCTGAACGTTACAGGAAACATCGCAGTTTGTGGCAGTGTGGAGAACGAGAGCTTTGTTAAGTTTGATAGCGGAAAGATTGTTAAGATTGATGAAGATGAATTTGAACGCCTACTGAATAATATGTTTACTGTTTCTTTTGATGCTGAAGGCGGTACTGTTGATCAGGATAGTATACAGGCATATACCGAAGTAGCGCTTGGAAAACTTCCTGTGCCAACAATGACAGATCACATTTTTGTAGGCTGGTATACAAAAGAGGGAACTGAAATTACCGAAAAAACAGTATTCAACACTGCTGAAGATATTATTCTTTATGCTAAATGGATTGAAGAAAGCATAAATGTAACACTTGATCCTAACGGCGGAACTGTTGATACAGATATTGTAACAGCTAAAGTTGGAAAAGCAATAGGTAAACTACCTGTACCATCATTAGATAATTATGACTTTATCGGTTGGTATAAAGACAATACTCAAGTAACTGATAAAACGATTTTTAACGAAGCTGAAGATATTACTTTATGCGCTAAATGGGAAGGAAAAAAGCATACTGTTTTATTTGACGCTAACGGAGGAACAGTTGCAAACGATAAGATAGTAGTTACGTATGGCAGCAGATATGCTGATCTTCCTATTCCTAAGTTTAAAGGTCATACGTTCGTGGGATGGTTCACTGAAATAACTGGTGGAAACCAGATATCTGAATCTAACACTGTTAGATTAACTGATGATATTACACTCCATGCACATTGGTCTGAGAACGCTTGGTCCGATTGGTCAACAACAAAGCCAACTGGAGATGATATAGAAATAGGTACCCGTAATGTTCTTACGGGATACAATATGGTCTATTACTGCATCAAGGACGCTACATATGGTAATCGTGTATATCGTAATTATTCAATTAAGAATAATCTGGCGGATTGGGGCGCTTCTGTTGTATACGGAGAACATTCCTTTATGACAGGAAGCGGTGTAGAGAAGTATTATTATTCAGCAGATTATATTCAATCATGTGCTAAGGTTGCGCCGGGTGAATGGTTAGAGTACTCTATGAGTGGTATTAATGCTGCCGAAATTGATGCATATGTTATTCAATATGGAAGTGATACTATTCTCGCCTATATTTCTGATGAAGTGTACGAAACTCAGTATAGGTGGCGTAAAGCTTGATTTATATTCATCATGATGATAATAAAGAATTTGTTAGGGAGTTGTTTAACAACTTCCTAACAAGCAAGCTAATATAGCAGGAGGCGTTTACCATGAAACAAATTATCTCTATATTTCTTTCCTTAGCATTATGTATTGTGAATATTACTCCAACAGTGCTCGCAGACGAAAAGAAGTCCGGTACAGTATTTGTTGAAAATGTTACAGGAATAATAGGCGAGACCACTAATGTATCAGTCAGTATCAAGAATAATCCGGGAGTGATTTCGTTAGTTGCAGAGATATCATACGATAGCACAGCTCTGAAGCTTACAGGTGTCAACAAGAATGCGGATTTCTGGGGAGCAGCTAATATGACTCCGGGCGGAGATCTTAATGCGCAGCCTTATCGCATTATATGGTATGACGGTTTAGCTAAAAGTGATTTTACAGAAGATGGAACGCTTGCAGAACTGTCGTTTGAAGTATTGAAGGAAGGCTCACATACGATCGAATTATCGGTTGCTGCCGGAGACACCTTCAATAGCAGCTTTTCAGCCGTTACGTTTGATGTTGCTAATGGTATTATTGAAGTTAATTCAGAGGCGACAACAATAGAAACAGAGAAAACCTCGACTACTACTGTTACAACGACATCATCAACAACCCCTGTAACAACAACTACTAAGGCAGCTCCAACGACAACCAAAGCTATTGTTTCAACTACTAAGGCTGTTTCGGGAACTCCAATCCCAAGTACGACAACCACAGGAAATAATGAAAATAATACTCAAACAACAGCTGTCGGAGACGTTAATAAAGACGGTGCCGTCGATTCCTCAGATGCCTCCGAGGTACTGATGCTCTATGCACAGGTATCAACCGGAGGAGGAGAAATCTCAGACGAGGTAAAAGCTGTAGCTGACATCAACGGTGACGGCCTTGTGGATTCAAGCGATGCCTCACTTATTCTTGAATACTACGCTTACGTATCTACAGGCGGTACTGACACAGCAGATGTTTTCTTTTCAAAATCAGCATAAGCCAATAGCATAACCTATAAGCCGTTCGTCCGGAAAGCCCTGAGCGAACGGCTTTCTCTTTGTACGTTGATACAAGTATCAACGCCTTTTTTGTACCAAATTTGACGTCGAACAAAAAAGTATTAAAAGAGCGTTGACTTTTATAGAAAATCATATTATAATTAAGTAGTAAATTTATCGCTCGTTAAATTTGGTATGATTGGAGGGTATTATATATGGTTTACGGGTATTGTCGTATATCAAAGCCTACTCAGAATATTGAACGACAAGAGAGAAACATCATTTCTCACTTTCCGACTGCTGTTATCTATAAGGAAATATACACCGGAGTAGTTATAAATCGTGCTTCTTGGTTAAAGCTCTGCAAAGTGGTGCGAAAGGGAGACACTATTGTATTCGATAGCGTTTCCAGAATGAGCCGTAACGCTAAAGAAGGTGTAGAACAGTATATGGAATTGCTTGACAAAGGTATTGAGCTTGTTTTCCTGAAAGAGCCTTATGTTAATACCGAGAATTACAAGCAAGCTCTGAACGGTGGCGTTGAACTTGTAGGCAACGATATAGCCGATGTTTATATCGAAGCAACTAACAAGGTATTGAAGCTCCTTGCCGCAAAACAGATTGAACTTGCCTTTGAGCAATCTGAAAAAGAAGTAATGGATATTCGACAGCGAACGAAGGAAGGTATTGAAACAGCTCGTCTGAATGGTAAACAGATCGGTAATGCTAAAGGAAGAAAAATGTTGGTAAAAAAGGAAGCTCCTGCAAAAGAACTTATAAAAAAGCACTGTAAGTCCTTCGGGGGAACGCTTAATGATAGTGAATGTATCCAATTGGCGAAAATAAGCAGAAATACTTATTATAAGTATAAGCGTGAGATAAAAGCTTCAATAAAGAGTAATCCGCAGCCTCACGGGATTGATGACCATTCTGATGAATAAGGCAAATCAGTTGTAGAAAAGCACAGGCTGGTTCAAGTTAAGTAGCTTGTGCTACAGTCTGACCGTTGATACAAGTATCAACGTTGCTATTTGTATCAACGTATATTGACAAATATCAGTGAGAGATGTTACACTAATTATGAATACAAATCATACTCTTAATCATATAAGGAGTGAAATCAAAATGTCTTTTTTAAATAACAATGAAGACACTATTTTTGATATGCTTGTAGCTACAGTATCATTTATTCCTCTCGTTGGAGATGCAATTGGAAGTGGGCTTACACTTGCAAATGGATTCCGAAAACTATTAAAAAATCGCAACAAAGCAGATCAGATTATAGAACAAATCAAAATCAAAATCCGTTGTAATGGGTTGAATGAAGAAGATATTAAATCAATATGTTTTGCAACGCAAAGTGCACTCATTAATAGGAAAGAAGTAATTTCAAAGGTTTTTGGAGACGAATCTCTTCTTCAAGGGTTGAAAAATGAAATACTCATAGGCTCAAACAATCGCAAGGATGCTGAAAGCGAATACAAAAAATACATAAATGATGTTATTAATTTTATAAGTGAATCAGAAATCTTGGCTATCCTTTTAGATTGCGATCAAGTTGTTATTGAAAACCTAAATGAAATTAGGCACATCATGAATGAACTTGAAATGGTAAAAGAAAGAATCAATGTTCTTGAAGAAATAACTGATGATCATGAGAAAAGGATAAAAACTTTAGAACAAAATGGTACATCGAACGAATCAAATAAGCATGATAATAAATCGTATCTTAATAATTTCACGAAAGAGCTGTTTTTAGAGAAGGCTGGTAGTAAAGTAACTCTCAAAAATATGTATATCGCCCCACATATCGAAAGCACCGGAGACAGTGCTGCAAAATGCATTATGAATTGGTTTAAAAACAACCGACGTCAGCCATGTATGTTATTATACGGTGCCGCTGGTGTTGGTAAATCAAGCCTTATATCCAAAATAATAGCTGATGCAAACGGCAAGACTGATGGAAAAGATAAAGAATTTACAATATCCAAAGACGTTATCATTGTTTGTACTTTGCGTAAGCTTCCAAAAGCTTCAATAACGGCAAGTGATAGCGAAGATTTAATTCTTAAACTGTTCAACGGATATTCACTCGATCAGTTAAAGACGAAATTATTGGTTTTAGATGGACTTGACGAGCTTTGTGTTATGGACACAAGTTTTAAAGGTTCGGAGTTTTTGTCGTATATAAGTATGCTTGAAGATGGCTTTCATGTTTTAGTTACATCCCGTGAGGCAGATTACTATTTCAAAGAGCCAAGCGGTAATAAACGTATTGTAATAGAGCATTTAAAATGGACAGAAAAAGAGATAGAGAAATGGTGTAGTAAGTACTGTTTACATAATCCGGATAAAGACGAGTGGCGTAAAGCTTTTATCTCAGAATACGAAAATTTAGATGATCGCGATGATAGAAGAACGATATTCTGCACTCCAATAATACTTTATATTTGTGGATATAGTGAAACGCTGCTATCAGACCACAATAGTATTGGAGCTATTTATAAGAATGCTTTCATAAATATACTTTGCCGAAAACATCAAACTGGACAGTCGGATATTTCTAAACTAACTACTCCTGAACGAAATTCAAATCTTATAACATGGCAATATACGAAAGAACTGGCATATCAAATGTACCTGATTGATTCACTTGATCTTGTTATAACTGATGATAAAGACAATATGTTATCAAAAGGCATTAAAAACGCCAAAACTATGACGATTGAGTTTTGCCGAAAGAATTACGGTATTGAAGTTAATCCAGATGATTTGGAGATTAAGCGTGAACTTGCTCTTTGTCCATTCACAAAAGAGAATGAATCAGGAGGAATAACATTCGCACATAAAACGGTATATGAATATTTCACTGCAGTCAAGTTATATGAAGATTATATTGCAAAATATAATTATGAGTATTTCGATGACGAAGAAAGCAAAGACTTAAATCACGCAGCATTAGAGATAATAAGAAGTATTATTACTGCTTTTCGTTATCGAATGATCTCAGATGAGGTTTTGTATTTTCTAATTAAAATGAATGAAAAGCCATTTTCGGGAAAAACTGATGATCATTCTGAAAAGGGGAAAACATTCTTTTTTGAAAAATTCGTTGATACTTTTATTCATGGTATGAATCATAATCTTGCTACAATCACAGAAGTACCTGCAGCAGCAGTTGAGTATTTATATCCTCCCCATGATTCCAATGATTTCAGTTATAAGAACAGTTTACCACTAATGCATAAATCTATAAACACGCAAATTAGTTGTGCTTTCACAAACGCTATTCGATATATTACATTAGAAGCGGTATATACACCTCCTATAACATTAATAGACGTATATACACATCTGGCAACCCCACCATATACAATAATAACAACTAATAACAATCTAAAAGGTTTTGAATTAGGCAATCTATTTAACGACTATTCGCTTGAGCTTGATTTATCCGGATGGAATTTTAAAGGTATTAATCTTAAATCTTCGTTTCTTGTAGGCGTTTTCCTGACCTCTGCTAATTTGTCGTATGCTAATTTGATGAAAGCTGATTTGTCGTATTCTGATTTTATGAAAGCTAATTTTACGGAGGCTGATATGACGGAGGCTGTTTTTAAGGAGGCTGATTTTACGGAGGCTGATTTGACGAAGGCTAATTTGACAAAGGCTAATTTGACAAAGGCTAATTTGGCAAAAACTACTTTGACAAAGGCAAATCTGTCAGAAGCAAATCTGTTGGAAGCAGATCTGACAGACGCAAAGTTGATAGGTGGAAATCTGGCAATTGCACAGCTGATAGAAGCAAAGCTGACAGGTGCAAAGCTGACAGACGCATATCTGGCAGGCACCAATCTGATAGGTGCAATTCTGACAGACGCAGATTTGACAGACGCATATCTGGTAGGAGCGGATCTGACAAATGCAGATCTGACAGGTGCAGATCTAACAAATGCAGATCTGACGGGCGCAATTCTGACAGGCGCAAATCTGTCGAACATAACATACAACCAACAAACAGTATTCCCCGAAGGGTTTACACCTATATAATGTTATGCTTCTTATGTTAAATACGGCGTCATAAAATCATTTCGTAGGTTGATACAAGTATCAACGAGAGAAGAGGAGAGGCAAGGTTTTTCTTGTTTTCCCTTTCTCTCGTTAATGAAGCTTAATGATTTCTTTTCAAAATCAGCATAACCTATAAGCCGTTCACCCGGAAAGCCCCGGGTGAACGGCTTTCTCTTTGTACGTTGATACAAATATCAACGCTCAGATTTGTATTATCGCTCATTGACATCTATCATGAATTATGTTAAACTATAATTAAAAGAATAGCCTTTATGATAAGGGGAATATTGCTGAATAGAGCATTTTCAGCCCCTATCTGACGCTATTATGAATTGAATCAGGGAGTTTTATCATGAGTGAACATAAAATCGATGTAATGTGGGACGATACGCCCGTAGATGTTTCGACCGAAGTGGGCTTCATTTGGTCTATTGCCAATAAGCTGAGAGGTACATACCAGAGCGACAAGTACAAGGATGTTATCATTCCTATGGTTATCATTCGCCGCTTTGAGTGTGCTCTGGAAAGCACAAAGAAGGCTGTTGTCGAGCAGTTCAAGAAGAATCCTGCCTATCCAGCAAAGGCAATGTGCCGTGTATCAGGGTATCAGTTCTACAACACAAGTGAGTACACCCTTGCAGAGCTTGTGAACGATCCCGATCACCTTGCAGCTAATTTCCGCAGCTATATAGAGGGCTTTTCCGCAAATGTACAGGATATTATCAAGAGCCTTGATTTTGACAAGCAGATCGACAAGATGGATAAGAATAACCGTCTGCTGTCGGTGGTAAAGGCTTTCTCAGAGCTTGACCTCGATCCTAAGACCATTGACAATGTTAAGATGGGCTACATCTTTGAGGACTTGATCCGTAGGTTTTCTGAAAACGCCGAGGCCGGCGATCACTACACGGGCAGAGATATTATAAAGCTCATGGTCAACATTCTGCTTGCAGAAGGCTGTGACGATATTTTCGATGACCACAAGGAGATCACCATACTCGATCAGGCAGCAGGAACCGGCGGTATGCTCTCCACTTCCTACAACTTCATTCATCGCTATAATCCGACAGCGAATATCCGTCTGTTCGGTCAGGAGATCAATCCTGAGTCCTATGCTATGTGCGTGGCTGAAATGCTTATCAAGGGGCAGAATGCTGAGAATATCCGTATGCAGGACACTATGAAAGCTGACTGCTTTTCTGACAGAAAGATGCGTTTTTTGATTGAAAATCCGCCATTTGGTACGCCGTGGGGTGGTAAGGACGCAGCAGAAGGCGTAGAACAGGCAGTTATCAACGAACATCAGAAGGGATTCGACGGTCGATTCGGTGCCGGACTTCCCGGATCTGGTGATATGCAGCTGCTTTTCATTCAGTCAGCTGTGAACAAAATGGACGATCAGCTCGGTCGAGCTGCGATCATCGAGAACGGTTCTCCGCTGTTTTCGGGCGGTACATCATCAGGCGAGAGCCAGATCAGGCGGTATCTGCTTGAAAATGACCTGATTGAAGCAATTATCGCTCTTCCCGTTGACCTGTTCTACAATACAGGTATTGCTACATATATCTGGGTGCTGTCAAAGAACAAGCGTAATGAGCGCAAAGGCAAAATACAGCTTATCGATGCCGGAACGATCTTCCATAAGCTCCGCAAGGCTCTTGGAAACAAGAAAAACGAGATCAGCCCGGAAGATCGCTCTACTATCACTATGCTCTATGCCAATTTTGAAGAGAACGAATACTGCAAGATCTACAGCAATACAGAGTTCATTTACCGTGAATACGCAGTAATGCAGCCTTTACAGAGAAGCTATGCGATCGCTGACGAGCGCATCCAGACCATGCTGTCTAAGGGTACGTTATCCTCACTCTACGACTATGCAAAGGTCGAAGAGCTTGAAAACAAGGAGGAGCTCACCGGCAAGGAGCTCAACAAGCTTGAAAGCTACCGTGAAAACAAGTGCATATATGACAGTATTCTCGATTTGCTTGATAAAGCTGTCTCTGATAAGGTATATCTTTCTCCGGAGGCATTCCTGCCTGAGCTGACAAGGATTCTTGCGCCTTCAATGGCAGATAAGAAGCTGATCCTTAAGATCGCTGACGGTCTTTCCGTGATGGATAAGACTGCTGAGATACAGCGTGACAAGAACGGAAATATCCTTTATGACAAGGAAACAAAGGATACCGAGATAGTCAAGTATGACGAGAATATCGAGGATTATATGGCTCGGGAAGTCCTTCCTCATGTACCGGATGCAAAGTGGTTCTTTGAGGAGGATCTGGGCAAGAAGAATCCTGTAATAAAGACCGGCGCTGAGATCCCGTTTACCCGTTATTTCTATAAGTATCAGCAGCCGAAACCGAGTGAAGAGCTTGAGCAGCGTTTCTTAGAGCTTGAAAAGTCGGTTAGTGAACGAATCAAGAGACTATTCGGATAAGGAAGTTAAGATGGCTTTATTTGAAAAGAAAACTATAATAAAGAACGAGATTGACTACGATAAACTTGCCGAAGCGATAGGTAAGTACAATAAGAACGAAATAGACTATGACAGATTAGCAGAGGCAATTGTTAAAGCTTCAAAAGCTGAAGAAAAGGAAGAACAGAAGAAACGAGAAGAAATCCTGAAAGCATACCGTCAGAAATACAAAATCGATGATAATGATACCGGATTTTCTTTCAAGAATTTCTGGCGGTGTATGCGTGCTGTTCTGGAATATGGCAAAAAGCAGTCTGAGGTGCCGGTAATGACTTTCGATTTAATGAGAGGAATATCTTCAGTTTTCTTTTTTCTTATAGAATTGGCGTTTATAGTTTTTGGATTCATTATTATCGGATATGCGGGATTTATGCTTCCGCGATGGATAAACAGACTTGCTTTCGGTTTCTTAGGTTTAGTATTCGTCTTTTTTAGCTGCTTTTTCAGAATAGCCAGAATCGAAGTGTCAGTTATGGAGGATAAAGATCGTCTTAATATTGTCTTTTCTTCAATAATGGCTCTTCTAAGTGTCATTTTCGCTATCATAGCAATATTTCAGGGAGGTGATTGATCATGAGAGAAATGAAGGATAGTGGGATTGAGTGGATTGGTCAAATACCTGTAAATTGGAAAATTGTTCCATTTATGATATTTCTCGATAATATAGTAAATGCTATAGTCGATGGTCCGTTTGGTTCTGATATGAAAAATGAAGAATATGTCGATGATGGTGTTCCTGTTATTCAATTAGGTGCTATTAAAGAATGTTGGATGGATTTTTCAAAAATGCATTTTATAACAAACGAAAAAGCGGATACTCTAAAAAGACATAATGCATATCCAAAAGATATAGCAATTGCTAAAATGATGCCTGCAGGAAAGGCTTGTGAGATTCCGGATACATATACCAGATATGTAGTCAGTGCAGATGTAATAAAAGCATCTATTTCAAACGAATATATAAGAAAATATATTATTTATGCACTTAATAGTTGCGCAACTGTTCAAGCAGAAATAGAGTCACAAGGATCAACACGATCAAGAGTAAATATTGAAAAAGTTAAGCGTTTTAAACTACCTTGTCCGGTTCAAGATGACATTAAGCAAATTATCATCTACTTAGATAAAAAATGTGCAGAAATTGATAGTGCTATCTCCGACATTCAATCCCAAATCGAAGCCCTTGAAGAATACAAGCGCTCCGTCATTACCGAAGCGGTCACAAAGGGGCTTGATCCTGATGTGGAGTTGAGGGATAGCGGTGTGCAGTGGATTGGCAAAATGCCTGTCCATTGGGACTGCCAGCGTGGTAAGTATATTCTTCGCTATGTTCAGAAGCCTGTAAGAGATGATGACGGTGTTATAACCTGTTTCCGTGACGGTGAAGTTACGCTCCGCAGCAACAGACGAGAAGAAGGCTTCACTATAGCTGATAAGGAGATAGGCTATCAGGGAATTGATGTGGGTGATCTTGTCGTTCACGGTATGGACGGCTTTGCAGGAGCTATCGGTATCTCCGATTCAAGAGGAAAGGCTTCTCCCGTCCTGAATGTCCTCGACACAGAACAGAATAAGCGTTATATCATGTATTATCTGCGTAGCATGGCCTACAATGACGTTTTTGTTGCTTTGGCAACAGGCATACGTGTGCGTTCCTGCGATCTGCGTTGGAACAAACTTGCAGAACTGTTATATCCTCTGCCGCCTGTTGAGGAGCAGAAAGCAATTGTTGAGCATATAGACTCTGTTCTGGAGCGAACAAACGCTATTATTGCCGAAAAGAAACAGCAGATCGAAACGATAGAAGAATACAAGAAGTCACTGATATTTGAGTATGTGACGGGAAAGAAGGAAATATAATGCCAAAAACAAAAATAGCACTAATATTAACATTATCTATTACTATCATATTACTAATTGGAGATTATTATAATTGGTTTAATGGACACAAATTTAATGTCGATTTTTTATCTTGTGTAATTAGCAATTGTGTTGTAATCGTTCTATTTATAATCACGTATCAATTAATAGACTCTAAAAATTTAGAAAAAGAGAATAACAAAAGAGAAATTTCAAATTTATTACTAAATAAGACGTATACACTAATAGAACAAGAATTAAAACTATACGAAACTGGCAGTCACTTAAATAAGTGTTACATAAACTTATTTAAGGATTCTATTGAAAAAAAAGATCCATCAATTGTTACAAGCTTTATTGATGAACAAAAACAATATCCATTTGTATATCATCAAGATATTTTCTCATTAGCACAGGATGGCTCCTTAAGCTCTTCTGAATATGATAATTATCTTGATATTAAACGCAGTTATTCACAATTAATTGGAATCTACTTTTCTAAATATCATGCTGGCGGAGAGAAAGAGCTTTATAGAAATGAACGAGTTTTTTCTACAATAAAGGCAGGTATTGATGACTTGAAGAAGAAAGTCTCTCTTTCAAAAGATGAACTGTCGAAAGTGCACATCGAAAAAACAAGTAAGTCAATGAAAGAAACGCTCATCAAGCAAAAAAACATAAAAGATAAAGATGATAAACAGAAAAAGAATGATGACAATATTAATACTTGAAAATGTTAAACAAAGAACAAGTATATTCGGTTATTGATATTCGACAGGAGGTTATATAACATGGAGAAAAAGAGAGCATTCGGCTGGTACTGGTTCTTATCCGGCGATGAAGATAAACTTGACAGAGAAAAATGCGGAAAATGGATGCACTTCTTTACCGATCAGGACTTTGCTATCTCTATCTGTGAGAAAGCAATAGAAGAAGGCGCTTGCTATGAATGTAAATGTTCAGATCTTCTTTTACAGGGGGAATCAGGCGTTATCTGCTTCTATCTGAACGGCGATGATATCGAAAACCACAAGCGTGTGATCGATTTCATGTTAAAGTACAATCTTATCCGCAAAACCAAGGCGGGAAAACTTTATAACGAAAGCTTCAAATTCGACAGCCAGACAAGAGCGCACGAATATGGTGCTGATTTTGAAGGAAAGATCAAACTTGAACAATTCCTTGATCTTTATACAGGAGAATGGATCCATGAATAATATATTGACTGAAAAAGAATATCAGGCTGAATTGCTTAGGATCCTCCGAGATCAGAACGGCTATATGATCAGAAAAGCAACTGACTTTGACCGGCGTTTCGCCGTTGACCGTGAGATGCTGTTCGGATTTCTGAATGATACCCAGCCTGAGACAATGGAAAAGCTCCGCAAGATACATAAAGAAAAGCTTGAAGATACTCTTGTTGCCGCTATAAATACCGAATGTACGAAGAAAAGAGGCAGTCTTATTGAAGTCCTCAAGCATGGAATAGAGTTCTCAGGGATCAGGATCGAGCTGATGTACACGAAACCGGCGACTACGTTCAATAAAGATCTCCTTGAAAAGTATGAAAAGAACCGTTTTTCCGTTATGGAAGAGGTCTGGGCAAGCGATAAAGAGCGTATTGACGTAGTTATCTTCCTGAATGGCTTTGCTATCATCACTATGGAGCTGAAATGCAACTTTGCAGGACAGGCAGCTTCTGATGCGATATATCAGTACCGCATGGAACGTGATCCGAAATCAAGACTCTTTCTTTTCAAAGCAGGCGCTCTTGTAAATTTCGCTATGGACTTGAACGAAGTCTACATGACCACAAAGCTTGACGAAGAGAAAACCGTATTTCTGCCGTTCAATCAGGGTAATGGCAACGGAATCGATGTCGGTGCAGGAAATGCGCCCTGTGAAGACGATTATTCCGTTCATTATATGTGGGATGATATCCTCACAAAGGATACGATCCTCGATCTTATCTCCAAATTCATCTTTATCAAGACTGAGGAGAAAGAGAACGAAAAGACCGGCAAGGTTGAACAGAAAGAAAGCGTAGTCTTTCCCCGTTATCATCAGCTCGATGCTGTCCGTAAGCTGCTGGCTGATGTAGAGGAGAACCATACATCACTCAACTATCTTATTCAGCACAGCGCAGGTTCCGGCAAGACTAACACTATCGCTTGGCTTGCATACCGCCTCGCAACGCTGCATGATGCCGATAACAAGATCATTTTCGATAATGTTATCATAATGACTGACCGAGTTGTTGTTGACCGTCAACTTCAGAACGCCATCATGGGCATGGAACACAAATCGGGACTTATCCGTGTTATGGACGAGAAGTGTAATTCTGCCGATCTTGCGATAGCTCTTAACAGCAATACAAAGATCATAGCGACTACTATTCAGAAATTCCCCTATATTACGGACAGCGTAAAGGGCCTGAAGAATAAACGGTTTGCGGTTATCATCGACGAGGCACATTCTTCTACTGCCGGTAAGGATATGGCAGCAGTCACACAGTCACTCGGTATGGGAGACGAGCTGTATCAGGATATGGAGGACGAGATCGCAGCTGAGATAGCAAGAAACGGAAAACAGAGCAACGTGTCTATGTTTGCTTTCACCGCTACACCAAAGCCTACCACATTGCAGCTGTTCGGCTCACCGAACACAAAAGGCCAGCGTGAGGCGTTCCACGTATATTCAATGAAACAGGCTATCGAGGAGGGCTTTATCCTCGACGTTTTGCAGAACTACACAACATATAAGACCTTCTATCAGATCAATAAGGAGATAGAAGAAGATCCGACAATGAGAACAGCAAGTGCAAAACGGCAGATAGCACGGTTTGTTGAACTGCATGAGACCAATATAGCGCAGCGTATCGAGGTCATAGTCGAGCATTTCCGCACAACCGTTATGCCAGAGCTTGACGGTCAGGCAAAGGCAATGGTCATTACTGCCTCCAGACAGTCGGCGGTAAAGTATTGTCAGGCATTTGCTGATTACTGCTCAAAGAAGGGATACAGCAATATACGTGCGCTTGTGGCTTTCTCAGGAAAGGTCAAGCTGCCGCATGATAATACAGAATACACGGAACAGGGAATAAACGGTATTCCCGAGGACAGGCTTACAAAAGAATTCGACAAGGACGATTATCAGGTGCTTCTGGTTGCAAATAAGTATCAGACCGGCTTTGATCAGCCTAAACTCTGTGCTATGTATATCATGAAGAAGCTCAAAGGCGTAAACGCTGTTCAGACACTTTCACGCCTGAACAGGATATGTCCGCCTTTTGAGAAAAAGACATTTATCCTTGATTTCGTCAATAGCTACGAAGACATAGTAGCTGCATTCGCTCCATATTTCACAACTACACTGCTCTCAAACACCGTAACACCGACAGCTATCTATGATCTTGAAGCTCAGATCGATGCTTACGCTATCATAGATCCTGATGATGTAGACAAGTTGAACGAGATCCTTTACAAGGAGAAGATACTTGCCTCTGATAAGAAAAAGATAAACTTCTGTCTTGATAAGTCACAGAAACTGATCGAGCATTACAGTATCGAGAAACAGGCTGAAATCGCTATAGATCTGCGTCATTTCGTCAGATTCTATGAATTCATGATTCAGGTGTCCAGTTTTGAGGATATAGAGCTTCATAAGAAGTACAACTATATCGTTATGCTGCTGTCACATATAAGCATAAGGCATCCCGGTCCCGGATTTAATCTTGACGGCAAGATCAGAGCGACGCAGTTTGTCCAGAAGAAGCAGGATGAACATACAGAATCCAATGTTACTGCAAAGCCTGTTATAACCTTACCAACGGCAGAAGCATTCGGATTAACTCCTGCGAAAGAAGAGAGATTGTCTGAAATCATTGCAGCTATCAATGCAAGAACCGGTAAAGCTTATGACAATGATGTTGCTGTAAAGGCTATGCTTCAGATCAGGGATATCCTGATGAAATCTGATAAGCTTAAAGCAAGTGCCAAGAATAATACCGTCAAGGATTTTGAGTTTACATACTTCGATGATATAGACGATGCTCTGATCGAAGGACTGGAACAGAATCAGGACTTTTTCTCTTTGCTTCTCAATGATGATGAAATAAAACGAGAAGTGCTTGGCATCTTTACAGAAGAGATATATTCCTCGTTAAAGAACACATAAGGCTATTTTAAGCCAAATACTACGTTGATATTTGTATCAACGTAGTATTTGGAGAGAAGGCATTAATCATCTTTAAAACCGGAGAGGAGCCAGAGCTATAAAAGTATCCACTGTGTTAGCAGATGGCCGTTTTATGCTAAAATCTGTGTTGATACAAGTATCAACGTCTTCTGACAAGCAATTAAACTACATCATTGTGGCAGCTCGGCGAGCTGCCATTCTTTTTACAATAGACTATACTCAGGCTAATCCGACTGTGGTTGATACTTGTATCAACGAGACAAACGGTGTCGTTTCTTAAATGTGCAAAACAGAATAAATTTGTGCAAACAAAATGTGCACTGGTTCTTAGATTATGTGCATAGCTATTGTGAAACTCAATTCACATTATGTGCAATCGGTTTTATAATATTGACTGCACACTTTGTCTGTGATATAATGAAATTACAGAAAGGCGATGACTTGAAATCGCCGAAATTAGAGCGTATACAATTCTTAAAGGAGGAATTGAAATGATTAATGAAACAAGAGTGAACGAGATACGTTCTCAGATCACAGCATTCTCAGAGAAGTCATACACAAAGGCGGAAGCACTTCCGGAGTTTAAGAAACTCCAGACAGAAGTTGTTAATCTGACATTCAATGCAGACCACGCCGAAAATGGAGATTTACGTCTGTGGGATGTTACAAGTCATTTTCGTAAGTTAAACAAAGAACGTAATTATCCTGCTGATGAAGAACTTGCGAAGTTTGAACGCGGCGCTAAGGACGTTTGTAATCTGATTAAAGCTGAAATATCAGGAAACTATGGTGAGCAGAAGGTATTTCAGGCATTGGATGAACTCTCCTGTGAAAACACAGTGCTTCATAATGTTGAGCTTGAATTCGATGGCAGGAGAACTGAGATCGACGCTATAGCGTTCACTCATTATGCTATTTTTATCGTCGAGATCAAAAATAGTAAAAAGAACATCTTCATCGATGAAGAAGGAAGATTCTACCGAACCGGGCGTTCGATGCACTTTGACGGCAATATTGCTGAGAAAATGGATGAACGAGAGGCTCTTCTTCGCAAAGCTCTTGAAAGGACAGGAATGGATCACCTGAAAATCTTCAAGATTGTCACATTCTCTAATTCCTATCTTGATGTCGAGAATAAGTATCGCTATATCAAAGTATGCGGTAGTAATTATCTCACAACATTTATCGAAAAGTTCACAAGCTCTCAGTGGTATTCATCTAAAGATATCTGTACGATGAAGGAAGCTGTTGAGGCGGTACGGTGTCCGGATGCTTACCAGATGTCCATCGATATGGAGGAGTTCAAGGAGAATTTCGCCAGACTCATGACCATACTTGAATCAGCGGAGGAAATGATGGACGAAACTGAAGATTCAGTTCCTGATTCAGAAGCTGACGTAAAAGCAGAGGTAATCAAGAATTCACGCTGCACAACACCTAAACAGGGTAACAAAATCGTTGCTGCTGTTGTTGGGATATCTCTTATCAATGTAGCTCTCTATACTGTTGGCAAACTGCTTGGAAAGTGAGGTGAGTGATATGGAAAATGTGAAAAAAGGAATGGTAATAGCATTCGCTCTGATTTACCTGTTATTTCCTTTAGATCTTTGCCCAGGTTCTCCGGTAGATGATCTTATTGTAATACTGATTAGCCTATTAGCTAACGTTCATCGGAGGTGAATAGCAGTGAAGTATGTACTCTATGGACTGCCCTGTGCGGGCAAAACAACAATATTAGAATGTCTTAATATACCTGTGGTGCATGGCAGTACGGAGCTCAACAGAATGGCCTCGGGAAGATTTTCGGATCTTCCTGAGGCCGAGAAAAACGAGCTTCGTATCAGATATGCCAATAATCTGAAAGAAAGAACTGACAGCTTTATCTCTGACGGTCACTATTCTTTCCTTGATGATGTGGTTTTTACAGAAGCAGATGGCGAACTGTATGATGTATTCATATATCTGTTCTGTGAGCCGGAAATCATCAGTGAACGGCTGAAATGCTCAGATAAGAACAACAGATATGCTAATCTGTCTACAGAACAGCTTCATAAGTGGCAGCGTTTTGAAATTGAAGGCCTTAGATCAGAGTGCCACAAGCGTAACAAGGACTTTTATGTGGTACGAGATATAGACGCCGATGAATTTCAGACGTTTATAGATAAGATCGAGAACGGATTTAGTTCATATACGCTTGCCAAGGATATCTCAGATCAGATTATGCGCCTATACCCTGAGCTTTGTGAGATACATATATGTGACGGTGATAAAACTATCATTGAATCTGATTCTTTCCGAGTGTGCACTGGTGGCCGCATCACCCATGTATTTGACGGAAATTTCTACACAGGGTATCAGTCGTTGCAGTTCACAGATGAAATCAAAGATTTTAAATATGATACAGAGAAGCTCAGCAATATCCACCTCAATAACATGGTATACGACAAGCTGCGCCATAAAAACTATGTCATTTTATCTTCTGGTATTAGTCTGCTATGGGAGAGAATTGCAGAGCAGTTCGGTTTGAGAAATGTCATAGCAAATACTCTCATATCAGCGGACACAAAGCTATTTGTGGTGAAGATACTGCAAGATAGGGGATATATCGTTACAGCCTACGGAGACAGCAAAAATGATCTTTATATGCTGAAACAGGCAGATCAAGGGTATCTCTATATAGGCAAATATCTTAGCCGTTCTCTCAGAGAGGCCGATATATCAGGAGTGAAGCTGATGTATGATAAAACACCATATATTCTGGCAGATGATAATTCTGACATAGCTAATGATATAGCAATATGCAAGTCAAGCTCTGGTATCAATGGCTCAAGGCTAGCCGATGCTCATATAAGGCTTGGTAAAACTCTCGGAGAAAAGATATCCAGCATAGTACCTGCTATTGATGCTGCCGTCATAGTGCTTGACCGAGGAGGCAGATTCTTTGGAGACGGGCTTTATACTGGATTTGGCGGTACATTCTACAGTTATGATCCGAAAAGGGATGCTTTCCCTGAGTTTAATAATAGCATTGCTGTTATAGTTGACAGTGTTATCAATACGGGCAAATCTGTACTTGATACAATCGAAGAACTCAAGCAGCGTATGCCTGATATAGAACTATTTATAGCTTCTAATGTCATTCAGGAAAACGCAGTTGAATTACTTAGTGATTATAAAGTATTCGCTGTAAGAACATCTGCTAATTCCTTTGTAGGCAGCAGGCAGACAGAACAGAAAAACGGAAAAGGTCCAGATACAGCTGACAGGCTGTTTAATTATATCAAATAATTTGAAAGGATGATTAGATCATGGAGAAAAATGGTACATCTTTAATTGGAATGCACATGAGGCGCATTCGCACTGAACATAACCTTACACAACAGCAGGTTTGTGACATATGGCCCCGAGTTGATGGAAGTAATGTTGCTGCTATTAACAGAACTGTATATGCTAAATATGAATCTGGTATAATTATACCCAGTGACGAACGTATAGAAGAGTTCGCATCAATATTTAAAATCAGCTCTGATGTTCTTAGACAGATGCGCTATAGCACTTCTATTGCAATTCCCGATACTTCTGCGCTTCTGAATAATAGTCTGCTGCTCGAAATGCTTATGGAGGACTTTGATCAGGTAGTCATTGCTTCCACAGTTCAGCTTGAACTTAGCGGATTGAAGAACGCCCGGGGTGATTTATCAACGGACGAACGAATTAACCAAAAGAAGGCCTCCCAGATTATCGGCAAAATTAATGAGCTTTTTGAGCAGCAGGACATTCAACTTAAGAACGATAAAAAAAGCAAAATCAGGATTCGGAAGGAGGAGAGTGAATCCGGCGAACTGACTGGAGATAGTCGAATTTCCATAAATGACAGGAAGCTAATCGCCTTAGCTCAGAAACTGGCCAAGAAAACCTCCCGTAAAGTCTTTATACTACACTATGATAAGGATATTCCTTTCTTCTCAGATGACACTATAAGTAACATACAACTTAAAGACTACGTTGCTAATAGGAAGTCAACCCCCAAGGGGTATCAGACAATTCTTGATTTTGACGAGGAATTTGACAATATCGTAGCATATGAAAAAATATTCGAAGAACTTGACAATGATGCGATAAATGCTTATCTTCCGAATGGAATGACCTTACTTATCAGTTGCATCAACTGTAATTCTCCCGATAACATCGAAAAAAGAGGGCGTAAAATACCAGACCGTCTGATAAAAGATAAGATACGTTTTCTTATCAAGCACAATGCTGATCTGGATAAAACAGATTGTAACAGATATTGCCACACTCCATTAGAACACTGCATATCACTAAATTACAAAGAACACGGACGCTATCCATTTGAAGTGTTCAAAATACTTCTGGAAGCCGGAGCAGACTATAATAAAGGCTCTGTTGATGAAACCAAGCGGCGTGATTTACGGATTAGTGAAAAAAACGAGGGTAATACGCCTTTAATGAAAGCTTGCTGGGAAGGTAAAAAAATATTCGTTGAAGAATTACTTAAAAAGCCTGATCTTTCAATCAACCAGCAAGACTGCAATGGCTATACAGCTCTTATTAAGTGTGCAGTCCAGAGAAACAATCGGAAGAAGAAGGGCCTTCCTTGCAACTATTATGAGGATTTATACCATCTTCTCATAGAAAAAGGAGCCGATACAAGGATTCGTGATAGAAATAATCGCACAGCGCAGGATTGGTGGAATATGGGCGATTCTCTTAAGAAAGAAGAGGAACGGTAATGATCGAACGCGCCTGTATTAGCATCAATAATTGTTGCAACCTTAGCTGTGCATACTGCCATTTTCACACTCCTGAGAAGATGGTTCATCTCGCTGAAGCTGATATGAACATTTACAAGATACTCGATAACATAAAGGAGCATATTAATCAACACGCTATACAAGTGTTTAAGCTTGGTTTTGTGGGTAATGGTGAACCGTTACTTGATTACGAAGCGCTTCGGAGTTACATTGAGTATATCGGCGACTATCTTGTAACCGGACGGATAGCTGCATATACAATATCCAATGGAACATTGGTCACTGAGGAAATACTACGTTTCTTCAAGGCTTATAATGTTAATATTGGCTTCTCAATAGATGGATTACCAGAGATACATAACAAGTTAAGATGCAATACTTATGCTGAAGTAATGAAAGCCATCGAAATGTACCACTCGCTCAATGAACATTACCCTTCATTGAACTGTACTGTAGGTAAAGAAACGATTGAGCGAATAGATGATACAATAGGTTTCTTTGAAGCTTTCGACAGCAGAATAACGTTCTCCCGTATGATAGGAGAGAACGGTATTACGTTAAAGGAGTTCCACTCTTTTCTCAATCAGGCAATGCGTAAACTGAATGTCAGAACTGGAGGATATGACTGCACAATGTACGGTGGATTGTGCGGTGCAGGAATTAACAATGTCTTCTATGCGAATGGGAAAGTATATCTATGTGGAAACTGCGTGGATCTTCCTGCTGTAGCTGATGCTTATGTTCCTCTTGAGAGAATTAAGCCTAATCTTCCTTCGTTTGACAGAACGAACTGTTATAGGGAAATTCTAAAATCTTAAGCTAAAATCACATAGGTATGTATAAAATGGGGAGGTTATTACTATGACAATCTACACAACAAACGAGTACAAAGGCTACGGTAAGCAGAACTACTACTGGCATGAGTATCGCCTTGAAGACAATACGGTAGTTAAGTATAAATGCCATAGGCAGAAATTCTTCGATGGACATGAAAACAATTGGGAAACAGATGAGCGTAGAGTTACTTCTTGGGCTACGAACGATCCAAATTTACCCGATTGGCTTCACAAGTATTTAGAATTGTACTGATGCAGACATTGTTTTATAACACAATCTGTTGATCATTGTTCTACACAGCAACGGCAGCTCACTGAGCTGCCGTTCTCTTTACATCAGGCTTCAATCAGCCGAATTCTTCTAACGTTGATACAAGTATCAACGAGCAATTGATATGATTCATCTGAAATTACCTGTCTCAAAGCATGGTCTCTATTGACAACTACACATAAATAGTGTATAATATTATGTGTAGTTATCAAACAAAGGAGGGGATTGTATGAATGGACAGTTGAAGATCAGCAGTATGGCATCGTTCAATGGCGTGATCACGAGCAGACAGGTGCGTGAGGCCGGTATTCATCCGCATTATTTGCAGCAGCTTGTCCGCAGCGGAGAATTGCAGCAGATAAGCCGTGGAATCTATATCAAAAGCGATGCATGGGAAGACGATTTCTTTCTTTTTCAGCAGAGATACCGCCGTGGCATCTTCTCCCATGATACAGCCCTTTATCTGCACGGTTACTCAGACCGCACACCGGCAAAGTATACGATGACCTTCCCGACAAACTACCATACTCCGTCACTGGAGGCTGAACCGCTTATCATTCACCGTACAATTCTGAAGCATTACGAACTTGGCCTGACCGAAATCCAGTCGCCAAGCGGAAATCCGCTGCGAGTTTATGATCTGGAGCGTACACTCTGCGACATTATCCGCGGTTCTGACAGCGACATTCAGATCGTCAATGCAGCCATGAAACGCTATGCAGCCTCTAAAGAAAAAGATATCCACAAGCTTATGCAGTATGCTGCACAGCTGCGTGTAAAGCCTAAAATACACAGATATATGGAGGTGCTGCTTTGATTACCAATAATCCGATGCAGCTGAAAGCTATCATAAAGAAAAAAGCTGCTGAGAAGCATATTTCAGCACAGCTTGTCATGCAGAACTATATGCTTGAACGGCTTTTGGAGCGTATCTCTGTCTCACCGTACCGGAACAACTTTATTCTCAAGGGTGGATTCCTGATATCTGCGGTAGTAGGGCTTGATACGCGCACAACAATGGACATGGACACTACGATCAAGGGATTTACGCTGACGCAGGATTCTATCCGTTCAATATTTACCGATATCTGCGCCGTTGAGATCGATGATGATGTCTCGTTTGAGATCACAAAAATAGAAGATATCCGCGAAACAGATGATTATCCCGGCATCCGTGTCAGTCTGCTGGCAAACTATCCGCCTATAAGCGTGCCATTGACAGTAGATGTTACGACAGGTGATATGATAACTCCGAAGGAGATCGAATACACCTTTGAAATGCTGTTTGATGACAGGACTTTATCCGTGCTTGCATACAACCTTGAAACAGTTATTGCTGAAAAGGTCGAAACGATCCTGTCACGCAGCGTGGCAAATACCCGTCCGAGAGACTTCTACGACATACATATTCTGTATACACTTCGTGGAGATCAGTGTGACAGCCATGTATTGCGTCAGGCTTTAGAGCGGACTGCACAGAAGCGAGGCAGCACACAGATCATTACGGATTATCCTGAAATACTGACAGAGATCCGTGAAAGCAGAGAATTACAGGCGTTCTGGACGAAGTATCAGAAGAATTACGATTATGCTCAGGATATCTCATTTGAGGAAACCTGTCAGACTCTGGAACGCATTATGAAACAGCTTTATCCTGTATCGGAGTAATATGAATTATGATTATATGAAAGGCAGCTCAATGAGCTGCCTTTATCTTTGCAACGAGTATTTTCAAGGTAGCATACGCAGCGTTGATACTTGTATCAACGCCAGAAAGAACTAAAATCTATCCTCGCCACATAATGTTAAAACCATAAACTTGCGCATTATGCTGTTTCGAGGCATTTGTAAACCTGCGCATAATGTAAAAAGTCCTTAATACAGGCGTTTGTACCATTGACAACTACACATAAACATAATATAAACTTATGTGTATTTGTCAAACAGAGGCGTTCGATAAGAATGCCGTTGCGCTTGCGTGCGTTGATACTTGTATCAACGTCAGCATAATCAGATGCCTGTTTTCATGGGGTACCATTTTCGGCAACACGCACAACAATGAGACACAACCTTTGTACGTAATTACCACTCAAAAGTTGCACCTAATCTAATTATAATACAGCTTAAAAAGGCAGCTCACTCAGAGCTGCCTTTTTCAATACAAACGCCTATATTAAGCTGTTTAACGGATACGTTGATACAAGTATCAACGATAGAATTAGGAGAGATGTTCGTCTTGATTTAGAGAGGATATAAACATAAGAAGCAGTTGCAAAGCACTATAAACATCACTGTCGCTCCCTTCATGATTTATTCAGAAGGGAGTTTTTGTTTCCCTTACTGTGATTACATGATACCATGATTCATCAGTGCTTTCAATATTCAATGTCAGGCTAATATGTAGCCTAATCTACAGTTTCCATCTCAGATGATGCATAAGATACAGGTTTTACAAAGATTGTAGCCATATTTCTTGTAAGATAACAAAGCGTTGATACAAGTATCAACGACAGTTCTTTCTTTTCAATAAAGCATCTTGCGAAGTTTCTTAGCTTGCAAGAAGATTTCTATTAATAATTCTCGCTTATGATCTATCGTTCTATCCGTCAGATCCTCTTTGATTGATAGAGTGATTATAATAGTGATTTTATATTGATTTAATAGTGATTTAGGTGTTTGTATTTGACGCTATATAGGCAAATACAGAATCAATTAGCAACACGTCATAGCACAATAAGCAACATTCTATTGCACAATAAGCAACATTCTATTGCACAATAAGCAACATTCCATAGCACAATAAGCAACATTTCATTGCAGCAAATCTGCAATAAGCAACATTCCATTGCAACGTATTAACACAGTGCAATGTGTAATAAGCAACATTCAATTGCGACAATCAGTGTTGCCACATTGCACAATTATTTCCTGAAAAAATTTTAATAAGCAACATTCCATTTCACGTAAAATAGCCACATATTGAAATTCTGAGATGAAATCTATGCTTAATAAGCAACATTGCATTGCAAGGAGATTGGTACATAGATGTCTAATTAGCACCATTTAATTGCAAAAAATCAGCACCAAACACTTGACAATGTTGCTACGGTGCTGTATAATAGTTATTGAGGTGATAACAATGTCCGAAATATTTGATAAAGCATGGATTGAGAAACCAAATGTATGGAATGATCTTCGTTACAACAATATGACGTTGCAGGAATTACGTTTTTTCAGTATCTATCTATCAAAAATAGATAAGGAAAACATTTCTACGAGGGTGGTCAAATTTCCTTTAGAAGATTTTCGGCGTATTATGGGATTTAACAGGCTGAATGTGGCACAGCTAAGAGCAAGTACTGACAGTCTGCTTACAAAGATTGTTCACTTGCCAACAGAAAACGGAGGCTATACGTCATTTCAGCTTTTTAAAAAATGCACAGTAGATAAGGATAGCAACAATCAATGGTATGTGTCTATCGATGCACATGACGATGCTCTACCTATGATGTTTGGATTCCAGAATCGATATTTTCAATATCGTTTATGGAATGCTCTTCGCCTGAAAAGTACAAATCAGGTGAGAATGTATGAAATATTGAAACAATATGAGAATATAGGAAGAAGAGAAGTATCGGTCGAGAAACTCCGAGATCAGCTTGGCATTGAGAAGAACGAGTATGAACGTTGGGAACGTTTCAGAGTTCGTGTGCTCGACAGCTGTCAGCAAGCTTTGAAAGAATCAACTGATATTTGTTTTGAATACGAACGTGGTAAGGTGGGAAAAGGCGGTAAGTGGCTGACCATTATATTCTATATATTCAAAAATACAGAGTACAAGGATCCACTTTCTCTTGAGAAATTTATTGACATACAACCTCCATCTGAGCCCGTTGATACAAGTATCAACGAAGAGCCAGTTGAAGAGATGACTATTTTAGATGAACCAGAGGAACCTGAAATACCTGACTACGGAACTGAACTTGCGAATTTTATAGGCGAACTATGCGATTATGAATTCAATAAGGATCAGGTTTGGGTTCTTAAAGACCTCGTTGTAAAAGCAGTATGTACATCACATCGTTATTATAATAGTTCAGCAGATCTTGATATTGCTGATTATCTTATTGAGATGTTGCATAAAATGGCAGCGCAGCCGGGAGTAAGAAATCGATTTGCGTATCTTCGTAAGATGATTGAGGCTGATATTGCGAAGAGAGAGGAAGAATCCTAAGCAGCGTTGATACAAGTAGCAACGTTGATACTTGTATCAACGTCATTGACATACACAGCCAAATATGCTATTATAAAGGTAAGTAATAACTGAGATAAAAGGTGATATATATATGCCGGACGAGAATAATAAGCTTAAGGCTGAAACATTTGAACTGCTCGATAGAGTGATATATTATTTCAATAACGATAAGGAACAGGAAGCGCTTCAACCGGTGGACAGGGATTCGATGCTATTCTTTATGGTCGAAGAGTATGCCAAGAGACATTATCCTAAAGCGGTTGATGATGTCTGGGACGCTCATTACAATGATCCTGATCGAATTGAGTCAAGACGTAAGCTTTTTAATAGCATCAAGAAAATCTATATCAAGAACGGAGACGAAAGCACTCTTTCTGAAAATATGAAGAAAGAGTATTATAAGCTAAAGGAAGAGTTTGAAAGCGAATGATAATACTAATAGCTGCATACAAATTGTCAAAATGTTACTATGATGCTTCTTGAATAATCGTGTCAGTTATAAGATGAAATAATAATGGAAAATTAGATTTATCGCAGAATAAAATAATTGTAATATTGTAAATAACGTGCATTTTATTGTGAAAGCACTTGACATACACACTACAATGTGTTACAATTAACAAGGTGATAAAAAAAGCACCCCCACAGGAGCAGAGACCAACGCCAATTGTTCTACCGCTCCCATAATCAGACAGATGGTTGCAACATCTGAGTGACTTAGTGAGAATGCTATTTCTGTGCCTATACTAAAAGCAACATACACCCTTTAGTATAGCATTGTTATAGATTTTTGTCAAGCCCTTCAGTTGTTGCTCAACACTCGACTGAAGGGCTTGATTTATTATCAACCACAACACATACCGATCATTTAGCGGTGAGCAGGGATGTGCAGCAGCTTGATAACCGAATAGGGAATTTGTTAGTCGGTTTCATCGCTTGAACTCCGCCGATGAGGTGGGAGGAGTGAGCCACGATGTGAGCCTGTTCAGCATAACTGAATCATAGTCCTGTTGTTTGTGAGGATAAGGCAGCTGCTATCATATAGCCTATAATGATAGCGTCACGAGCCATAGTAGAGTAAGAGAATACGATGAATGAGATCCATTTATACGTCATACAAACTGTCGCCTAACAGTCCAAAAAATAATGACGATCGAGAGAGTTGTTTCTGCGGTCATCAGAACGTCTTTATTAATACATTGTAACACATTATAATGTGTATTGTCAATAAGCAGAACTCAATTTCTATTAATAATACAAGGGAGGTTTCTGTTTTTTTGCTATAATGACGAATATTATAACAAAAAAAGAGAAAAGGACTATCCAACGATGTTGCTGATAACATCGTCCTCCAATTCTCAAAGTGAGGTTATTCTCCCTCCGGGGATTATAACGATCACGGGCTGTGGTTCGAAACACAGCAGGGGCAGTTGCCTACGCTGCCCCCACCCCGTGATTCATACATAAAGTAGGCAATTAATAGCGCATGGCGCAGAAAGAGGACTAACCATGAAAAAAGTAGGCATCTACAACAACAAAGGTGGTGTAGCGAAAACTACATCGGTAATCAACATTGCATATTCTTTCTCAAAGAAAGATAAGCGTGTACTGGTCGTAGACTGTGATTATCAGGAGAATTGCTTTACATTCTTCTTTTCAGACAAGTCTTCAACCAATATTTTCGCCAGTGAGTACGAAAACATCTCTCACACAACATGGGGAAGATATGCAGCACTTGATGAAGCATCTATCAGCGAGTACGACTACGTTATATTCGATCTTCCTCCAGCTCTGAGCGAGGAAGTAAAGGCTATAATCAAGCAGCTCGATGCGGTCTTTGTTCCGACAATGCTCGGAGAGTTTGAGATTCAGGGCCTGAAGAAGCTGACGGACGAGCTCAATCGTCAGAAGACTAAGCTCGGTGGTATATTTGTTACTATGTATCAGCCTAAGAACGATGAAGAGCTTATAGAGCAGTTCAGAAAGATCCTCCAGAACAGACTTATGAAGGCTGTGATCCCGTACTCAACAACAGTTCGTGAGAGTCAGAAGGCCGGCCTTCCGATTGAAGCGTACTTCATTGAAAAAGGAGTTCCGAAGATAGGCACATCATGGAAGATCGTTAACGCATACGAAGAGCTTGCAGACGAGATTTTAAGGAGGATAGAGGCATGAAATCAATGTTTGATAATCTGGCAGCCATTGCCGGAGATACTCAGAATGAAGATATAAAGATGATTGACATCGAGGATCTTCATGCTTCTGATGACAACTTCTTCATAGTAGAGAAGATAGAGGAATTTGCTGCAACTATTCTTGGACAGGGCGGAGTTAAGGACAATCTGATTGTTCGTCCGCTTGAATCCGGCGGTTATGAAATAATAAGCGGTCATCGCCGCAGAGCAGCTGTACAGTATCTTATCGATAAGGGAGAGAACATTTCCCATTATCTGCCTTGCCTTGTTCAGGAATATGCCAACGAGGACGAAAAAATGCTTGATCTGATTCTGATGAATGTTACAGCTCGTCAGATCTCAGATCCGGAGCTTTGGAAGGCTTTTGAGGTATTAGACAGGATCCTTAAAGAAAAGAAAGATCAGGGCGAGTACTACGGCAGAGTTAGAGACGATTTAGCGAAGTCTTTAGGAGTATCATCTGCACAGGTAGGCAAGATGCAGAATGTAGATAAGAACGCTATCAAGCCTGTTAAGGATGCCGTGGCAAGCGGTGATCTGTCGATCAGCACGGCTAACGAGATTGCGAAGCTTCCGGAGGAAGAGCAGAAAAAGCTTGCAAAGAAGGATCTTACCGAGATAGCACCAAAGGATATCAAGAAGAAGGAGCAGAAGAAGCCCGTTGATACAAATATCAACGAAGAGAAGTCAAAGCCTTCATCAGCCAAAAAGAAGAAGGCAGATCTGATGAATTGGGCTGCAAGCCTCAGTAAGGAACAGATAAACTTCCTTTTTGATGATTCTACATACAATAAGGCTATATACGGTTGTTTAATAGCAGCTGCCAAAGAAGCCGGTTTTGCAGAGGATCAGATTCATGAGCTGCTGAATGGCCTTAAGGCTGCTTTCGAGACAACGGATAAGAGTAAGGCAGAGGACTTATACGTAAATTTCTTCTAAAATAGTAGAAAATGCGCTCTTCCACGGTGATTAATCGTGTTTGAGCGCATTTCCGAATCATTATATTTCAGCAAGGCAGATTGAAGGTGAAATCAATGAAGTGGCCGAAATTCCGAAAAAAGGAAGAGAATAAGGAACAGATTATTAGTTCTGAGGTTAAGCAAAAACTCAAGGAAAAGTTAGAAACTGTTGATCAAGGAATACGGAATGTCGAGGCAAAATCAGAACTTCAATTGATGAAATCCTCGGACCTTGCCTTTAGCAGCATCAAAAACACATATGAGATCAATTTCTATGGTCATAATAAAATTGTTTACACGATGCCTTATACCACTTTTTTGAAAGCACCGGTCGAGAGGGTGGTTATCGCAGTAACAAGAGCTTTAGCGATCCAATATGAAGATTTTGAAGGTAGGAAATATTAATGACATTTGAGGAGATAAAGAAGGAACTCAACAAGAAGGTTCATGAGGTTAATACCGGAATACATCAAGTTGAAGAACAGACTGGCATACAGCTTATAATTAGTCCTGCTATTTCCATAGATAATAATGAGAGAACAGCAGTAGTTATTTATCATGGTAATAATGGAATTAGATACGAAATTCCTTATGAAGTCTACCTTTCAGTACCTACAAAACGCCTTATCATCGAAATATCGAGAGCCTTGACAGTTGAGTTTAACAAATTTGAAGACAGAAACAATTGAGCGTTGATACAAATATCAACGCTCTTACTCATTAAAAAACTCTCCCCATGCTTTGGACGGCCTCGGGGAGAGTACACAACAACACCTGGTCAGTAGGCTTTGTGTGCGTATTCATTATAACACAAGGCCTCTTAAAAGTCAAGAAAGGGGCTATTATGGATATTACTATTATTTATCTATTGATAATTGATACTGCAATAGCAGCGTTTTTAATCAAACCTTGTCGAAAAAAAGTAATGTTCTTATTCAAACCAGTAATTATGTTGTTCAGCAAAAAGATGCGCCATCGCAACGATTTACGCTATATGAAGCGGATTAATGGAATCCATGAGTGCAACGCTATTGCTTGTCAGCTTGAAGAGTTGTATCAGGTAGAGATGAGCATAGAACTTGCACGATACCATAAGATGACCGGAGTCACTATCAAAGTCCCCGGTTCACTTTCTGAGGAACATGAACATACTGTACTTATCAACGGTCATGATAATTCAAGCAAATACTTGCTTGATACGATCAATGAAGAAAAGGAAAGACTCAGGGATGCTCTCGATAAAAAGATAGCACGGCTTTACCGATATGGTACGACAACAGAGTATACTGGAACGGATCTGATCGAAGATGCGAATGTATTACGCATGACTTCTTCCTTTCAGAGAGGAAGTGAAAAGCAATGAAAGGTGATAGATACTGCATCATTTGCGGTGAATATCTCGGCAATTATCTGAAAGACGATTACTATGCGCTACTTCATCGAAAGTACTGTAATGACTGCGGCCCGTGGAAGAGAGCCGGAGATGTTAGGTTCAATCAGGCTGAGTATCGTAATCGCAAGCGTAATATACAGAACCAGAAAGATCAGAAGCTGCAAGATGCCATTATCGAGATCGTAGCTTTGAGAAAGCTTCTTGCCGAGAAGATGAATCCTTAAAGCATTGTTCAGGCGTACCGAGCAACGGTACGCTTCATAGAGTGCTTTAAGTACTACTAAAAAACAGGAGGGAAAATATCATAATGAAAACAATCATCAAACTGGCCGTTCCACTGTCATGTTTGCTGCTGTTGTGTTCCTGTGGACAGGATACAGCGACAAATCCTGATATCGGCAACAGTTCCAAGAGTTCAAGCAAATCAGACAGCAAAAAAGAGAAGATCAATCTTAATGATTACTTAGAAATCAGTTTTGTTGGGTATGATACTGTTGGATATATTAGTATGACAGGATTATGTGTTAACACAGAAAGACTTATTACTGATTATCCTGAAGCTTTCGGTTTAAGCTCACCTTTGGAAAAAAATCCAGAGAGTGCAGCAATTAGCTATAATATTGGCAATTACATGGACTGTAGTGTGGACGAAAGTCGGAATAATCATTTTAGTAATGGAGATTCAGTTGCTATAACATGGGGTGAAAAGTACAAGGAATTAAATAACACATATAATGTTGAGCTGATAGCAGAGGATACATCGGTTATTGTGGAAGGTCTTGCTGCTTTACAGGATATTGATCCGTTTGAGTATGCAAATGTATTCTTTACTGCTGGAGATTCTGGGGATACTTTGCGGTGTCTCTGTGTAAAAAAAGATGGTGCACCTTTATATATAGATTTTACTCCAGAAAAGGAAATCGTTACTATAGGAGAAAAAGTTAAAGTTGATGTTGTATGCACCAATTTTGAAGGAGGAACAACAGTAGAAGAAGAATATGCTTGTTATGGCTACAAGCCTACACAGCTTGAAAAAGAATATGTAGCAGCTGTTTCTGAGTAATTATAGTTGAATACCGTATACGTTGAAACCTTCACAGATATGTGGAGGTTTTTTCATATGAATTAAAAGGAGGGTAACACTATGAATATGAGTGATGATATCTCATCAGCATCATTACAGATGACAACTAAGGTGGTAGGAACGGCAGCTCACGCCACAAGAAGAATTATTGATTTGATTGCTAAACTGCTAATGGAGCTTTCGAGAACACAGGCAATGAATCGCTCTGCAGCCAATACCGATGTTCACAACAGAGAACTGCATGATAATATAGATTCAGGTAGTGTCAGCATGAGAGATCTTATCTCACATTGCAGAGCTCACGGTGAGAATCTGTCAACATCAGAGCAAGGTCTTACTAAGGCAGATGCCAAGGCTATAGCTTCTAAATGCAAACGGTATGGTATACCGATCGCATTTACTAATACACAGGGTGAGGAGAATATCTTTGCGAATATCAGGCAAAGTGATCTTCCGGTTTTCAAGCAGATATGTACGGAATGTATTCAAGAGAAGATAGCTACAAGGCCGCAGGAATTAGGCAATTTTAAGTGTAAGGCATGGGAAATCCCATATATTACAGCGGAGCTTAACAGACATGACCTTTCAGCTCAGTTTGCTCAGACAAAAGACGGAGAGTATTTCGCAATGTTTGAGGCAAAGGATGCCAAAGCGATAAAGATTGCCCGTGCTGAATTTGTCAGAAAGTGGAACGAGGTCGAAAAGGCCATTGCGTTTGATAAGGATGAAAACGGCGAGTATACGATTAAGAACTTACATACAGGAAAAGAGTACAATATCAAACAGCCGCCAAATAGAAATATTATTTCTGATGAATTACAGCAGCAATGGGGATATGATGCAAATCAAGCAGACTTAGTCGCTGCTAAATTCGGTCAGGAATGTCTGATGGGGGATAGCAAGAAGCTATTTTTCAGTGATAGCGTGAGATCTGAGTTCTCCTACGTTTCAAAGGTAACATGGGACAAGGAGAATATACTTACAAAGCCTTATGATTGCTATTATGTCACACCTAAGTATGACGATAAGCCGAAGGTTGTATATCAGGCTGAGAACGGGGCCTTTGCCGTGCTTGATCCTCCGCATCAGACTAAGAAGACAATGAGAGAGATCCTTTATGCACAGCTCGGAATTAAAGATATTAATGAACAGAATGCGCTTATCGAAAAGGCAGAACACGTTGCTGAAACGAATGCTCGTTTCAGGACTATTGCCGGAAATGTAGAGGGGCTTCACGACCACACAGTTGAATTCAATAGAGAAGACTTCGATATGACTGATCCTGAGGTTGTTTCCGGACACCTCTACGAGGATGATAAAGGCAATATATGGACTAAGACTCAGCCTGTGGAAACAGTAACAAATAAGATTGAAAGAAATGGTGACGAGTTTAAGGTTACTGTTACAGCAACATCAACCGTGACAAATCAGCATGGAGAGACACAGACTACACAGAGATCAAAGGATAATACACTTTCTTTTTCAAACAAGAAAACTGCTTTGCAGAAGCTGAAAGAGATGTATAAGGATCAGGGAGTACCGGAGATTGCAGCTGCTGAAATGGCTAAAGCTGTATTTCATAAGGCCGAATTGCAGAGCGCTGAGAGAATCATCTCAATTGAGCATACAAGCCGTGATTCCATTATGGTATCTGACATCAGTACTATGACACAGCTACCGGCTGCAAACAAATCAGAAGCTATTGAGATTCTTAAAGATAAATACGGTTTGACAGAAAAAGAAGCGGAAGTGGTCTATGAGAAACACGTTGAAGATGTTCAGCAGCGTGTTTTTGAGGCTCAGAAGACTCAAACAGATTTCAGTACAGCTCTTGACAGGCTCACTGAGCGGGAGAAAAACAAGGTTGATACAATGGTAGTATGTCTGGCTAACGATCCGCAGAAGCATATTTCTGTTTCTGGAAAGCATAACGGGAAACGTGTAGTTCATGATTATTTAATCTATGATGGACAGAATAGAATCGAAAGTCTAACAGATGCACATACGAAAAATGAAAAAGGAGTGCCAATAACAGAAGCTAACGGAAGACACGCATGGACAAACATTAAGTTAGATATGCGCAACATGATAGGTGCTACTACAGATAATAAGGTTCTGACATTCGATACTGAAGATGCTTACAATCAGTATATTTCCGATAAGACTTTCCTTGATGATATCGAGAGAGCTAACAAAGAAACTGTTGAAGTTGATACAAGTATCAACGAGATTGAGGATGCTACTCTTGGAAATGGTCATGAAATGCACCCGGAAGGGAATATTCTTTCAGAACAGGCAGAAAGTCTCGGTGAACTGACAGAACAGATAGAAGAGCTTGTCGAAGATGCTCCGTCAATGGGAGGTCGGTAATGGCTGCGCCTCGTCCTCGTCCTCGCTTTACCAGAACTACGCTTATTGTTTATGGAATCATAGGATTCTTTATACTGTTAACCGGTTCGGTTTTAGGTGGAGCTATGGATTTTTCAAGAAAAACAGACGGAAAAGTAGACCTTGCCCATATCGGACAAGGTTTTAATTTAGTAACAAGTAAACCGAATTACATATTCAAGCATATAGCCGATACTGACAGTTATGTGTGTAAGATAGCCTTTTTCAGCCTCCTGTGCTTCGGTATTTTTATCCTTTACAAGATGAGCGAAGATCCGAAAAGACTTCATCGAAGAGGTGAGGAACATGGTTCAGCTAAATGGGGCGATGAAAAGGAAATGAAGAGCCTTGCTGATATGGATATCAAGCCTGAGTTTAAGCCTGTTCTCCGAGACGGAAAAAGGGTGTTCGATGAGAAGGGGAATTTCGTAGGATTTACGATAGATAATAATATCATCATTGCCGATAAGCTTAAACTCTCACTTAATACATGGCAGCATCACCTTAATCTGAATATGTTCATTATCGGTGACTCAGGTTCCGGTAAGACACGTTATGTTGCTAAGCCTAACATAATGCAACTCAACACTTCCTATGTCATTACCGATCCGAAGGGAGAAATACTTGCTGATACAGGAAAAATGCTTGAAGAAGCCGGATATAAGGTCAGAGTGTTCAATACTATTCAGATGAAGCATTCAAATAACTATAATCCGTTCCATTATGTATATGATCCTGAGGGTAAGCTATCAACACAGGATATTGTGAAGATGGTAGATGTTCTGTTTTCAGCAACAAAAGCTGATGGAGAAAAAGAAGACTTCTGGTCACAGAAGGGCAAATCACTATTACAAGCTATTATCTTTCTCTTATTTGAAGAAAGCGAATACAACGCAGAATTCAATGAAAATGGCGAGATAATAGAATCTACCCGTGATACAAGCAATCTGACCTTCTTTGCGGTAACTGAGAAAATGCGAAAGCTGCACTATCCTACAAAAGGAAAAAAGGATGGCTTTATGTTTGAACAGGAGCCTGAAGAAAGCGATGAAGCATTCTATGAGCGCAGAAAAGCAGCTTTTCTCTGCCCTCTGGACAAGGATTTCATTGAGCTTGAAAAAAGAAAACCGGATTGTTTAGCCTTACGATTATACAAAGAAGTCCGTAATGCTCCGGAGGAAACCGGTCAATCGTTCCTCTCTTCCGCTAATGTTAAGACATTTATGTATAACTTGGAAGAGGTACAGAACCTCAGCTGTTGTGATAACATTCACCTTGAAACACTTGGAGATGAAAAGACAGCGCTGTTCATTATAGTACCGGCTACAGACAGGACGTTCAACTTCTTGGTATCTATGCTGTATACTCAGATGTTTGATGTTCTTTCAAACAGAGCCAACTTCAAATATGGAGGTAAGCTTCCTGTTCATGTTCGCTGTATCATGGACGAATTTTGCAATATATCGCAAATTCCTAACTTTGAGAGTACTATAGCCTTTGTTCGCTCAATGGGAATGTCATTGAATGTTATCGTTCAGACTTTATCGCTTTTTAAATCTAAATATGAAAAGACATGGGAGGGTATTATCGGTTGTTGTAGTACCCTTCTTTTTATTGGCGGTAGTGAGGACACAACAAAGAAGTACATATCCGAAAACCTCGGTAAAGAGACCATTGATATCAAGGGGCAGAATCGTACAAAGGGAAAATCACCGAGCACATCTGAAAACAACAGTATTATCGGACGAGAGCTGCTACAGCCTAACGAGGTCGGAGCAATTCCTATTGACGAATGCCTTGTTATCATGCGATCACATAATCCGTTCCAATGTAAGAAATATCCATTGGAACAGCATCCAAACTATACTTTTCTTGCTGATGCTGCGAAAACGGAAGAAGAGAAGCAAGAAAGGACATTCCAAATCAGTTCAATCCATGCCGTTTCTATACAAGATCTGAGGATGAAAAATGGAGTTGATACAAGTATCAACGGAGAATCAGGCGAAATAAAGGGAAATACGTCTGACGTTGATACAAATATCAACGAGGACAAAGAGCTAAGTATGATTAATGAAACGGTAATGATTGATACAGATAATGTTTCAACTTCTGTTGCTGATATTCTGGATCTCTTCGAACGAGTTCAGATCAAGGCATACGGCGAGGAGACGTTATCTGATGATACAGTCGAGTATGATGCAGTCAATATGGAGATAGAAAGCATCGACTTCGGCACACCAATTGAAAAAGGAGGGGAAAACCATGAAGAAGTTGAACCAATCAAGATCGCCGTAACAGATAGTGATGGAATCCTTATTGAAGATGATGACGAGCTCAATCAGATCAATGATGTTCCAGACGTAGAAAATTACGGTAAACCTGATTCCATACCCGATACGATTGAGGTACTGGAAGAGGACAACATTCAAGAAGCGGTCTTTTCATTGGAAGAGCTATATCCTGATATGGATATGGACGATGGATTTGATCAATATTTCAACTAAAAGAGAGGTAATTAAAATGAAAAAGTCATTTATCACACGTTTTGCTGCTACAATCCTTGCAGCATTCACACTTCTTATAACCGCATCTTTCTGCACGCTGTCTGCGTCAGCAGCTGACGTAAAGACTGCAAAACCGGCTGTAGTAACTGTTGCATCTAATATATTTGTTATTCCGAATGATCATGTAGAGTTAGCTGCGGGTACAACACCGGCTGCGGGTGGTGCAGCATATGCATCAGATAGTGGTAATCAGACAGCAGATGCAGCGTATACAAAGGTTGTTAATTTCTTTATCACATGGCTTCGCCGTATAGGTGCGCTGGTTGCTCTTGTAGGTGCTATAATGTTCGGACTTGCAATCAAGAACAACGATGCAGAGCAGAAGCAGCAGGGACTGCTGACAATGGTTGCAGGCTTCGTTGTTTGGGCGATATGTATGGCAGCAAACTTATTCGATCTGTTTACCTGAGAAAATAAGAGATATGAAAACCGCCTTTCGTATGAAGGGCGGTTTTCATTAAATCAAGAGGGGAAAAGTATTATGGTACACTTATTATCGATACTCCCTACTGCACCTTCCGGCGATCTTGCTACTCTGGCAGGAGATGGGATTAGTTTCTTTGGCCTATGGATTGGCCGTATGGGAGGACTTGTTGCATTTGCAGGAGCAGTTAAGTTTGCTCTTGCAATAAAAGATGATGATGCTAAAGATCAGTTGTTGGGACTGCTTATCATGATGTCAGGGTTTATGATCCGTGTTGCAGTCAGCGATTTCGGAATATTCAATATACCGTCAAGTTATACTGCGGCAGCTGCCGATAATGAATTCAAATCCATATTGAAGTTTATCGGAAGGTGGACAAGACGAGTAGGAGCTGTCGGAATGCTTATAGGAGCAACGATGTTCGGCTTTGCTATACGAAATAACGATGCCGGACAGAAAGTGACTGGAATGAAGACGCTTGCAGCAGGAGCTATGGTAGCCGCTGTTTCCGGGTTACTCCAGACATTTGTGTGAAGGAGGGAAAGCAATGCGAGGGGTATTACCTTATCCCGTATATGTTAAGATGAAAAGAATCCGCATGGTTGCATATCTTGCAGTGATACTCTGCGGTTTAATAAACATCTTCTGTCCATTTGTCGCACACGCAGATATATTCGGATTTTATGCTCCGGACGTGTATGACGAGATCACAGAGAATGTTACAGAAACAAATGATCTGCTGAATATTGCGTTTAAATTTTCTAAGGAATCTCCGTTTAGTATAATAAATACATATTCGAGCACTGTTACTGGAGCAACAACTGTAGCAACAAACATTATCACTGCTGTTAAATCATTAGCTCTTGTAACCGCTACACTGTTGCTTATGGTAGACTTTTTCAGAAAAACCGTAAACTTTGAATGGTCATCAAGATGGGAAAACATACTGCTGTTTCTTGTGAAAATTGTAGCGATTAAGGTTGTGATTCAAAACGCTGATGTTATCATAGGATATGTTTATGCAATGGTTGATACCATTAATGCAAAAGCTATTAGTGGAAATATCGGAGATAGTCATGGAAATTTAAAATTTTTACCGTGTGGAGATCCAAAGGATTATACTGTCGAACTTCCGGTAAGTTTCGCTCGATTATTAAAAAAGGGTTGGTGGGATTTCTGGTATGATTTAGGCGCCGATGAAGCAAGTAAAAACAAGTACAAGATATCATTAGAGGCGGTAAAAATGTTTTATCCATCTATAAATAACCTTCCTGATGCGACAGGAGTTGTTAAAGTAGAAGATTTTGCACTACCAGATGATAAGGCGAATTTCATGCCAACACTTGAAAGGTACTCAATGAAGCCAGTATATCTGGTAATGAAAGCCATTGCGTATATTATATTCGTTGTTGTTATCGGAAGAACGTTTGAACTGTGTATATATACAATATTTGCGCCGCTTCCGCTTGCAACATTCGCAAGTGAAACCTCAACGGATGTGGCAAAAAACTTTTTGAAAAACTATATTGCAACAGTTCTTCAAGTTTCAGTGATCATAGTAATGTTTATTGCATATGCAGCTACAAATGTATATGCAGCGAAATTCTTTGATGCTTTAGGTTCTTCGGCACCACCGTCAATCGCACAAAACCTGATCCTTATCGGAGCATTAGGATTGGGTGTTATGAAGTCAGGGGCATGGTCAAAGAAGATATGCGGAATAGGTTGATACTTGTATCAACGGGAAGGAGGATTTATGTTAGAGGTTAAGATACCAGCAGAGATACATGACTATAAGTCTAAAATCATAGCCGGGTTGTCAGTCAGACAGCTGATTGCAGTCGGTGTGGCGTTCCTTGTTGCTGTTCCTCTTGGAATATTAGGAAAGGGAAGGATATCAGAAGAGATTCTTCCGTGGATCATTATCCTTGCCGTAGCACCATGTGTAGGCTTCGGATGGTTCAAGTTTCAGGGAATGAACTTTGAAGATTATATGCGGTCTTGGATCACATTCAATCTTATGCCTCAGAAGCGAGTGTATGAGGATACAAATGGATTATTGCAGGAGCTTCATGAAGAAGCTCTTTTTGCTGAAATACGGAAACAGCGGATAGACAGCGGAGAAATCGAGGATCCGAATGAAATGGAGGGATGATGTGAATGGCACTGTTCGGAAAAAAGAAGGAAAAGGAATCAGCTTCAGCAAAGGACATAGAGCGAGAGAAGGACAAAAAGGCTGAAAAGAAGAAAAAAAAGGAAAAGATAGTTAAAGAAAAGCGTGAAATAAAGAGAACAACTATACAGACTCTTCCGTATGACAGCTTTGTTTCAAACTATATATGCCTGAATCAGACGAACGTAAAGGTCGGAAAAACGACAACGAACTTATACTCAAAGTCCTATCTTGTGCCGGATATCAACTATTCAGCTCTGACCAGAGAAGATCAGGCAGAGTTGCAGGAGCTGTATATCGAGCTGCTCAATGGTTTTGATGATACGACTTCATTGCAGATATCATTGCTTAATACTAAGATCAACAAAGATGATTTCAGTAATCGTATTTTGTTGAAGGATAAAGAGGATGGCCTGAACAACGAGAGACATGAAATAAATACTATTATTCAGGATAAGATCGTTCATGGCTCAAATGGACTACAGTGTCGAAAAATCTTTACGGTAACAGCTGCTGCTATCAGTTTTGAGGCTGCGAATGTGCGCTTCTTCAATATTGAGGCCCATATGATTAACTGCCTTGAAAGAATGGGTACAAATCTTATTCCACTTACAGCAAATGACAGAGTGCGAATTATGGCTGATATCCTGCGTGATGTTGATTGTAAGATAGCTCCGTGTACTATGTCTGAATTCGCCAGAAGAGCGGAAAAACAGCATTGTTGTCCTGAATATATGGAATTCAAGCGTGATTACTTCATGTTTAATGATACGTATGCCCGCTGCATCGCAATTCAGCGGTATCCGGCCTCGATTACAGATACGGTATTTAAGGATATAATCGAGATGAATCAGTCGCTTATAATCACTGAAAACCTTGATTTTGTCGAGCAGACCGCTGCAATCGAGTTGTTACAGCGAAAATCAACAGACATGAAACAGGAGGCAATCAGTAAGGTCAGAAAGTCAGCAGAGGCAGCTAAGGGGGCATTTGTGGATCCCATAGAGGGTACACAGCTCCAGAAAGATATGGAACAAGCAAAGGACTTCCTGACGGATCTACAGGATCGCCGGGAAAAGATGATACGTGGACATATCGTTATCATGCTCACTGCCGATACATATGAAGAGCTTGAAAAGGACACCGATGCTCTGAGGATCATTCTTCGTAAGCATCAGTTAACACCTATGAAATGCGCTGCTTTGCAGGAAGAAGCATTCGCAAGTGTACTTCCTATCGGTAATTCAGCCTCCATTGATAAGGAAAGAAATTTACAGATAAGAAGAACGCTGTCCTCATCTGCTACGGCTGGATTCATGCCGTTTAACGCTAAAGAATTCCTGCATGAAGGCGGACTTTACTACGGACAGAACAAAATGACTCAGAATATCATTGTTTTTGACCGTAAACAGCTTAAGAATCCAAACGGATTCATCTTTGGTGTTCCCGGTTCAGGTAAGAGCTTCCTTGCAAAGCTTGAAATGATCTACTCGATCCTCCAGACGGATGATGAGATCTTAATAGTTGATCCTGAGCGTGAGTATACTGCGCTTGCTAAATTTCTCGGAGGAGAGGTCATATACATTTCCGAGAATTCATCAACACACATTAATCCTATGGATCTTACGGAGAATCCTGATAAAGATGATAAGGAATACGATGCTGTTAAAGCAAAACTGGACTTCCTTCTCTCTTTCTTTTCGTCAATACTTGGAGATAAGGAGATTCTTCCTATCCAGAAGACGATCATTGATAAGGTGATGACTGACACGTACAATAAATACGATAAGGTAACGCTTAAAGAGTATTATAACGAGCTCAAGAGCTATGAGGATAATGCCGAAGGTGAAGAGAAGAGCGAGGCAGCACATCTTCGCAGTACGCTTCATCTCTATGTTCACGGTTCGATGAACGTGTTTGCCCATGAATCTAATGTTAATATCAATAAACGTATAGTTGTTTATGACATAAAAGAACTTGGAAAGAACTTGCAATCTCTTGGAATGATGATAGTTCTTGAAAACCTCTGGGATAGAGTAGCACGTAACAGAGCGAATGAAATCGGAACAAGGATATACATTGACGAGTTATACCTTCTTTTCAAGTCAGAGCAGTCAGCTCAGTTCTTGTATGAACTTTATAAACGTGCAAGAAAGTGGGGCGGTGTTCCTACAGGAATTACCCAGAATGTTGAGGATCTCCTGCAATCCGAGAAAGCACGGACAATGCTTGCGAACACTCAGTTTGTCGTTATGCTTGCTCAGAACGCCACAGATAGAGAGCAGCTTGCCCGGTTATTACGTATTCCGAACGAAACAATGTCATACGTTACTAACTCTCCGGCAGGAGACGGTCTGATATTCGCTGATGAATACGGCACGATTCCTTTCACAAACAAGTTTCCGACAAATACTTCAATCTACAAGATCATATCTACGAAGTTTGCCGAGAGGCTCGATGACTAAGAGAATACACGTATATGAGAAGAGGTGATTATCATAGGAGAGGAATTTGATGAGCTGACGGAAGAACTTGAAGCTGTGACATTGCGTATCCGTGAGATCACTGACGAAATCAGGCGGAGACGCCGTGAAATAGATGATATTTACGATACGGACGAGATAGAGGCGGAGGATCTGAGACGAGCTGATTCTATCTATGATGATATTGATGAGTTGACGGAAGAAAGAGAGCGCCTTCAGGAGCGACAGAGTGATATTGAGAGTAATCTTGAAGATATACGCAGAAATAGTGAAGCTCCAGAATTACAAAACGAGCCGAATGATAGCGTAACGTTTCATCCGGTTCGCTTTGTGGCACGAAGAATCGGGCGAACAGCATGGAGAGCTTCTTCAAAAGCGGCCAAAGGCGCTATTAATAAGGCGAATCCAATCAACAAAAAAATTAATAAGAAAGACACTACAGATACCGGAGTTGAATCTTTACGGCTTGAATATCGTACTGTAAAGAAGACAAAAGAAACAGTAAAAACATCAAGAAATACTGTTAGAATGGTTTATAGGACTCCTCAGCGAGTGGTCAGAACGGTACGTGCAGTATTCCGTGTAACAAGAACAGTAGTTATTCATGCAGCAGCCATCGTTATAAATCCTATGGTTTGGTTAGCACTACTCGTTCTTGTAATGATATATTTCTTTGTAATGCCTATAGTGTTCATCGTTGGAGGCGGTCTTACAGCTAACAATAATACAAAATCTTATTCGTCAGCAAGAGGTATGGAGATAACGACTGAATATCCTGAGGCAGAAGAATACTATCGAATTGCCAGAGATGCCAAGAAAAGCTCTTATGAATCAATGATAGATTCGATGTATTATAATGCTGCTGATTTGAAAAATTCGGATCTTGTATACATGATTCGGAATGATCCGTATCAGGTATTCGATAAGAATTATGCAACAGATGATTACAAGAATGCGCTGAAAGGTGCATGGCTTGATACGTTCATGCCTCCTGCGGAGGCTATTTCTATAGCTTATGTATGGCTTGAGAAGCAGCAGAATGATATTCACGGTACACAGGGCCAGATATATTCGGTTGATTTTACACAGGATGTATTCGATCAGTTAGTTGACCTTATGGTTAACTGGAGCGAAACAGACTATCCCGGGCAGGAATGTCCGTCTTGCAATTGTACAGTGCATATAGACTATGTACATAATCCGTTGCGTGATGAACTATGGGACAAACGGAATACCTCAGTCAATGCTTATAATGACTGGAACGACATAATCCCATATCTTGTTCAGCATGATTCTATACGTGATGGAAATGCACAGGCGCAGTACTGGAACAATAATGTCCGATGGAGAATTAATAACTGGATTCTTGTGTATTATAGCTTTTTTCAGGAATATCCTACATACACCAATGGCGGAAGTGATTTTCTAAACCATTTGGGACAGATATATGTAAGTTATGAAAATCAATATGCTGCAACTCCAGAGACGATAATTCAACAGACAACAACCTGTGATCATCAGCATACACTTCATTCAATCGGATTGAATCTCAATCCAAGAGATGCGGTTCTTACTGCTATGGGGTTCGATGATTTGGATAAACAGTGGGTTGAAATGACATATCAGGGATTCCTGAGAAATACAGATCTTGTAACGGTTCATTAGTATCGTTGATATTTGTATCAACGATAGTGAGGAGGAGAAAATGTCATCACATAAACAGAGGGCTGCAAAGGTTAGAGAGTTTACAGACAAAAACAAAGTGTTTTCTGTTATAGCTGTTATGATAATTGCATTTTTAGTCGTTTCTTCTGTTCGCAATAAGATAGAAGAGACTAAAAACGCCGAAAGATCGGCAATAGTAGCAGTTGAAGAAGATGAAGTTGATACAAATATCAACGAGAGACCGCATTGGAAGTTTTATCTGTCAGACTTTATAATACTCGGTGCAGGAGGCGGCTTTTGCTGCTATAAGATACTGCAAGAAAGGAAGAAGGCGAAGGAAAGACTATGAATCAGTTTTGCAGAGCGCACTGCGTGAGTGCGAAAAATAAGGAAATAACGACATATATCGTCTTTGGAAAGGGGCAGGAACCTATACTGACAGAAGAGCTCCTTATGGAAAATAATCAGTTCAGAGAGTTTTTCCATGATTATAAGCCGAAGGTAGCATATGTCAACTATGAAACATATCGCACAGATAAGGAGGTATATGGTGCTTTATATCCAGAGCAGTTTGAAGAAATCATAGAAAAGGATTCAATGTTCTATTCAAGGGGAGAAGTTACGGTATATCGAAGAAAACCGGCAAGCAAGAAAAAGAAGAAGTCACCTATAAAGACTGTCGCTATCGGTGCTATGGCAGCTGCCGCAACCGGATTTCTCGGGTTGGGGGCAGGATATAAGCTGTTCGGTGGTAAGGTCGTAGTGCAGCAACAAACGGCTCCTGCGCCTGTAGTAGCAGCGGATGAAGACGGAATGATCATTCCTGAACAGACTCCGATTGAAGCCAATAAAGAACAGATAACCGTATCAATTGATAGATCTTACTTAGCGGTACCTACAGAAGATCTTGAATTGAAGGGAGCTATTACCAGAGGAAAAGCATCGATTACTTTGCCCGAGTTTGACCGTGAAGACTTCTTTACCCATGTATTCGGCTATTCTTTTGGATTTTCAACTGATCCTGAAGGTAAGAAGATCGAGTACTATGGTGGGCAGACATATGAATTCACAGAGGATACAAAGCTTTACCGGGTGCTTGTTAAATACGGTGGAGGTAGTGGGACAAAGGAAGATCCATATCTTATAAACTATTATGATCAGCTTGAATTGCTCGCTCAGGAGGGCGCAAGAGGCTATTTCAAGCAAACGGAGAACATTGTCTTCCCGGCTTATGCTTCACATACTCCAATCAACACAAAGAATGAACTGAAAGCCGATCCTGAATCAGAGCATTTTGAATATGATGGTAACGGATATTGTATCGATTGCCTTAATGCTCCGTTATTCGGTACCGTTTCCGGTGCGGAGATCAAGAATGTCAATGTAAGACAGGCAGTCATCAGGACAGATCTGTATAATGATTATGGTGCCATCGTATGTAATGCCTATAATTATCAGTACAAGACTGAAAAGGACAGCTACAAGACCGGAGAAACGCTTATAAAGCACTGTACAGTATCCCATACTTCCATAACACTGGAAAGTATGTCAGAAGCTCCTACAGAAACTCCTATAGAAACACCTACGGAGGCTCCGCAGTTAGAAGCGCCGGAAGTAGTTCCTCCTGATCTTATAGGATATGATGAAAAAGGAAATGCTATCGAACCCACAACAGAGGAAGCTATAAAACCTACAAAGACTGGAGAATACTCGATAGGAGGCATTAGCGGAAACGGAGGTCAGATAGAGGATTGCTATGTAACAGATTTCGGAGTTTACATAAATCTTCCGAATTACATCCTTAATGTGGGAGGAATAAGCGGTAAACCGGCAAATGTAATCAATTCAGTAGTATTCTTTTATTCAGCACAAGGAAATATATTCAATGCCGGAGGTATCGCCGGATCAGCAGCCGGTACACGGACATATGATGCACAGGGAAGGGAACTCCCTGAGTGCTACGGAGGCAATATTCAGGGCTGTGTAGTAAGGGGTGTAACATTAAACTCTGAGCTGAATGCCGGAGGCATTGCCGGTGTTGGCGGCAGCGATGCAGCCAATGCACTTATATCTAATAGCTACGCTAACGCACTTGCAATAGAATGCGGAGAGTATGAGACAGTCAATGACCAGAAGATACTTATAAAAGCCGGAAATGCCGGAGGAGTTATCGGTTCAGATAACACCTTGAAGAACGGACATCTGATAACAAATACCGTTTCTGTAGCGGAACTGCCGGTTATCGGAAAAAAGGACAAGTCCAAGTATGATGATACGGTAAGAATGGCACCGGCATACGCATTCTATCAGAACAATATCGTTAGTGTACTTAACAAGAATACGATCAATCCCGACAAACCGAAGGAGATTTTTACCGGCATATTTACATTTGACGGAGGGCTATTCGGCGATGAGAACGGAGCTTTATGCTATCCGAAGACAATTGAAGATTTGTTTAATAAGACTATAACTGGAGGTTAAAAACAATGGCAGAGAGAAAACAGGGCGTTAAGGGGTTATCCCTTGAGATCAACAAAATCAAGGCAAATATTGAAAAGAAGAAGGCTGAGAAAGAAAAACTGGATGCTAAGTTATCCGAAACACAGGAGAAGATAGCCGAAGTCGAAAAGGAAATCATATCTTCTGAGAAGCTCCTTGCCGACAAGCAGGAACAGTTAAAGAGAATTGATTACTCTGATGTTCTAAATAAGCTGGAAATGATGGCTCTTAATAGCCTTACTAAGAAACAGGTTGAAGCGCTCCTGACTAAGTTGCAGTCAGGAGATCTTCTTTCTGTTCTGTGTGATACCGAAGTAAAGGAGGCTGCAAATGAATAAGATAGGCTGTGTGATAAGGGAAAAGCGTATTGAAGCCGGGTTATCACAGAGAAGACTTGCTGCCGAGACCGGCCTGAGTATCAATACCATCGGCAACTTAGAGCGGAATATCTCAATTCCTGAGATAAAGACTGTTGTGAAGATCTCAGATGTTCTCGGCTTAGATGTTTCAGAGCTTATGAAAGAGAGTGCGTTTTAATTCGTATATCATAGCATATCTGAGTGTGTATGTCAATATCGTTGATACAAGTATCAACGTGTGTCTGAACACAAGAAAGATAAGAAACTGATAAGAATATGATAATAATTTGATAAGGAAAAATATGCCGGATTATGATATAATAAAAAACAACAGGATATTAAAATCTATTCTTACAAAACTGTAAGTACCAAGTAATGAAAATGTAATGTAATCGGTATATAATAGTTTATATTAAGACAGTTCGGATACGGTTATACCGGACCGGAAGGCCCGATAACATACAGAGCGAAGCAGAAGATACAAGTAATAATAGCGATTCAGTTATCCGGAAATACTGAT
>Ga0247608_10000320_pt1 | contig 81727 bp, 106 predicted proteins | sample 176DNAGHGlowgp2_FD_193490 | JGI IMG/M metagenome (GOLD analysis project Ga0247608, IMG submission 193490) | Sheep rumen microbial communities from Palmerston North, Manawatu-Wanganui, New Zealand - 1766 DNA GHGlow gp2 | ecosystem: Host-associated > Mammals > Digestive system > Stomach > Rumen ... | reverse complement strand
ATAATTATAATATATTTTATAGAAGAGAAAAAATAAATATCTAGGGATTATTTCCCTAGAAAATAAAAATAAATTGACTACTAAATTATTGGTATATGCTTTGGTTCCTTCTCCCTTCTCTTCCTCCCCCCCAAAAGCCCCCTCTCTTTCTCATCTCTCATCTTCCGTCCTTCCTTCGGAAGGCATTCCCACCCCCCCGCCATTACAAAATAGTTAGTTACATTATTCTTTACTACATTTTCTACTATTTATTTTATCTTTTATATTGAAATTATTTTATATTTAATTACATTTTTACTATAAATTATCTCATTTAATAGATATTATTTATATTATATATTTTATTATTCTTAAAACTTAAGTGTAATAGACTAAGACATAATTTCAATTATTATATAAATATATATTGGAGATTTAAAATTATGATTGATCCTGATAATTTACTATTAGTAACTAAAACTAATACTAATACTATAATTAAACTTGATAATATTCCTGAATATGATTTTATTACTTGGGATTTAGAAAATGAAAAAGATTTTAGGAAATATATACAGACTATAGAGAAAGAAATAAGACATTCATACGAATACAAAGAATTCATACACTATATAATAGATAATTATGATATGTCTAAATGTAGTTTTCTTCAAGTATCCAGTTTAGATGAAGTAGATGTAAAAATTGAAATACATCATACTCCATTTACATTATACGATATTGTAAATATAATATATCGTAAAAGAGTATTTTATGGAGAATCATTAGAAGTACAAATGGTTGCTAAAGAAGTTATGATGTTACACTATAGATTATTAGTAGGACTTATACCAGTCTCAGTTACTTGTCATAATTTAATTCATGAAGGTAAGCTATTTATTCCAGTGAATAATGTATTAGGTAATTATAGAGAATTTGTTAGATTATATAAACAATTTATATCTGAAGAAGAATTAGAGACATTAGAAAGAATAGAAAGATATTCTACAGAAGAATCTGATTTATTAAATACAACTATATTAGATATGAATATGATTACATTTAATACAGATAATAAAGAATATCAATTACCTAATTTCAATAATATAAATACAGTAATGCAAAATAGAATACAAGAAATTAAATCTAATCAATATGTATTACCAGTACATGAAGATATTAAAGAAGTTAGAGTAGATGATAATAATAAGGCTAAAGATATAATACAACCATTTTACTTTATTAATAATACGAAATAGACTATTACGTATAGCCAATTAATAAATAATGTATTCCGCTTTTTCTAAAAAAAAAAATAAAAGAGGGGATATAATATCCCCTCTTTCTTTTAATTTTTCTTAGGCATATTAAAGAAGCTACCATATGTCTGAATAAACTGATATTCCATATTGGTAGATCCAAATGCTATTTCATCTGCTAATACTCTATATGAGATAAACTTCTCATCTTTTACTTTCTTAACTTCTTCTGCATAATATCTAAACATTGTATTCAAATCATCTGTTACATAACAGGTTACTACAGTAGAATTAATCTCAGATAGATTTTCTACTTTAATCATATACAGATTACTCTTGATACTATGATAATACTTAGCATCATGATTTATAAGTTTATACTTATAATATCTCTTGGAATTACTATAAAGAGATAAGAGAGAATTCTCTTTCTTCTCTCCATCTTTACCAAATACTACTTGTTCATTATATCTGCAGGTTACATTGTCATAGTGTAAAAATGTCAATGAGATATTATGCTCATAACATGCTTTAATTACACATACAGCACACTGAGTTAATCCAGTTATAATTACACGAAGTCTAGAACATCCTGCAGAGATTACATAATCCTCTAAGAACTTATCCGCAATCTCTTGTAATTTATCATAGTCGTGAATTATATCTGCTTTAACAGGACCTTGATAAATATACGGATTACCAGAGTTATCAATAAACTCATGTCTCTTAGATATTAATGCAGCTGTTACTGCATTGCTTGCTATAGGAGAATAATCATATAGAGTATCTCCATTATAATTATCTTCTTCGATAATTATATTCTCAGCTAATTCTTTACCAAGTATTTTCTCTGCATTCTTCTTAGTAGACTTAACCTTATCAGATTCTACTTTTACCGTAAACTTCTCACCAGGAATTTTATTACTTATAACTGAATCAATGTCCACAGGTTCCTCTTTCTTAGCATTATCATTAATCTGCTTATTATATTCTGCTACTTTTAATCCTCTTTCTTTCATTATATTATAGAAAGATGAGTCAGAAATTTTATACTGTTTACAGATTTCTGATGCTTTTATAGGTTCTTTATTATCCATAAGCTCTAATACATGCTTATAGATTTTATCTCGCTGTTTTAATAGTGCTCCCATATTTAATTTTCCTTTCTAATTATTTACATTCCTCAATTATTTTAGTTGCCTCCTTATCAACTATAAAAACTATATTCAATTTTAAGATTATAATTAAAGAGAGGATATTTAAGTTTACACATTCTTAATGTATTGATATATTCCTATTCCTTAGATTCATTTTATATATCCTCTCTAATTATACACTACGAATTAAACTTGATAAAGTATTCTACCTTATCAAAGTCTTTCTTATTATAAATGGCATTAGCCAACCATTGATATAACTCTTTATTGTCATAAGAGATATCGCTTGTCATTCTAAATATATCAACTATGCCATGATAATAAGATATATTCAGAATATTATTCTGATCTGTAGTTAAGTTCTTTAATAGAACATAAATAAACTGTATAAAGCTCTTATACTCATCCTCCTGTAACTCATCTAATTCAGACAAGTTCTCAATAATGTAGATAACACGATGAGTATCTCTAGCTCCATATCTAATAGCATAATGCTTTACAGCATTAAATAACACCTCTTCATTCATGGTATGAAATACCTCTTTTAATACATCGGCTGGAGCCGATTTAAGCTCTTCATCATCTTTAACCATCTCTACATATCTCTCCACCTCATCAAGTTTGTAACCCATGAGTAAATCCCCTACAGCCTTTTGTAATTCTGTCATATTAATTTCCCTCCTTATATTTGGATTATTGTTTGCATTACATCTATATTATATATTATTGAAAAATCTAACTTTTATTATTTCTTAATTCTACATAAATTTAGATAGGAGAGTATAATACTCTCCTATCTATTGTCATTTAAGATTTTGTGATATAGTACTTTATTATGATTCGCTTATTCTTTTTGATATATCTCGTCTGGGTGGCTCATTAATGATGTCTTGACATATGTTTTCATAATGATTCATTCACATGTTTATGATATATTTTGATTCATTTGACTCAATAATATTATTAAGCAGCCATTAACTGCTTTCTAATCTTAATCATATCTAATACTGGAATATTATAATCAGCATAACTTGATACATCTATTCCACTTACTAAGCCATAATAGATCTGATACATCTGGTCCCAATCGAATCTATAGTCATTATACTTAGAGATATCTATTCCCATTTGTAATCCATACTTGAGAATACGTAACTGTAGACCGTTCATATTCTGATTAAGAAGCACATCATAATCAAGACCCAATCTAACAGCATCAAGTATCTCAGACATCTGATCGGGTGTATAAAGATTAACACTAAAGAAGTCAATCATATCTACACCAAACATAAGCATCTCTTCTATAACCTTTAACTGATCAATATCAAATACTTCTAACTTCTTAGCATCGATATCCTCGTTAAATAATTTAATATCTTCAATTAATCTTTTCTTTTTGATTTCCATTCGTATTTTCCTCCTTACACAGATAAGAACAAACTATTATTTCTAATATATCGTAACGCTTCATGATGTGATCTATAACGTAATATAGAATATAGTACATCTTTAGATATTCTACTAGTTATAGTCTCATTATTTCTCCTATATTGATAAACTATATATTTATCATCAGGATACTTAGATAACGACATCTTAGAATTGCTTAAAGTTATTGACAGACGTGATGATTTAGTTATATCCATCATGTGTAACCCTCTGGAAATTAATTTCCTGTCATCTTCCCAATCATATCTGCTTAACTCATCTACAAGAAATTCCAACTGTTCAGGAACAAATCGATATTTAGTTGTAGTGTATGAGAGAACAACTGTAGGTTTCTCATTATTCGATATTCTGTTGTCTTGCATATATTATCTCCTATATTTAATTATAATTAAGCGATATCTTTTATATCACCATCAACTGTAATAGAGCCTATGTAATCTCCATCACATGAAACTGGTATCGATGACTTATTAGATTCTGAATCATAAGTGTATTCCGTAAAATGGAATATCCTACCTGTGTTCATCTCATAATAGTTCGCACTAATACCATAATCTCTTATTATGTTTTTGATGTCCATGAAAATAATACCTCCTATTTAATTTTATTTTTAAAATATATTTAGTTGTCTTTCACATCTTAATAATCGGTAATGATATTAAAATGCTTAATATATATCCGTGTGTAATAGTAATTATATACCACGCTATATACAGTTATATAATATATAATTGTATTATATTTTAATAGGAGATTTCATATGATAAAGATAGAAAATAAAGAGCTCAATTCTTATAAATCTAATCTGAAAAGAATGAGAGTAATATCTGGAATGACTCAGCAAGAGTTAGCTGCATTAAGCGGAGTGAATATTAAATCTATTTCTGCATATGAGCAGAATCCTGCAACAGTAAATAAGGCAAGTTGTGATACATTGTTTTATTTGGCAGAATCGTTAAATTGCGAGATTGAAGACATTATGGAAAAAGATTACATTTAGGAGTATAATATGCTGCATCAATTCAATATAAATTGTCAAATTGGAGATATTATTAGATATTATGGAGATGCTTGGTTTAGTAGAACTTATAAAGTTGCTAAAGATGCCACTGATATAGTATTTGATATAGATGTCGATGATAAGAAAGACAATACAACAAATCTTTTATTTACAAATGGTATAATTCAAGAATTCGATTATGCTAAATTTGTTTATCCTGAACCTAATAAAGAAGAATTATCTTTAACTAAGAAGGTTAAGGCTTGTAAAGCATCTTATCTAATTCACGTTAAGTATACAAAAGCAGGTGGTACTTATACTGCTATTGCTGTATATATCTATATGAAAGATTTATCTAAGATTGACACCATCTACAGAGATGTACCTAATGATATTTACTTCTGGTAATAAACCCCATAACTTTTAAATAAGCGTTCATATACTATCGAAAAGTGAGGTGATTACAGATGGGTACCCCTTCATTTCTGCTTCAGAAAGGAAGTTCCGTGTTATTTAACGAGGATGGTGAATTTTTGTTCTATGTGCCCGAAAATTACTTTACTGATACAAAATTACCGTTAGCACAGATAGAAGGTCAGTATGTAAAAATGGCTGGTATTTGTGATTGGGCTTTGGTTAGTACTAATGGTAAAGTGTCAGATGCACATAGATTTTACCTACCTACGATATTTACTTGTAAACCTGATAGATTTGAAAAAGTAAAAAATCTTAGTTTAAATGGTTTACGAGCAATAGATTATAGAATATTACATTTTAAGAAAGGCGATGAAGTTATCAGTAGTATTTATCTACCTCAGAATGTAGATAATGCTGAAGTAGTACTTAAGTCATTATTAATAAATACTGGTAAAGTTCCACCTAGCGTTCCTTATAATAAAATTCAGGATTATATAGTAGATTCAATACGAATTAATGGAAATGATTATGGTATAGGTAAACCATTATTTGGCATTCCCATATCAGAAGCATATAGAAACGAGCATGATATTACTCAGCCTTTTAGATATAGTAAAATGAAAGATCAGTATTCTTATAAACAGATAGGAATTGGTTTGGTTGCTAAGTATACTTCTCCTTTCATTGCTTTTGTATCTGAAAACTTTGATGAATCTATTATGGCTTCTTTATTATTATCAGAAGATCCTAAGACTGATGAAATAGAAACACCTTTGGAAAAAATTTTAATGAATTAATATGGTTAAGGGTTATAATAACCCTTAACCTTTTATTTTGTATTGGATATATTCTCCTTACTGTAAAAATTGAACATATCTATAATATTAGGAGTTTTAAGTCTTAAGACAATAAATTCCTTTTGATATAAATTTATTATTCTATAAGGAGGAAATATATATATGTATCCTGGCACAATAGTTACTTGGCATGATAGTTCAGTTGTTCAGCCTACAACCGTAGAAACAGTAGACAATAGTCCGTTGTTTCTCGTAGTATCAAGCTTCGATCGTGGACCAGAGAAACTTACAGAGACTTCTGGAAGAAATTTCTATAATCTCTTTGGTAACAAGATGAACTTTGATAAGCATGGTCAGCCTGCACTTCAGGCAGCCAACATGATAGATCATGGTGCTAGACTTCTCGTTAAGAGACTCGTTGCAGATGATGCAAAGTTAGCAAACCTCATTGCTGTTGCTACTGTTAAGAGACAGATCACAGCATTGAATACAACACCCGATGACCCTAATGGTAAGACTATCGATGAGATTCTTGATAGAGAACCCGTTGAGAAGTATTACGCAGAAAAGTTATCAATAGTTTCTACCATCGGTGTAGTTGATAATACAACAACATTAGTTGTTGAACCTTCACTTACAAGTGGAAACAACTACTACTGGGTAGCAAATGATGATGACACTATGCCTGAACTCGACACAGTAATCAATCCTGGTGATTATACACTTTGGGATGGTATTTCAGAGATTGCTGTAGTAGATGGCACAAAGATTAGATTACTTGAAGTAGATGCAGATTATAAGATTAAGAAATGCGGTATCATTACTGTAGTTTCTAAGATCCCTCATCCTACAACAGTATCTACAAATCCTGAAACTGATTTACCTGCAGCAGTTGCTTCATCTAGAGAAGGCTCAGCTGAAGGTTTCACATACATTACTATTAGTGGTTCTATTACTGAAGGAAATGAATATTTCTATTCAGCTACAGCTGATATGCCTGTTAATGAACAGGAATTTACAGCAGATGAAATTGCTGCTAATTGGACAAGATTCGGTGCAGAATTAACTGGAGAAATCGAAATTGCTGACGCTACTGAGTTAGTATTTGTAGAATTCCAGGCTGGTGAAGAAGATACTCTTAAGGCTGTTAAGGGCTTCAGTATTGCTACTTGCTCTAAGCTTCCTGCTGATACAAGATCTTCTGAATCAATCGACCCTATCATTCCTACAGATCAGAAGTACACAGTTGCTTCATCTGATAATGTAATTAAGTGGTCTGCAGTTTCTATTAATAATTGTAAGACACTCGAAGAAGTTAAAGCTGCTGCAGCTGAACTTCTTGTTATTAATGACCCTATTATCTCTACAACAGAGACAGGTGTTATTATCGACGTCAATGCTGATTATCCTCTTATCTGTATGACAGATAATGGTAGAGGTGTAACTAGCAAGTCATTTAAGATTAGCCCTGACCTTTCTATTTCAAAGGATATGGGTAATATGTACTACAATATCACTATCTTTGATGGAACAACATCTATCGAGAAGTGTACTGGTGCTCTTAATCCTGATACATTATATGCTGGAAAGAATTATGGTTTATCAGAAGATACATCAGAACAGGTAGTATTATTCAACGTTGACAATGCATATAGTGAGTATGTAGATATTATCTCTGATATTACTGGTATTGAAGCAGAGCAGTTATATAGCTATGATCTTATCAATGCTACAGATAGTAGAGGAGTTGCTATTCCTGGTATCATTATTGATTCTGAATCAGTTATCTTTGGTTCAGCATATGGTGTAAACCTTGACAATGGTGACGACGGTTCATTCGGTGATGCTCCTTTTGGAACAGAAGCTTACATAGCTAAGGCTGTTGAGGCATTCGAAGGACAGTTTGATGACGCTATCTGGGATGTAGATACATACAAGATTTCTGCAGTATTTGATGCTAACTATCCTAAGAAAGTAAAGGAAGCTATTGCTAAATTCGTTACTTTCCGTGAAGATTGTGCATTCTTCAGAGATTATGGTCTTGACATCTTCTCATATGCTGCTATCATCAACTACTCTAATGACATTGCTGCTGAGTATAAGAATAAGTTTATCAATGATTACTTCACAACATATCAGATTTATAACCCTGAGACAAAGAAGAGAATCAGAGTAACTATGATCTATGACTTAGCTGCTAATATGGTTAGACATTTTGCTAACGGTTGCTATAGACCTGTTGCAGGTACAGCAAACGATATGGTACTTGAGAGTGCTATCCCTGGTACAATCAACTTCACACCTAGAATTACACCTAGTGTAAATCAGAAGGCTCTTCTCGATACAGCTAGAATTAACTACGCTATCTTTGAGAATGAAGTTTGTGTTGTTCAGTCTACATACACATCTCAGAAAGACTTTACACAGCTTAGCTTCACAAATAACGTATTGGCTGTCCAGGAAGTTATCCGTGCTGTCAGAACAACTTGTCCTAAGCAGAGATATACATTCACAACTGGTTCAGACTTTAGTTTATATGCAGATGCAGTTAACTCTGTTCTTACAAGATTCCAGAGTAACTTTGCTGAGTTAAGTTTCGACTATGAGCAGAATAGCTTAATGGCAGCACAGAAGATTTTCTATGCTACATTATACTTTAGATTTAATAACTGGGCACAGACCGAATCATTCGATATCTATGCTCTCCCTAATGAGTAAAGAAAGGAGATAAAGTACAATGGCTATTAACAATGGTATTATTAATGAGTATTCAATAACACCTAAGAACATTACTGGCTATAAGGCACGTCGTGGTATCATGGACTTTACTCAGTTAGGTATGTTCGATCAGTATGAAACTGGTTATTCGTTCTTGTCAGTACTTAAGATGCCCAAATTCATGGAAATCGCTGCATCTCAGGATGCTCAGATTGAAGCCATGGTTAACTCCTTCAAGTTTATGCTTGAGTATGAGTTTAGAGGTGTTTCAGGTCTTCCTGATATTACTACAAATACCTTTACAATTACTGATGGTGCAAATGAATTAAACATGATCAATGATGTCGTTAAAGATACATCAGTTCAGATTTCAATGTCCTTCTTTGAAAAGAGAGGTTCATTGATTACAAAGTTCTCGAACTATTATCTTACAGGTATCAAAGATCCTTATTCAAAAGCTAAGACCTATCATGGTCTTATTAAGCAGAACCTTTGCGAACCTGGTCTTGAGAATGAAGTATTTACTTTACTTTACTATGTAACAGATAATACTATGCTCAGACTTGAGAAGGCATACTTACTTTGTAACTGCCAGTTGACCAAAGCAGAAGAGTCTATGTATGATTCTGAAAGAGGTCAGATGGGTAACAAGGAACTCTCAATTGAGTTTAACTGCTTCCCTATCACTGGTTACGAAGTTGATAAAGCAGCATACAAATTGCTTGCTGATATCACAGGTAGTGAATATAAGACTCAGAACAGTACTAAGTCCTTCGTTAATCATCAGATCAACAGCAATATTCCTGCAGCTCTTGATAGTGCAGAATACAGATTTGGTGTTATGGACCCTAACTCTAAGGAAGCTTATATTCCTAACGTTTTTGACCGCTAATTCTAAATTAGCTTATATATTTTCTCCTACATAATATATAAATTGCTGGGAGCACTACAATAAGTAGTGCTCCTGCATTTTTGCTTTGATGGTATATAATAAATAGTAGAACATTTCAGTAATAATTGATAAGGAGGTTATTACGGATATGGCCGACGATAATAGAAATGATCGTAAGATATCTAAATCTATTGATAGTATATCCAATAGTATAGATAATCTATACCAGACACAATATTCTACTCGTACAGATAATAAAGCGAATATGAATTCTATTGTCAATGGTATCAACGATGAAATCAATGACATAATATCTAGAGTCAACGGTACAGATGTAAATAAGATATCTGATTTATACGTTAGACTTTTAAATAAAAAAGGTACAGATATAGCTGGTGCATCTAAAGAACTTCATGATTCATTAGAAGACTTTATGGAAGATGGTCAGATAATGAATAATATAATGAATTTCGATACTATAAGAAAGTCAATACAAGCACAGGATTATCAGTATGATTTAATCTGTAAGTATATGACTAAGCTAGAAGATGCTATTGAAATTAAGAAAGACAATGTATTATCTTCTGATAACTTCACCAAGGACTTTGTGAATATTACATCTAGTAGATGTGGTGAAGAATACATGTCTACATTCAATGATAGAGCATTATTGCTTAAAGATAAATACAATATACAAGAATTATTCGAAGATATGTATTATAAGACTTCTAAATATGGTGAATACTTCTTGTACTGTGTTCCTTTTCATAAAGCATTTAAGAGATTATTGGATAGAAAAGCTAGACTTAACCAGGGAATTCATTATGAACAGGCTACATTATTAGAAACTTCTGATATTGTAAAAGAAGATAATATAAAGATGCTCTTAGAAAATTCAGAGACTCAGCTTACTGAAGAAGAAAAGAAGAAATTTGCCAATTGTTTAAGGGAAACATTTGGAGATAAGCATGACTTTAAGGTAAATCTTATCTTTGATGAAAGTGGTATTGTTCCTGAAGCTATATCTCATGTAGAAGAGTGTAATAGAATCTTAAATGAACAGACTAGCTTAACAGAATCATTCTATGAATCAGTAAATAATACTGAAGAAGGTGACGAGGCTGTAAGTGAATTAGCTTGGGGTGATGGATTATTTACATCTGATGGTAAGACTGATGGTGATAAAGTTGATAAAGATATTACAGGTACTGTATTAACAGAACTTGAAAGAGAGAATATTATTCCTGTATATATGGATAAGACTTGTCTTGGTTATTTCTATCTTATGGTAGAAAATGATTGGGTACAAGAGATTGTTATGAATGGTAATACTTATAACTCTCTTACAAATAATACCAGATTGCTTGCTGATGATTTCGATAGACAGAATGACGTTTTAGTAAGTCAGATTGCTAGTATGATGTCCGATAAGATTACATCTAAGTTTATCAATGCTAATGTAGACTTAAAAGATGAAATCTATGCTGTATTGAGATATAATGATCACTTTAATACAACTCATGGTACAAATAATATCACAGTAACCTTCTTACCTGTTGAAGATGTACATCACTTCTACTTCAAGTTAGATGATAAGACTCATAGAGGTATTTCTGATTTACAGAAAGCATTAGTACCTGCTATGATTTACTGTATGCTTTATCTTAATACTGCTATTGCTACTATGGGTAGAGCATCTGATAAGAGAATCTACTATGTAAAGCAGAATGTTGAACAGAACGTCGCTAGAACTATGCTTAATGTAATTACTCAACTTAAGAAGGGTAATATGGGTATGAGACAGCTTACCAATCTGAATACTATATTCAATGTAATTGGCAAGTTTAATGACCATGTAATTCCTGTATCACAGTCTGGTGATCATCCTATTGACTTTGAAGTTATGCAAGGTCAGACTGTAGAAACACCTACGGATATGATGGATAGAATGGAAGACATGGCTGTATCATCTACAGATGTTCCTTTAGAGTTTATACAATCAGTAAACAGTGTAGACTATGCTACAAGATTTACTATGTCTAATAGTAAATTCTTAAGAAAAGTATACAAGAGACAGAGTATATGTCAGAAGCATTTTACTCAGATATTCAGAAAGATTTATAATTTTGAATATAAAGAGAATGATATGTCTGTAAAGATATTACTTCCTGCACCTGCATACTTGAATATGACTAATACACAGCAGTTAATAGATAATGCAAAGAGCCTTACAACTGCTTTATCTGATATGAGACTTGCTACTGAAGAAGATGAAAAAGTTAAACAGAATTTTACTATGTTGTTCATGCAACAGCAGTTGGGCACATACATTGACTTCAGTATGGTTGATGATATTATTATGCAGGCTAGACTTATGGCTAATGCAGATAAGGATGACCCTGACTTAGCTGATGATGGAACAGATTATTAATTTTTGTCAGTATTAACTATTATATAATATAGAAATTTGGGAATATCTTTAACTTATGCCTTTCTTTATACCTTGAAATAAGTATAGAAAGGAGATATATGATGAGAAACACAGTCCTTCGATATCTCCTATTAATAGATGAAACTTTATAAAATATAAGTATATTAAATTTAATTATCTGACTCTTATTTTTGGAGTAAACTGGCACAGATTATTTAGTAGAACATATTTTATATTGTCTATTAATTAGCAGATTTCCGTTAGATCAGATAAAAATATTTAATATATTTTTCGTGTTGAAGCTGATATTTATATGAATAAAATGAAGCTAAAATATTTTAAGGTCTAGGAGATTAGAAATAATCTCCTAGATATTTTTTGATTTATATTTATCAATTTATTATATCTAGATTGTGGGAGGAGATTATATCCATGGGAAATTTATCTTTTAAAGAATTACGTGTTGCTATATCTAAATCATGTACAGCGGTACAGACAGAAGACATATCAGATAGATATGCATTCACACTTGATGCTATTAAGCTGGAAAACATACTTAAACAGAAGAAGTCGCCGTTACATGTAATGGCTTTTAATAAAGTTTTAGAGTCTAGAGTTCCTTCAGTAAAGGATGTACAGTTAATCACAGAGTATATGAGATTACCTGAAGAAATAGACAATACATTTAATGGAAAAGTTCAGGTTTGTGAATTTATGATTTTCTGTAAGCAGAACATTCAAGGACCTGTTGAAATAAATAACGAAGCAGGAGAAATAATTTCAGATAAAGATTTATTTAATTTCTGTAATAATGCAGAAGAATTAAATGAAGAGATTATCTATGGAATTATTAAGAATCTTCCTGTATATAAAATATTAATAACCAGAGAGTTTGATTATAATTCGGATATGTTTGAATATAAGATTTATATCAGATCAAACTATGAAATGGTTACATATTACAAAGCTCTTACAGATCAGAGATCTGCAACTGCAGTAGAACCTAAAGACGAACAGTAAAATAATGCCAATGGGATTCTATATCCCATTGGCTTTTAATTCATAAACCTAATTAATTTGCAATTTATATAGTTTCCCAAATGATTTGTATCCGCAGTCATCATATACCTAGCATTATCATCAATCACTTTATCCGAATAAGTATCCACATATTTCCAAAAACCCTTATATTTACGATTAAAGCAATCAATATTATTCATAAAAAACCAGTATTTAATTTCCGCTCCAGTATAAATCTTCCCATCATTTATTATACTAGATTTATCCGATAAATTATTATCGTCCTTAATCATTCTATAATCATAGTCAGGGTCTATATCAGTACACATATATGCATGAAGACCATCACTATGTTTAATCTCAGCCCCTTCTAATTCTCCTGTATTATAGTATTTAACAAATAATACTCTAAATACTTTACCATAGAATCCACTGAAATAGTAATTTCCTTTTTCATATTTATCACGTTTCCCCAAACTATAGGGGATAACATGTTTACTTTTAACAATTTCTTCTAACTTTTTGTTTCCGTAAGATATCGTTTTATACATATTCAATTTCCCCCATATATATTACGAATTACTATAAAGTTAGCCTTAAACACCAGAGTGTTAAATATTATTATTTAAACTCATTATAATAGTATAAAAAATAACATTTTAAAGAAAAATATTACAAACAAATAAGTAAAAAATATATGAAAAATGAGAAATAATGTTACCTTTCTTTTTAATTCTCCTTTTAATTGTATTTTTCTGTCATTTTTGCGATTCTTATAGGACTATTAATACTACTTATTCCTTCCATGTATTATATTTTCTTGTAAGAATGCTACGTTCCTCTATTTATTTTGTGTCGAATAATAAGGACTAGGATAGTTGTATCCTAGTCCTTATTATTGTCTTTTCCATAAACCATGTCATAAGGTTTCATCAATATACAATCTTCAGCATTTCCTAGCATAAAGATATCTACTTTATTTTCTTCTCTAAGGTATACACATACTCTTTTTACAAATTCTTTACCATCTACCCAATCTACAATAAATATTTTAGTCATATTTACTATAGCCATCTTATTCTGATACATGGTAACAAATTTTTCTTTATCTAAAATATTAGAAGTTAGTATTCTATCATTTAATGCTTTAATAGGAGATATTAATCCCATTTTACGTCCTAGTATATCGGATAATGAATAAAATGTAAGAATCTGTGTACTATAAGATGTGTCACAACCTATATAGGAGAGATTACAGTTTTGATGTAGATTTACTTTACTATATGCTGGGTCTTGATCTATAAATACATTTATAGGTATATTATACAGCATCTGATTCTTTAGTATATGAATTCTACAATATACATTAAACGGTAAACTGAATTCTATTTTATGTTGTTTAGAGTCTTTATCTGTATGAACCCCTATACATTTAATATCATCACAGTCTTTACCTACCGATATTGCTTTAAATGAACTATAATACTGTTTATCATCTGCTATATCTAATAATAACTCAGATAATCTTTCCTCATTACTTTTAGCCTGTTTATTAAGATTAATAGTATCATGTATTGGACTATTAAGAAATTCTAAATCCATATCTCTATTATCACCAAAGATAAATGAATTCTTTATGAGATATGTATCATCTTTATCATCAGAGAGGTAAAAGAAGAATTCTACCCCATCTAATGAATCATTACGCTCATCTAATATATTAAATCCAACAAAAGCAAAGTCTTTTACTTTGAATTCTCCATCATTAATAGCATCTTCATTGACTTTTACATCAACATTTATTGCCATAATTCTAACTCCTCTAATTTCTTTTGTTCAGTATCATCTGAATCTATATAAAAATATGCTTCTGTGCCAAGAACAAACTTCCTAGTTCCAGATTCTTCATCAACTACCATGACTACTATTTGTGCTTCTGTGCCATTCTCATCTGCCCTAATTATATAACCTTTTTCCTTAGCTCTATATACTTTGTCTAAGAAATCCTGATTATGCCTAGGAGTTTCATCACTAGAGCGTTCAGAAGGCTGAATAATAGTATCACCATGGTCTAAGTTAACTAAATCTTTGAAATATTCTACATAAGCAGTTTTACCAATCCATTCATCATTGGATACATGAACTATCCACATTTTCTCTGAATTATATTCTTCATTAAATTCGGGCCAGTTACTAGCCATAGGTAAAAATGCCTCATCAAATCCTTTATATCTAGAATATCTATATCTTGGATATATTTTATACTTAAGTAACTCTCTAGTATCTGCTACTATAATATTAAATAGAGTATCTACTAAAATAGCAACATAAGGCTCACCCATATCAAATCTTAATACTCTAGTATAATTCTCATAAGGACCTTTATGCCCATCAAACTCTGGATGCTTCTTTTTAGATACAGGTAATCTAAAATTAACTGTTAGAGTATTCTCATCTCTATAAGGCACAAATAATAATTTGTCTATAAAATCAGGATTCTGTGCAGGATAATTATCATGACTTAGTAATGACTGATCTTTCCATATATAGTCTCCTGTATAATGTAATAAGTTCTGAAGCATTAAAACCATAATTATTACTCTCCTTGATTATTAAGGTTAAGTGTCAGTGTGTAAATATTAATATTTCTATTATATTTCTTCTTAAATAAAGTATATTTATATAAGAGTCTGTTATAATCTGCTTCATAAACACGAACTGATAATCTATCAGCTTTGTTTAACTTGAAAAATGATTTATCAACTGTTGTAAATGTTCTGCTATGACGTAATGAAGAATCTACGAAATATTTCATACCACCATCTGTAGGTCTATATTTAGATAAAGTTTCAAATTGTTTATCATCTAAACAATCTTCATCCACAAATACTGGTTGACCAGCACAATATGTAATAATCTTTATCTTTTCAACCATATCACTAAATAGATCGGGTCTATCTATTATAGTATTGTCAATAGAAAATGAACCAGGGTTTTCATCGTTTCTCCAGAAGCAACATATTAAATCTACTGGATAATGCTCTGGTAATTCTACCTCATACATTATACACCAATTTTCGATAAAATAAAGGGTACGGTTAAAAACCATACCCATTAAGTCATCTGCAGACATTGAAGCAAAGTTAAATATGAGTGATCTAAGATAATTAGCATCATCTCCTACAATATTCATATATATTCCTTTCTAATTATTCGGTCTTTTATTATAAAATCTGAATGGATTAATAGCTCCGCCAGTAACATTAACAAACGGCTGAATAATCTTATCGTTAGTTACACCTACAAATGGACAAGATATATATTGGCCATTTGTATATTGATATGCATCTATTAGATAATTATATCCAATATCACAAGTACATTGTGTCATATAGAACTCTTGTAAATCTTGTACCATTTCAGATACATTTGCAAGATGTAACCATCTATTCGCAAATACTATAATATTATCACATACAAGATTCTCTACAAATTCTCCACCACGCTCATACTTTTCATTTGCATATCTATTCTCATTTTCATAGACTTTATTCTCAATCTCTATCTTACCAATCTGAGTATTAGGAGCAATATTATTCTCCAAATCTATAGAAGGATAAAGACTTTTATAATCATAGTCTTGTCCTGTGTCTGCAATATTCACAGGTTTTCCATCTATTTTCAATTTTGAATAATCACTCAGATGTAAAGGATCACCTACTAATGCTCCTGCAAACTTATCCGGCTTCTCATTCCATTTATTGACATTATTTCCGATTATATAACCAAGTTTATCCCATTCTTTATTCATTCTATTTATAAGATAAACTGTTTGTCTATGAATCTTCTTATATGAAGTATTATTCATTAATGCTTTTGCAAAGATATATTCCATATCATTACATTTAAACTCAATACAATACTGAACAATAACGTCGAAGATATTATATAATACAAATGTCTTAAAGTCTAACCAAGGAAGCATAGCAATATCTTTAGTAATATGAGAATAATCTAACTTATGAACTCCAGCAATCATAGTTCCGATATCATCCAATTTGAATGATGTAAAACTACCTATCTTTGCTTTACGTCTGGAACAGAACTGTATCATCTGGTCAATCCATACTGTATTACCCGATATAACTGTATAATCTCCTCTTTCTGCAAATTCTGAGAGATTCTTATTATCTACATAATTATATACCTGTCTCATTGTCCACGATTGATCGCACATGATATCAACAGGGTCATATCCTAATACTTTAATTCTCGCTATTATATATTCCAAGTCGAATCCAGAACTATTCCAACCCATGATAAAATCATTATCATCTCTATGGACATCACCAAAGAATGTACTAAGTAATTCAATCTCACTATCAAAGAATCTAATATTTACAGTAAACTCTTTCATCTTATATCCAGTAAACTGTTTATATCCACCAATATTTTCTTCAATGAAGTTCATTATATCAGAATGACTAAATATATTGAAGCTATATTCATTCTCAAATTCTTCGATTAATTTATTCTTATCATTCCTTAATAGATATGAGTTAATTGTATGAGTTTTACCATTTAGATAACCCACACAGTTTATAGGACATTCACCCATTTCGGTGAAGTCTCCAGCCATATATCTGGTATCAACTTCGATATCGAAGAATGATTTACTTAATCTATGAATATTATTTGTGAATCTATTACCAAATTCTTTTCTATAATAATCTTCTATATTTACATCAGATGCAAATACCTGTGGTAATGTATGAAGCTTCTGATTCTCACTATAATTACCACTCTGAAGATTGCTATTATAAAAATCTATATTACCAGTTCTTTCTGCTATAGACTTCAATAACTGAGAATATTTACAGACAACTGGTTCTACTTTTTCCTTCTCTATGAATAACTGATTATATCCAGGGTCAGGTTCTTTCATAATATAATAAGTAAAGTTTGGCTCATATATTATCTCATGATGCTTCTTACCTGTACTATTATCAGAATAAACAATCGCTAAATAATCTTTAACTCTATTACCTTCACTATCTTTAGTAGGTCTTTGATAAAAGACATTATGTACTGTCAAATCTGCGCCATCTTGATATTGATCTAACATGCTTTGCCTCCTTATATATTTTATGTGTCGAGTTATATAGATGTGATAGGTATATTAAATTGTCAAAAAGAAAAGGGGAAAACCCCTTTTCTCTTTTTATAAATGCCGTTTACGAACGACATTTATCTTCCCAATCACGCTCTTCCATACCATGACATTCGGTTACATTACCATCTTCATCTACATGAATATGATCATGTTCATCCCAATTGCTGTCTTTGGCATTGTAGATTTCTGTACCGTTTCCATGGACATCAATCTTAGAGTCATATTCACCATCTTCTGAAGTTAAATGATATAACTCACAGTCCGTAGTGTAATTAACCTCTACACCATTCTCATCGATTTCTGTGTCATACTTGCACATAGTACTAATCCTCCTTTGTGATTGAATTATTTATTTAAACACCCGCTTTCATCGAATATGTCTTGATGAAAGTAGTGTCTAAACCACCTGCAAAATTGCACATCCAACGTGCTCTATTAATACATTCAGGATAATTAATCATAATCTTAAGTTCATGCTCTCCAAAGTCAAAGTGTGATACAAGATGGTACAGATTTGCATTATCCATAGGCTGCATCTTCTCAGCAGCTTGAACTAATTCATTAGAGTAGTCCATCTCTTTAAGATATTTACCAAGTTCTGATAAATCTTCCATATTAATATCCTCCTATTCTGAATACATAGTGATAGCACCTATAAGGCCACCTGCCATAAGTGCAAAGAAACCAATTATTATAGCCCACTTACTAATGGTAAAGAATACCAATGAACCTCCCATACAAAAATATATGGCAAATGTGATGAGTGCTGTTAATACACAAACACTCATAAATCCTAATAATAACCCTACTGATAAATCTCTAATACTTAATGTTTCTTTCTTCATAATAATACCTCCAAATAATAATTATTATTCTTCCTTCAATAATACTTCGCTTACATACTTATCATATAATTCAAGCATCTCATTGCAGCCATCTCTAATATCAGGTGCAATCTCATTAAATTCTCTAAATCTAATATCTCTTTCTTCAAAAGTTCCATCTTCAATATTATTACCATATTTCTGAATCCAGTCAATCATCTTATCCTGATTCTGTTCAATCTTATCTAAGAACGATAACCCTACAGTATTCTCGATGTATGTTCCAAATCCATTACATAATTCATAATCAATTATAGGACTTGTCTCTTTCAATAATTTTACTACCTTGCCATAGTTTACTCTAAATTTAAAGTATTCTTCAATTTGCATAAAGTTGGGATTTTCCATATTTTTATCTCCTTTCGCTATTTAATTATAAGAGTCTCAATAATCTTGAGTTCATTTATTATATTCAGTTGTATTTCTTTGATCCTATTTTCAAATAGGCATTTAACCTTCTTATCATCTAAATCAAACGTAAACACATTATGTTTACCTGTCAGTGTATTTAATCCTTCATATCGAATATTTACACCAGATTTAATGCCTAATTCTTCAGCAGGAACCTTAATGAAGTAATATCCACTACAATATTTATAATTAGTTGTGGATAAATGTTTTAATTCACCATCTTCTATATAGTATCTATAAAGTGGTTTATTATCTTCCATATATTTAATCTCCTTTCGTTTAATGGAAATATTGTTTGCTTATTACCTATATAATATATAATTGAAATTTTGAACTTTTACTAATTTGTAAAACTTTAAGAAAATTACATTCTATTAATAATCTATGATTATAGGAGGATATATTACAATGGGCGAAAATGCTAAGTACGATCAGGGAAAGAATAGATTAGATTTAGTCTTCCCTTCAATTATAGAAGAGATTGGATTTATTAGAACTTATGGTGTTCAGAAGTATAAAGACCCTGATAACTGGAAAAGAATAGATAATGCTAAACAGAGATATACAGCTGCAGCTATGAGACATTTTGAAGCATGGAGAAAAGGTGAGAAACTTGATTCTGAATCAGGTCTAAGACATCTTGCACATTGTGCGACAAATATCATGTTTTTGTTGGAGATTGAACGTGAAGAAGAAGCTACAGAAGCAACTGTAGTAGATGTTATGCCTGACCCAGATGCTCCTGCTAGTAACCCTGAAGAAGAAAAATTTGTAGAATTATTAAAGGATTATGATTTAGTCGCCAAACTTAGTGCAGCTATAGAGAAGAAGAAAGCAGAAGCTACAGAGACCGCTAAAGAAGAAAATAAGGAGAAAAATAATGTCTGAATATTCAATGAATTCGCTTAATTTTGGCTATGATTTTGTTAATCCCGTTATACCAGGATCAACTAATACACCACAGCCTGTTACTACACCTCAGCAATTACCTTCATATCAGATAAATACTACTTTAGCTAATGCTTCTGATCCTGTTATAGAAGGACCTAAGAAATCTATCTTTACTGTAAGACCTGATGAGGTTAAACCTACTAAGGGAGCTATATTACCTGCTCCTGATGCACCTCAGATGCCAACTACAAGAAGAAAAAAGAAAGAGAATGAAACAGATACTACTGCTATTGTTAGAGCAGGTGATAGTAATCTTCCTGCAAATAATAACAAAGAGTTATCTACAATGTATAATTATGCTCAGACTACAGCACTCTTAGGTAATACTCTATCTCAAGCAGATGAATTAGCTAATGATTTAATGTCTGAGTTTGATAATATTAAAAACAGTAGAACTCTTAAGAATAAGTATATGATTCTTACTAACTTATCTCAGTCTATGAGTCAGTTATTGAATACAAAAGCTACTATTCTTAGAGAGATTAATAGTAGTATTACTAAAGCTACTGAACTTGATTACAAGAAAGAAAAGGATAGACTTGCTGCTGAAGGTGCAGCTAATGATGATAAGTATATCATGGATCTCTATAGCAGTTTCATTAATAATCCTGCAAATGGTGTTAATGGAAGTCCTGCTACATTAGCTCCTACTCCTATAGCAAATACTGTAGCTTCATCTGCTAACTTAGGTGGAATTATTAGATCGCCTTTAGCTGGTTCTAATCCTCCTCCTGCTGGTCAGCCTGTTGATGTAGGATACTTGAATTACTTAAGTAGAATTACACCTCAACAGAATAGTATGATTATGGAGAGTGATCCTAACTGTAAGATTTGTGTAGTATATGACGTACAAACAGGAAACAAATTCTTCAGTGCAATGAATATGGCAACAGGTATGACTGTACCTAATGTAGATTTACCTTCCGATAGATTTATTCAGGACTTAACAATAGACCTTCAGAATAATGTAGCAAAGAATGCTAATCTTCATATGGTTTATCCTCTTGTCGTAATCAATAATGATTCAAATATAGCACAGAATTACTAAAAAATAAAAGCCAGAGAGTATTATACTCTCTGGCTTAGTAATAGATTATCACCACGATAACACAATAGTAATATGAATAAAGCTTTAGAGAAGATTTAAATATTACTTTGCTTTAGTTATAACATGGAGTTTGATTAATCTATATAAGATATAATCATGAGATATATGTTTCTGATAAATAGTGGGGCTATTTATACAGAATTTTATCAATTATCCAGGACATAATCCTATAGATAAGTCGATTGTCGATATGATAACGGTAGCATACGAACATCCAAAATCGGACTTCGATGTACTCTCTAATCAAAGATGATAATCTTTTCATAGATATCACATCCTTTGCATGATTATTTCTTCTCAGCTTTATTCATATTTATAATATATAATTGAAATATTGAACTTTAACTAAGAAAAAATAAAAGCCAGAGAGTATAATACTCTCTGGCTTAGTAATAGATTATCACTGTATTAACAATGAAATAATATGAATAAAGTTATAGAGAAGATTTAATATTATTCATTTAGGTTATATACAGCTTTTGATTAATCTATAAAGATATAATCATAAAAATATATACTAACTAATAACGTGGTGGTTATTTAGTAAGCTTCATAAGAAGCCAATACAATATTTTATGTATTGGCTTCTCATTGTGTATAAGATGGCGGTATATCAATATACCAATTTGGATATCAATATAACTCTTAATCAAAGAAATAATTCTTTTCATAAGATGTATCACCACCTTTATGATTATATTTCTTCTCAACTTTATTCATATCTATAATATATAATTGAAATATTGAACTTTAACTAAAAAATAAAAGGTCTGTAGAGTATTATACTCTACAGACTTTCTTTTAGCATTTAAATCCACCAGTCATTTGAACCGAAGTCACAGTATTATTAGGTTTCTTCAAACCTTTAATAGGAGCATTAGTAACAGAGGTAACCTTAGTCACTTTACATCTCTCTAACTCTGCTTTCTTATCTTTAAGCATGTCCTGAGCGATAAGTAACTGTTCTCCTCTGTATACTCCAGCAGCAATCTTTGATTCTAATTCTTTGATTTCTCTTTTGAGTTTATCAGCATTAGGCATTGGAATATTCCTCCTTTATCTTATCAAATAACATATCTAAATCAATAGATATATTCTTTAAACCTTCAAAGGCATTTATCTTAATGTCATAAAAACCATCGTCCATTAAATTTCCAATTTTTACAGTATGAATTATTTCATACTTTTCCTTAAGTTTATCATTGGATATCATATTCTTGATGATTTCTTTACCGCTAACAAAGTTAATCATAAGAAAGTTCTTACAACCTACGTAAGGGCTATAATAATCTTCATCTACAAGATAATCTGCTATATACTTTGGATATTTACTACTGATATATGTATTAATATCTCTATACATCTCTGCTTGTATAGCTAATTTATTATCAACTTCATCAATATGATCTGGATAAACCTGAATTACATCTATAAGACTCTCTAAAGGAAAATGATAATGATCATCAGAATTAATCACTCTTAAATCGTAAATATCATAAAATTTAGTAAATTGGAGATTAGATATAGCTTCCATTATATCACCATTACATATATCAGACATATTACGGATTAATAATAATATCTTCATAATTCTCCTCCTTATCTATTAAAGAAATTCTTTCCTGATTTACCTTTCGCTTTACCCCAATCATCATCGTCATAACTATTATATCTATCTATATTTCCATTTCCATTCATATCTACTATCCCTACATCATAAGGCATAGTCTTTATATAATTCGCCATATTTGCTCCGGCATTATATAAATCTGTATTAGCTATGAAATAATAGAATGATATAAAAGTATCTATAGTCATATCGACAAATCTATCCTTAGAATTAACTAGCATTCTAATTCCTTCTTTGTCTGTACCATCTTCATATCTCACTACTATAGGAGCAAAAGCAAGAAACATATAATCACTTAACTTAAACTCCTGTATATCCCATTTACCTTTAATTTGTAGTTTGTTATTTTCATCAAAGAAAAATATTCTACTACTACCTACAAACCAAGGCATTATCTTATTATCGATAAGCATCTTTAAAAGCCATACATCATTTGCTCTAAGGATAACACTATTTCTAAAATCCTTAATATCATTAATCATGAAATATGGTCTCAAATCTCTCTTAATAGAATAACTATTCTTATTAAGATTAGACGATGTATAATGAAACTCTGAATGAAAGTTTCTAATACCTTTATCATTAGTCTTTCTATTTAACTGCATACAAATAGAAAGAGTTATATCATTCGAAAAGTATAAAATAGTATCAGATATTTTATCAAAATCTGTAAATACTATATCTCCCATAAATCCCAGCTTCCTTTCGTTTTATATATCTACATACCAGCTTCTCTCATTCCTATTAAAGCATCTAACAAAGCCTGGTACTCATTTAATAATACAAATAATTCCTTCGGTGGATCTTTATCATTATCTGTATATTCAAATATTTTTTCTGTAATATCTTCAATCGCTACCGAAGCTCTAATCATATCTTCATTGATTAAATCTCTCATGATAGTGCACTTTACACCACTTGTGTTCATATTTATATAACTCCTTAATCAAGAGTTTAAAAGAATCTCTGAGGTATTAAACCTCAGAGAATACTTTCTTACTTAATACTGATGTAGTAAACGCTGTTGCAATAGAATCACAGTGATTCCTAAATGTCTTTAAAATATACATGTTTGTTTCATTCTCAAACTGGTCATAGTTATAAATGACACATCTAAACATCTCTGTGACTTTGTTATACTTTACAGTATAAGCTTCTTCCGAACCTGGTTTAATATTATCAGCAGACACTTCTTTAATATGTCTAACGACTCTGTTATTAATATTAACGAATACTGTGTGCTTATAAATAACCTTAGATTCATTTCCCATTTTACATTTCCTCCCAAAACACTGATTACTTGAATGTTGGGGTGGTTGTAAAATATCTTATAATTTATAAATGTCTATAGGATTCAAACTAAAGTACTGGTCATTGATTAATTGAATAGCATTGTTATCCTCTAAATCAATGAATGATAACTCTAATGGTTCAGATGAATCATTGTATATAATATCTTGATATAAAACATCTAATGCTTTATATCTACTCTCTACTAATTGAAGAGGTAATCCTGTAATAAGAGATTCATCTGCACTAGTAAGCATATCTGGTGTGACTGTTATATCAGAGCCATTAGTAATAGAATTGATTATCTTGTTAGCCTTTGTAAAATTCACCAAAGCAGTGATTCCTCTATCAGGAAAACGATTTAGTGCTGCTAAGAGCACGTAATTACGGCTAGATATGCACACAGTAGATTCATTTAAGACGAATTCATCTTTTTCCTGACAAATCATACGCCAAAAGCTAATTTGATGCTGAAAATGCGATTTTGGACATATTATCTCTGATATGTCTTCTCCCATAGCTTTCTTTGGTCTGATGTAAGCTACATCATCCAATATAGTTGTAAGTTGTATAGGATAGCTATCTGCTGATATAATAATACTAGGAACATCTCTTCCATAAGATTTCTCTTTCTTAATAATATTATAGATAGCGACAGATGATTCAAATTCAGATTTAATAAAATATATCTGAGGAAGATATGGACACATGATTTCTAATAACTGAATATTCTGTTCTACCATATCGTAGATAAGTTTATTATTTATCTTTTCTTTAAATATCTTATTATATCCAGCTACAAACTTACTATTTATTTCTGGAATATTATATGAAGATACTAGGAATATATTTGTCTGTACTCCTAACTTCTTGAAGTAAGTTCTATAATGACCGCACATATTTATCAATGTAGAAGTAAATACTGTATAGTCAGTTATATTAGTTACATAATGCCTGGAGAATATAGACTTATATATTCCATAGATATCTATGAATAAATCAATCTTAGTTGCAGATGATCCAGCAAATGCGTATTGAATCAGTTGATCCATTCTAGTATATTTGATGAAGTATCTAGTCATAAACATTTCTACCGGTATCGAAGCAGATTCATTATTCTTCATCTTCATCACTTTCCTTATTATCTTCTTCTGAGTAAGAAAGGAGCATATCTCTCATGTCGAAGTATTCACCAGAACTTGTATCTATATCATCATCTTTTTCAAGATTAGTAACAGACTCTTTAAAATCATCTCTCTTTATAAGAGATTTTAATACAAGCTTAGTTCTACCATAACCTTTATCGGTCATAACTTCAACTAACTGGTTAGGTCCTTCTTCTGTCATGAATACAACACCTTTGTTTGCTCGTTCTGTTCCGTCCTTATCAATAAGCCATCTTCTTATCTCAAGACGTGCTTTAGCAGGATCAGGTTCATCTCCTTCTTTAATCCATTGCACGTAACGCAATGCTGTATATTGGTTACCCTTCTCTTCTACAATTTCATTTGTTCTATCTAAAAATATAAATGGTTTTATAGGTCTGTCATCAGATTTATTAAACATTATAATCACCTCATAATTAGAAAAAAATGATGTGCTGGACTCCTGCCCAGCACATCATATTGTTTACATCAGACAAATTATCTGATAATGGAAAGTCCCTGATTGGTATTGAGACCGAACTGCTTAGCTAATCTATCAACTTCGCTACTGCTTACTCTCTCGATAGCAAGAAGGTAGTTGTTAGTAGCTGTAGGGCCAACGAATGAGAATGAAGGGATGGATCTGATTACTCTTACACCATATACCCACTCGTCATTGTCATTTCCATAAATAACCTCTGCAATCTTAGCAGGATCAAGATACTTAACCTGTGTAAACTGCTGAGGAATTGTGAAGTTCGAATCAGCAACTTCAGACACCAGCTTTGCCCAGTTTACTTTACGAACATTGTCTTTTGTTGAGAAGAAATCATTGAATACGAAATCTTCAAGTCCCTGTCCCTGTTCTGTAAGATAATATCTATCTCCATTGATGAGACGGTTACTATAAGATCTTGTGGATCTTAAAGTAGAGTTAACTGCAGAAGCAGTTGTGTCTTCCTTGCTGCATGCAAAAGGAAGTCCCTTTTCTTCTACTCTGTGGTTGAAGAAAAGGTCGATTGCAGGACGATTGCTACCAGGAACAAAATCGAACATACAACCTTCATAGTCGGAATAAATGTTACTGAACAAAGCAGAAACGCGCTCACAGAGTTCAGTTGAAGTTACATACTCAGCATCCATGATTCTCTTCATGTCTTCATGCTCTGTTACGAGATCTGAAATTTTGAACTTCACTGTCTTGGCAGCGTCTTCGTTGATGTTTGACATAATTATGTCCTCCTTATAAATAAAAAATATTCTTCGAATAATTTTCGATTTGTTCCAGCAAGAGAATCATTAAGCTGGGATAGATTCTCTTACTGGATATGACTTTATTAAATATGACTGTGAATAATACTTAATTCAGTCATACAAATCTCCAATCATTCACTTATATAATATATAATCAAAATTATTTTTGATTACTATATTTGTTGTAAAATTGAATTCTTAATTTATCGATTGCTGAGAGTTTATTCTCTTCTTCGATTAAATCAGATTCTCTATGTTCTCCATCAAGAATATATGAGATAATATATGTAATATTAGTTGTATCTCTGAGTAAGACATAGTTGGTATTATTGAACTCAGCTAAGTCTATATCTACATCATACTTCATGATAATACATTTGTCCTGGATGTTTAATCTAAATGTCTTAGCTATGAATGCTCTTAATTCAGCATTAGCATAAGATACTTCAAGACCATTTTCATCTTTAATATCTGTATAGTCAGATATATCGAAATCTACAGCAGATACATTTCTCATAGTATCCATATCTGTCTGTACATTATTCTCAATAAGTAGGGTCTTTAAATCTCTACACCATCCATCATGAGATATTCTGTTATCTTTAGCAGATACATAATTAGGATCAATAGTCTTCATATGAATCTGATATAATTTCTCTAATACTTTATCATATAAAGTAGTATCAATCATCTCTAATACATCATTTATGGTATCTGTTAAATAGAAGTGTACCATTGTAAAATTAAACACCTCATCACAAGCAGCCATCATATAATAAGGAATTTCAACAGGACAATTCTCTCTAGAACAACATACTCCCGCTAACTCTTTTGTGTCACCACTAATGATACCATAGAAGAAGTCATTTACAGACTGCCTACAAATAGCATACGGCTCATTGATATTGAGTTTGATATCTACCAATCTATATAATGAGAAGATGACATCATAATTCATTAATGTTTTAATCTTATCATCCTGCATACCTACTTTAGCTACAGTAACAAAACCAGTAGGTTCAAGAGGAGTATAACCAGATAACTCTTCAATACCGATTACCTTCTCTTCATTAGTATCACAATTCTTAATCTTTACTTTATTATCGTCTTTTATAATTTTAATAACTCTGACTAAATCAACCTCTTCTGAATCTTCTTTATTCTTAAAGAACTTATATCCTAAATATTTTGATAATTTCTGTTCTTCTGTAAAAGTTTTCTTATTAGATGTAAAATAATGTGTAGTGGCCATAAAAGAACACCTCTCCTATATATTTATATTGTATATAAATGTGAATGATATTGTAAAAATGCAAAATTATACCCAAGGAATACTAAGATTCCTCAGGCATAATTTGATTTTTAGGAATTTATGTGATTAATTTTATGTTATACTGTTTGTAAACCATCATACTTGAAATCATAATTAGCAAGTCTATCTGCATAATACTTAGCAAAACCTTTGAGATTATGTAAATCAGGTTCACCTGCTTCTGCAATTAGATTCTTATATAAGTCAAAATCAGAAGATAACTTATCTAAATATTCTTCAGCAAGTTTCTCATCATTCTCTTTCATATAAGTTGCTAATCCTCTATTCTCATATAATAATACTTTAATAGAATCTATATCAGAATAAGAGCATTCCATCAACTCTTTATGATTTCTATAGCATAATTCCTTGATATTCTCAGGGTTAATCTCTATTAGCTTGCTATCAGGATTCATATATGCTCTCACTTCTCTAAGAATAGAATTAATTTCTTCATTATCTGTGCAAACTTCCAAGAATGATTCCATTACTTTTGTATTCTTAGTATTGGATTTCATATTTTCCATAGTCGTAGCACATAATTTATCATAATCAAGAGCATCTACAATGAACTTAATCTTCTTGTCTATTTCCTTTTGCTTATAATTAGGAATTTTTCCTTCAAATAAAGCATAGATATTTATAGCATTCTCATCTGTCTTAGATAAATCACCAGGTGTAACTAAGTTAGATGCTTTATTAGTGATATCTATTCCAGCAAGTTTAAGAATATAGTCTACAAACTGGCTACAAACCATTTGCATAGACTGATCATCTTTCTGAATATTAAATGCTATATTAAAATAGTTCATCTTATCATACTTAGTATTAGCCTGATTTTTCTCATAGAATGCTAATTCTTCTTTAACCTTCTTCTTAATGTCTTTATCTACAAAGAAGCATAATACCAATAAGTCATTGATATTGAGACTTGAATATAAATCAAGAGATTCTATACGGAATCCGCCTTGTTTATTATTCTCATTCAACTCTTTAGCACTAAATGTATAAATCTTATCAAGCTTACTATTAAGAGCAATACCAGCATGTGACCAATATGATTTAGTCCATTTCTTAATAATCTTTCCTAAAAGATTATTAGATGAAGTAAAGGTTAAGAATAATGGTTCTAGCCTACTCTTATCCCCAGTAATACCAGCACCTTCTATCAATTGTTCTGTAGATAATGCTGTTGCAGGGGCTTCATCTCCAGGCACTTCATAATCAGTTAAATCGATAATATTAGTTTGCATATTATCATTATACCAATCGGTCTGTCTTTCTTTAGCATCCTTTACAGACTTACCATTAATTCTTCGATAAGGAAACCAACCTAACTGAAGTATAGAATCTTCTAATTCTTTCTTCTTTTTCTTATCAGAAGTAGACTCTAATTGATTCTGAAAATTCTCTATAAGAGTATAATATTTCTTAGGCTCACTTATATTGATATAATCTGATACTGTAATCTTCTTATCAGGGAATAAGCTACAATACTCTGTATATGTAAGTAATGGAACCATCTGAGGAATATCATTTGAATAATCAAATTTGGTGTTCTCTAATGATATTCTTTCATCACTACCTTCTAAGATATTCTCAATATTGATAAAAGCATTCTCTATTAAATCATAATCATATTCTGATTTAACACCATCCTCAGCATCAGATGAAACTGATAAACTTTTTACCTTCTTATATGCTTCATCTACAGTTACACCCCATATTTTAAGAGAGAAACTATTAGAAATATTTTTAGCAAATTGAGGTAACTGTTGATATCTCTGATAAGCCACATCTACTGAAAAAGGTTGACAATCTACTACAGGAATAATAACCACATTAATAGGATCATTATTCATAGCTATTCTAGTCTGCTCCATTTTTTGATTTAATAAAGTCATAGATAAATCATTATCTATAAATGTAGCTGCTTCATTTATCGTAGTAAGTTTAGCTTTCTGCTTTTCATATAACTGGATATTGGTTATTCCATATCTAGCTAAACAGAGATCATTAGATACTCTCTTCTGATCATCTGTCAAGAGATTCCATTTATTAAAGTCTATCTCTAAATCATTTAAATTATCACAAATATCCAAAACATTATCTGTAGTCATATCTACTCTCCTTTTGTGATATTATTAGTTACATACTCTACTAATCTTTGTTGCATATGAGATTCATCTTCATATTCTATAGCAGAATCTTCAAATATAATTTGATTATTAAGCATTAATCTATGCCCAAATACAGCTTCATATAAATCTGATTCAGATACTTCTTTATTTAAATTAGCTTCACAGAATTCTTTTACAGATTCTTTACAATTATCTACAAAATATGTATTATATTTACACTCTTTGAGATAATCTTTCTTTACCTTCTTAAGTTGTCCATCTACTATAGTGTATAATGTATCAAACTTAGGCGAATCAGATACTCCTAAACTTGAATTTGGAAGAAATGCAGTATTTCTCATATGATTTACAATATATACACCACTATCACTAGCAGACATAGGAGGCAAAGCACCTGCTAATGCCCCAGCCATATTTTCATTCACATGAATTACCCTCTTTCCATCATACTCTTTAAGACTCATCTTCAAATCAGCAAATACAGCCATTAACTGACTAAAGTCTTTATTAGTTAATCTAATATAGTTATAGTTTGTCTCCTCTATAACGTATTTCTCTTTAGCTAACTTCTTCTTTCTATTCTCGTACATTTCTGGATTAGTATTAGGATTATTACCACCATCCTTAACTTCTATAATTAGATTATAAGGAATATAATAGATATCAGTAATGTAATAATGAAGTTTGCCTTCAAACTCATATTGAAGAACAGGTCCAGGAACCATAATATCTTCAGACTTAATCTCTAATACTTTATCCATAAATTCAAGTGTAGCCTTTTCATAAGAACCTACATAAGTAAACTCTTTACCATCAGACCACTTATACTTACCTGCTATCTTTCTAGCAGCAAGCATCTTCTGTAATCCTTCTTTTGTTGCTGTAGGACGATTAGAGCCTTTCTTATCACCCATATCTTTATCCATCTTTTTAGCCCATGCTTCATGACATTCTTTCTTATTGCAGAGAAGATTATATCTTCCTTTCTTCTCATCCCAGTCACAAGGTTCTTTACAAACTCTACAAGGTTTCTTCCAATTTAAAGGATGCTTATTTACTATATGAAATGTAACCTGAAGAGGTGTCATTCCTTCGGGAATCTCACTTAAATGCTTGGAAGAAATATGGTTTACTAATTTATCTTTTGTATCCCTTGCATTACAATAAATGCAATTATACTTCTTGTCATAGGTCATAATACTTAACCTCCTTAACTCATTATTAATGTGTTCGGGGTTATTAGAACTCTTATATAAATAACATATTGTATATTTTTACAGTGAAAACTTTAATATAATTCTAGTGGAGGATTATTTATGGCTATTAAAGAAAAAGAATACTGTATGGCTGTCGATAGCTTTAAAAAACCTGTAGTTTTTGAGCATGAACAAGCTATAGCAGTATTATTAACGAGATTAATCTTACTTAATCCTGGTTCAGATCCTCTACATCCTGATATGGGTGTTGGAATAACCAATTATCGATTCTTACTTGGTAAAGTTGAAGAACTTGAACAAAGAGTTCATGACCAAGTACAAACGTATTTACAATGTTTCAGTAGCCCTGAAGTAAAGATAGTAGTTACTGAAGATAAACTTTGTAATATTGAAATTAAAATTGATGAAGTCTTATATGTATATGACTCATCAGAAGCACCTGTTCCAATTACATTGGAAAGTGTAAAATAGATATATAATATTTAGGAGGGAAGATTAATGCCTAGTATCAACGATTTAAAGAATGATGGCAATGCTAAACAGCCTTTTATTCCTAGTATAAGCCAGGAAGCAGAAGGTACATCTACAAATTTAAATGATATCAAAAATGACGGCTCTGTTGGATTAGTACAGGGTGAATCAGTTTATTCCAGTGAGATAGCTCCTGTAAAAAAGAAAGTTATGTCTATGACATCAGGTAAAGTACAGAGACAGAAGGCTGATTTAACTCAGTTACCTGAAGGTGAAACACCTGGTGTAGATTTGAAAGAATCTCTTGAAAAAGAGATATTAGGTCCTGGTGGAGTATTTGATGAATATCTTGCAGATATGACCACTAAGGCTAAAGAAGATATCGATATTATGGAAGCTGAACAAGAGCTTAATGAAGCTTCTAAGACAGCTGACGAATCTAAAGAAGAAAAACCTAAGACAGAAGCAGAGTTAGAATTAGAAGAACTTGAAAAAGAGTATGAAGATGCTCCTGTTACTAAGGAATATAAGACTATCGATGTATTCGCTAACGATACAACCAATGAGGTAAATGAAATGGAAAATGAAGAAGTAGTTCTTAATGAAGTAGAAGAAAAGGCTGTAGAAGTTACAGAATCTGTGGATGATGAACCTATTGCAGTTGAAGAGCCTGTAGATGAAATCGAAATTGAAAGAACTATAACAGTCAATGTAGAAACTCCTGATATTTCTGATAATGATGAAGATGAATTAGAAGTAGATGATTCAGATTCTGATGCTATTGATGAAGCTGAAGCTAATCGTTATGTAGAAATTATCAGAGCAGAAGTATCTAAGAGAATTAAACCTGTATCTAAGAAAATGGATATTTCTAGCTTTAAGATTGCTTCTAAGCCTAGTATGTCCAATAATATTATTACCCCTAAGGAAGTTCCTATTGCTAAATGGGCATTACCTGCTACAGGAATTACCTTCCAGGTTAAAGAATTTACTGGTGCTAGTATAGAGAAGGTTAGAACTGCGATTACTAATAACCAGATGAATACAGTTCTTCAGATTATATATGATCATATAGTATCACCTAAACCTGCTTCTATGGAAGCATGGGCTAAGTCTATCGCATTTGATGACTTTGATCATTTATTCTTCGGTGTATATATTGCATCATTTGCTGATAGCAACTTTATTCAGATGACATGTGATAATAAGGAATGTAAAGATAAGGTATTTGTAACTGACAATATTCCTATGATGGAGATGGTTAAGTTCAAAGATACTGATGTAGAGAAGAAGTTTAAGATATTATTATCATCAGATGCAACCAACTCTAATGGTTTAACAGCATCAGAAGTAGTTCCTATTTCTGAGAACTTTGCAATTGGATTTGTTATGCCTTCTATCTACGCTGTACAGATAGAGAATAGTTATATAGATGCAGACTTCAGAACTAAATATGATACTGCATCTGCTATTACTCCTTATATCGATAATATTTATTATATTGATAAAGAGAAGCAGGAATTAGTTCCTGTAGGATATAAGGAATATCCTAATAACAAGGCTAAGTCTGTTAAATCAAGAATTATCAGATATGATAAAGTACTTCAGACTCTTAGTATGGATGAGATTAACCTTATCAGAGCATATATTGTTAAGATTATGGAAGAATCTCAGGATATTACATACCAGATTCCTGCAGCAACTTGTCCTCACTGTGGAAAAGAGTTAGCAGCGACTAGTGCTACTGCAAGTCAGATTTTGTTCAGCAGAAATCAACTTTCTCTATTGGTGAATACGTAATGTTTTTAAAGGCGATAGCTGATTTTGTTAAACGAACTACAATAGCAGAATTAGATAATATGCCATATCGTTATCTCAATGCACTCTATCACGAGTTATACTTGAAGAATGAATATGACAAAACACATCCTGAAGAAGCTAAAGCAGAGGCTATGGGTGAGGCATTATCTGAATTAGGATAACTTATTGTTGGATGATTGATGATTTTAATTAACACCAATATCATTATGATTCTTTATTCGTAAATTTAAAATAATAAAAATAAGTCTAGGGATATTATATCTCTAGACTTTATTCTTTGTCTATTTTTATTACATATTATACACAATTATAAAAAATATATGGAGGAACTTTTTATATGAATAAGTGTAAGAAATGTGGATATTCATTTGTAGCAGATAATGATATTGTATGTTGTAGCTTATGTGAAGTTAATAATAACAATATTTCTTATGAATACAAAATCGTAGATGAACCTATTTGTGATAATAAGTATTCGGAGAATAATGATTTGATAAAAGAGATTAATGATAGATTTGATCTAGGGGCATGTATAGAATGTGATAATTTTGTAAAGTATGCTTCTGTTGAATCTGGTACGGTTACTACATATTGTAAAATGACTGAACAAGTTATGATACCTAAAGCTGCTTATGGTACATGTCTAAAATTTACTAGAAAAAATATGGAGTAGGATATAATTATCCTACTCCTATTATTTTTTATTTAAATATAATCCTATATATCTGGTAATATTTTACTAATTTCACATTTTATTAATTATTAATAATTAGGCATAAAAATCTCCATTTACAATAGAATATAAATAATTATAGGAGGTAATCCTCATGGATAGAGTGCAGTTCATGAGATGTATAGAAGAATCTAATGTAACTCATGCAGATATACTATCAAAGTTTTTTGATCAGTATATGATTCTCTATAATCTCATTGAAAAGATAGATAGGATAATATTCTTAAGCTCTGATAATAATAATGTGGTCTTCCAGTTATGCTGTTCAGATGAGAATGTATTACCACCAATCATTGATAGAATACAATCCCAATCAATGGTTATGATATATAATAAAACATTCACTGTTCAATATAGTAATATTACAGCGAATACAATAGATATAAGTATAACTTTAATGTAGATAATAAGAGAGTAGGAGTATTATACTCCTACTCTTTTATTTCTTTTTTGACAAATAAAACGATTTTTAGATAAACTTCTATCTTTTTCACATCTTTATAATTATCCTATAGAAAGGAGAAGTGAATTTTGGGAAAAGTATTAACGACTAAGTATTTCGATACTAATAATAGTATCGTTAATTCTAGTGCTACATTTTTAAATAATAGCTTTTATAGTTACAATGATAAAAAGGGCCTTTCGGTGTCGTACTTTAATATCGCAGATTATTCTTCGAGCCTGGACCCTGCTTCTAAATTAGCATATACGGATTTAGGTAAAGACTCTCCTATAAGATTTAATCTTATTAAAGGAATGTATCTCTATCAGTTTAATAAAGCTGAATTAAACTTTGATAATGGTGAATATGGTCTAGAATCCAGTGCTATTACAGGAGATTCATATATACTTCCGAATACTATTGTACCTAGAGATGGAGATTTCTTTGAAGTAGATCATATTAAAGATTCTACTTGGTTATTTAAAGTAGTTGATGTACAGAGAGATACTCTTGAAGATGGTTCTAATATGTATAAGATATCTTGGATATTGGATAGAACTACTAATAGAGAAATTTTAGGTAATGTAGTAAAAATATTTAGATATATTGATACTATAGAAGGAACTAATGCTAAAGCTGTAGTAGAAGAAGAGAAGTATGATATTGCTAAACAGTTAGATGATTTAACAGTATCATTTATCCAATACTTCAAAGATTTATTCTATAGCAAAGCAGTACAGACATTTATCTATAAATGGTACAATGAGTATAATATGTATGATCCTTTTGCTATAGAGTTTATCATAAGAAATAAATTACTTAATGTACAGGATGGATATACTTATGTAGATCATAAGATGAATCCACCTAGAACATTTTCTATTGATTATGATAAGACTATTTATAGAGCATTTGAGGATAGAGATATAAAGAAATTATGTTGTACTCAGAAACAATCTCAGGCAGACTTTATAGATGATATCACATCTGTATTTAGTACTAGATTTGAGATGTATTGGTCTTTGAATTATAAAGTTATAGCAGAGGAAAATGGTCCTCTTAATCCTAGAGGAATTATCCAGATAATGGATGAAGACTTTGAAGAGAGAATATTAAAGAATGATAAATATGATTGTAAATGTCCTTATGCTTATAGAAATATAATTATTAAATATTTCAATAATGAGGGTATTACATCAAAAGATGTAGAGAATATAGATAAGATAGACCTTAATTCTGTTAAGGATATCTTCTACGATTGTCTATATCTAATATTCTGTTTAGACTATTACACAAAATATCTGTTAAGTTAACATATTCATAATATTAGGAAATAACGTATTTCTTAATACATAAAGACGTAAAAATCTTGAAAATAACTTTTAGGAGGAAATATACATGGATATCAATTTCCAGTCAATTTTTGACACAGCAGTTGAAGAAGAAAAGGCTTTTGATACTATCTTCGGTGGAGAAGAAGACGATGAAATAATGTCTGTTGTTCTTGGCGAAGATGTTGAAGATATTGTTTTCGGTGAAGAAGCTGAAGATATGAATACTATAGATGATAAGGAATCTGTAAAAGATTTAGAGAAAGATGTAGTTGGTAAAGAAATCGAAGCTCCTAAGTGTGAGCCTAGCGAGAATGTTACACAGCCTGAAGATATTGACAGTGAGAAGGATACTCCTGGTGAGCAGATTGCTTGTCCTGTAGCAGGTGTAGCTGATGCGGTTGAGAAGAAAGAGCCTGATGAGGAGAATCTTGAAGAAGAAATCGATAAGGCTGAGAATAAAGTAGACATTGAGGAAGCTTTCCTTGCATCTATCCTTGGTGAAGACACAGAAGTTGAAATCGATTATGATACAGCTCCTGCAACTGATAATGGCGAAGCATCTGATGAAGGTGAACCTGCACCTGAGGATGAAGGATGTCATAAAGAAGGTGAAGGCTGCGAAGATGGTGAGTGTGAGAAGAAGGAAGAACCTGAAGATATCGCTCCCGATGCATCTGCAGAAGAGCCTGAAGCTCCTGTTGTTTATGATGGCGAGACAACGCCTGATGAGAATCTCGATGACACTTTCTCTGATGAAGATGATGACGACGATGATGAAGATGTCGTAGATGATAGCTGTAAGAAAGAAGGAGTTGAAGAAATCGAAGATAATCAGACTCCTGAACTCGATGACAATGCTAACGTTAATACAGATAGTAGCTTAGATGGTGAGCCTGGTCTTGAAGGTGAATCAGAGTTACCTGGTGATGTTGGTCTTGAATCAGCTAATCTTGATGATGTATTTGCTGAAGAGGCTGTTGATGGTGAAGAGAAATCTGAAAAGGTTGAAGATGAACTCATCAAAGCTGCTGAAGATGAATCTGAACTTACTGATGCTGAAGTAGAGTCATTAGTTGGTGAAGAAGAAGATGATGAATTACTTGATGCTGTTCTTGGTCAGTAATATTCATATAAAAAATATAGAAAGGTGATAAATATCATGGATGAAAGATTTCTTTATGAAGTTAGACCTCTTAGGATAATCTGTATCCCTGGACAAGAGAGATCAAAGAAACCATTCGTTGCTTTACTTACAAAACAAGAAGTAAAGACATATATGACTTATGGTCCTGTATATCGTAAGTATGCAGATCCTAATAAAGAAATGGTTAGAGTTACAGGTGAGAATCTTGATAGATTACATCATACTATGCCTGAGAATGGCAAGCCTAACAAGCCTGTATCTGATATTATTCCTATTAAAGCCGTAGAGAAGAACGAACCTGTTGTAGAAACTCCTGCTCCCGTAGTAGAAGAGAAGAAGGTTGAAGAGCCTAAGGTTATAGAGGAAGAAGAATTAAAAAAATCGAACGTGGAAGAGTCTACGACACCCCAGAATGAAGTAGAAGCTTCCACTGAAGATATAGTTACTGAAGAAGAAGTTGTTGAAGTTGTTGAAGAACCCGTTGCTCAGGAAGAGACAAATGATGGTGCTGACGACGAGGTTATTGTAGAAGACGAAGCAGTTGCTGATGAAAACATCGATGTCGATGAGACCGACGACGAACAAGTCAATACAGAAGAGACAACTGAAGAAGTTGAATCTGAAGAAGAAACAGTAGAAGATACTGTAGAAGAAGCTGAAGAAGCTACAACTGAAGAGTCCACACAGAAGAATACTCACAACAACAATAACGTACAATTCAACAGTAACAAGAAAAAGAAACATTAATCAAAAACATGATTAATTGTTCCACCCTTTACATAAGCTACTTAAAGAATGCCCCAGAGACTAGTGCAGTCTCTGGGGTGTTTTTTTTGTAAATTAAAATACATATAACTTTTAAGTAAAGAGTGGTGGTGAAGCCAAACCTCGTTCAATTTATTGAACAATATGCTCGCACCCTTAGAGCACTTAAGCAAATTGCAACAATTTGTCCCCAAAGACAAGAGAACTAACCCCCTTTTGTTTATAAGAGTTACATTATAAAACTAACGTCAAAATGCCCTTCGCTTACCACTCTTGCCTTTTTCTTTTTAGTTCTGCCATACTATTAGAAAAAATAAAAGAGGTAGGGAACTAATCCCTACCTCTTTTGCTCTGTTATTCAATTTTATTTTGTGCTACCTACAGTAGACCAATCTGACCAATCCATATTAAACCTCCTGAGGTTCTTTCTTCTTTATTTGGTAAATATTCTTATTCACCTTGAGAGCAACCTCATCAATGTTCTTATCAAATACATCCTTTGCTATATCTAATACTACAAACGATGCTGTAGTTATAGCAAACTGGATTAAGTATTTCTTCCACATAGATTATACCTCCTGGAAACTATCGGGGGCAATCTCCTCTACATTAGCCTGGTCACGCTTTGATTTTACTTTAACTTTGATAGCTCTGGCACCTTTCTCAATGCCCTTGGAAATATACTGCGCAGATATATCTGCTGCGATTACCACTGCAACTCCGATTAAAACCTTAACTACTTTGTTCATAAATTAATCCTCCTTTGATTTAATAACTTCACATTCTTCAATATACTTTACATTAGTTAAAGGTACAATAATTCTCTTATGTATATCACCTTTATTTTGGTGATATAATATGAAATTATCATTTAATTCTACTCCATCAGAATCATGAATATGTAAAGCTTCTTGGATGCGTAATGATGTACCATCAATAAACTTGATATCTACATTATTGGTATTATAAGTAAATGTCTTAAATGACTCTGCCATTATCAATCCTCCTCACATTCATCTTCATCCTCAGGACTTCCTGAGCATTCATACTTATTGGGACAAATGCTACAATCACATTCATCTGTGTATCTGCCTGTAGCATAGCAGATATCCATAGCTGTCATATCCATATTAAATAACCTCCTTAATGTAACATAAACATAGCGGTTTGTAATTCCTCAATAAACTCTACAGCTTCAGAATCATTAGATACTTTCTTCTTTAAGTTCTTAAGCATCTTTTCATCTTTTTTCATTTCGACGACTTCATTAAACGCGAATCTTAGATTAGATAAATAAATTCTTTGAGTGTTTGTTGTCTCAAAATCATCTTCTAAGAATCTTTCTAAGTCAATATGAGCATCTTTACAAACCAGTGTAAGAAACATCTTTAAGTCTTTACTCATTGGTGGCGTTTTTGATTTTCCCATATTATTAATCTCCTTTCATAATGGAATATTGTTTGTTTATACACCTATATTATATATAATTGAAATTTTGAACTTTTATTAATATTACAACTATATAATAGAAGCATAGAAGATAGAAATTAGATTAATACCTTCAAAACTTATTATTCAATAGAATAAAAGTCATTAAAAGATATTACTATCAGGCACGATAGTCTCGTTAATCTTTTCTTTAAGATATAACGATAAATAAGATGTGATGATATAAATGGTTTGGCATTTAATATCATTGTCTTTCATATATCTATGGTAATATATCACTGATATATTATGAAGAATATAATATAGACAATCTATCATTATTTAATCTCCTTTCTTAATATTTCTTCTATGCTTCTTATCTATATTATATATTATTGAAATTATATACTTTTACCATTATACAATACAACTATATAATAGAAGCATAAGAGATTAAAGAGTAGAGAATAACCAATAAACTTCGCTTGCTAATTATATATCTACACTGTAACCATTAATTACAGTCCATTAATCTTTTCTTTAAGATATAATGACAGATAATATAATACAATATAAATTACATAGAATTTAATATTGTTTTTCTTCTTATATTCATTTAAATATATCAGAGATATATTATTGCTGAGAATATAAAGATAATCAGTCATTGAAATAACTCCTTTCATTTTATTTCTCTTATGCTTCTTATCTATATTATATATTATTGAAATTCCTTACTTTTATATTTTGACATATTAATAAAAATATATAGAAAGTGAGGGAATGATTATGAAAGATGCTTTTCTATTTTTATTCAAATATTTTTGGTTATTCTCCTCATGTGTTCTAATACTCATAGGAGATATATTATTTATTTTAAGAAGTCTTCAAGATTTCCATGATACCATGAAGATATATAAACAGAATAAGGATAAGGAATACTTAAAACAACATCTAGTTGCACCAAAGATTTGTATTGGATGTAATATATTTTTGGCATTAGGTATAAGTAGTTTCTTATACTATGCTAGCATACATATGATCTGATAAAATAATGGACTAGGGATATTATATCCCTAGTCCTTATCTTTTATAAATCCATAAAGTCATTAAATAGATTACCATGTAATTCTTGCATTCTCTGCATCTCTATATCATCTTCATCTCCAAATATTTCATTAGGAAGTAATATCATAGTCCTCATACCATTCTCATTATCTGGTTCATGATATGCATTATGAATAGCTTTTCTAAATGTAGGATCAGTACCCATCATATATCTGACTTGATCGTCTTCTCTATCTCTGATTTCTTTCTCATAATCTTGATAGAGAATACCAGTTTTATTCCTATCATTTAGATACTGCATTTGAGATTGTATATCGTCATCATCTATATATTCATATACATCTACATTGACAGTTTCACCTTTGGAATCTCTTTCAATATCACCATCTACTATCTCTTCATCTTCATCTGTTTTGATAGTATTCTTCATGATATTCCAGTTTTCCATGACGTTCTTACCGTCATACCAGACATACATAGCCATGAGATATGAAAATACTTGGTCATCATGAGTATTATCAGAGTGCTCTACTTTACCGTTACGCTTCACTTGCATGCCGAGCATCTCTTCATAAAGAATAGGAGCAATAAATTTATCCTTATGATAATTTACTCTATCATATAATAACTCTATTAATCTAGCACGAACTTCTTTATTAGAATTCAATCCATATACTTTAACAAGAGCATTACGTTTACCAACCATATGACCAGTGATTACTTCTTCTATAACCTTTTCTTTAATTTCAAAGTATAGATTCTTCTTTACATTAGTCTTAACAAGTCTTTGGACAACACTTCTTCCAAAACCGTATAGTTTCATTATAGTCGCAACTCTATAATGTATGGTCAATTCCATATCACTCCCATTACAGGACGTGACCAGATCATGTGTCATTCCTATTATGCATTTAATAGGACCGGTATTTTTCTTCCTCCATAAGCTTGAGGTTCTACTCCCTCGTCAAGGGATGATCGTTGAACGTATATCTCTATGAGATATTTCGCTGCTATACCTGGGCTTGTTAATGATAACTTAGGATTTAACCTTATTATCGTCTTAATAACTTTTTTCTACTTTCGTAACTATCACGCTTATCATTACTGATTACGTTGTAGCATATTAAGCTCTAACCCATTATCATAGCAATTAACACCGTTGAAACTTACAGGTTACCCTATAAGCTGAGACATATAGAAATATATCAACTACCATTACACTGGTAGAAATCATTCCTAATCTGCTCCATTGAGCTCGATATTTACTACCGAGGTTGGCATATATTGATTCACTAGTACATATATTAAGTCTGCAAGATCATCTTGTGGTATAAAATTACAATGGAATGTGGCACAAACACGAGTTGTTCGTGAATCTACTACTGTAATTGCAGATGAATCTCGCATAGCAGCACCAGATACATCGACTCCAATAATAGGAGGGTATGTGAGGTCAATATCTTCATATACATCAAATAAGTATTGACCAACTCTACCAAACTTAAGAGTTCTAATAGGCTCTCTACAATGTGCTTTGATAATTTCAAGGTCTTCCATATTAAATGCTGCATTTTCTGTAATGGTCTCCCACTCAAGTAATACTTCTCGTCGTATCTTAGGCCAATCGTTTGCCATCTGTGTACATATTTCTGAGAACCACTCTTCTGATAATCCCAATTGTTTATATGAGAATTTGATATAGAAGAACATTGATTGTGTATTGGCTTTTCTTAATTCCTCTAATTGCTCATATGAGTAGTCGAGATATGATTCATCCCATCTACTAGACTTATTAATCAACTCTTGTGCATACTGTCCTTCCTTAGTGACAGGATCACCAGGAGTTGATGCTATGAATACTCCATAAGGAGCATTATAGCTCTTTGCTATAGAAGCAGCTTTAGAATATGCAGGAATAGCTGCAGCATATACTGTTTTATTATAAGGCATAAATGCAAACTCATCATAGAACTGTAATGGCATAGTACAACCTCTTCCCAGTTTATCTGCAGCATCTTCTGATCTAGCAGAAGGGAATGTAACTATAGTGTTATGATTTAGTGGATGCTCCATTTTCTCTACAGTATTAGGTACTTTTAATTTCTGACCATTTGCATTTGTTACAGCTTCCATTCTAAGATAATTAGGTAATGTATCTCTAATCTCTTTTAATACTTTAAGATTTTCCTTAGAACCAGAATGTGCTTTATGGATAAACATCATCTGTGAGTTGGTTGTTCCGAAGTTATATAACCATAAGTAACGAATTCTGGCTGTGGTTGTTTTACCAGACTGTCGAGGAAGTTCTACATACATACTATAATTTAGTATGAATAAAAAGTTCATCGCTAAGCCTGCTCTATCTAACTTATATCTAGCGCCTCCTGAAGCAGAACTACCCGTTTGTGGTACTCTAACAACTTCTCTTAAGAAATACCAATAATTAACTCGTATTTCATTTAATACCATTGCTTTTTGCATTACAGAAAGATTTGGATCTCTCGGGTCTACTCCTGCTAATGCAGGATTATATAAAGCTAAAAAGAAGTCATTATTTCTAACACCAATACGTTTTAGATAATAATGCATATCCATGAACGATTGGTTGGTAGTTTCACGCTGTATGTATATTTTAATAGGGGCTACTACTTGTTCTTGAACCATAAGTTTATAACCTCCTTATTTGGGTTATATCGATGTTTTAACTATAAAATACTAATACATTAGATATTATAATTAAGAATTATGCTTCAAACTTTAAAATAATAAGGAGGTATCTTATTTATGAAAGATATTGTTATTATAGGAACTATTCTTTTTGTTATTATTTTTGTGGTAGTTCTAGTTTTAGGTATTGTGAATAGAAAAAAAAGAAATAAAGCTCTAGAAGAAGCATCTAAAATAGTTAATAAGATAATGTACGATACTAAGAATGCTGTATTACCTATAATTATTGAATTTGCTTCTACTATTGTTATTGATGAATTCAGAGATGAAGGAGAGGATAATAGTAAAGTATATAATGATATAATTAATACCATTAGTGATTTTATATTTAATAAGTGTTCTAGTAAGTCTAGAGAATTAGCCGATAATTATAAAGACGATAAAATGATATTTAAATATCTCAATGAGTTATTAGATATAGATGTGATTAATGAGTTATCTCTTACTATAAAAGATGATACTCAATTAGTAGATATATTTACAGATATCTATAATAATTGCTTTACTGAAGATATAGAGAGAATAGAAGCAGAAGACGAAGAATTATCTAAAGAATTAGCTGAATATGAATCTGCTCCTCCTAAAGATGAGACGCAAGAACAGCATAATCAATCTATAGATGATTATATGGAAGCACATTTAGAAGAGAAGATTCAAGAACTTAATGATGTATATGATGAATTAGAGAAGACTATTCCTAACACTGTTCCTGTAAGAGATTTAAGTGCTTTAGCTCCTCTTATAGATGATGAGGTCATTATACCTCCTACTGATGAAGAACCTGATACATTGGTCGATGATGGAACTTTTGAAGTAGTTGAATATCTAGATAATAATATTACTGATGATACTCTAAATTCTACTGATTTAGGAGAATAAAATGAATATAATGAAGAAAAAGCCTGAAGAAAAGAAGGCTAAGACAACTACTAAATCCAAAAAAGAATCTACAAAGAAAACTACAACAAAGAAAATTTCTACCAGAAAGAAAAAAGAGCCTGTTGTAGAAGAACCTATACAACCTTATCTTTCTATAGTTATTCCTTGTTATAATTGTAGAAATTATATAGAAAGATTACTAGATTCTATCGTAAATCAAACTAAGAAGATTCCTTTAGAAGTTATTATCCAGGATGATAATTCTACAGATAACTTTATGGAATTAGTAGAACCATATAAATCTAAATTGAATATCAAATATTTTAAGAATAAGCCTAGGGAAATACATTGTCCTGCTAATACTAGATTAGATGGTATGAGTAATGCTACTGGAGAATGGATTACTTTTATTGATCATGATGATTTATTTGAATTAGATATGGTAAAAGAATTTACTCAAGCAGTAGATGAACGAAAAGAAGAGTCTCTAGTAGTAACAGAATTCAGAGATTATAATCCTGAATTAGGTTCTTATGGAAAGACATACGATAGGACTAATATTACATGGTTACATGGTAAGTTTTACAATATGAAATTCTTAAAAGATAATAATATTACCTTTAAAGAGAACCTAGAAACTAATGAAGATTTATACTTCAATATGACAGTTTTTGCTGCTATTACAGCAGTAGAAAAAACATATACTATGGTTAAATCTTATACCTATAAATGGGTATATAACGAAGATTCTATAAGTAGAAGCATGTTTAAGCAGGATGAATTCTACATAGATAAATCATATAAAGATTATATAGATGCATCTATAGAACCATGGTGGGATATATTATATACTCATCCTGAATTAGAGTCATATATTTTTAAAAGAACGTGTTATGTAATGCTGTATGCATACTTCTATTATCAATCATTATATTTCCGTAGAGGATTTAAACACCATAGAGGAAACAGAGATATATTTGAAGATTTTGTAAATACTGTTAAATTGAGATTTGGTGTTAATACGGATACAATTGTATCTATAGTTTACTCTGATGAAGCTAGATATAATGAGATAAGAAATGATTCTATGAATGGATGTAAATCGTTTATAGAGTCTGATAGTTTTTATAATTTTCTTGAGAAGTTCTAAGTAATTATAAGAAGTCATAGAGGTTTATCCTCTATGACTTTATTTTGTAAAATAATATATATAGACCTACTTTAATATAATGATTGTAGGGAGAAGATTTTATGAAAAATCGAAAACAGAAACAAAAAGAATATGAAGAAAAATATTCGATGATTCCTAACGATTATGGAGAACGTCTAGCTTGGATGGATGATAAATATAAACTAACAGATGGACTACGGGATCAGATAATGGATAGAGCATTCAATATTATCAATAATCTCGAGTTTTATGATTTTTTAATTGTTCTATATATGGTTCCTGAGGGAACACCAAGACATAGATATAGATTAATTACACCAAAGAATTATATGACTGCAGCTGTTAGTTCACCATATGTTCATGTATATCAACCAAGAGCTGGTGATGACGCAAATTATTTACATAGATTAGTTGATACTGAAGTTATACAACTTCAACAGTTTATACAAACACCTTTTGCTTGTAATATAAATGCATTCTTTCCAACTCCTAATAATTATACTAGATCGGATGTATTTATAGCAGAGATGGGATTAGATTTTCATATAAAGAAACCTGATCCTGATAATATTGAAAAGAAATTTCTAGACATGTTTAATGAGACTATTTGGTTAGATGATAATATGTGTTTCTCTGGCAGAGTAAACAAATTATATTCAATTAAACCTAGAGTAGAAATTCAAATTAGATATGCAAATTGTGCTATGAATAAGTATCAATATAATCATATAGTAAGTAGAGTAGGATATCGAGAGGATGAGCCAATTACATACTTAGATAAAAACGGTATAATGTGGAGAGGAGATAGTGTTTAAAAACAATGGAAAACAAGATTACTGTATATGATGTGCAGAAAGTTATGCTTACAGCATTTCAAGATCCGAATATTGTAGCTTCTTTTATGGAGATGCTTTATGATTACTTTAATAGTACTGCAGGTATTGCAAAGACATCTCTACAAGATCAGGCTATTACAACAAAATACATAGATATAGTTACAAAGAAGAAGGTTGATTCATTAAAAACTATATCAAATATTAAAGATTTATATGCTAGCTTTGTCATTAATGTAATTAATACAAAATCATTAGAGTTTTACCTAGGTAAAAATAATCCAGAGTATACTAAGATTAAGTGTAGTAGAGAACCAGATATTCATTACTGCGCTGCTGGAGCTGTTTCTGTATTAGATTTATCCAATGAAACTGATTCTATCTTTAGAATATATCTAATTAATTAAAAATTAATATTATACTAACAAATTAATAGTAGTATTAATATAATATATGGAGGTTAAATATAATGGCATTAGGAGATATTAGAAACAATAATAGTGGAACTAAGAGTAATAAGATGTATGAGTCTACATATTATTCTCGTATGCAGTTTAAGGGTCAGGATAAAATCAGACTTGGTTTCTCTTTTAAGAGTGGTATGCTTATAATTGATATGTCTGAAGAGAAGGACGGATTCCAGTTTGAGACATTGACATCTTGTTACTTAACTCCTACTAAGGCTTTATTGTTCTACAATCAGATTCAGAAGTTCAATGAAGATGTAGCTGCTGGTAAGTATAAGACAGATGCAGCATATGGTGTTAATACAGGTCTTGGAGAGATATCTACAGTTATTATGATTCATCTCTTAGGAAAAGATCCTGCTATTACTATTGCCAAGGTTAATGATTCAGGACAGTATGTATCTAAGTATACATATAAGTTTAATAAGGGATATCATTATGGAATTACATTAAAGAACTATGAAGACATGGGATCATATGAGAAAGAGTTCTATGATGATATTGAGTTTACGCAGTTACAGCAGACAATTAAGACATTTGCCGATAACATGAATGGCGCTGTTGCATATTCTGTACTTGATTTAGCAAGATATGATTACAGAGCTGTAATGAATAAGATGAATCCTATCTATGATAAGTTAGGAATTGAGAGACAGGGTAATGGTGGAAGTTATTCTAAGTCTGACAACAATTTCTTTAATGGTAGCGGTTCATTTAATAAGGGTGGTACATCAAACAGTACATCTTTAGATGATGTAATGAATGATTTACCTATGGAAGAGGACTAAATAAATGGCGGATTCCAAAGAGATTACCAAATTGAGTTTTTCGGAAATAAATACTCGAGGAATTCTAAATCCATTAGTTTCATTTGATTGTTTGATTGATATAGATTTTGGGCTATTAGTTTTAATAGCCCAAAATTTTTTCGATACTAGTGTCTTTTCAGCAGAGTTCTTCAAGGATAACGACAATATCGAAAATATGAAGTGGACAATATATGATAGACCACAAAAGAATCCTTTGACACTCTGCTTGAAGGACGTTAGTCTAGCAGATGATTACTATAACCAGTTTATGGATCAGTATTATGCTGATATATTAGATAGGTCAATGATTACAGATTTAGCTAATCTATTACCTAATCTAGCAACTTCAGGTGCTACATTTAGTATTTTATGTAATAATAAATTAGAGTACGAATTATTGGATAAAATTCCTATACTAAAAGATTATACTAGAGTATTATTAAGTGATATAGTAGAACCTGATAAATATCATCAATTCTTTATTAAAGATTTTGATGATAAAGGTATGCATAAATATGCTCACCTATTAAGAGATAAGAATATTTATATAGCAAGATATAAATTTAATGTAATTGAAGATATGGATAAGATTGATGAGAGATTCAAGACTTATGCTATATTAGATAATATGAGATGTAATATCACAAAATTTGATTTATATTCTAGAAGAAAGGAAGATAATTCTACAAATGAATGATATTAAAGATATAAAGAAGAACTTGGACACTGCATTAGCAACAGAGTTTCATTCTACTAAAGAAGAAAAGAAGGTTGAATTAGGTTGCTCTAAACAGTGTATGAACAATGTAGTTACAGAAGATAAGTTAAAAGAAGTTCAGGAGAATACACTTGCTGCACTTAGAGAGTTTCTCTCTAAGACTTATGGCCCTATGGGATCATATACAGCTATTATAAAGGGCGATTCTATTAGAACTATCACTTCAGACTATTCTAAAGATGGTTTAAAGGTATTAAAGAATATTATCTTTGATTTACCCTTAGAGATGTCTATGCAGGCAGAATTGTGTGATATCTGTCAGTATGTAGTTAAACAGGTAGGTGATGGTACAACATCAGCTGTTATCTTATCATCATTGATTTATTCAGAGATGCTTAAGATTAAAGATAGCAATAATATCCCTCCTAGAAAACTTGTTAAGACTTTCCAGGATGTAGTTAAGAAATGCCAGGAGATTATTGATTCTAAAAAGAGAGATATTACTTTAGATGATATTTATAAGATTTGTATGATATCCACTAATGGTAATGAGACTATATCTGAGCAGATTACATCTGTTTATAGAGATTATGGATTCAATGTAAATGTAGATGTGACTATATCTAATGATGCTGATACTAAGATTAGAATTTATGATGGTATGACAATCAATGCTGGTTATTCAGACCCTGCATATATTAATAATGTAACTGCAAGTGGTGCTGGTACAGCTGATATTCATAATCCTCATATTTATGCATTTCCTGACCCTATAGATACTCCTGAAATGATTACATATTTCGAGAAGATTATCTATGATAATATTATTACTCCTTATAAAGAGAGAGATGAGATGACACCTACCGTTATCATAACTCCTATGATTAGTAGAGACGGAAGTGGTGTCTTAACTCAGTTAGTTCAGATTATGTATGAGTATACCAGAAATAATATGAACAATCAGAAGCCTCCTATCTTGATTATCTCAGATATACATGGTACTGATGAAGCTATTGCTTTGGATATTGAGAATCTCTGTGGATGTAAGGCAATTAAGAAGTATATTAATCCCGATATCCAGAAGCATGACCAGGAGACAGGAGAAGCTCCTACATTAGAGACTATTCATAATTTTGCTGGTACAGCAGAATTAGTTGTTGCTGACAATAATAAGACAAAGTTCATCAATCCTAAAGCACTTATGGATGAGAATGATACTTCTTATGAAGCATTAAAGAACTTCCTTAGTGCTGAGATTAAGAAGGCTACAGAGAACAATGATGATATCTTAACAATCGGAAGATTAAAGAAGAGATTGAATTGTCTTGAAGCTAATATGATTGAATTCATGGTAGGCGGTATTTCTGTATCAGATAGAGATTCACTTAGAGACCTAGTTGAAGATGCTGTATTGAACTGTGCATCTGCAGCCGAGAATGGAGTTGGCAGAGCTGCAAATTTCGAAGGATTATCAGCTATTTATAAATTATACACAGAAGATGCTGAGTTTACTGATATTGAAAAGCAGATTATTATTGCTATTCTTAAGGCATACTATAAAGCAGCATATATTCTCTATGGTTCTGTAATTGAAGGGGACAAGATTGATGATATTATAGCACGTTCTATTGCTAATGATATGCCTTTCAATGTAATCGACTTATTCAATGCTACTGACTTGGAAGAGGTTAAAGCTGGTGATGATGTACTCTGTTCTATTAAGACAGATTCTGTTATCTTAGATGCTATTTCTAAGATTATAACTATGATGGTTACATCAAATCAGTGCTTATTACAGTCTACAACTATAAATACATATTAATTATACCTACAATATAATAACAGGGCTTAATTCAGATAGCCCTGTTATTATAAACTGTTTAGGAGGAAACTGTAATATGACATTAGAAGATTATATTTCTAATCCTATGGGTAAGAATAATGCTACCTTTACACCTCTTGTAAGAGAAGCTATAAAGAATAACTATAAAGCTAAGTTTGATAACGTAATGCTTCGTGAAAAAGGTAAAATGGGATATTATCTTTATAGAGATAGAGATAATAATATTTATTATGCCCATCTCAAAGTACCTTCAGAAGTTATAGAGAATTTCTACTATGATGTAGTATTTAAGTTTTATACATCATCCGATAATGATACAGCTGGTGGAACTAATTTAAAGAAATTTGATATACAGTTCTTTTCTAATGACCCTGCATTTGTATATAATCATGCCCATACTTTTATGGAAAAAGGATTATTTTTAAATGAATTAGAGTTTAAAATGTCTAAGGAAGCTATACAGAAGAAAGCTGTGGTCAAGAATCCTAATGATTCTGTAGGTTATGTAAAGTCATTATACTTTGCATATCTTTATATGGAAGAACGTGGGTTATATAAAACTATATCTTATATTTCGGCAGAGAAGTTTAATCTAATGAATATGGCATCTCAGATAATGGGAGCCGATTTAAAGATTGCTTTAAGAGAAGAAGAAGAGAAGAAACGAGACAAGAAGAAGAAACTTGTAGTTGATAAAGACTTAGCTAAGAAATTAGGTAAGTATAATTTATCAGATAAGGCAAAAAGTAGATTGGTTACAACCACAGGTAAGACTTCTACTATTAAGAAGACTTCTGCAATTAACTCCACTAAAACAACAAAACGAGTTGGTAAAAAATAATATAATAATATATTATATAATTGAAGTGGATTAAGAAAATCTACTTTAAAAAGGAGATTCGTAATGCAAACAATTATTTTTTCTAACCCGAGTCAATAGCAAATCAATAATATAAGGGAAATTGAATATTGACAAGGGGGTTTATGTGATGGAAATAATACAACCATTTATTACAACAATACCCAAAGTGGATACTTGGGTTTGTCAACCAGAAGATGTGATATTCTCATCTTCGAAGAATATTATTATTGCTCCTATAAGTGCTAGCTTGAATATATCTTCAGATAATCTGGATTATTTTGTAATTAGACCTAAGAAGTGTTATAATAGCCAGGACTTAAGAGACCATCTTTGCCAAGTATTGAATTACTTTGAGAAGTATTTTGATACTGATAAGGAATTATTTGTTTATCTAGCAAGAATCAAGTTCATGATAGATAATGTAGAAGGATACGATTACGCAAACTTCATGCATGATATGAGGACATATGTTCTAGGGGAATCTATCAAGAGAAAAGTTGTATTGATGACAGAATATAACTATAAACTTGATTTGACTTACAAGAATATTTCGGAATCATTACAATATACTAATGACCATGCTAAGATGCTTTTAGAGATTAGTATATTGATGGATTGTGCTATACCTCTGACAATCCACTTTGCTCATGTGAATAGAATTACTGAGATAGATGATTTTATCTTGGATGTATATGATATCATATTGCAGAGATTTCCTGCTGCTGATATCTTCTCTAAGTTATATACTACATCTTATAGTAACGTGTCTAAATCAGAATATAAGAATGCAATTCTATGGGCAAAACAAGATGTAAGAGGTAAAGATGTAGCAACTCATTCATTGGAGTCTGTAAACAATATCATATTAAATATTATGCCTAAGTATGCATTTGATAAGAATATAGTCGCATTAAACTATACTTCTGTAATCAAGAATACAAAGTGTCAGATAACAGATATTGAATATGAATATAGTTTCGTGCCATTATCTTCTAGTAAGAGAGATGGTGAAGATGCCACATCTGAATTCGATTGACTTATACGAGTCGAATTAAAACTCCTTTAACTGCTGGGAACTCTCTAGTAGACAATCAGCAGCCAAGACCCAATCATCAATTTTGTGGAGGGAATTATGATATTACCTACAGAAATTGATTGTATTTATAATGAATTTTGGATTTCATTAAACGAAGAAGTAGTGCAGAATATTGAAGATATTTATCTTATAAGTAATTATGGAAGATTATATAATAAAGAAACAAATCATTATCTTCCGCAAAATATGAATTATGATAAAGATAAATATATAACAATACGTTTGAGATTAAAAGATCAATCCCATGTATGTAGACAAGTTCATAGACTAGTATTAGAAAGTTTTGTTCCTATAATTAATTCAGATATGTTTGATGTCAATCATAAAGATGGCATTAAATATCATAATTGGGTATGGAATTTAGAATGGACAACACATGATGAAAATATGAAGCATGCTTCGAGAAATAAATTATTTCATTATTGTGAGAATCACCAAAATTCAAAATTGTCTAATGATGAAGTAAGTAAAATTTGTGAATTAATTATAGAAGGAAAAACACCTGCAGAAATTTCAGATATTATTAATCGACCAGATTGTAATATAAGAAAAATTGTAACTAATATTAAAGGTGGACATAGTTGGTTAGATATATCACGAAAGTATGGAATCATTGATGATTGAGTAAGGTTCAACGACTATCGAAAGCATAGTATAGAAGAAATATCTATATGAAGAAGCGAGTAGAGTAGGGCCTATTTATATAATAGGTGGGTGAGAATCCCTTAAATCGAAATGGGGAGCATTTTAAATATGGTAACAGTATTTAAGATGAAGATATAGTCTGATCTATATGGCGACATATAGCTAACATAAATGAAGTATGAAGCAGGTCTTATAAGAACTAATGAATCTTTGTATATTCAGAATAAGGTAAATTCTATAGAGACTATGAAGATTATTGAATCTCAATATGGTCCTTTTGATGAGAAGGAAATAGAATTCTATAGAGAGAACTTAAAGAATGACTCTGGTTCATTTGTAAATAACTTCCAGAAGCAGTTGATATTTAATATGTTTTATAAGTACTTTGGTGATGTAGAATCTGTATATTCTATTGAACCTGCAACAGATTATATTAAATTGATGCTAGCTGCGAAGAAAATACTATTGGATAATTATATGATAATTATGCCATATGTAATAAGCGGTAAAGCTATAAGAATTGTTCCTAGAAAGACAATTAATAAGAAAGAAGAAAAGGATTTAAAGTCTAGTCAGTATTATCCAATGCTTATAGATAAGTATCGTAACGAAAAGGTATTACAGCAGATATTATCTACATTTGCTACGGTTATAAGTAGTTCCTTCCAGGTTATTGATTATCATAATCCTGAATTACATGGTAAGACTATTGATTGTATTGCTCCGATAGTTTTGGAAGAACTACAACTTATGTGTCTCTTGTACTAATTGTTTGGTAGTAATTTTAATTATATTTATATATGAGGTAGGGTATAATTACCCTACCTCTTTATGTTTTGTTTATTATAAGGAGGTGTATTGTGAAAGAAATCATCAGTCCGTTCTCATTTTTAACTGACGAAGAGTCAGCTATAGAAATCAAAAAGATTGAAAAAGAGAAGGAGGAAATCAGAAGACGTCACGGTAATGAAAGAAAAGGGGATTTGGTTATTCCTAGTACTGCTCCTAGAAGCAGAAAACCTATTAAACAGAGTAATCCATTCCTGAATATGTGTAAGAAGACATTTGAATTCATAAGGGATAATCTAGATGTGAATGTCAATGTAGAAGGTGGTTTAAGTTCTATTGATCCTGTTGGTGTTATTCAAGATCCATTGGATAAACTTAAACCAAGAATTAAGACACAGATAAGTGCAGGACCAATTAATATAGAAGTTGATTCTGATACTGTAATGAAAAATTTGAAACGAGGAGGAGTAATAACTCACTGACTAACGAGGGGTATGTAGAAATACATGCCCCTTAAATTTTTGATATTTATTAAGGCATTCACTTATCTATAAGAATACTCTAGGAGGGTTGTGATAAATGTTTAAGAAACGAGAAAAAATAGATAAGCAAGAGGTATTTGACTCACTATTATTTTCATTTGAAAAATCGGCTGGTAATGCAGCTAGAATCACATTTAGATTAGCAGGTACAGAGAATATGAAGAGCCATCTTAAATTCTCTATAATGGTTAATGATATTATGAAGTATAAAGATAATCCTATAATATTATTTGAACCTGAATCTCATAAACCTGCTATTCCATTCTTTAAACAACAATTAGATTCAGATGGTAAAGTGGTAAGCTTTATACTTATATTAAAGGAATTCTTAGAGAATGCTAATTCATTAGTTATAGAGAGTTTGAAAGATAAAGACCATGTGTTATATCGTATCACTTCAGAGTATGATGACTTTATTACCGAATTATCATTCTATGAATCTGATATGTATCCATCTGTTTCTAAATATATTATCAATACAACAGCAGATGCTATTTATAAAAAAGCTATGAAGGGGAATAAATAATCAATGAAACATTATTTAATTACAGTAGAAGAAATTAACTCACCTGAAACTAAGAAGACTTATGTAATAAATCAATATGAGAAAGATAAAGTTGACTCAATAATAAAAGAGAGTCTAGAAAATAAAGATATAGAAGATTAGAGGAAATATATTATGGATAATAATAAGATTGATATAATTGATATCACATGTAAACAACATGAATCCAAACCGATAATAACTATAGATGTAATTTGCTCTAATGCATGTTGGTATCGTATAACAATGCGTAAAAATTCTATTCTTATGAATAGAGTAGAATTAAGTTTAGATAAATCTGATATAAGTTGGTATATTGATAAAGATCATTATGAGATATATAACCGTCAGTCACTAATTTTACCTATTCCTATCGTTATCGATGAGTGTTATCATTTTAATGATTTAATAGCAACATATTCTTTACGTAGTAGAGCGTTATTTTGTATCGATGATATATTCGAAAAATATATTCCTGAAAAATCAAACATTGCACAAATACGAGAGCTAGTATTTGATGTAATTAATCAAAATTATGATGTGTATATGTTTATGAAGAATATATATGATAATAAGTTATTAAAAGAAGATGATAACATTTCTATCAAAACGGTAGCAATTGAAACTAACGAAGATAAATCTAGTATAGAAATATATAAATTAAAAGGTGATACATTCTATAAAATATGGATACGTAGGGATAGTAATAATGCTAAATATTTAATAAGCTTTTATGAATTAAAAGATAATATATTATTTTATCCAAATATTTCAGAATGCGAAGTAGAGCATTATATAATGTTTCCTGGTCCTTTTTATATTGATGGTGAAAAACCTTTTAATCTTGATTCGGCTGGTGTACATTATATATTCGATACAAAAAAGTTAATAATATCTAATGCAAAATTATATACTACAACTTATGGCCATGATGATTATGATATTATATATTCACTAGAGAATGATGAAGAATTCCATGATTTTGCAAAGTATAATGCAGATAAAGATTTCGAGGATTCAGTAATGGATGATATTAAGAATAATGATTTTAGTAAATGGCAACAGGTACCTATAGTAGAATTTCCTGGATTTGACAGGAATTGTGATATTGATGAACCAATTAGATTAGGTGATATAGAATATACTATTGATTTCGCTGTATCTAATAGAAATGCTAGGAATTATTCACAAGAATTCATTTACAGAACATTTGGTTATCCTCTCGCTGCTGATAAAACTCTTATTGATATTAAATTTAATAAGAATGCTACAATTTTAATATGGAGTAATGGTTCTAAGACTGTTGTTAAGTGTGCTAAGTCTGATAATTATAATCCTTTAGCTGGTGTTGCTATTGCTCTTTTCAAAGAGAATATTGGTGGTGATTTTAGAGATTTTCTCAATTTTATAGATGAGAAATATGAAGAGTCTAAAGAATTTGAGAAACGTAAAGAAGCTAGAGCAGCCAAGAAGAAAGAGAAGAAGAAAAAAGCAGAGAAGGCTGTTAAACAGAAAGCTGTAGAAGATAAACTTTTACAACAGGCTGAAAATCAATATAAAAGACGTACTAGAAAATCTAGTAAATAATATCTAAAAGGAGGTGAGTTTAGTGGATTGGAATTTGTATAGACAATTCCTATTAACTAATATTCCAACTGCTAGAACTGCCTCTGGTGGAACATTCGTTACTTGTAAATGTATGGAATGTGGAGATTCTCTAAAGTCTAAGAATACACACATGTATATCAGTATTCCTCAGAATGATGATGATGTATCTTGGTACTATTGTCATAAATGTAATTGCTATGGGTGGGTTACTCATAACACATTAATCAAATGGGGATTATTTGATAAAGATATTGCTCTGGGATTATCTGAGCATATAACTAAGATAAGACTATCAGGTAAGGGTGACAGACTTTTCCGTCCGTCAGTATATCGAATTAGGCATAGTTACGTGACCCCTAATGCGAAAACAGAAGAAAAACGACAATATGTGTGTAATCGTATAGGAAGAGACCTTTCAGTGGCTGATTTGTGCAATTTGAAGATTTGTCTCAATTTGATAGACTTATTAGAAGAAAACAATATTCGATATCTAACTAGAGATAAGAGTATTGTTGAACAGTTAGACAGAGAGTTTGTTGGATTTATATCTATAGATAACGCATTCCTTAATATGAGAAGAACTTGTGATGAGGGAATTGTAAATGAGAATATCGATAAGAGATATATCAATTATAGAATATTTGATAAAGAAGATACAGCGCAAAGATTCTATACAATTCCATCGCAAGTAGATTTAAATTCTAGGAATAGAATTAAATTACATATAGCAGAAGGACCATTTGATATTTTATCAGTATATCTAAATCTTAGAAATTGTGAACCTGGAATATATACAGCTGTATCAGGAAATAATTATTTCAATATTATTATGCATTTCTTATCGACTATGAAGTTACCATATGTCTCTTTAGAAATGTATATAGATAATGATGCTTATGGATCAATTGATAGAATTAAGAGTATTATGGATAAGATTCCTGATAAGACTATTCCTGTATATATTCATAAGAATACATATCCAGGTGAGAAGGATTTTGGTGTACCTTTGAATAGAATAAATGAGTCTGTATTGAAACTAAGATAATGGGGGATTACTTATGTTTGCTATGAAAGATGAACAATCTGGAAAAGTTAAGTTTAGAGGAACCGAAGCAGAATGTTTAGAATTCTCTAAACAGAATCCTAATTATAAATATGTCATGGAAGATTTAGATAAAGATAAGGAGAAGTTCAAGAAGTATCAAGTAGTAGATTCTATAGAAGATTAATTCAAAGGAGTTTCTCGATGGTTGATTCACAAACAATAGAAGAGTTAAAGAAGGATATTATATTTAGTTGTGAATTTATATTAGATGATGACGATGATGTTTCTGTAAGAAAATCATTTATATCTTTATTCGTAGAAAAGAGTTTGAGAAAATCTAAATTATCAGATGATATCATGAGAGATATCATTGAAGATATATGTAATGAATTAGTCTAAGAAAGGAGGACCATATGAATATTCCCTGGGCGATGCATATTAATCTATCTCATAATAAAGAAAATCTAGAACGATTTACAACGAATATTAAATTCGATGAAGATATGAAAAAATATTCATATGATATAGATGATATATTAGACCAGATTAAAGAGATGCTAGAGAAATATGGTCCTATAGAATATCATAAGTCTGTTGATGTAAAAGCATTAGAAAGATTTATGATGAAACGATTAGTAGAAATGGATAAGATAAAATAAGTGGAGTCACATACTCCACTTATTTAATTTCAGTTGGAGGTATTAAAATGGCTAAAGTATATTTAAAAGATAAGATGTATGGCTTCTTAATCGATGCTGATAAGATAGTCAAATTTGAGAAGAATGAGAAGAAAGGTGAAGTCACAGCATACTTAGCAATGGGTGATAAGTATGATACTATCATTCTTTCTGCAGAGACTTACAATAATTATATGAAGAATTGTAAGATTATATATTAATGGAGGTATTATATTATGGAATTTCATATAAATGATAAGGTAAAATTTAAATCAATAAATGAGAATAATGAAATTCGATCTGGTAAAATTACTGAAATCATTGATGATAGTTATTTATTTAACAGAAAATTTTATAATATCTGTTCAGAAGGTGAAGTTTATCTAAATATACCTGAAGGGTCCATTATTAGTTATTTTCCAGTTACAGATTGTATTGAAGATGAATGTGTCGATGCAGTGAAAGAGCAGGAGAGACCTTCCGATAAGTATAAAAATTATAAACGTGGTGATTGTGTTTACCTTATAAATGATCCAATGAATGTACACGATCACGTAATTATCACTGCAATTTATTCGGACAATACTATAGGTGTAATTGATTTGCTTGGAAGAGTCTATGTATTGGATTTATCGAATACTTTTATAAAACGGAATTTTGGTAATATCATTATTCCTGGGTTTGGCGAAGTAAATGAAACAAGAATACCTGTTTTTGACGATTTTAAATATCATTATGGTGATATTGTTACATATACCAGTGGATTAGATAAATATGTTGGAAGAATTGAAAGTGGAATACATATTGAAATAGTCTATACAGATTTATATCCATCATCAATTGAATATCAAATTATAAATATAGATAGCTCAATTAATGCATTGAGGAATTATAATGAGATAGAACCTGGTGATTATAGAATGAAAGAGCAGGAGAATAAAATCACCATGGAAGATATTCGGAACTGTTTCGATGATGACTTTGCCGCAGATGGTGATGATAAGTGTGATGCTGAAGAAGATTATCGCTGTTCATATCAAGACAAAATTGGATGTCCTGTTGAAATTTTTACAGGTCCATTAGCACCACTTCAATCATTCAAAGATATCTCTGAAATAAGATTTGATAAACCTGAAATAACTATAGTTTATTCTAATGGCGGAGAGTCTAATGTTGAACTTCCAAAGAATGCATATAATAAGAAAGTAGGTTTTCTCTTAGCATATCTTAAGGGAATATTAGATGATATAGAATATGCTAGAGTCGCTGGTATTATGGAATCGATCAATAAGGAACCTCAGCAGATTATTGTGAATTTAGAGACTTATAATGAAGATGATTAGGAGGTATTATATTATGGAATTACAAATAAAAGATAAAGTAAAGTTTAGAAGTGTATCCGAGAACTTAGTAAAGATTGGTTTGATTAAAAATATTACTCATAAACTTAATAATCCTAATAATAAATATGAGATTCTTGCTGATGACGGAGAATTGTATCTTAATGTATATGAAGATGATATAATTAGCTTTCTTGGTTTTGGCCCTTCATATATGACTGATGAATGTAATGATACAGTAGAAGAGTTGACGGCAAACTGTATTGACAAGGCTAAAGTTGAAGTAGGTGATTGTGTTTATCTTGAGCATAAATCAGATAAAGAAATAAAAGGTGATTTTATCATTACATATATCCTGGGTAATAAAATAGAGTTATTATCTTTAACAGGAATACATTATTTTGTTTACAAAGAAAATGTCAAAATCACTGCAAATATAGGTTCTATATTTATTCCTGGAGTAGGATACAGTCATACAGTATTACTTAATAAAGGTAAAATAGACACAGATACCTTCATGTATAGATTAGGTGATATTGTTACTATTAAAGCCACAAAACGAGTAGGTAAGATTGTTGATGCTTATTTCTCTAGAAGTAACGGATGTATAGCATATAAAATTGATTATTTTGATAACAATGAAGATGAGTATATAGTATGGCAACCTTATACTAATATAGAACCTGGTGATTATAGAATGAAAGAGCAGGAGCAGAAGACTAAATCAGATAAAAATTTTACATATGAATGGGATGAAGAATCAGGACTCTCAGTACATGGACGCTGTGATAAATGCCCTGCTACGGATATTCTCAATCAAGATTCATTAGCAGGTTTACGTTCTCATGATGATATATGCTCAATAAGTTTTCATAAACCTTTGGTATCTATATATTATAATAATGGCGGAGAGTCTAATATTGAACTTCCAGAGATTGTATATAATAAGAAAGTAGGTTTTCTCCTGGCATATATTCAAGGTTTAGTATCAACCAAAGAATATCATAAAGTTATCAGTGTTATGGAATCAATCAACAAAAACCCTCAGCAGGATATTGAATTTGATGAGACTTGTAATGAAGATGATTAAGAGGTATTCTCTATGGCTAAGAATAATAAGTTGATTGATACTTGTAATAGGCTATTAGCAGATAAGATATCTCAAATATTACCATGTGCATTCTGTTCATTCTTAGTAGTACTCTATGAAGAATATGGTTGGACAACAGACCAATTAGAAGAGTTATTAAATAGAGTACAAGCTAGATATGATGAACTAGAAGAAATGGGTAATAAACAGATGAATACTTACTGTGAAGAACGTACAGGAATCACTCTAATACCAAACAAAGACAGATAAGAAATAGCCAGAGGAGTATAATACTCCTCTGGTGTTTTATTTTTTTTTTATAAAAGTTAGATATTTCAATAATATATTATATCTATGAATAAAGTTGAGAAGAAATAATTGTGGAGGCTATATGTATGAGAAAGCGACTTAGCTTCATTAAAGATTATTTCGATACTAAATATTGCGAAATCATATATAGACATGATATCCACAATGAGAAATTTATCCATAAAATAATTTATTGGATAATCTCAAAAACCATTATTAAATAGCCACCAACTATTTATATTGGTATATCTAGATAATTAATCATCTGATTAATGAGTATCATAATAACAATATGTGAAATGGTATAACAATCTTCTCAATAACTTTATTCATATTATTTCATAGTTATTATGATATTAATATCTTAATAGAGAAAGAGGAGCATAATACTCCTCTTTCTTTTTTTATAAAAAAAAAGTAGATTATTTCCATAATATATTATATCTATGAAAGAAACTAGAATAAATATAAAGAAAGGAAAATTAATAGATATGAGAAGAATTGTATTTAATCTTAGATCTAAACTTGATGATATTTATATCTCCAGATATTATGAAGATATGATTTCTGATTGTGATAGGTCTTTCTATTATAATATTTTAAAATACTTATGTATCTTTCTTTATAAGATCGAGCATCTATAATTATCGCAACTAATTATAGATGAGATATCAATCAAGTTAATATTATATCCCAATTTCTATATATTGACTATATTCTAGTTTCTTTCGTTATCTTAAAGTTAACCTAGTTTTATTTTTTTGTAAAAGTTGGTTATTTCAATAATATATTATAGATATGAAAGAAACTAGAATAAATATGGTACAAAGGAGATGATATAATATGAAGCCTTTGCTTAATAAAGCTAGGTCTATTATAGATACTAAATATATTTATATCTTATATGAACTCACACTTCAGAATAAGAATAATAGTATTATCTGTAATATATTATCTATAATTAGTAATGTATTATATACATTAGAGAATTTATAAAATAAATTCATATCTTCATAACTCCATAAGTTAATATAATTCCCAATTTCTATATATTAACTATATTCTAGTTTCTTTCATTATCTCAAAGTTAATCATGTTTTATTTTTGTAAAAGTAGATTATTTCAATTATATATTATAGATATGAATAAAGCCATGAAGAAATAAATTCATGGAGGATATTTAGAATGATTGATAAGATTAAGAATTCAATTATTCAATATTTAAGAGGCAAGATATATTATTTTGTACTATTTAAATATCATCCACGAAGAGACAAAAGCCCAGAGCATTGAGCTCTGGGTATTGTCCAAAATTCTTAAATAGTCTCACCACTATTAAGAATAAATCTGTAATAAGTTAAATTTCCTCACAAGAATTTAACGAGTATCACAATACAATATGTAAAGTAATAATCAAATCTTCATTACAGCTTTATTCATATTACTTTATAGTTATTGTGGTATTAATATCTTAGCAAAGAAAGAGGAGCACATACTTCTCTTTCTTTTTTTTACGTAGGGTCTATAGATTGAGTCTTAACTTTATTATAATATGTATATTTAGTAAAAATTTATATATAATAATTCTAAAAGGAGGATTATACTATGTCATATATTACACCCGGTACAGACGGCAAATGGTATCCTGAAAAGGAACCTGTAATCCCTCGTGTATATCATGAACATCTCTCAGAAGAGCAACTTTTAAATTTATACAGCCCTACTGAGATCCAATCTTTATATAACAAAGCGTACTTTGTATCTAATCCTAATGCATTTCCTGCTAACGGATATCTTGGAGCAAAGTGCGAATATGTAGACAAATGTCAGAGCGGAGCTCGCCTTAAACCTGGTTCAAAGACAACTAATCAGGTTATTAAGTCTATGAGAATTAGAAACCTTGGTACAGCGAAAGCATGGGTTAGATTATTCATTGCTATCCCTTCAATTCTTGATGATGCTCAGCCCGATTTCGATGCTTCCAAGAATGTACTTCATTTCAATACAGATTCTGCTAAGGGTCTTGCTGAAGGACAGTGGAACTATGGTAAGGCTATGGATAGAGCAGCTGGCGCATATGTTGGACCTTCTGGTTGGAACTTTTATGCTACAACTATCAAGGGTATCGCTTACAATGTATATGTAGCTACACTTGAGACAGCTCTTATGCCTGGACAGCTTTCATCTGAAGCAGTATTCCAGGTATATCTTGATGCTAAGTGCTCTGAAGATGATATCATTAAGATCAATAAGACATTCGGAACAGATAAGTGGCAGATGTATGCTGCAGCTGAAGCTGTTGCTGCTGAAGGTATTGATGAAGATGATACAGAAGATGCATTCACAGCATTCGCTAAGATTTATGAAGAAGTAGGCGAAGGAAAGCATAATCCTTTTGCTTAATCTCTTTGTAGATATATCACCTTTCTATTTTAAGGCATTCATTAAAAAAACGTGATCTCTCGGGATTAAATATCCCGAGAGATTATTTTTTATTATCGTACTAACCTTAATATAATAAAAATCGGTATGGACAAAATTGTTCCTAGCCAGACAATTATATACCGATTATTTTTTGCCTCTCTCGTTCAGATGATGGGAGGGGGTGATTTGAACGAGAAATGTACAAATTAGTTTTACTTCCATTCTTTAATCTGGAATTGCCATTTTTGAAAAGCTCCATAAATAATATAACAATGACTCTAAAGTTCGCATATTGACACGTACATCAAATCCCCCTCCAATTACTAAGACAATAAGGTTACTAAATCTCATTGTTTCTTCTTTCTTCTGTTGAGGGCTAGAAATAGCCCTCATATTTTATTTGTAAAATATTACATTTTAATATGATTAAAATGGTAGTAAAAATAGTAAATAATTACACACTCTATAACAGAAATATAATAGAATATATCAGAAAGGACAACTGATATGCAAAAAGATACATTTATAGCCGTACTTAAGGATAATGATCCTGAAAAGATGATGGAATATTTACTTAATAACGGCAAGAAGCCTAAACCTTTTAATCCGTTTAGACTTCTTTCATCTAAAGAAATGGAGGAATTAAAAGATGGAACAAACAATGAAAGACTTAATGAAAGAGATTAAGGAAGTAACAGCTAAACAGAGAGGTGCATCTAAGGTAGATGAAATCAGAGTTATGAGAACTATGCTTAATGACCCTGACTTTACTGTATCTGTTTATGACAAGAGTAAAGGATTAATTGGTTCTCGCTGTCCTAGAGAAGAAGCTATTAAGTTTGCTAGTAATCTTTGCTCATCTGTAACTGGTATCGATAGCAAGTCTGCAGATGAACTCGCAGCTAATTATGAGTTTACTAAGAAGGATGCTATCTTCATGATTGATAATGCAAAGTCATTCATCCAGACTTATACTTCCACAATGCGTAAGTTGCCTATAATTCAGACAGAAGATTCACAGGCAGAGATCTTTACAAGACCTGTAGAAGCTAAGACTAAGGTTATTCCTAGCACAGGAAAGACAACAACTGTCCCTGCTTATACTAAGATTATCTGCAAGTCAAAATGTCCTAAGTATGCTAAATAATTAAATATAGAAAATAAGTCATAGGAGTATTATACTCCTATGACTTTTATTTATTTAATTCATTTAAAAGATTATCTATTTCTTTAATAGAAATATCAAATGCATATATAAGTGCTTCTTCCAATTTTATTCTAAATGATAACAAATCGTTTTCATATTTGATAAATTGTTTAACGATTTTTTCATCATTTATTATTTTAATAGCATTATCAAAATATTTTGATTCATTATATTTATAACTCTTTTTATCTTCGTTAATATTTTTATTATAAATATTAAGTTCATTCTTTACACTATTTAAATCATATTTTAATTTGTTAATAATTTTACTACGATTTTTATTATTAATTTCTATCTCAAATAATTGTATTGAAGCATCTTTATATGATTTACCGTTTAAATTTTCTGCAAGTTCTGATTTAATTTCTTTTAATTTATTAATATTATTATTAATTAAATCATTCCATTCTTTAATAGTTACTGATTTATCATCATTTTTATTAAATTTAAAATATAATATAGGATCTTCATCAAAATCTTCATAGGAATCAATTTCTGATATTGCTGTTATTAATGGACAATTATCAGATAAATATTTATATGATTTTTTAATCGTACTATCATCTTTCTTTTTAAAAATATTTAATGATTCATTTATTACGCCATATCCGTAAAATTTATCACCATATATCATTATATTATCCTCCTAATATATATTATTATAAAAATGTTTTTTTTTTGATTAATGTATAGAATATATTTTTTCTTAACTGGATAACTTTATAGTAATTGACTATTAGGAGGAGATAACAATGACAGAATCCGAGAAATATAATATAGTCGAACAAGAAAAAGAGAGAGTGCTTGTTATGATGAAAGCATCTGTACAACAACTTCTTTTACGAAAGTGTATGAAAGATTGGGAGAGGAAGAATAACAATGGCTCAGATAATTAACCATGATAAAGAATATCCTGCAAAATGTGAAGAGTATATGAAATATATAGATAATCATAGAGAAAGAGTAAAGACCGCTTACTGTATGTATTTCAAAGATAAAGTTGGCATTATATTTGAAAAGGTCTTTAATGAATCATGTACAGACCTGGGATTATTAGTGCCACAAATAGAATACCAAATAGAAAATCATGATATGTCTAAGTATGGTGATGAAGAGTTTGAAGGATATAGAGCACACTTTAATCCAACCGCTTTAGAAGTAGAGAAGATGAATGATGATTCTGAATTCAAAGATTTGATTCAGGAGAATTTTGATCAGGCATGGTTACATCATCAGCAGAATAATGATCATCATCCTCAATTCTGGGCTTGGAATAAACTTGAAGGTAGTAAATGGATTATATTAGATCAAATGAAACCAAAGGCTACATTGGATGATGGTATTATAGATATACCTTTCAATTGTATAATATGTATGCTATGTGATTGGGCAGCGATGTCTAAAGGTGATAATGATTTTAATTATATTCCTTGGATGATTTCTGATGATTCTAGAGATGAGATTGATTTATTAACTGGAGATACCAGAGATATTATTGTAAAGATTACTGAGTTAATTTTACCTGGTGAATATAATAAATATAAAGATCAAATTGAACAAAAGTTTTATGGAGATGATAATAAGGAGGAATAATAGATGAATGCTTCTACATATGCACATAGTGTGACTATTAGTTTCCTTCTACATAATCAAGTAACAGAGATTAATCCTAATCATATAAAGTATATTATAATCGAAAGTAATTATGAGCAGATTTTTATGCCTGTTATTTATATTTCGATGTCTATAAACAGGGATACTTATTCTAAGATAGTTAATAATGAGAAAGAAGGTAAGATATATCTCAAGATAGATAAATATAATGAGTATTCTCAGAATAAATTATATAAAAAATATCTTGAAGGACAATTTACTTACTTAACTTCAAATAACAACCCTAACTATGCTGAAGACTTATCATCATCTGGTAGTGGTAGTGATATTTATGTAACTATTAATCTTGCATTAATGAGTATGGATATCTTGAATAAAGAGAAGAGATCTTTTAATGGTATCTATAAAGATATAGACCAAGGAACTCTAATCTTAAAAGCATTTGAAGATTTAGAATCTGTTATATCTCCTTTGAAGTTTAATCCTCATTATAAGAATATCATGATTCCGCCTCTATCTTCAATACATAAATACTTATACTATCTATATGACATGTGTCCATTCTATGATACGAACTATATGTTTTTCATGGATTTCAATAGAACTTATTTATTGGACTATTCTGGTGATTATTGTCCTTCTAGAGATGGTCAGAAACATACTGTTATCTTGGATATAAATTCTGTATTAAGTGAAAAAGCATATTATGAAGGTATGGAAGAAACTGATGAAGAATACCATATCTACATAAATCCCTCATACAGTACAATCGGTTTGAATAAACACTCAGATAAGATAATAAATCAGTTAGTATTTATAGATGATGAAGGAGATATTCAAAAAGTAGATATTAACGTAAATGCTTCACCTGATTCTGCTGTTAAACAGAGTTTTATCAGAGGAGAACATGCTAAACTTTATATGAACGTCATGAACTCTTCTGCTGAAGGTGTTGAAGTAATGAAAGAAGGTATGGATAGTTCTATTCTCACTCCAAATAAGATGTATATGGTTAATAATACCAAAGACCATTCATGTGATGGTAAGTATTGTCTTATAAACAAGAGAGAAGTTATCAGAAATATGTCTGGTACTTTTAGAAATTCTATATCTCTTGGTTTACGTAAAGTAGGAGTTGTATTACCTCTTAGAGATGATGTAGAAGCAAGAGCAGTATATGATAATGCCTCTGCTGTATATCGTCAGAAGAATACTATAACAGAGAATACAACTAGGGAAATTTTAACTAATAATGGTACTAAAATAACAATAAATGGATGACCTATGATGGTCATCCATTTTATTTTTTATCTTCTAATAATCTCTAAAACTATTTAACTTTTTAATAAATTACTTAAAGGAGGAATAAAGCCTTATGTTGTTAGATATAAAATATGACGTCATTAATAGCCTTTTAATTAAGCTTAGATTTGACGATAATTCTGTTAAAGAAGCTCGTGTATCTATTGGTGATGTTGTTAATTGCTCATATAACAAAAATGGTATGCGTAAGACCATTGAAGGTGTAGTTAAGAGAATTGCTACAGAGAACAATCCTTGCAACTGTCCTAAGTGGTATATGTATGTAGATTCTAGTAAGACTGGATTTGCAGCTGTTGAAAAGATTGAAGTTGATAAGATTCTTGATATTGATGTATTAAGAAAGGGTGCTGGATTAATGGTTATCCATACACCTGGAAATAGAATGATGGTATCTGACTTCAGAATCAATGGCAATTACTTACAGTGTAGCCCTGACTACGGTAAGCATTGGTTTAAGGTTGCAGAACTTAAATGTGATACTTATGACGTTCCTGCAGAATATCAGGAACTTGCAGCTAAGATTGCTTCATTATTACCTGCTCATATGAATCCTGGTCTTAAGGCAGACTTAGTTGTTAAATTAGTATTACTCTTTAAGGATGAGAATCCTGAAGATATTGATATCAGAAGAATCGAAGAGAAGCTTGACAACACAATTGAAGATGTTGCTGAGAATACTTCCAATATCAACTATGTAACCAATAATTATGCATTAGCTGAACAGGGAGATGAGACATCTGATGATTTCTAATGAATATCCTCACAAAAGTGAAGAACCAGTTAAACCTCAATTAGGTGTATTCATAGGTTCGGATGACTCTAATTATAAGAGAAAACCTGTATATCCTAGAGTATACCATAAACATTTGAATACTCAGACTCGTAATACCATATACGGTGAACAAGCCGATTCGTTATATGGTAATGTAACTGGATTAGAGATAGCAGAATTAAGCGCAGCGCAAATAGATTTCCTACTTGCAGAACAAAGAGACTATTAAAAAGATAGATTAGAAGAGGAGATTTTTAATCTCCTCTTCATACTTGTTTAAATATTATGAAAGGAGAACATTAAATATGCCAACGGAATTAAAAACAGACTTTAGATTTAAGCGTGGCACAAAAGATGGCTTAGAGCATTTAGCCGTTGAAAATGGATCTCTTAATTTTACTATTGACACTCAAGAATTCTATGTAGATATAGATGATCGTAGATTAACTATAAGTGGTGTAGAGTTCTATAATACTGAAGCAGAAATTAAGGCTTTAACAATTCCTGGTGACAAGATTTATGTCGCCAAAAATACAAGACGAATATTAGCATATGATAAAGTTCAAGAGGACTGGATATACTTATCCAGTTCGGGTTTATCTATCGGTACTTGTTCTACATTAGGAGATGTAAAAGATAAGGTTGTTACTATAGCTGGTGACTTTGTATTAGATACAGGAGCTACAATTGTAGTTAAGTTCGCTAATACAAATACTTATAGTGCTACACTTGAGAATCATATCACTCTCAATGTAAACAATACTGGTGCCAAAGACATTTACTATGGAAATTCAGCCTCACCCACTGGAACTATTCCTATTGCATTTGGTGAAGAGAATGTTCTCATTCAATATATGTATGATGGAACTTATTGGGTTTGGATGGGATCTTCTAAAGATCAGAATACACAATATTCTGAAATGGATGAAACTGAAGCTAAGATTGGTGAATCTACTGTAGCTAAGGTTTTATCAGCAAGAACTTTAAATGCTGCTATAGAGAATAAGAATTGGGATGGAACTGTTAGTGAATATGAAGATATCACACATCCTGATCCTACGATAAATTATTTCATAGTACCAGATGAAGAATAGGGGGTAATGAATTATGAAAACATTAAGAATTTGTAATTCAGAATTCTTGCCCGTATATCAAGATAGATCTCCTGATTACATATATTTCTTATATGATAAATTAGAGATCTATATCGAAAAGACACAGTATTTTGGATTGTATACTATTATAGATACTCTTCCTGATGCTAGTGATCCTCATGATAAACCTGTTCCCAATATGCTTTATATCACTATGGATGGAGATGTTCATGTATTTGATGATGAACACTGGAGAACCATTGCTGAGATAGAAGATGCTAGTCAGACAGAATATCTGACCAAGGCAGGTACTACATTCTTAATTAAATCTGGATATAGATACATTGATTCACAACAGAAGGTATTATGCTTACCATATCAGAATGGTGTATACCAATTATCTGTTATAGTAGATAAACCTATTATGATAGATAACCAGACTATCATTGTTTATAATGAAGAGACTGGTCATTTTGAAATTGATGGTGAGAGATACTATGATGAATTTGGTCGTAATCCTGAAATAATGAAGTATACGGCAGATGAAACTAATACTGTCAAGACTTATATTCAGAATGACCATATTCATGCCGATGTAAAGTTATCTGCTAAGGTGGGTAATACTATTCAGATTAGAACTGATGGTTTATACGTTGGTGAGAAAGACTTTGCTTCTATACAAGAATTTGAAGCATTAGTAACAAGAGCACAGGCTCAGATGACTGCTTTCAATTCTTATATGACTAATATTGAAGAAGCATTAGCTCATGTCGATATTACTCTTAGTGATGAGACTCTTAGAATGAAGATTCATGAATCATTACAAGATTATCAGTCAAATATCGATGAGGCTATTAATAATTATGCAGAAATAGTTGCTAGATATGAAGAATTAAAACAACAGTTAATCAATCATATCTATGAAACTTTAAATGAGTATAGAGTAGATACTGTAGATAGAATTAATCAGATTGCTAATGCATGGAATATGATGATTCCATACTTCAAAGCAACTCTTACAGCTACTCCAGATGGTTATGATCCTGCATTCTATGGTTTAGATATAGATGATGAGAATAAAGTTTACTATAAACTTGGTCAAGAGTACTTATATCCTGATCAGAATATTGCTGATTTAGGATATACACAGATAGATCCTCATACTATGATGAATCTTAATCCTGGAGATGTGGTTACATTCTGCTATGCTCATATTAATAATGATATTATAGAAGCCAAATCTTGTGCGATTTGTGTTGCTGAATAAGGTACATATTATATTGTAGATTTTAACATTGATATAATATGGTGAAAGGAGACTACTATGTCCGTTGTATCATCATTTGCAAAGATTCGACCTCGTAGAGGTACTCTGGCTAACTGGTCAGTTGAAAATCCTTTACTTGATGAAGGCGAATTTGTAATGGAAGTTCCTGATGCTGGTATCGGTACAGGACTTACTAAAATAAAAGTTGGAGATGGTATTCATAGATATAATGAATTACCTTACTCTTTTGATGCAACTTCTGCTGCTAGTATTATCGGTGGTGGTGTTACATCATTTAATATGATCCAGATTCGTTCTGGTTCAAATTCTGAATGGAATGAAGTTGATCCTATTATTGCTACTAATGAAATTGTTTATGACCAGACTTATAATTCTATTAAAATCGGTGACGGTGTTAAGAGATACTCTGAGTTATCTTTCATTAATGCAGCAGCAGTATTAGAAGATATCAATGCTGGTTCAGAAGGTTAATTGTTAATTAAGAATTGTAGTTATGCCAGTTTCTATAATTCTATAATTATAAAAAAAAAATAAATTAAAGGAGAAAAATATTATGCCTATCACAAATATTGCTAATCAGTTTAGCCCTCGTAGAGGTGCCAAGACTGCTATGAATAATCCTAGCAATCCTCAGTCAGCGATAGTTCTTAAAGCAGGTGAATTATTCATCGAATATCCCGATACCGGAGTCGGCACTGGTGCTTGTAAGGTAAAAGTCGGTGACGGCACTACACAGTATAAGGATCTTCCTTATGCCATCGAGAACGATGCTTCAGGTGCTACTATTGATTTTGATCCTGATACATCTACTACAGTAGCTACAGCACTTTCACATGTTGTTAGTGGTGCTGCTACATCTGCTATCGTTGCTGGTCTTAAGCAGGCTGTTACATTGCTTAATGGTGAAGCTATTAAGTCAATGACAGTTGACGGTAACGTTATTACAGTTACAGACAATGCTGTTTCATTTGATTCACCCGATTACACAATCGGCGTTTCTGCTGCATCTGGTACTGCTACAGTTACATTAGGTGCTGAGTCTGGCTATGGTAAGACAGATTCTACATTCGATATTTCATCAAGTGATGGATCTATCGCTATTGATGTAACAAGTGGTGCTCTTGATCTTACAGCTAATGCTACAGGTGCAATCTCAACTGTTTATGATACAGATCTTACAGCTGCTAAGGCTGTTGTATCTGATGCTAGTGGTAAGATTTCCGTTTCTACAGCTTCTGCTACAGAAGTTGGATACCTTGCTGGTGTTACAGGATCAATCCAGGATCAGTTAGACGCTAAGGCTGCTACTATCACTGGTGCTATCACAACAGTTGTTACAGATGACCTTACAGCTTCTAAGGTTGTTGTATCTGACACTAATGGAAAGATTGCTGCTTCTTCAGTTACTACTGCTGAACTTGAATACCTTGCTGGTACTACTGCTTCTGTTCAGAATCAGTTAGATGGTAAGGCTGCAGCTGCTCATACACATACAGAAGATGATATCACAGGATATATCGATGTAGCTAAACTTTATGGTGGTGCTTCAAGTGCTGGTCATAAGATTGACCTTGCATTAATTCCTCAGGGAGCACTCGAGAGACTTGTTGTCGTTGCTGATGAGGCAGCACTCCGTGCACTTACATCTTCAGATGTACAGCTTGGCGATGTTGTTAAAGTTACAGCTACAGGTCTTATGTACTTCGTTAAGGATGAGTCCGCTCTTCCTGTTGGTGCAGAAGGACAGATTTCTGACGCATTCGAAGAGTTCTCAGCTGGTACTGCTTCTTCAGTTCCTTGGAGTGGTGTAACTGGTAAGCCTGAGACATTCCCTCCTTCAACTCATACTCATACAATGAGTGAAATCACTGACCTTTACGGAAACTTCAGTGGTGCTACAAGCGCAGCAGCTGGTGCAACAGGTTTCGTTCCTGCTCCTCAGGCTGGTGATGAAGCTAAGTACCTTTGCGGAAATGGTACATGGGTTGCATTCACAAATGCTACAACAGCAGCAGCTGGTCTTATGTCAGCTGAAGATAAGCAGGCAGTTGAACTTCTTAAGGCTGGTATCTTTGACTTTGGTGATGAGACACCCGCTTAATAATCAGTCATTTAAAAATAAATAGTGGAGTGTGTAATTTTACATGCTCCACTATTTAATAATAAATAATGGAGGTTAATGATAAAATGCCAATTGATATTGCAAAAACCTTATCACCTCGTAGAGGCAAAACCTCCGCAATGGCGACCAGTGATAAGAAGAATATAGTTCTCTCTCAAGGAGAAATATTTATAGAATATCCTAACACTGGTCTAGGTAGCAGTGGTATTTATCGCATTAAAGTCGGTGATGGAACTACAACCTATGAAAACCTGCCAGATGCATTTATATCTGATATAAGTGATTGTGACGTTACATTTTCTGCTGATACATCGACAGATGTTACTACAGCACTTAGTCATGTAACTACTGGAGCTTCGTTAGCTACAATAGTAGCAGGTTTAAAGCAAGCTGCTCAGCTTATGCAGAACAGAGTATATTATCCTGCTAGTGTTTCATCTTCGGGCATCAGTGCAAAGACTTTGGTAGGTAAGAGTAGTACAGGCAATTATGTGTCTTTGGCACAGAATGTCACTATAGATACCAAATATCCTATTCTTTATAGTGAGACTGCTGTTACTAGTGGTTCAACTAATGCTAATGCTCTGCTTATTGCAGCAGCAGATATAAGTGGAACTAAGACTTTTAGTGATTCAGGATCGATTCTATATGCTAAGGGACTTTTAAATGGTGTATTGTTTACAATAAATGATATTACTACAACTGCTCCTAGTACTGAGGATGGATATGAATATCTCATGCTTGGTATAACAAGTGGTTCAAATACCTTAGTTATCACTCCTAATCATGAAATCTTCAAGTATACCAATGGTGTATTTGCTAGATACTGTGATATTGGAGATTATGGATCTGAAGATCCCCTTTCAAATTAAAATACACATAAATGAAACGATAAAGGTGAGATTCTATATCTCACCTTTTTCATTTATTTAATCGGATAATGGAGGAAATAATAAGATGGCTACTGTAAATAAAATTCTGTTGCCTCGAAGAGGTAAAAAATCTCTTATGGAGACTACAAAAGCATCAACACTCTTGGAGTCAGGAGAATTATTCGCAGAAGTTCCTGATGAAGGCGTTGGAAAAGGTCATACTAGATTCAAGATAGGTGACGGTACAACTGTTTATAGTGATCTTCCTTATGCTTTAGGAGATACCTCCAATGATGAAATTACTTTCCTTGATACAGCAGAGACTGATATCAATGTAGTAATTAGTAAGATAGCATCTGGTGCTAAATTAGAAACTTTAATTAAGAATATTAAGAAAGCCATTTCTATTTTAAAAGGAAATGATGATAAGTTAAACACATCTATCAGTAATCTTACTGATAGCAATACAATTAAATACGTTAAGTTAGTTAATACTTTACCTGCAGACGCTGCATCACATCCTGATACAGTATACTTAATCAAGTCGTAGAAAAGAGGTATTTGATATGGGTAAGCTTTTTATAGGCAATACCGGGTATAAAATGACTGTAGGTAATTCAAAGATAAAACGTGCTTATTTGGGTAATACTCTTATCTATAGTGATGATGTAACTGTTGTATATCATCTTGATGATAGTATTCCCCTTACATATACAGAATACGTAGATGAGGGAGCAGATTGTCTAACTCCTAAGTCATTTAATCCTGTAGGTGTGAAGCCAGAATATACTTTCTTAGGTTGGAGATTAGATAATCAGCCTGTCAATGAAGTATTAAGCACTTGTACTGCAACTGGCTCTACCGAAATACATCTGTATGCAGTATTCTATAATACTTATACAGTAAACTTCTATAATGCATCTACTACTAAGATTACTAAGACTTATATGATGTATTATAATAATGGAAATAGAGTACATCCTAAGATAAGTGCAGAAGATATGACTCTTAAAGCAGTTAGTTCATTTAAGAATGCTCTTGGATGGACAGATGTACTTAATTCATTTACACAGAAATACGCTAATGGAGTTGCTATAGAGATAAAATCTAATTTAGACTTATATTCTATATATACACAGAACTCTACACTATATATCTATAACGGTAGTGAAAGTGGTTCTATCAAGAGTGTATTTACAGCTACAAGAAATAGACAGTATAACTCATCTGCAGTATATACTGTAAATCCTTCAATAACTCTGAAGCATAACAATATAGCTGGATGGAATAATGCTGGATGGACTACTGTTAAAGATAGTACAGTATCTACTATTAATGATGGATTACTGAATATCACTGAGGCTTATGATGGCAAATCATTATATGCTCTTTATAGTAAACAAGCAGAGATGTATATCATTAATGGTGAGAATCGTACTCCTGATATGCCTGTTGGTGCTAAATCAACTATTACTGCTATGAGATATAGACAGATGATAGCAGATAAGGTTAATGTAATAGATCCTACTATCGTATTAGAGCATAATGAAGTACGTAGTGAAAGAAATTCTTATGTACCCAATGGATGGAATTTAGGCGATGATAATCAAACACCTGTTGCACAGGATGGTAACTTTAAATTTAGTTCTGAGTATGATGGCAAGACTTTATATGCATTGTATATAAGTGGTATTATGGTCACATGGAATACTTCTGTAAATATCATTAATAATTATGAATATAAAGACGTATATTTCAGAATGACAGAAAGTTCACGTTCTATAACCGCTCCTAAATTTAGACAGAAAATTAAAGAAATATCAGGATGGGATATATTAGGTTGGTCAGATTCTGAATTTACAGAATTCCCTACAACTGCTACATATGGTGATAATGAAGTATTCAGCAGAACTACTAGTGTAACTTTATTCCCTTACTTTAGAAAAGAAGTTAAACTCACAGCTACAGCTAAGGAAGTCACTACTATAGAATCTAAATATGCTTATTATAAACCTACTAATCCGAATCCTAGTATATTGTACAAATATCCTTCATTTACTATACCTAATCCTAGTGGAGATACAGAAACACCTGTTAAGTACTTCTTAGGATGGTCTAATGATAAGAATAAGACAGATATTGTATATCCTGCTATAGATAATATCACATTACAAGATTCTGTTCATATCTATGCGGTATGGAAGATTAAAGATATCCTAGTAAATGGTGGTATGGAAGGAACTCCTTTTGAATTAACTGGAATTAAATTAAATAAGGAACCTGGAGATACTATTCTTCATAATGTGTTTACAAGAAATATTGACTTTAAATATTATGAGAAGTTGTCTATTGATATTAAAGCAGATGTAAACTTTGAAGGAGCTGATGTACCTGTTAGTGATAATACTTGCATTGCATTTAGAGTATATCCTGGTACACAACCTAATGGAACTTTATGGAATGAACCTTATCATACTGATTTACGAGTTAAATCATATAATAGCACATCGCAAGATGTTGATGAAGATTTAGGTCCTTGTAGAGGTGATGTAAAGGCTATTGTTTACAATATACCTTTATACAACTCATATGGAACTATCTCTACAGTTAAGATAGGAGTTCAGGCAATAGGTTCTTCTACTAATCCAGATCTTACATATGGATGTAATGGTAGAATCTATAATATAACCTTCTACGGAAGAACTATGATATATTAATCAAAAATAAAACTGGAGGCATTAGATTGTCTCCAGTTTTTTATTTCTATTTTTTAATTGATGCTTAAATCTACTAAGTCGGATAATATCTATTATAGCTGGATAAGATAGATCATATCTGATTAGATTATATATCTTCTTACTAAGTTTATTCTTTTTAGATAATCCTCTATGGATTCTTCTGAATAAGCATGACATCATAGAAGCTTTTATGATTATTATATCATAATCCATTATATAATCTATATCTATATAATCCATAAATAATTGAATACCTTCTATTACGTATTTACCTTCTAATTGGGTAATATACTTAATGAAAGAATTTATTATAAGATATTCATCGTTAGAGAAATCTATATGGAAATTTAAATCTCCATATAATATATCTATAAAATATTTCACCTTTTCATTTAATATAGGTCTATTCTTAGTATAGTATTTTGTAATTTCATCTAAATGAATAACCTCATATCCTAATTTAGTAAATTTATTAGCAAAGGTTGTTTTACCACAACCAGAAATACCTGTAATGAATATAGTTTTGTTCATATTAATACCTCCATCATCTTTATAATATATAATTGAGATATGGTTTAAAAATAATTTCACATCTTATTAATGATATAAATAGTCTAATAAGACTTATACATAAATAACTGAAAGGAGATTAATTTCCTATGGCCAATGCAGGTAAAATATTAGCTCCGAGAAGAGGATCTAAAACTACAATGAGCACTGCACCAGGTTCAGCTATAGTATTAGCTGCTGGTGAAATCTTTATAGAAGAAGATACTTCTGCTGGAGTATTTAGAATAAAAATCGGCGATGGTGTTACAGCTTATTCATCATTAGCATATGCATTTTCTGGTGCTTCTGCAGATATTAAATTTGTTCCTGGTGAAAGTGGATTAACTTCTACTAATGTACAGAATGCACTTGTAGAATTAGCAGCTATGGCTGGTTCTGGTAGTGGTGTTTGTTATGGTACTTGCAGTACTGCAGCTGCAACTGCTGCTAAAGAAGTCACTGTATCAGCTGATCAGGACTTTGAATTAAAAGTTGGTGCAACTGTATTAGTTAAGTTTACTAATACTAATAGCGCTGCTAATGCTACTCTTAATGTAAATAGCACTGGTGCAAAACCAATCTATTATAATAATGCTGCTTATACTGCAGGTGGTGATATTGCTGGTTTTGCTAGTGGATATATTTCATATACATATGATGGTACATATTGGGTATATGCTGGAGCAAGTAGAGATTTAGATACAACTTATGCAGCTATCACTTCTACAGAAATTACCACAGGTACAGATACTGACCTTAAGACAGTTAGAGCGGATTATTTAAAGACTGGTGTTAATGATTTAATAGATGCCAAGGCATGGACTGGTACATCTCAGCAGTATGGTCAAATTCAGAATCCTGATCCTACTGTTAATTATTATATTGATGATAACCCATCAAATTAATAAAGAAGGAGGTAGAATCTCATGGATGTTGGTTCGATAATTGTTACACTCGTTGCCGCTATTATATCCAGTATAACGACATTAGTTGTATGTATTATAAATAACAATGCTCAGAGCAATAAACAGAAAGCACAGCTTGATAAAGTTGTTGCTATTCTTGAATATAAGCTGGAAGAACTTACTAAGAAAGTTGATCAGAGTAGTCTAATTAATGAGAGGGTAGTTAAACTAGAGAGTATGCTGCTCTTATTAGACCAAAAGATTAATGATATAAATAAAAGACTTGAAAAAATTGAAGAATAATATAGGAGGTTACAAACATGGAAAGTGTAAAAGAAAAGAAATTCATGAACAATAAAGTTTATGATGCACTCAAGATAGTTGCTGCTATCTTACCTTTAATTGGTGCATTCTACTATGGTTTATCTGAGATATGGGGACTTCCTTATGGTGGACCTGTGCAGGCTACATTTGCATTGCTTGCTTCTACATTAGCTGCTATACTTGCTAAGTTATCTTATGACTACAAGAAGTATAATGACCTTAAAGCATTATTAGCTGCTGGTGGTGTAGATGCTGTTGCTGATCAGATCACTGCAGAGAATACACCCGAAGTTGCTGTAGAAGAAACAGTTGAATCAGGTGAAGCTAATGAATAATGATTCTGTAATTGTCGTATCAGATGAAAGTTCTTTTAAAGTTAAGGTTGTTGTAGATGATCTTGAAGTAAAGAATGGACCTGGTGAAAACTTTATTACAGTTCTCCATATCAGAGATAAGAGTATTTATTCCATAAATGTTATCGAAAATGAACACTGGGGTAAACTTAAATCTGGTATTGGATGGATTGACTTAAATTATACAGTAAGAATCTAAATATATACCAGAGAGGTATGTGTTCCTCTCTGGTATTTTATTACTCTTTCACATATTAATAATTCAGATATAATAGGAGGTTTATTATGTCTTATCTTGATACAATTATAGAAGAATTTATTAAAGAATCTTCTGTAGATATATTATCAGCGATAGATAATTTTAACTATGCTGTTAATAATTCACCTGAAATAATAGAAGAAGCAGAATATACTAAGAAAGTAGAACATTTAAAACTTGAATTATTAGACATTGATAGATTTATAAAAGTAAATGATTGTAAAGCTATAGATAATCCTGTATTTTATAGCAGAGATAATATACCTACACCTGATGGATTATTATCTAATGAGATATTTGGTATAACACAAGCAGATAGAGCAGGTATATTTGCTTATATAAATCTTAATCAATGGTTTATAGATCCTTCATGCTATAAATGTTGGTCTAAAATTGATCCTAAAGTTAAAGATATTGTTCATAAGAACGGAACTTTCTCGATAGACAGTAATGGCTATATAGTAGAAGATCCTGTAGGTAAGAATGGTGTTAAATTCTTAAAGGATAATATTGATAAGATTAAATTCAAGACATCTGATTCTATGAAGAGAGACTTGAGAATTAATTATCTTGAGTTAAATAGAAAGAAGATGTTTATAAATAAATATATCGTTATACCACCTTATTATAGAGATACTAATACTGGTAAACGTTCTGTCGGTGTAGGTGGCATAAATAAGATATATTCACAGTTGATTATAGCAGTTAATTCACTTAAGACTACACAAGATTATGGATTCGATTTAAGTGGTCCTATGGAAGGTAGAGTACAAGAAGTAATAGTTGCTATATATGATTGGTTAGCAGGTAATACTAATAGCCTTATTCAGACAGATGAAGGTGTAGGTATATCTGGTAAGACTGGTTTATTAAGAAGAGCTGCTTTAAGTAAGACTACTAATTATGCAGCTAGACTAGTTATTTCAGCTCCTGATGTAAGAACTAATAGACCAGAAGATTTAATGGTTAATTATGACTTCTCTGCTATTCCTTTACATGCTGCTTTAGCATGCTATAGACCATTTGTACAGTTTTATGTAAGAAAGTTCTTTGAAAGTGAATTCATAGGAACAGAAACTTATCCTGTAAGACAGAAAGATGGAAGTATAGTTTATATTACTCCTAATAATCCTTTAATAGAGTTTAGCGATGAAGTTATAGTAAAAGAAATGGAAAGATTCATCCATTCTAAGAATAATAGATTAAGACCTATTATTCTTCATGATACAGAAGGTAAAGAATACTTTATGAATTTTAGAGGAAACTTTACTAATGATAAACTTGAAGGTGAAGGAATTTATGAAAGAAGACTCACATGGTGTGATGTATTCTATGTAGCTGCTTGCAGAGCAGTAAAAAATAAAATGGCTATTATTACAAGATATCCTGTAGATACCAAGTTTAACAGTATCGTAACTGGTTTAGTTATATCTTCTACAACTAATACCGAACCTATGTATTATAATAATGAATTCTTCAAATACTATCCTAAGATTAGAGAAGAAGATATAGGAAAAGGTACAGAGAATAAGTTTATCGATACTATGAGACTTTGTAATATATTCCTTCCTGGTATGGTTGGAGATTATGATGGTGATACAGTTACTGTTAAAGGTGTTTATACGGATGAAGCTAATGAAGAATTAAGAAAGTTTGCTAATAATAAGATGAACTTTACTAATACAGAAGCATCATCTACAAGAACATCAGCAGGACAAGTAGCACAATCGTTATATAACCTAACTTTAATACTTAATTCTGATAAGGAAAAATTAAAACCTGTTGAATTATAAAAATAAAAGTCCAGGGAATCTAAGTTCCCTGGACTAATCTTATGTAAATATTGTTTTCGTCTTCGTTGATAAATTCTTCTTTAGCTGTTGAATAATCAAATTGATGATTAACTAATTCATACTTCTTATTACATTTAGTACAATGAACTATCTTAAATGAATTATGATTTCGTAAATCTGCAGATGATGGAATATACATAGATACTGTGAATTTATTATTTCCACATTCACAAGTGATATTATCATAATGATCTATGTAAATATTTTTCTTCATTATAATTCTCCTTATATCCTATGCCTATAGAATCACTTATTTTATATTACCTTTATATGGTGCATCCCACCATTCAGTACTAAAACATATGGTTCCATCCATTTCAACTTCGACATCCAATCTATCTTTTATTACATCTGGAAATAAAGCTGCAATTATATCACCATTAGTAGGATTATCTGGTAATTGTATAATAGTCTCGGCATTATCTATCTGGTCTACAACAAATTCTACGCCTTCTGTGAAATCTTTGCTCTTTTCAGTATAAGATAATACATCAAATTTATCAGCATTTATTAGTCTCATTATTTTATCTCCTTATATCTTCTTGTATGTGAACCATCTGTATTCTCTATATCTATTTCTTCTACAGGAATTAATGGACAATTAGATTTTCTATCATCTTCTTCATCAGCAATTACACCGTCATCTATTCTGCAATACGCTATAAAATCACAGTCAACAAATGGGCACTTCTCACATAAACCGGGTTCTTTAATATTAGTATCAATTACATATTTCATAAATTAATCTCCTTCAAATCTTTCTACTATCGTCTCACAATATCCATTAGGTAATCCATCCCATAAAAATTGTGTGATATCATGCTCATCAGAATTCTTTAAAGCAAATAATAAAACTCTTTGTTCATATGATAACTCCAATAGATATTCACAAATTAATTTACTTAATTTAGCGTCTTCTCTATCTTTACCATCTGACTCACAATAGTTAATAACCCATTTAAGGTCATCATCGTCTATATTATCATCATCTGTTACAATGTGACAACAACCACCTGTACCTGCACCACTGGGAATATCATATAATACACAAATGAGTTTATTTACTATTTCGATTCGATAATCCCATTTAGGTTTAGAATAATTATCCATATTATATTCTCCATTCTTTAATAAAAATAAGAGTAGGAGAATTATTCTCCTACTCTTCAGATATTTATTGTATTTGTTGTATTTG
>Ga0247608_10000318_pt1 | contig 82153 bp, 68 predicted proteins | sample 176DNAGHGlowgp2_FD_193490 | JGI IMG/M metagenome (GOLD analysis project Ga0247608, IMG submission 193490) | Sheep rumen microbial communities from Palmerston North, Manawatu-Wanganui, New Zealand - 1766 DNA GHGlow gp2 | ecosystem: Host-associated > Mammals > Digestive system > Stomach > Rumen ... | reverse complement strand
TGATTTTTACCCCCCGATGGATAAAACCATCGGGGGGTAAAAATAGTTATGGTCAAGAAATGCAGTTAGGAAACAGTCCTTCGCAATAAAAGATGTTCCGCAAAACGTTTTATAAATCTTCTATATATGCACCTACCTTATACAGGGAGTTTTATTATATCTCGTTCCGGTTTTTTATAGCCTCATTAAGTGTTTCCTTATCGGCATATTCAAGGCTTCCGCCCACAGGTAAGCCAAAGGCAAGCCTTGTGACCTTAACGCCTAAAGGCTTGAGAAGCTTTGATATATACATAGCTGTGCTCTCGCCTTCCACCGTAGGATTGGTCGCCATTATCACCTCGGTGATCCCCTCGGTATCAATACGCTTTAAAAGCTCACTTATTTTCAGATCCTGAGGACCGATGTTTTCCATAGGCGACAAAAGCCCGTGGAGAACATGGTACACACCATTAAATTCCCGTGAACCTTCAAAGGCAGTTATGTCCTTAGGGCTTTCCACCACACACACCAGCGAGTGATCTCTTTTACCGTCGGAGCACACGCTGCATATATCCTTTTCGGTGAAATTCTGACATCTTTTGCACAGATGCACCTTGCTGTGGACGCTTGAAATAGCGTCTGCAAAGGCTTTTGCATCCTTCTCGGACATGGACATTACATGGTAAGCCAGCCTTTGAGCTGACTTCATGCCGATACCGGGAAGCTTTGCAAACTGCTCTGTGAGCAGCACAAGAGGCAATGCGTTAGGCTGAGACATATCAGAAAAGTCCGGGGAATGAAACTCCGCCTGTAAGCTGCTTCATTTCCTCGTCGCTGATCTTGTCAAGTGTTTCTACAGCCTGATTGAATGCGCTCATAATAAGATCCTGGAGCATCTCCACATCGTTAGGATCAACCACCTCAGGCTTGATATTCAGCTTGAGCACATTTCTCTTACCGTTGATAACTACCTCAACAACGCCGCCGCCAGCTGTACCCGTAAACTCTCTTTGTTCAAGGTCAGCCTGGAGCTCGGTGATCTTATCCTGCATCTGTTGAGCCTGCTTGAGCATCTGGTTCATATTATTTGACGGACCCTTGCCCATTCCCTGTGGTAATCTTGCTTTCATTTCAAAAACTCCTTACAGTCAATTTTTTATTTCAACTTCAATACCTGTATCCATTGCCTTGTGAAGAAGCTGATTGGTGGGGTCTTCTTCATCGGCAGGGTCAGCCTTTTTAGCTGACTTGACTTTGATATTGAAAGTCTGTCCATACATTTCATTCATCACTTCGTTTATGATATTAGCATCGCTTGAAGCTTTGAATTTTTTTAAATAAAAGTCGCTCTGGACGATAAGAAACAGGTTCCCTTCCTTTACGAACGCCACCGAATCCTTCAAAAAAGAACCGATCGCAGGGCTTTTATCTCTTATCCTTGCAAGTATATCGTTCCATTGTTTAAGCGGCTTATCGTTGTCGGCGTTGAGCTTTTGAAGCTCCGGGTCATACTGTTTAGGTTTATCCGGCGCTGCTGCACTCACCGGTGCTGCCGCTGTGCCCGGGTTTGCAAGCCGGTTTTCCAGCGAGGCAATACGTTTCATAAGTACGCTAAGCTCCGGTGAAGCGGTATTTTGCACTGCACCCTTTGTCTCCTGATCGGCCTGTGTTTCGGTACAAAGCTTGATAAAGGTCATTTCCAGCTCTATCCGCTTTGAAGTACATCTTGCAAATCTCTCGCTGCACTGCTGGAGTATGGATATATCACGCAGTATATCCTCCAGCTTCAGTTTTTGTGCAATACTCTTCAGCCGTTCATATTCATCCGGAAGACATATCACAAGTTCTTTGCTGTTGTCCACCGTTTTTACCAGCATAACGTTTCTCATCTGCACCAGCAGTTCGTTTGCAAGCACTTTAAGATCCTTGGACATACCGTAAAGCTTGTCCACAACTTCAAGTGCCCCGGCTGCATCCTTATCGGCAATTTTCTCGATTATATCAAAAAGGTAATCCCGCCCTGCGATCCCGGAAGCACCGGATACGACCTCCAGGGTTATATGATCGTCAAAGGCAACGCACTGGTCAAGCAGCGAAAGAGCGTCACGCATTCCCCCGTCTGAGAGCCTTGCTATCATTTCGGCAGCGTCTTTTTCAAGGGTAAATCCCTCCTGCTGTGAAATAAAGCACAATCTGCTTACAATATCCTCGGTACGGATCCTATGAAAATCGAAATGCTGACATCTTGATACTATGGTGGCAGGCACCTTATGTATCTCGGTAGTAGCAAGAATAAACTTAACGTGCTCCGGAGGCTCCTCCATAGTTTTCAGCAGTGCGTTGAATGCCCCCGGAGAAAGCATATGGACCTCGTCGATTATATACACCTTATACTTACACATCTCAGGTGTATAAATAACTCCCTCACGAAGCTCTCTAATATCGTCCACCTTTGAGTTTGAAGCCGCATCTATCTCTATTATATCTGCAAGGGTGCCGTTATCAGCCGCCTTACATATTTTACAGTCAAGGCAAGGTTCACCATCATGGGGATTTTCACAGTTTACAGCCTTAGCAAAGATCCTGGCACAGGTGGTTTTTCCTGTTCCTCTTGAGCCTGTGAAAAGGTATGCGTGAGCTGTCTTTCCGTTTTTTATCTGATTTTTAAGGGTAGTTGTGACATGAGGCTGGGAAACCACGTCGTCAAAAGACATAGGTCTCCATTTACGATATAGCGCCTGGTACATTTTTTCACACTCCTTAAAAAATCGATCCGACATATAGGCATGCAGGCGAAACTGTGTCACACGAAACAGACTGCTTAATGCTGCTCGGTTCCCCGCCTGACATGGTTCACAGCGTTTCATTGCACAGGACCCGCACACCTATATCTCGGATCGATGAGGAACATCATATTCACTCATTTTAAGCCTTTAACATTATAGCATATCCTACTATAAATTTCAAGTGTTTTATAAAAAAACTTGCCTTTTGCCAAAACGCAGGACAACTTCACCGCAAAGCGGCTCGCAGGAATTGCAAGCCGCCTGTTTTCCATTATTCTTTACTGATTGCAGATTATGAAATCCACGGTTCCGAAAGAGAACTGTACCGGGATACAAAATCCTGATTTCACAAAATCCACCTTGGTCCCTTTAACAACTTCCTGTGGGCTCATTGTAAGCTCAACGCCATACTCATTGGACTCATTAACAGCAAACAGTCCGTCTACCACATTCAAAAACTCACCAATGGTAGCGTCCACAAAATCATCGATCTCGGTAAAGCTTTCCTTTGAGAAGCGCTCTGCAAGTCCCTTATAAGCCTCGTCGTCTGCTGCAATGCAGGCAACAGAGTTATAATTTCCTGTAAATGACTGTCTTACCAGATTCTTTGCGTCATATTCTCTGACCATATGAGACTTGAGCGGCGTAAAATCGTCGCCGATAAACCTTATGACGTTTTTGAACAAAAGAGTAACATAATCTGTGTATATTCTTGCATTTTCAGCGCTGTCAAAGTGATAGAAGTCGTTAATGACCCTTGCAAGCACCTCGTTCTGGTTATCGCTTATGTCCTCGTCAGAGAACTGAGTCTCTGCTTTATATGCGTTGATCGCCTCTTCAAACTGAGAATTTGTAAGAACACCGTTATTCACCAAGGTCTGTCCCAGCAGCAGGTAGTCTGTGGGCTGTTGTGAAAGCAGCCTTTCAACGTCATCATTTGTAACATATCCAAGCTCTACAGCCAGATCACCAAATCTTTTATCCACGCTCTGCTGAGTGATGTTTACGTGCTCTACCTGCTGAGCGGTCATAAGCCCTGCATTTATCGCAAGCACACCAAGACGCATACGGGTGTTCTTTTTGTCCTCGATAGCTGTTGTAAGGTCCTGAGAGCTGACTAATCCCTTATTGAGAAGATAACCGCCAAAAAATTGTGCAAACATTTACAAAACTCCTTTCGCAGCATTTTCAAGGATCTTTTTCGCATCCTCATCGGTTATAGGCTTCTGCAAAAAGTCTGCCGCACCTGCTTTAAGAGCATCTTTAAGGTGTCCTTGTGTTCCCACAGAAGAAGCCATTACGACCTTTGCATCCGGGTGCTTTGCAACGATGGCTTTCAAAGCGTCGATCCCCGTTACCTTGGGCATTATAATGTCCATAAAAACCACATCGGGATTGCACTCATCATATTTTTCGATCGCCTCTGCACCGTCAGCAGCCTCAAATATCTGACCTACGCCCATGTTGGCGATGGCCATGCTAAGTTTCTTTCTTGCGAACATCGAGTCGTCGCATATCAGAACTGTAAGATCTTGTAATGTCATATCATTGCCTCCTATACGTTTATTAGATACAATATGAGTATACCACAAAATCAAACAAAAATCAAGAGCTTTTCAAATGATTTTTATGCAAAAGGGCACAAATAATTCCGTTGTTTTTTTAAAACGTGCAGCCTTGACAAGCATACCTAAATATGATATAATATTTTGGTAACTTGACGGGGGAATGGCGGAATTGGCAGACGCAACGGACTCAAAATCCGTCGATAGCGATATCGTGAGGGTTCAAGTCCCTTTTCCCCCATAAAAAACAGCGCTGATATTTCGTATCAGCGCTGTTTTTTATGTTATAAATCAGAATTTAATTTAGCACTGTGTAATAGTGTTTATCCGAAGGGGTTATAGGTGCTCATTATATGAGATTCAAGCCGCCTTTTTGCAGGCGGCTTGAGGGAAAAGAGTTTTGCGCTTTTCAAAGGGGCACGCCCTCTCTTGCAGGGCGTCCCCTCTTTCAAAACAGTCCACCGGACTGTTTTGAAATTCACCCCTTGCGGAGCGCACGATGTAGGGGGATTTCGCTCTCTGCGGAGAGCGACGAGGGCGCCGCCCTCGACCCGCAAGCCCTTTTTAGGAAAGGGCTTGACCCCAAACCTTTTTAATATGCACAGTTTAGCGCATTATCCTTGCATAGCAGTTGGAGATATTCTCTTGGAAAAATGTTTTTCCTCATACTCTCTTTTTGAACTTTTCAGTCATTTTTACATATCGGGCATTATGCCCGATATGTAAAAATCATTAAGAGGTTTAGGAAGGGGGTCTGGGGGATAACCCTTCTCCAAAAGGGTTTCCCCCAGCTGCCACGCAAGGGTGCTGCGGTAAATTCTAATTTAGTGGTTTACCACTCGATCTCGTCGATATCCACAGGGTTTGCGTTAAGCTCGACAGCTTTTATCTTTCCGGATTTGACCGAGATAGTTCTGACGGCTATGGGTTTAATAGCGGAGTTATGGGTGATTATCACGACGGTGACGCCAAAATCACGGCTTAGCGTCTGCAAGAGTTTGAGTATGGACTTTCCTGTTACATAGTCCAGGGCACCTGTGGGCTCGTCGCACAGCAGGAGCTTTGGTTTTTTGGCAATAGCTCTTGCGATGGAAACTCTCTGCTGCTCGCCGCCCGAAAGCTGTGAAGGAAAGTTGTTCATACGCTCCGAAAGCCCGACCGCATTCATAGCTTCCTCGGCGGACATAACATCATCGCAGATCTGCGTAGCAAGCTCCACATTTTCCTTGGCGGTGAGGTTATTTATCAGGTTATAGAACTGGAACACGAAACCAACGTCATTGCGGCGGAAGGTTGTAAGCTGTTTTTTGGAAAAGCCTGCAATATCCTGCCCGTCTATAATGATATTTCCGCTCGTGCAGGTATCCATGCCGCCAAGCAGATTGAGGATAGTTGTTTTGCCTGCGCCCGATGCGCCGACGATGACGCAAAGCTCGCCTTTTTCGATAGTGAAATTCACCTTATCGTTGGCAAGGATAGTAGTCTCGCCCATCTTGTATTCTTTTACGACGTCTTTAAATTCGATGTAGCTCATGATTTCTCCTGTTTTCTCAATTTATGCTTTCTGATCTGGTCAGCGGCAATTGTGGCATACAGCGGCAAAGCAAGGGCAAGCACTATTGTGAAATTTCGGTTTATGATGAAATGCCAGCGTGACTGGTGTATAACGTGGAATGACCAAAACGCATAGAACACCGCCCAGCACAGTTTCATCATATCGCACATAAATCTTATTACAATGCGTATGCCCTCGGTTTCGTTTTCCTTATACTTGCCGCCGACCTTTTTTATTTTGCTTGCGGCAAAGGAGAGAAGGCTGAATATGACAAACAGACCGTACCCTGCAAAAAAAGGGTAGAACGCCATTATTTTGTTCTCGCTGTATATATCGAAATTGCCGTCCATGCCGTAATGCATACCAAATTTCTTCGGCAGGTCAGAAAGCATGCAGATCGTCCAGACAAGGAATACCGTCAGCAGCAAAAGGGCAAGTGCGTTTGAGGCGATATGAAATCTTTTGAAAAGCTTCATTTTTATCCTCCGCATTTAGTTTCTCTTTACACATTATAACCCACGGCGAGCATATTTGTCAACACAAAAAAGGGAGCTGTCCTTGCAGACAACTCCCTTGAATTGCATATTAGCTATTCAGCGTTTCAAGATTACTTGTTGATCTTGGTAACAACGCCGGAACCAACTGTTCTACCACCCTCACGGATAGCGAATCTCAGACCCTCTTCGATAGCGATTGGAGTGATAAGCTCAACGTCCATCTCTACGTTATCGCCAGGCATGCACATTTCCTTATCAGCAGGAAGGCTGATAACGCCTGTAACGTCTGTTGTTCTGAAATAGAACTGAGGTCTGTAGTTGTTGAAGAACGGAGTATGACGGCCGCCCTCTTCCTTCTTCAGAACGTAAACCTGACCGGAGAACTTGGTCTCTGGGTGAATGGAGCCCGGCTTACAAAGAACCTGACCTCTCTTGATGTCTGTTCTCTGAATACCACGGAGCAGTGCGCCGATGTTGTCGCCTGCCTCAGCGTAGTCAAGGATCTTTCTGAACATCTCGATACCTGTAACAACAGTCTTAGCTCTTTCCTCTGTAAGACCGATGATCTCAACTTCCTCACCAGTCTTGAGCTGACCTCTTTCTACTCTACCGGTAGCAACTGTACCACGGCCTGTGATGGTGAATACGTCCTCAACAGGCATCAGGAACGGCAGGTCTGCCTTTCTGTCAGGTGTTGGGATAAAGCTGTCAACAGCGTCCATAAGGTCAAGGATAGGCTTGTAAGCAGGATCGTTAAGATCGTCCGGAGCTTCAAGAGCAGCAAGTGCAGAACCTCTGATGATAGGAGTCTCATCGCCAGGGAAATCGTACTTGTCAAGCAGCTCTCTGATGTCCATCTCAACGAGGTCGAGCAGCTCTTCATCGTCAACCTGGTCAGCCTTGTTCATGAATACAACGATTGCAGGAACGCCAACCTGACGAGCGAGCAGAAGGTGCTCTCTTGTCTGAGCCATAGGACCGTCGGAAGAAGCAACAACCAGGATAGCGCCGTCCATCTGAGCAGCACCGGTGATCATGTTCTTTACATAGTCAGCGTGGCCTGGGCAGTCAACGTGAGCGTAGTGACGGTTCTTTGTCTCATACTCAACGTGAGCGGTGTTGATTGTAATACCTCTTTCTCTCTCCTCAGGAGCAGAGTCGATGTTAGCGTAGTCCTTCTTCTCAGCAAGACCCTCCAGAGCAAGAGTCTTTGTGATAGCAGCGGTAAGAGTGGTCTTACCGTGGTCAACGTGACCAATGGTACCAATGTTTACGTGTGGTTTGGTTCTTTCAAAATGTGCCTTTGCCATAGGATTTTCCTCCTTAAATTTCATTTTTTCCGATTTAACGATACCGTAGTATAATTACATCGGTATAATTATATCAAATTTTTTCTCGTTTTGCAATAGCTAAACGGATTTTTTTTAAAAAAGTTAGTCGTTGTTCTTGTTTCTCGAAGCCATGATCTTTTCAGATATGTTCTTAGGAACCTGGATATAGCTGTGAGGCTCCATTACATACTGACCTCTTCCCTGTGTCTTGGAACGCAGGTCATTTGAGTAACCGAACATTTCTGACAGCGGAACAAGGCAATCTACCTGAGCTGCACCTGTTCTCTGCTCCTGACCGAGGATCTGTCCACGGCGTGAGTTAAGGTCGCCGATAACTGTTCCAAGGTAATCATCCGGAGCGATTACAGAAACCTTCATGATAGGCTCAAGAATAATAGGCTTAGCCTTTCTCATAGCCTCCTTGAATGCCATAGATCCTGCGATCTTAAATGCCATTTCAGAGGAGTCTACCTCGTGATAAGATCCATCGTAAAGCTCGACCTTAACGTCGACTACCTGATATCCTGCAAGAACGCCGCTTTCCATTGCGCCCTTGATACCTGCGTCAACAGCAGGGATATATTCCTTAGGAATAGCACCGCCCACAACGTGGTTGATGAACTCGTATCCTGCGCCTGACTCATTAGGCTCAACGTTGATCTTAACGTGACCGTACTGACCCTTACCACCCGACTGCTTAGCATACTTGTAGTCCACAGTTGCAGGAGCGGTGATAGTTTCCTTGTAAGAAACCTGAGGTGTACCTACGTTTGCCTCTACCTTGAACTCACGCAGAAGTCTGTCCACGATGATCTCAAGGTGAAGCTCACCCATACCGGCGATAATAGTCTGACCTGTTTCCTCAGAAGTCCAGGTTCTGAAGGTCGGGTCTTCCTCAGCCAGCTTAGAAAGGGCAATACCCATCTTCTCCTGACCTGCTTTTGTCTTAGGCTCGATAGCCAGCTGGATAACAGGCTCAGGGAATTCCATTGATTCAAGGATTATAGGATGCTTTTCGTCGCACAGAGTATCACCTGTGGTGGTATTTTTCAGACCAACGGCTGCGCCGATATCGCCTGCGAATATCTCCTCGATATCCTTTCTGTGGTTGGAATGCATCTGAAGGATCCTGCCGATCCTCTCGTTTTTATCCTTTGTTGAGTTATAAACTGTCGAACCTGCTGTAAGAACGCCCGAATAAACTCTGAAGAAGCACAGCTTACCAACAAACGGGTCTGTTGCGATCTTGAAAGCAAGAGCTGCAAAAGGCTCATCGTCGGAAGAAGGTCTCTCGTCCTCCTCGCCTGTATCGGGGTTTACACCCTTGATGTGTGGAACATCAAGCGGTGACGGCATATAATCTACGATCGCATCCAGAAGCTTCTGAACGCCCTTATTCTTGTATGAAGTACCGCAGCATACAGGTACCATTGTATTATCAATGGTTGACTTTCTGATGGTCCTTTTGATCTCCTCTTCGGTGAGCTCCTGACCGTCAAAATACTTCTCCATAAGCTCGTCGTCCATTTCAGCAACGTGCTCGAGAAGCTCGCTTCTGTACTGCTCAGCTTTTTCCTTCATATCCTCGGGGATATCCTCGACCTGGATATCTGTGCCGATATCGTTTGTATAGATATAAGCCTTCATCTCGATAAGGTCGATAATTCCCTTAAATTCGTCCTCAGCGCCGATAGGCAGCTGAATAGGAACTGCATTGCACTGCAGTCTGTCGTGAAGCATATTAAGAACGTTATAGAAGTCAGCTCCCATAATGTCCATCTTGTTCACGTATACCATTCTTGGTACTTTATAGTTATCAGCCTGACGCCATACGGTCTCAGTCTGCGGCTCAACGCCTCCCTTTGCACAAAGAACAGTTACAGATCCGTCCAGAACTCTAAGTGATCTCTGAACTTCAACAGTAAAGTCAACGTGTCCCGGGGTGTCAATGATGTTAAGTCTATGGTTCTTCCAATAGCAGGTCGTTGCAGCAGAGGTGATCGTTATACCTCTTTCCTGCTCCTGTGCCATCCAGTCCATAGTGGCTGTACCATCATGAGTTTCTCCGATCTTATGGTTTATTCCGGTATAAAAAAGGATACGCTCGGTAGTAGTGGTCTTGCCGGCATCGATATGAGCCATGATACCAATATTTCTGGTGTCCTGTAAAGAACAATCTCTTTGCATAATTTCCTCCTGTTTAATTTACCGAAATTACCATCTGTAATGTGCAAAAGCCTTGTTAGCTTCAGCCATTCTGTGTGTTTCGTCACGCTTCTTGCAGGATCCGCCTGTACCGTTAAGTGCGTCCATGATCTCTGCAGCGAGCCTTTCCTTCATTGTGTCCTCGTTTCTTTCACGAGAATACTTTGTTATCCATCTCAGTCCCAGTGTCTGACGTCTGTCAGGACGAACCTCCATTGGAACCTGATATGTGGCACCGCCCACACGGCGAGCCTTTACCTCGAGCTCAGGCATGATGTTGTTCATTGCCTCCTCGAATACCTCAAGAGCAGGTCTGCCTGTCTTCTCCTCTACGATCTGGAATGCACCGTAAACGATCTTCTGGGCAACACCCTTTTTGCCGTCGAGCATAATGTTGTTTACAAGACGTGTTACCAGCTTTGAATTGTAAACCGGATCAAGAAGCACGTCTCTTTTTGTAACTCTACCTCTTCTTGGCACTTTGATTCCCTCCTTCACAAATAAATGAATTCACAGGTACTCGCTCCGCAGCCATACACTATTATATATAATAAGCATATTCTGCAGCCCCGTCAGCCCAATGTAGAGTCATCTATATAAATCACTCCACACTAACTGTGGTCTTCGCATTTTGCGACAATGAGTATATTCCTTTAATCTTTCCGAGCTTCAGAGATCTGTATTATCCCTTGGCTGCTCCTGCCTTTGGCCTCTTTGCACCGTACTTGGATCTTGCCTGCATTCTCTTTGCAACGCCCTGTGTATCAAGTGTACCACGGATAATGTGATATCTTACACCAGGAAGATCCTTAACACGTCCGCCTCTGATAAGAACAACGCTGTGCTCCTGCAGATTATGACCGATGCCCGGAATATAAGCTGTTACTTCGTTTCCGTTTGTGAGCTTTACCCTGGCAACCTTTCTCATAGCGGAGTTAGGCTTTTTAGGTGTAGCTGTTCTTACGACTGTGCAAACTCCACGCTTCTGTGGGCATGACTGGTCGATAACTACCTTCTTCTTGGAGTTAAATCCCTTCTGAAGAGCAGGTGCTGTGGACTTGTCCACCAGAACATCTCTTCCCTTTCTTACTAACTGGTTAAAGGTTGGCATATTTTCTCTCCTTTCGTAAAATGATAGCTCTGCCAAAAGGGCGCACTTGCCCTATGTCGGCATGCTCTAATATTATACACTTGTTTGCGCCTCTTGTCAAGGGCTTTTTGTCAAAATAATAACCAAAGTCCCTTTATCTTACTATTGCTTTCATTGTGCATTTATATACATTTTTACAAAAAAAGAGCGGCACTGCTGCCGCCCTTTCAAATTCAAATACTATCTATCAGAAGCTGCCGCCCTCTGCACCGGTCTGTGCAGCAGGGTGAGCGTCCACCTTAGCGATCTGGGTATTGTTATAGATATCCATACCCGTACCGGCAGGTATAAGCTTACCGATGATAACGTTTTCTTTAAGACCCATAAGCTTATCGGTCTTTCCTCTGATGGCTGCATCTGTAAGAGCCTTTGTGGTCTCCTGGAAGGATGCTGCGGAAAGGAATGAGTCAGAGTAAGAAGAAGCCTTTGTGATACCCTGAAGAACAGGCAGTGTAGTAATGAGTTTTGCGTCCTCGTCACCTGCATCTATCTTCTGCTGTATCTCCTCATTCATTCTCATGATCTCGCTTCTCTCCACCAGAGTGCCCGGAAGCAGATAACTTGAACCCGGATCGTCCACCTTGACTTTCTTCATCATCTGGCGAACGATGACCTCGATATGCTTATCGTTGATATCAACACCCTGCAGGCGGTAAACCTTCTGCACTTCGGTGATGATATAGTTCTGAACAGCTTTCGAGCCGTTTACTGCAAGGATATCCGCAGGGTTGATAGAGCCCTCTGTAAGGGAATCTCCCGCCTTAACAACGTCGCCGTCATGAACTTTGATCTTATATCCGTACGGGATAGCATAAGCTTCCTCGTCGGGGTTATCCACATCTTCGCTGGTAACGATGATATGCTTTTGTTTTTTCATCTCCTCGATCCTTACCACACCGTCAAGTCTGGTAATGATCGCTGCGCCCTTAGGCTTACGGCTCTCAAACAGCTCCTCAACTCTCGGCAGACCCTGTGTAATATCCTCTGCTGATGCGATACCGCCCGTATGGAAGGTTCTCATGGTCAGCTGGGTACCCGGCTCACCGATAGACTGTGCGGAGATTACGCCGACAGCCTCGCCCACCTGAACAACGTTGCCTGTTGCAAGGTTAGCACCATAGCACTTAGCGCATACTCCGTGCTTAGCGTGGCACTGGAGCACCGATCTGATCTGGATAGACTTTTTGCCGTCCTTTTCAAGGGCTGCAACTATCCTTTCTGCATCATGCTCGTTGATAAGCTTTGTCTTTGAGCAGATCATTTCTCCTGTCTGGCTGTCCTTATAATCCTCAACAAGGAATCTGCCCACAAGTCTTTCTGTAAGAGGCTCGATCATTTCGTTACCGTTTTTGATATCGAATATCTCTATACCTACGTCACTTCCGCAGTCGTCCTCATGGATAATAACATCCTGAGAAACGTCAACAAGACGTCTTGTAAGGTAACCCGAGTCAGCTGTACGCAGAGCTGTATCTGCCAGACCTTTACGGGCACCACGGGAGGAGATAAAGTATTCCAGAATATTAAGTCCTTCACGGTAGTTTGCTCTGATAGGCATTTCGATGGTGGAACCTGATGTATTGGCAATAAGTCCACGCATACCTGCAAGCTGTCTGATCTGGTTGATGGAACCACGGGCTCCCGAATCAGCCATCATGTTGATGGGGTTATAAGGGTCAAGGTTTGCCTGAAGTGCGGCAGTTACCTCATCGGTAGCATTATTCCAGATCTCGATGAACTTTTTGGATTTTTCTTCTCTTGAGATATAACCTCTCTTATACTGCTTGTCGATCTTATCAACAAGCGCATCTGCCTTTGCAAGGATATCCTTCTTTGCAGGCGGGATCTCCGCATCGCACACAGCCACGGTGATAGCTGCCTTTGTGGAGTATTTATAGCCCAGAGCCTTTATCTTATCAAGCACCTCGCTGGTTGCGGTGGTGCCGTGCTTATGGATACACTTATCGATAAGGTCTTTAAGCTGTTTCTTCTTTACAAGGAAATCTATTTCCAGGTCAAACTGCTTATCCGAGTTTGTTCTGTCAACATAGCCCAGATCCTGCGGGATCACCTCGTTGAAAATAAGTCTTCCCACAGTTGCACCGATTATCTTTGATACCTGCTTATCGCCGATCTGTTTTGAGATCCTTACCTTAATCTTGGACTGGAGCGAAACTATCTTCTGGTCATAAGCCATAAGAGCCTCGTTCACATCTCTGAACACCTTGCCCTCGCCCGGCTCGCCGTCCTTTGCCAGTGTGAGGTAATAGGAACCAAGCAGCATATCCTGTGAAGGAACAGCCACAGGGCTTCCGTCTGAAGGTTTGAGCAGGTTATTTGCAGCAAGCATAAGGAATCTTGCCTCAGCCTGAGCCTCCACAGATATAGGAAGGTGGACCGCCATCTGGTCACCGTCAAAGTCTGCATTGAAGGCTGTACATACCAGCGGATGGAGCTTGATAGCTCTTCCCTCTACAAGCACAGGTTCAAACGCCTGGATACCAAGTCTGTGGAGCGTAGGCGCACGGTTGAGCATTACAGGGTGTCCCTTGATAACGTTCTCAAGAGCGTCCCATACCTCCGGCTTTGCTCTCTCCACCATTTTCCTTGCGCTCTTTATATTGATAGTAGGATTTGTGTCCACCAGTCTTTTCATAACGAATGGCTTGAAAAGCTCCAGAGCCATTTCCTTAGGCAGACCGCACTGATACATTTTAAGCTCAGGACCTACAACGATAACCGAACGTCCGGAGTAGTCAACACGCTTACCCAAAAGGTTCTGACGGAAACGTCCCTGCTTACCTTTAAGCATATCCGAAAGAGACTTGAAGGCTCTGTTATTAGGTCCGGTAACAGGCCTGCCGTGTCTGCCGTTGTCGATGAGTGCATCAACAGCTTCCTGGAGCATTCTCTTTTCGTTTCTTACGATAATATCCGGAGCTTCCAGCTCAAGCATTCTCTTCAAACGGTTATTTCTGTTGATAACACGTCTGTAAAGGTCGTTAAGGTCGCTGGTAGCGTATCTTCCGCCGTCCAGCATTACCATAGGTCTCAGATCCGGCGGGATAACAGGCACCACGTCAAGTATCATCCACTCAGGACGGTTGCCGGACATTCTGAACGCCTCGACGATCTCCAGCCTTTTGAGCAGCTTGATCCTTTTCTGTCCGGAGGAAAGATCCTTCAGTTCTTCTTTAAGCTCATCTGCAAGCTTATCAAGGTCGATCTCGCACAGCAGCTCCTTGATAGCCTCTGCGCCCATACCGGCCTTGAACTGATCCTCGTCGTACTTTTCCAGCATCTCGTTATAATCCTTCTCGGTGAGAAGCTGACCCTTTACAAGCTCTGTGTCGCCCGGGTCTATAACGATATACTTTGTGAAATACAGCACCTCTTCAAGTCTTTTCTGTGAGATCTCCAGCATCTGTCCGATCCTTGAAGGAGTACCCTTGAAGTACCAGATATGTGAAACAGGAGCAGCAAGCTCGATATGACCCATTCTCTCACGTCTTACTTTAGCTCTTGTTACCTCAACGCCGCAGCGCTCGCAGACCTTGCCTTTAAAGCGGATCTTCTTATACTTTCCGCAGTGACATTCCCAGTCCTTTGTCGGTCCGAAGATCTTTTCGCAGAAAAGTCCGTCCTTTTCAGGCTTCTGTGTACGATAGTTTATAGTTTCAGGTCTTTCAACAACGCCATAAGACCACTCACGGATCCTATCGGGCGATGCAAGACCGATCTTTATTGATTCAAATACATTAAAATCCAACAGCTGTACCCTCTTCCTGTATAATTTGGTTTACCTTTGGCTGATGTGTTCCCACGGGCTGGATCTGCCCATGGGGGCACTCTTTTCACGTGTTATTCCTCGTCGCCGAAGTCCTCTTCATCGTCGTCGAAATCATCCTCGAAATCGTCGTCGCCAAGCTCGGACAATCCATCTTCGTCCTCGGCTGCAAAGCCGTCTGCAAAGTCGTCAGCGTCTGTGGAATAATCTATCTCGTCATCTATTTCAGGTGTTGGGATAAGGTCATCGTCATCATCAAACTTCTGTTTCAGGTCGATCTCCTCGTTGTTGATGTTGAGTACCTTGATGTCAAGGCAAAGTGACTGAAGCTCCTTGATAAGCACCTTGAAAGCTTCCGGAACGCCCGGCTTAGGTACGTTCTGTCCCTTTACGATAGCCTCATATGTCTTTACACGTCCGTTAAGGTCGTCGGACTTGACTGTAAGGATCTCCTGGAGCGTATATGCAGCACCGTAAGCCTCCAGTGCCCATACCTCCATTTCACCGAATCTCTGTCCGCCGAACTGTGCCTTACCGCCAAGAGGCTGCTGTGTTACCAGTGAGTAAGGACCTACTGAACGTGCGTGGATCTTATCGTCAACAAGGTGGTGGAGCTTGAGGTAGTACATATAGCCCACTGTTACCCTGTTATCAAACTTTTCTCCGGTTCTTCCGTCATAAACGGTGAACTTGCCGTCCTGAGCCATGCTCAGTGCATTTGTGTTGATGAGATCCTCCATTTTATGAACGGTGAACTCATCATCTTTATGCTCAAGATAATTCTTCTGTGCCATCTCAAAGCACTCACGAATATCCGCCTCGTGTGCGCCGTCAAATACAGGGGTCATTATCTTCCAGCCAAGCGCCTTTGCAGCCATACCCAGATGTACCTCAAGCACCTGACCGATGTTCATACGTGAAGGAACGCCCAGAGGGTTAAGGCAGATATCAAGCGGAGTTCCGTCCTCCAGGAACGGCATATCCTCCTGGGGCAGTATCCTTGAAACGACACCCTTGTTACCGTGTCTACCTGCCATCTTATCGCCCACAGAGATCTTTCTCTTTTGTGCGATATAGCATCTTACCAGCTTGTTTACTCCCGGTGAAAGCTCTTCACAATTTTCTCTTGTGAACACCTTGACATCTATTATGATGCCTGCCTCTCCGTGAGGAACTTTAAGAGAGTTATCTCTTACCTCTCTTGCCTTCTCTCCGAAGATCGCACGAAGCAGTCTTTCCTCTGCAGTCAGCTCAGTCTCGCCCTTAGGTGTTACCTTACCTACCAGGATATCTCCCGAGCGTACCTCTGCACCGATCCTTATGATACCGTTATCGTCCAGATCCTTCAGAGCATCCTCGCCCACATTGGGGATATCTCTTGTGATCTCCTCAGGTCCGAGCTTTGTATCTCTTGCCTCTGTTTCCAGATCTTCGATATGGATAGAGGTGTATTTGTCCTGCTTAACAAGGTTCTCGTTGAGCAAAACGGCGTCCTCGTAGTTATAGCCTTCCCATGTCATAAAGCCGATAAGTGCGTTCTTACCCAGCGAAAGCTCTCCGTTTGAGGTAGCCGGACCGTCACCGATGACCTGACCCTTCTTGATCTTTTCGCCCTTATCGACGATAGGTCTTTGGTTTGTGCAGGTACCTGCATTTGATCTTTTGAACTTGGTCATCTCGTAGGTGTGCATCTCGCCGTTCTTTTCACGTACAACGATCTTGTCTGCGTCAACGCTTTCGACCACGCCGTCAGCGTCTGCGACAACAGCCACTCCCGAGTCAACGCAAGCCTTATATTCCATACCCGTACCGACTATCGGGTTTTCTGTTTTTATAAGCGGAACTGCCTGACGCTGCATGTTTGAACCCATGAGGGCACGGTTAGCGTCATCATTTTCAAGGAACGGGATACAAGCGGTAGCCACGGACACTACCATTTTAGGAGAAACGTCCATGAAATCGATCTTTTCTCTTTCGATCTCAAGGATCTGATCTCTGTATCTTCCGTTTACCTTAGCCCTTGCAAACTTATGATCCTCGGTAAGAGGCTCGTTTGCCTGAGCGACCATATAGTTGTCCTCCACATCGGCAGTCATATAAACTACCTCATCGGTAACAACACCTGTTTCCTTATCCACTTTTCTGTAAGGAGCCTCGATAAATCCGTACTCATTGATCCTTGCAAAGGAAGCAAGATAGGAGATAAGTCCGATGTTAGGTCCTTCAGGAGTCTCGATAGGACACATTCTTCCGTAATGTGTATAGTGAACGTCACGAACCTCAAATCCGGCTCTGTCTCTTGAAAGACCGCCGGGGCCCAATGCAGAGAGTCTTCTCTTATGTGTCAGCTCTGCAAGAGGGTTGTTCTGATCCATGAACTGTGACAGAGGCGAAGATCCGAAAAACTCTCTGATAGCGGCTGTGATAGGTCTGATATTTATAAGCGCCGCAGGAGTTGCGACCTCTGTATCCTGAGACTGGATATTCATTCTTTCGTGAACGACTCTTTCCATTCTGGTAAAGCCGATCCTGAACTGGTTTTGGAGCAGCTCGCCAACGGATCTTATTCTTCTGTTGCCAAGATGGTCGATATCGTCAACAGTTCCTACGCCGTCACAAAGGTTGAGGAAATAAGAAACTGTTGCGATTATGTCGTCAACTGTGATATGCTTCGGAACAAGCTCGTCGACTCTGGACTTTACAGCCTCCATAAGCTCTTCCTCGCTGTCGCACTCATCAAGGATCTGTCTGAGCACAGGGAAGGATACCTTTTCGTTAACTCCAAGGCTCTTGGCATCGAAGTTTACAAAGTCTGCGATATCTACCATGTTGCTTCCGATGATCTTGACCTCGTGCTCTTCAAGCCTTATCTCAGTCTCTCCTGTGGAAGAGGTAACAAACTCCTTTACCTCTACTCTGACAAAGACCTCACGCACGCCTGCAGCCTCTATTTTTGTAGCCTGATCGAAATCCACAAGCTCTCCTGCCTCGGCAAGTATCTCGCCTGTGAGAGGATCGATTACCGGCTGGGAAAGTCTGTGTCCTGCAAGTCTTGAAGCTATGCCCAGCTTCTTGTTGTACTTATAGCGTCCGAATCTTGAAAGATCGTATCTTTTTGCGTCAAAAAACAGATTGTTAAGGTGATTCTCGGCAGACTCCACCGTGGGAGGCTCGCCCGGACGAAGCTTTTTGTAAACCTCAAGCAGCGCTTCCTCTCTGTTAGCGGTCTGATCCTTCTGAAGGATAGTCTGCTCGATACGCTCGTCTTTTCCGTACTCAGCCTCGATCTCCTCGTTGGTCCCTGTTTCTCCGATAGCACGCAGGAATGTGGTAAGAGGGATCTTTCTGTTCTTATCTATTCTTACATAGACAACGTCGTTGGAATCCATTTCGTATTCAAGCCACGCACCACGGTTAGGGATAACGGTGGTCTTGAAAAGATCCTTACCGGTCTTGTCTTTGTCAAAGGCATAATAAACACCGGGCGAACGAACCAGCTGTGAAACGATAACACGCTCTGCACCGTTGATTACAAAAGTACCGCTGTCGGTCATTTTCGGGAAATCGCCCATAAACACCTCAGACTCTTTTATCTCACCTGTTTCGGTGTTGTTAAGTCTTGCGGTGACCCTCAAAGGCACAGAGTACGTAGCATCCCTCGCCTTGCACTCCGCAATAGAATACTTCGGCTGGTCATCAAAACGGTATCCCACAAAGTTCAGCTCCAGATTACCGTTATAATCGGTAATTGTGGAAGCTTCGCTGAATACCTCCTTCAGACCCTCCTCAATAAACCATTTGTAAGAGTTTTTCTGTACCTCGATAAGATTGGGCATCTCCAGGACCTCATTGATCTTAGCGAAGCTCTTTCTCGTGTTCTTACCGAGTTTTACGTCCTTGACATTCACCATAGGCTCTATCACTCCTTAAATTATTTACCATTTCGTTCTGCAGCTTCCCGGATAAGATGAACGTTTTGTGAATTTTTGTTTAAAATTTCTCTCAAACTGATCCGATCCCACCTGAGAGGCACCTTAAAATCTCTGAAAAACCAAAAGAAAAGGTACAAAACTCCATTATGATACAGTATACAATTATATAATACTGAAATCAGGATGTCAAGAGTTTTGCACCTGCAAAATATTCAATTAGGGCAAAATCAGCGTTTTGCACATTTTTGGTATAATTTCGGCTGAAATTTTCTATTATTACCATTCATGCGATATTCCGTAACTTTTTTATTAACGCAGTGTGAAATATGGGAAATGCTGTCAGAATAGATACTATCCCGTCTGCTGTTGATAAGAATTATACATTCACCCCGTCGGTGTGGTGAAAAGACCGACAGACAGACGCTTTGCGCGCTTTTTCAGTCTGTCTTTTCATCTTCATTTCCATTTGCCTTTTCATTTCCATTAGGTTGTTTTATTGTGTGCACAAAAACAACCATAGGTTGTTTTAATTGTTATCATTTGTGTACAGCACTTCGCGCAAGGTTTTTCCGCCGATGCTGTCCTCGCGGTACTCCCCTGTGCAGACAAAGCCGTTTCGCTCGTAAAACCGCCTTGCACGGCTGTTTTCCTCCAGCACCCAGAGAATGACGCGCTCAAAGCCCTGCTTCGTGAGTTCGCTCACGCAGCGGTCAAAAAGTGCGCCGCCAAAGCCCTTTCCCATGAACCCGGGAAGAAAGTATATCGAAACGATCTCGCCGCAGTCGCTGTGCTTTTCCCAGCGTGACGGGCAAATGCTCGCCGTGCCCACAAGCTTTCCGTCAAGCTCGGCTGCAAAATGCGTTCTGCCGGGCGTATCAAGGCTTTTCACCCACCTGCCGCTTGGTATGCTGTCAAGATACGCCTGCGGAATGATGCCCTTGTAGGCATATTTCCAGCTCTGCTCGTAGATATTGCTTATTTGCAGAGGGTCGTCTTTATCTGTGAGCTGTCTTATTATAATGTCCATATCACGATTTCCAGTACTTTCTGTCAAGGCTTCTGTACTGCACCGCCTGTGCGATATGCGCCTTATCAATAATGTCTGCGCCGTCCATATCCGCAACGGTCCTTGCGACTTTGAGGATCTTTTCATAAGCTCTTGCGGAGAGACCAAGCTTTTCAAAGATACTGCCCAGCATCGCTTCGGCTTTATCGGTCATGGGGCAGACATCGTGGATTATTTCCGGACTTATCCTTGCGTTACATGTTATCCCCGTACCTTCGTAGCGCTTGTTCTGGATGTCCCTTGCCGCCTGCACACGCTGTCTGATGCTTTCCGATGATTCTTCCTTTTCCCCTGAGGAAAGGTCGGCAAACTCAACGGGAGCGACTTCGAGGTGAATATCGAACCTGTCCAGCAGTGGACCGGATATTTTGTTCAGATAGTGATCCACCTGATGCTTTGAGCATATACATTTTCTTGTGGGGTGACCATAATATCCGCATGGGCATGGGTTCATTGCGCCTATGAGCATAAACGAACTGGGATAGGTTATACTTCCCGACACACGTGAAATCGTCACCTTCATATCCTCAAGAGGCTGACGCAGTATCTCAAGGGCAGGACGGGAAAACTCCGCCAGCTCGTCAAGAAACAGCAGTCCGTTATGTGCCAGCGATATCTCTCCCGGTCTTGGGGGCGTCCCCCCTCCCGCAAGTCCTGCCGCCGACACGGTATGGTGCGGTGAGCGAAAGGGCCTTGTGGTTATAAGCGGACGCTGGCTGTCAAGCACCCCGGCAACAGAATGTATACCCGTGGTCTCAATAGATTCTTCAAAAGTCATTTGCGGAAGTATCGACGGCATACGCTTGGCAAGCATGGATTTTCCCGAGCCGGGCGAACCTATCATCAAAACGTTGTGTCCGCCTGCCGCTGCTATCTCCAGCGCCTTTTTCGCAGCCGCCTGGCCACGCACATCGGCAAAATCCAGAGTGCTGAGATAATCCGCCTTCGCAGGGACGAAAACCGGCGCAGGCTGCATGATCTCCCTGCCGGAAAAGTGCCTTGCCAGCTGTTCAAGCGACTGGACACCATAAGCCTTTATACCCCTGACCGCAGAAGCCTCAAGTAGGTTTTCCCCGGGAACATATATCTCCTTTAAGCCCTTTTGCGCCAGTATGGTCATAGGTAAAACTCCGTTTACACGCCTCAGCTCACCGCTGAGAGAGACCTCTCCGATAAATGCAGCGTCCCGGATCTGCTTTGGGTCGATGATCCCCGCTGCACACATCAGCGAGACCGCTATCGCAAGATCATGTACCGTACCGGATTTTTTTACGTCCGCCGGCGCAAGGTTCACAAGTACCCTGCCCTTGGGAAATCCAAGTCTGCTGCTGCGAAAAGCCGAACGTATCCTCTCACGGCTCTCCCTTACCGCTACATCTGCAAGTCCTACTATGTCAAATGCAGGCAGCCCCGCACTGGACTCGATCTCTACTTCAACTTTGAACGCATTTAGTCCTAAAAGCCCTATGCTGTTAACTTTTCCAAACATCTGTCTCACCTCTTACACTAAATCAGAATTTACCGCAGCACCCTTGCGGAGTAATCGGGGAAAACCCTTTTGAAAAAGGGTTATTCCCCGTACCCCTTTCCTAAAACTTTTAATGATTTTTACTATTTGGGAAACAAGTCCCCAAATAGTAAAAATGACTGAGAGCTTAGAAGAGAGAACGGAAAACAATACTTTCCAGAAGAACTTTCTCCGACTGCTATGCAAGGATAATGCGCCAAATCGTGCATATTAAAAAGGTTTGGGGTCAAGCCCTTTCCTAAAAAGGGCTTGCGGGTCGAGGGCGGCGCCCTCGTCGCTCTCCGCAGAGAGCGAAATCCCCCTACATCGTGCGCTCCGCAAGGGGTGAATTTCAAAACAGTCCGGTGGACTGTTTTGAAAGAGGGGACGCCCTGCAAGAGAGGGCGTGCCCCTTTGGAAAGCGCAAAACTCTTTTACCTCAAGCCGCCTGCAAAAAGGCGGATTGAATCTCATATAATGAGCACCTATAAACCCTTCGGATAAACACTATTACACAGTGCTAAATTAAATTCTGATTTATTCCATTATTGTTTCAAAGAAGTCAAGGACATCGGCATAGACTTCGTCCTTATTGAGCTCATTCAGCAGCTCATGGCGGGCATCTTTATATATTTTCATTTCCACGTTACAGTTATAAAGATTCAGATTATTAAAGACTTTGAGCACGCCTTTGCCGTAATTCCCCACGGGGTCGGCAGAGCCTGAGATAAGATAAGTGGGCAGATTTTTAGGATAGGAGCTATACCACTTATCGTTTGAGACAAACCAGATCATTTTCACCAGGTTTTCAAAGCCGTTCAAGGTGAAAGTAAAGCCGCAGCGTTTGTCGTTACAATACTTTGCAACGACAGCGGTGTCTCTTGAAAGCCAGTCAAAGTCGGAATTTCTGGGGGTAATGCCATTATTATAGCTGCCAAAGGCCAGTTTATTGAAAAGCTCTCCCTTGTGCTTTTCGCCGTGGATACGCTTTGCCACGTCAAGCATAGAAAGCATGGCTTCTGTGCCGCCCTGACCGCCGCTTGTGCCGCAGAAGACAGCGCCGTCCAGCGCCCTGTGATACCGGGTGACAAAAGCTCTCGCAAGGAAGCTTCCCATACTGTGTCCAAACAAAAAGTAGGGCACCTGCGGATAGCTTTTTTTCATAATCTTTGTAAGCTTGTACATATCCTTTACAACGCACTGCCAGCCGTCACGCTGAGCAAAATATCCGTAGTCGGTGTCATCGTTTACGCTGCGGCCGTGTCCGAGATGGTCCTCTCCGCACACCACAAATCCCTTTGACGCAAGAAAATCCGCAAAGGCGCTGTACCTTTCAAAATACTCTGCCATACCGTGAGCTATCTGGACAACGCCCCTTACAGCCCCTTGGGGAAACACCACATAGTAGGCTATGTCGTGTAACTTATCACATGATCTGAAACTGCTTGAAAAATGGGTGCTCATATTTATCCTCCTTTTTAAGATCCATTTAGATAATTATACCACATGGCGCTGATTATATCAAGTATTTTTTGCTCCCTTTGCGCCGGGGAACGTTAAAGAAAAAAAGCCGGGGATAAATCTAAAAATTCCGTTACAACCCTTGAAAAATCATGAAAATGTGTTATACTTAATTTGTATGATAATATTTTAATAAAAAGAGGTGTGTGACAATGACAGAAATGGAACTTTATAAGCTCTGGTGCGACAATGCCACCGAGGATGAGGATCTGGTCAGGGAACTTAAAGAGATCGCCGGCGACGAGGAAGCCATCAAGGACAGATTCTACCGTGACCTTGAATTCGGAACAGGCGGACTCAGAGGCGTTATCGGAGCAGGTGCTTACAGACTTAACATCTACACGATAAGACGTGCCACACAGGGGCTTGCCGACTATGTAAACGATGCCTTCAGCGACGCAGCCGTGGCTATCTCCTTTGATTCAAGAATAAAGTCTGATGTCTTTGCAAAAGAAGCTGCATCTGTGCTTGCAGCCAACGGCATAAAGGTGTACATCTATACCGAGCTTATGCCTACCCCCTGCCTTTCCTGGGCAGTAAGAGCCTGCAAAGCCCAGGCAGGTATAATGATAACCGCTTCACATAACCCTGCCAAATACAACGGCTATAAGGTGTACGGCGAGGACGGCTGCCAGATGACTATTGACGCTGCTAATGCTGTTACCGAGAAAATAGCGGCTGTTGATATGTTCGGCGGCGCTAAGGTCATGAGCTTTGATGAAGGTGTTAAAAGCGGCATGATAAGCTTTATCAGCCAGGATATCATAGAAAAATATTACGAGAAAGTCCTTGAACAGGGCATTCACACCGATCTTGTTGCACAAAGCGGTCTGAAGGTGGTTTATACCCCTCTTAACGGCACAGGCAACAAGCCGGTAAGGGAAATACTTAAAAGAATTGGCATTAAGGAAGTTACAGTCGTTCCCGAACAGGAGAACCCTGACGGAAACTTCCCTACCTGTCCGTTCCCGAACCCTGAGATCAAAGAGGCTCTTGCTAAGGGACTGGAGCTTTGTGCAAGCGTTAAGCCCGATCTTCTGCTTGCAACAGACCCGGACTGTGACAGAGTTGGAATAGCTGTACCGGGCGACAACGGCGAGTTCGTGCTGTTCTCCGGAAACGAAGTGGGCGCTATGCTGCTCAAATACATCTGCCAGGAAAGAACGGCTCTTGGCACTATGCCAAAGGATCCTGTGGCTGTAAAGACCATAGTTTCAACGGATATCTGCAAGAAGATCGCAGCTGAGTATAACGTTGAGCTTCGTGAGGTGCTTACAGGCTTTAAGTTTATCGGTGAGCAGATAGGTTTCCTTGAGAAAAAAGGCGAGCAGGACAGATACATCTTTGGCTTTGAAGAGTCATACGGCTACCTTGCCGGTTCATATGTAAGAGACAAGGACGCCGTGGTAGCTTCAATGCTTATTTGCGAAATGGCTGCGTTCTACCGCACAAAGGGCATTTCGCTGCTTAAAGCAAGAGAGGATCTTTATGCACAGTACGGCAACTATCTCCACTCTCAAAAATCATTCCAGTGCGAGGGCGCAAGCGGAATGGAGAGAATGAAGGAGATAATGACCAATCTGCGTACCAACGTCCCCACAGAGATCGGCGGACTGAAGGTCCTTGTTTTCGGAGACTATATGGCATCTGAAGAAACAGAGCTTGCAAGCGGCAAAAAGACTGTGATAGATCTTCCAAAGTCAGATGTTCTTGCATTCAGACTTGAGCAGGGCGCATCTGTTATCCTGCGTCCCTCCGGCACAGAGCCGAAGATCAAGGCTTACTACACCACTATCGGTGAGAAGCGTGAGGACGCACAAAAGCTTGAAGAAAAGATCGCAGAGGATTTCAAGGCTAAATTGGGTTTCTGATATAAATAATAAAATAAGAGGTAAGAGATTTCGCTCTCTTACCTCTTTTGTTTTATCAAGCGGGAAAATAAAACCTGCCAGAAAGCTGATAGTCAGACATCAATGCTGCAAGCAGGTAGCACTCTTTCATCGTTGAGGTGCCGCCCTTGGAAAAGCTGATACACTCGCCGCTTTTGTACAGCTGCTCGGCTTTTGCTTTGAACAGCTTTTCAAGCAGCAGCATTCCGTCAAGCTCGCCGTCGTAGCTGTCAATGTTCCCTGTGTACACCTTGCCCGTGCCGCCGCTTTTGCTCTTGCCGTGAAACTCCACACAAAGTCCTGCGCCGCCGTCGTACACCCTTGTACCCTCGTATGTACCCTCGGGCGCATAGCCGTTTGCATAGACCTGCTCGAAGAAATATGTCAGGTCGACCTCGTCTTTATAGGCGGTTTTTGATGATGCTGTGGTCGTTGCGGCGGCAGTAGTCGTGGTCTGTCTTGTCGTTTCAGTCTCCTGCTTTTTCTCCTCGCTGCAGGCGGTAAGGCAGGAAAAAAGCATTATCATTGATACTGTTATTGCAAGGATCTTCTTCATAAACCCGCTCCCTTTTCAAATATGTGGACAAAGATAATATATCAAACAATGTTTGCCTTGTCAAGGTTGCGATCGGCAAGCACGGCATTTGTGCAAAGTCAACAACAGGACGATTTATTTTTCTACGGCAAATCGGCTTGATTTGTGTTGCAATTATCAGATAACTATGCTATCCTTTTTATATGGTCATTGCTGGTTTTTACGCAGACCGGCAGCAGACTAAAAAACACAAAAAGGGGCGGAGAAAATGAAATATTCGGGACTTTGGAAGATCAAGGCTGCACAGCAGTGGGACGAAAAGACAATGGGGCTGGTTGAAAGGAACGTTGAGGATATTCTGGCAGACCAGAGTCTCAGCGACGATGATAAGAAAATGCTGTACTCACAGTTTCTTTTCACAGACGACGGCTGGATAAAGACCATGCTGCCTATTCCTGAGGGAATGGACAAGGCTGAAATTGACGAGCTTATCGCCTCAGGCGAGTTTGAGCTTTACGGGGATGATATGCTGGTCTTTGAAAAGAAACCGTGGAAGGAAGAGGACGGCAAGATAAAGTTTGACACCGGTACAAAAGGCGAGGTTTTCGGCGAGGCTGTTGACCCGTGGACGGAAATACCCCAGGCCGATGACGGAAGCATTAAATATGTTACGTACACTCTTGTGAAAGCAGACTAAAAAACAAGGCGAGGATCTAAGGGCAGTACCTATATAGAAGATTTATAAAACGTTTTGCGGAACATCTTTTTATTGCGAAGGACTGTTTCCTAACCGTATTTCTTGACCATAACTATTTTTAAACCCCGATGGATAAAACCATCGGGGTTTAAAAATCATTAAGAGTTTTAGGAGAAGGGCGCACCGGCGTAGCCGGCGCACGAGAATATCCATAGGATATTCTCGGTTGGGGCAGAGAATTGACCAAAAGGTCAATTCTCCGTAGCTAACGGCAAAGCCGTTAGCGGAACCCATTTTGCAAAAGGGTTTTCCCCAAAAAGAGTTTATAATGCTTCTGTATAAGTGCAGCCCTTATTCCCCGCCTTGTTTCTCATTATTTCCGCCGTAGGTAAGCCTGCTTTCAAGTCTGCCTGCGGCTTTGCTGTCGGTACGGGTGCGGGCATACGGGGCTTCAAACCAGAAGGTCGAGCCTTTTCCCTCGACCGATGAAACACCAAATGCAAAGCCATGCTTTTTAAGTATCTCTTTACAGATAGAAAGTCCAAGACCGGTTCCCACCACCGCTCGCTTCACCTTTGCGTCACGATAGTATCTGTCAAATATAAGAGGGAGCATTTCCTTTGATATGCCGCTGCCGTTGTCTGTGACCTCGATCCGCACGCAGTTTTCAAGGTTGATCTGCTTTATCCTGATGACCTTGTTGTCACCTGTATAATTTATTGCGTTGTTGATAAAGTTGTAAATGACCTGATCCAGCTTGTTGATGTCCGCACTGATTATCCTGTCCTCATCAGGCTCATATTTGATGTCGTAGCCATTTTGCTCGATAAGCAGGGTATACCGTGTCATACAGTCGTTTATTTTATCAACAATGGAAAAATCAGTGATCTCCAGCTCCATATTCCCGCTTTCAAGTTTTGAAAGCTCAAGCAGATTGTTTACCAGCGCAGAAAGCCTGTCCGCCTCGTCGATTATTATCTGAACGTGCTCTGCACGCTTGCGGGGATCGTCGCCCGACAGATCCCTTATCATCTCCGCATATGCCTTTACCATTGTAAGAGGCGTGCGAAGGTCGTGAGAGATGTTGGCAATAAGATCACGCCGCAGATCGGAAACCTTTTTTATCTCGCTTCTTGCGTTATTAAGAACGTCCGAAAGCTCCTCCACCTCACGGTAGCCGCTTCCACGGAAATCCACATTATAATCGCCTGCGGCAAACTGCTTGGCTGTATTTGTCACACTGGTGATAGGCTTTGAAAGTCTCTTTGAAATGAACATTGTCACAACAAAGGAAAGCTCAAAGATTATAACGGTTATATATATAAGCTGTTCTCTGATTATGCTGGCTGTGGAGTCAATAGGCTCCACCAGGCTTTCAAGAAATACATACGCCTGGCTCTGACTTGATGAATCATACACCTTTGCACAGTATATAAGTCCCTGTGCGTTCAGATCCGTGTAGCTGACTTCCTCGCTGTAATGATCCGAGGACGACTTGTTGAGTCTTGCTTTAAGCTCAAGGATGTATCTTGAAAAGTTGTTATGCACATCGCTGCTCAGCTTTGAGCCGGATCCGGGGCTGTCCGCCAGTATAAGCCTGTTCCCGGAGCTGTCCGTGACCACCACGCACATATTATTTTCAAATGCAAGGCGCATACAAGTGTTTTTAAGCGCATCTTCATCCGTGCCGTAGTCCTTGATTATCTTGTTGGCAGCCTTAGCCATATCTCTTGTCTTTGCGGCTTTGTAATACCGCCCAAGAAAGAAATACTGAAACACCCAGATAAGTGCAAGTATCACCACGGTGAATATAATAAAGTAAAGCCACACATAATAGCGCAGAGCAAGTCTGGGCTTACGTGGCGCAGACTCGGCTTGTACGGCTTTTTCTGTCAGTTCCGTAAGGTTTGGCTCACTTGATCTTTTCAAACTTATATCCCATTCCTCTCAAAGTGACTATAAGGTTTCTGTAAGGACCAAGGCTGTTACGCAGCATTTTAATGTGGGTATCCACCGTTCTGTCGTCACCGTAGAAATCAAATCCCCATACCTCTTCAAGGAGTTTTTCTCTTGAAAGTGCGATATTCATATTTCTTACCATATAGAAAAGCAGGTCATACTCTTTTGGGGTCATATTTGCTTTTTCTCCGTCGATAGTAACCTCACGGGCTGTAAAGTTTATCACAAGCCCCCGGTATTTTATTGTTTCCTCCTGAGTCGGGGTAACTGCACCACGGGCAAGCACAGCTTTTATCCTTGCCATAAGTTCCTTAGGCGAGAACGGCTTGACCACATAATCGTCTATACCTATCTCAAAGCCGAACAGCTTGTCATATTCCTCGCCCCTTGCCGAAAGCATGATGACAGGTATCTTCTTTTCTTTCTTTATCTCCTTGACTGCGGAATATCCGTCCAGTCTTGGCATCATAACGTCCATTATGATAATGTCATAGTCCTCATTTCTTACCTTTTCCACAGCCTCCATACCGTCTGCTGCCTGTGCGACCTCATACCCTTCAAATTCGGCATACTCTTTGATTATCATTCTTATCTTTGCCTCGTCGTCAACAACAAGTATCTTTGCCATATCCCTGCTCCTCCCAAAAAATATTATGTAATTATAAACCACCTGTGTGTTATCTGCGTGAAAGCTGTGTGTCAGCGCAGTATTTCTCATATATCACGTCCCATAGTATTGTACCACATTACAAGCTGTTTTTCAAGCTTTTTTTCACTTGACAAGCTGTCAGGGTATGGTATAATAAATCTAAGAACAGACTTTGCATCAAGGGGGTGCCGTAAATATGATAAACGGTATAGGGAAAATAGGCGAGGGAGTAGTAAAGCGCTATACCACAGGCGAGGAGATCGTAAATGCTCTGACTCATGGTATAGGCGGACTTTTATCCATAGCAGGCACAGCAGTTCTCATTGTTCTTGCCTGTGTGTATTCCGACGCCTGGGGAGTCGTCGGGGCGGCTATCTTCGGCTCATCTCTAATTATTTTGTATCTTATGTCCACCCTTTATCACTCTATAACCAACCGCAAGGCAAAAAAATTCTTCCGGATAATGGATCACAACACCATATTCTTTCTCATTGCCGGTACCTATACACCCATAACCCTTGTCCCGCTAAGGGGAGCTGTTGGCTGGGTCCTTTTCGGGCTTGTCTGGGCAGCGGCTGTTGTGGGCATAGTTCTGAACTCCGTAAACCTGGAAAAGTTCAAAAAAATGTCCATGGTCTGCTATATGATAATGGGCTGGGTCATACTCATCGCTGTAAAGCCCATGGTAGACAACGTTTACTCTCCGGCGTTATGGTTCATCCTCATCGGCGGGCTTTGCTACACAGGCGGGACCTTCTTTTACATCTACAAGAAAAAGAGGTATTTCCACTCGGTATGGCATCTGTTCACCCTTGCCGGCAGCATCTTCCACTACTTTGCGATAATGCTGATGCTGATACATTCTTCCAAATAATAAAAAAGGCCTCCCGGGGATAATGAAAGTCCTCGGGAGGTTTTTAGTTATTCGATAACAAGTTTTATATACTCGCCTTACTGCTTGTCTGCAAGCTCAGTTTTTTCTTTATTTTTTCGCTCACGCTCCGCCTTTGAATAAACACAGCCACAGTAATCCTGCCTGTAAAGGCTGTATTGCGCCGAAAGCTCGATAGAGCGTTTATAGCCCTCTTTTTTCTTGAAATCCGCCGGCAAAGCCTCAACACCGTATATTCCCGACAGTTCAAAGGCTATATCGTTGAGCTTTACGGCATTTTTATACGGGGAAATGGACAAGGTAGTGGTGAAATAGTCCGCACCATACTTCCTTGCCAGCTCAGCGGTCTTTTCAAGGCGCATACGGTAACATTTAAAGCACCGCTCGCCCCCCTCGGGAAGATTCTCAAGCCCCTTTGAAACTTTCTCAAAAACCTCCGGCTCATAATCGCCCACTATCAGCTCCGGCTTGTCCTGCATGGGCATTTCTTCTATCAGCCGCCTAAGCTCATTCGTGCGCTTTTCAAATTCCTCCCGGGGAGAGATATTGGGATTGTAGTAAAATATAATGATGTGGAAATATCTGTTCAGGTATTCAAGCACATATGATGAACATGGAGCGCAGCATGAATGGAGAAAAAGAACCGGTTTTTTCCGGCGATGCGAGTTTTTTTCTATTATATCCTCAAGCATTTTCTGATAATTTGTTTTTTGCACCCTTTTCACTCCTTTGAAAAATATTGTACCACACTTTTTATTTTTTTGCAACGTTTTACAATGTATAAAACAGCATTGGCACAGGTACAATAATCAGTAAGAAAGAGCGAAAGGAACAAAGATCAATGAAAGCAAAAGCCACGATCCATCTTTCCAGCCGACCAAGTGTTATATCCTATGCTGCCGTAGGGGGAAAGAAAGAAGGCGAAGGTCCCCTTGGGGACTATTTTGACAAGATAAACGATGACCCGTATCTTTCATGCACAACTTACGAACAGGCGGAAAGCAAGCTTCAAAAGCAGGCAGTTCTCATCTGTCTTAACAAAGCGGGATTACAGCCGGAAAATGTAGATGTGCTCTTTGGGGGCGACCTCCTCAACCAATGTGTGAGCACGACCTACGGAGTTCGCAGCTTTGATATACCCTTTCTGGGTATATACGGAGCCTGCTCAACAATGTCCGAGGGACTTGCCCTTTCCAGCATTTTCACAGACAAGGGCGTTTGTCAAAAGGCTATGGCTGTTACCAGCTCTCATTTTTGCACTGCAGAAAGACAATACCGTTTTCCCCTCACATATGCCGGACAAAGACCTCCCACCGCTCAATGGACTGTCACCGCAGGAGCATCACTTCTTGTTTCACAGCATTGCAAAGCGCCGTATGTTAAAGCCTGCACCATCGGCAGGATAGTCGACATGGATATAACCGATGCAAACAACATGGGCGCAGCAATGGCTCCGGCAGCCTTTGACACCATAAGAAACTTCTTTGAGGAAACGGGGAAAACACCGTCAGAATTTGACTGTATCGTAACGGGGGATCTTGGCAAGGTAGGCAGCAGACTGTTTTGCGACCTTATGCAGCACCACGGTATAGATGTCTCAGCCAACCATAAAGACTGCGGCCTTATGATGTATCACATAACCGACCAGGATGTCCACGCAGGTGCAAGCGGCTGCGGCTGTGCAGGCTCTGCATTGTGCGGTTATTTTCTTCCCAAACTGAAAGCAGGAGAGATAAAAAATATGCTCTTTGCTGCCACAGGTGCCCTTTTGTCCCCTACCACCACCCAGCAGGGAGAAAGTATACCCTGCATATCTCACCTTGTCTGGCTCAGCAGCGAGGATAACTGAAAGGACAATGCTTATGACCTATTTTTATGCCTTTGCCTTGGGCGGGCTGCTTTGTGCAATAGGGCAGCTGCTCATAGATTTTACAAAACTCACCCCTGCAAGAATACTTGTATCATATGTGGTCACAGGGTGCATACTTGGAGCCCTGGGCTGGTACGAACCCCTTGTGGACGCCGCAGGCGCAGGAGCGACCGTACCCCTTACAGGATTCGGGTATCTGCTTTCCACAGGTGTCAAAGAACAGGTGGACTCCTCAGGATTTATCGGTATCTTTACCGGCGGGCTTACAGCAGCTGCCGGAGGAATAACCGCAGCCATCTGCTTTGCCTTCCTTTTTTCATTGTTTTTCAAAAGCAAACCGAAATAAATAAGAGCCTTGCACACACAAGGCTCTTTCTGTTATAGATCATTCCGGTTTTTCCATCTTGCTGCAATACTTTTTCAGTGCCTCAAAGCTTTCCTGGCTGATAACGTGCTCGATACGGCAGGCATCCTCTGCGGCTATCACCGGATCCACCCCGATACGCACCAGTCCCTGGGTTATGAACTTGTGGCGCTCATATACCATGTCGGCGATCTTCTTGCCTTTTTTGGTAAGAGTGATATAGCCGTCTTTATCCATGGTAATATATCCGTTTTCACGGAGATTTTTCATTGCTATACTCACGCTTGGCTTTGAAAACTCAAGCTCGTTGGCAATATCTATACTGCGAACGCTTCCTTTGCGTTCAAAAATCACAAGTATTGCTTCAAGATAATCCTCTGCTGATTCACGGATCTTCATACGCCGCCTCCTCTTTTTTGTCAGTATAACACATCTGTTGTATATTTTCAACCACTTTTTTATTTTTATTTTCTCTTTTCTGTCCCGGGGGCTTGAAAAAAAGGGAAAAAAGTGATATAATCCACAAAAAGGAGGGGAGACATAATGAAAAGCTTTGATTTCACTGTAACAAATCCCGTAGGTATCCACGCACGGCCGGCAGGAGAACTTGTAAAGTTTGCCAAAAACTTTGAAAGCGAGATAACCGTCACCAACCAAAGAAACGGTAAAAGCGGAAACGCCAAAAAGTTATTTTCTCTCCTCAGCGCTGTGGTGAAATGTCAGGACACGGTGACTGTCACCGTGGAGGGGGCGGACGAGGAAACCGCTTTTGTTGAGATACAACAACACTTTGCTGAGAATTTATGATGATCAAGTGCGGTCGTGTGCCTTTGACACAGACCGCCTTTTTTCTGTATACTTGACAAAATGCCGAAAAATGTGTTATTCTTTTTATTGCTCTAAATTAAATTTTTCTGGTGAAATATATGTGGGACAAATTACTTGATGTTTTTTTAGACGCCTGCAAGGATTCTCTTCTTACTCTTCCGTTTCTCTTCGGCGTTTATCTTTTAATTGAATATATAGAACATAAAGGCTCAGATAAAATGGGGAGAGCGCTGCGTAAAATGGGGCCGTTCGGCTCTGTGGGCGGGGCAGTTATAGGATGTATCCCCCAGTGCGGTTTTTCCGCAGCGGCATCTAATCTGTACTCCGGGCGGCTTATAACAATGGGCACGCTGGTGGCGGTATACATTTCCACAAGTGATGAGGCGATACCTGTTATTCTTTCACAGATCGCAGATTCCGGGGAGATATGGTCGCTTATACCAAAGCTTATAGTCTCAAAGGTCGTTATAGCCATTGTGACAGGCATAATCGTTGACACTGTGATAAAGTTCATTGTCAGACCAAAGGACGAGGAACCTTTCAAGGATCTGTGTGCAAAATGCGACTGCGATCACCACGGGATACTCCATTCTGCGCTGCACCACACGCTGCATATAATCATATTTATCTTTATTATAAATCTCCTGCTTGGCTGCGTAATGGAGTTTGCGGGAGAGCAGACTGTGGAAAAGCTTATGATGACCGACAGCTGGATCCAGCCGCTTATTGCTGCGCTTATCGGATTTATCCCCAACTGCGGAGCGTCGGTGGTGCTCACCAAGCTTTACATAGGCGGTACAGTTTCTTTCGGAGCGCTGGTGGCAGGTCTTTCCACAGGTGCAGGAGTTGGACTTGTGGTGCTTTTCAGGACAAACAAAAAGTACAAGCAGAATTTTATAATAATGGGCATACTTTACGCCGCCGCCGCAATAAGCGGTATCATAATACAGATGCTGGGATAAAAAACATTACCCGAGGATCAAATAGATCCCCGGGTAATTTTATTTCTTATGAAAAATCGATGCCAAAACAGGTACCACCCCGGCGCATGAAAGCGCTATCACCAGCTGGGTACGTGTAAGGGGGAAGGTAAAAAACACCTTGTGCATAACAGGCAGATATATGCACACAAATACCAGCAAGGCTGAAACTGCCACAGAAAACACCAGAAACGGATTTGAGAAAAGATCGATGGAAAACAGCGTTTTGCGTTCCGACTTACACTCAAAAACGTGTATAAGCTGGCTGACGGTAAGGGTGCAAAGGGCAGCGGTACGGGCTGCCTGGATACTGCCGGAATATTTCAGCACCAGAGTAAAGCTTGCAAGGGTACTTAAAGCGATGAACACCCCTCTGATAATCATGCGCCACAAAAGTCCGCCGCTGAAAAAGCTTTCGTCCGATCTTCTCGGGGCAGAGTGCATAAACGATTCCTCAGGGGGTTCAAGTCCAAGCGCCACCGCAGGCAGAGAATCTGTCACCAGATTTACAAGAAGTATCTGTACCGGCAGCAGCACCATAGGCAGACCCATCACCATTCCCCCGAGCATGGTGAGCACCTCTCCGATATTGCAGGATATGAGGTATCTGACAAATTTGCGGATATTGTGATATATGGTCCTGCCCTCCTCAACAGCATTGACAAGAGTAGCAAAGTTGTCGTCAAGAAGTATCATATCCGCCGCCTGTTTTGTCACCTCGGTTCCCGATCTTCCCATAGATACCCCTATGTCCGCCTCTTTTATGGCAGGGGCATCATTTACCCCGTCACCTGTCATGGCACAGACGTGGCCGTGTTTTTTGAAGGCCTTGACGATCCTAAGCTTGTGGACAGGGTTCACCCTTGCAAAAATGCTGCAATTCTCCGCCACTTTTTCCAGCTCCTCATCGCCGATCCGGTCAAGGTCTGCACCGGTAAGGATAAGAGAGCCTTTTTTATAGATCCCCGTCTGCTCACCCACCGCCTTTGCGGTAAGTTTATGGTCGCCGGTTATCATCACCGTCTTTATCCCTGCCTTTGCACAAAGCTCCACAGCAGACCTTGCCTCTTTTCTCGGCGGATCCTCCAGTGCGGCAAACCCAAGAAAAATGTGCTTATCCTGCCTTGTCTGCTCAAAAGCGATCACCCGAAGACCTTTTGCACAGTAGGAATCGCAAAGCTTTGCTATGGAAAGTCTTTGTCCGTTGTCAAGCTCTCTCACGGTATCGTCCGGGTATGTGAACATACACTCTGAAAGAATAACATCACAGGCACCTTTTTTGTAGCTGAATGTGCCTTGGGAGTCCTTGCATATAACGGTCATGCTGCGGATTTGACTGTCAAAGGGTATCTCGTCTGTTTTTTCTATGTCAAGACTTGCGGCAAACACACCCAACTGTGCGGCAGCCGTTACAAGGGCAGCTTCCGTGGGGTCTCCTTGGGCATCGTATACCGGGTGCCTGCCGCCGCTTACGTTCAGCTTTGCATCGCTGCAAACACAGGCGCACTCAAGCAGCTTTTGCAATGCGGTGCTGCGGGGAATATCAGCTGTGCCGGACAGATCAAACTGGTTTATCCCCTCTTGTGCTGTGACAATGTGGGTAACTCTCATCCGGTTCTGGGTAAGGGTGCCGGTTTTGTCAGTGCAGATCACCGTAGCGCAGCCCAGAGTCTCCACCGAACGCAGCTTATGGACCAGCGCCTTTTGCCTGAGCATTCTTCTCACCCCAAGTGCAAGGGCTATCGTTACCGTGGCAGGCAGCCCCTCGGGTATGGCGGCAATGGCGATCGTTATACCTGTCATCACCATTTCCAGCATCGGCTCGCCTCTTAACACCCCAGCGGCAAAAACAAGAACACACACCCCAAGACATATCACCGCCAGCACCTTGCCAAGTTCCCCAAGCTTTTTCTGCAAAGGCGTGGGAGGATCCTGTATCTCTTCCAGCATAGATGATATTTTACCCATCTGAGTGTTTTTACCTGTTGCGGTACAGTTTATAACACCGTTTCCCTTGATCACTACCGTGCCCATATAACACATATACCCACAGCCGGGGGAGGAAAAATCATTTTCTACCGTGCGCCTTTTTTTCAACACGCCTTCCGATTCACCGGTAAGGAGCGACTCGTTGCATTCAAGGCCCTTTGCACTGAGCACAAAGCCGTCGCAGGGTACACGGTCCCCTGCTGTCAGCGAGATAATGTCTCCCGTTACCACCTCCGACGCAGGGATCTTTACAAGCTTTGAATCCCGGTAACACATTGCCGCCGGAGCCGTCATATCCTTTAGTTTTTCAAGCGTCTTTTCACACCGCCACTCCTGGAAAAATCCAAGAAAAGCATTGAGGATAACTATAAGCAGGATAGGTATCGCATCGGTGTACTGTCCCAGTATAACAGATACAAGCGTTGCTATCATGAGTATTATCACCATTACATCGTGAAACTGTCCTGCAAATATTTTCAAAGCGGAGTTTTTCTTTTTATGTTCAAGGACATTTTCCCCGTCTCTTGCAAGCCTTGCGGCAGCCTCCTGCCGGCTCAATCCCTCAAAGCCGTCTGCCTGCTGTTGTGCCGTTTCTTTTTCCAGCAGCTTTATCATCCCGTCATTCCCCCTTGTTCAATGGGCTTGTATTACAAGCATATTCACCAAAGACAAGTTATATTACAGCCTGTGCATACTTGACATTTTACCGGGATTGTTTTATTATATACTGGTAAGTCAAAATGAAGGGATCGTTTGAAAAATGGGACTAAAAAACGGTTTGACAATATTTTTCGGCAAAATGATGGTAAAGATACTCAGACTTATAGGCAAAGATGCAGGCAACGCTCCGGGGCTTGTGCTGTGGACGCTGAATAAGGACTGCCTTAAAGCCTTTAAGGTAGAGTGTCCGATCATTGCCGTTACGGGTACTAACGGTAAGACCTCGGTGACCAACTATCTCAATCATATATTTACAAGCGGTGACAAAAAGGATCTTAAGATCATCACCAACAAGCAGGGAAATAATCTTGACACAGGTATCTGCTCTCTTCTTCTGGGAGAGTGCGATTTTCACGGCAGAGTAAAGGCAGATTACCTGGTGCTTGAAACGGACGAATCCCACGTTCCCGTTATATATTCAAAGCTGAAGCTGGAAACACTTGTGGTGCTCAACTTTTTCAGAGATCAGCTCGACCGCAACGGTGAAGTCGAAACGCTTATTTTAAAGGTGAAAAAGTTTCTTGAAACCTATGAGGGCAACCTTGTGCTCAATGCCGATGACCCTAATGTTGCACGCTTGGGTCTTGCCAACCCCAACAATAAAAATGTGCACTATTTCAGCGTTGAAAGATACTCGGGTGCAACAGACGAGCCTTACGAGGTCGGTGAAGGTAAGTATTGCCCGTTTTGCAATTCAAAGCTGGAGTATGAGTACTATCAGTATTCGCACATCGGAAAGTTCCGCTGTCCAAAGTGTGATTTCGGCAGTGCACAGCCGGAGGTAGTGGTAAAGGACGTTGATCTTCAAAAGCCTTCGTTTGTCATAGACGGTGAAGAGTATAAGCCAAGCCACAACAGCATCTACTACATCTATAACCTGGGTGCGGTCTACACTGCATCAAAACTTTATAACATACCCAAAGATGTGCTCCACGATACCTTTGAGCATTTTGAGGTGAACAACGGCAGACTTGAAGTGTTTGAGGTCGCCGGCAGCAAACTTCTGGTCAATCTTGCAAAAAACCCCGTGGGTGCAAATATGACCCTTCGTGTAATGAACGAACATCCCGGAGAAAAGGAGCTGTTGTTCGTGCTCAACGACAACCTTGCGGACGGCCACGACGTTTCCTGGATCTGGGATATCAATTTCTCCATATTCAAAGACGTTTCAAGAGTCGTGACCAGCGGAAGCAGAGCATACGATATAGCCATAAGGATAAAGTGCTCGGGGTATGACCCGGATAAGATAGTTGTAAGACCCAATCTTGACGATGCCATGAAAAGCTTTTTCTCCACGGTGGGAGATAAATTTGCGATCGCAAACTATACAGCTATCCAGCCCACAAGGGCAGCCATAAGAAGATATAAGGAGGGCAGTGAAAATGAATAAGATAAAACTGCTCCATATGTATCCGAATATGCTGGATCTTTACGGCGACAGCGGAAATGTTGAGATAATAAAATACCGCTGTAAGAAAAGAGATATCGAGCTTGAGGTCTCATCTCATATCATAGGCGATGATACAAACGATTTTTCACAGTATGATATCGTTTACCTTGGAGGCGGTGCAGACCTTGAACAGCAGATCCTTGCAGATGACCTGCTCAAATGCAAAGACGCTGTCAGAAAAGCATATGAAAACGGCACCTTCTTTCTTATGATCTGCGGCGGCTACCAGCTTTTGGGACAGTATTATAAGGATTCCAACGGCGAAAAGATCCCGGGGCTTGCCCTTTTTGATTATTATACAGTCGCCTCCACCGATAAGGGCAAGCGCTGCATAGGAAATATCGTCATCGAAACCGAGCTTGACGGGGAAAAATATAAAGTCATCGGCTTTGAAAATCACGGCGGACAGACACAGAATGTTTCCTCCCCCTTTGGCAAGGTGCTTGCCGGCAACGGCAACTGTTTTTCCAGCGATACCGAGGGGTATATGGAGAAAAATGTCGTCGCTACCTATCTTCACGGACCGCTTCTTTCCAAAAATCCTAAGCTGTGCGACCACATCATCAACTATGTGATGACACGCAAAACAGGTGAAAAATATTCCTGCGAGCCTATCAACGACAAGCTTGAAGATGAGTGCAGGCAGCAGCTTTTTGAAAGACTATTAAAGTAAGGTGACAGTATGCTTTCTATTTTTAAAAGATCCCCTAAGGATCCCCTCCGTCAAAGGGTGAAAGACCTTAAATGCAGGCAGATACATTTTGTTGACGAGCATTATGACGAGGCCGTCGCAAAGATGCAAAGCGAGCCTGCGGCTATGCTTATGCTCTCCCCTGTCAACTACTACGCTGTCAAAGAAAAGTACATCATGGCAAAGGTCTATTCAAGCAAAGACTTTGAGGAGAATTATGCCGAGTTCTTCCGCTATGACAGCGATAAGCTCGTAAGCTCAACAAAACTGTTCAAAGTAGATAAGCTCACCGCTTCAAAAGCATTTGCCAAGGTGGGAATCATAATCAAATAATATCAGCCGTCCTTTGCAGGGGCGGCTTTTTTGATGCTAAGAAAATATACAAAATATCTATTGAAAAACAAGCGCTTATGTGCTATACTATTGTCGGAAAAAGATCGTGTTTTTAAATTTTTTAAAGGAGGATCAATTATTATGAATTCATTTGTAACATATTTCAGCGCAAGCGGCACCACCGCAAAGGTTGCAAAAAAACTCGCTCAGGCTGTAAATGCCGATTCTTATGAGATTAAGCCCAAGGTCCCCTATACACAAGCCGACCTTGACTGGCGTGATAAGTCATCAAGGAGCTCTGTGGAAATGAACGATGAGGCTTGCCGCCCTGATCTTGCTGACAATGACGCAGCGGCAGGTATTGCAGCAGCAGATGTTATTTTTGTCGGCTTTCCGGTATGGTGGTACAGAGAGCCTTCCATAATCGATTCATTCCTTGAAGCATATGATTTCAAAGGTAAGACCATAGTTCCCTTTGTTACCTCCGGCAGCAGCGGGATAGGTTCCACCGGAGTGCATATGCAGTCGGTCGTTGGCAAAGGCGCAAAGGTGCTTGAAGGCAAGCGTTTCTCATCAGGAGTAAGCGAGGATGAGCTGAAAAAATGGGCACAGTCCCTTTAATAACAAACACGCCCGCAGATATCTGCGATGTTGATATAGAAGTTTTGCCCCGAAGCAAATCAAATTGCTCCGGGGCATTATTTTATTATTTGTCTGCTCAGATAAAACAAAGTTCAGTGTTCTATGCAAACTTTCAAAACCGGATAATAAACAGGTTTTTTGGTCAAGCTTTTTCTCGTAAAAAAAGCTTGCGGGTCGAGGGCGGCGCCCTCGTCGCTCTCCGCAGAGAGCGAAATCCCCATACATCGTGCGCTCCGCAAGGGGTGAATTCCAAAACAGTCCGGTGGACTGTTTTGGAAGAGGGGACGCCCTGCAAGAGAGGGCGTGCCCCTCTGAAACACAATTTCACAATACTTCTTTATTGACACTGCCAGTATGCGGACTTTTGTTTTTGTATAGTTGACACCTTGGCATGGGTGTGATATAATTTCTAAAAACGAAAAGGGGTGATCTGATGAGCGAGCTGATAAAGTACACCTGTCCCTGCTGCGGCGCAAACCTCAGTCCTTGTGCACAAGAAAAGACTGTCAAATGTCTCTTCTGCGGAAGCACATTCTCCACATCGGCTATTACCGACAGGTATGAACAGCTTTCGGCTGAGAAGCTGGCAAGGTCTACTGCAAAATACAAAGCCGACCTTATAACATATAAACAGCTGCGCTGCAATGCTTCTGCCATCGCCGATGAGGTCACCGCACTTTCACAGCAGCCCTCCGAAATGCCTTTTTGGAGCTTGCTTATCATGCCTTTGTACGCTCTGGCTGCGATCTTTCTTTTTGTAATGATATTGATCTCGGCAGACAACATGGCTGTTATGACATTTTCGTCTGTAATATTTATTGCAGCTGTTATTGTCCTTACTGCCATGAGCATAAAAAAGAAAAATCTAAAGCTAAAAGCCGAGGAGAACAGCAAACAGCTGCGGATAAAGCTGGATATGCTCACCAAGGCAAGAGGCGAGCTGGAGGAGTTTGAAAAAAACTTTGACATCCAGGCTATACCCGAACGCTACCGAAACTCAGAGACTCTTGATTATATCACAGATGTGTTCAAAACAAAACAGGCAAGCAAGTTGGGCGACGCATTCAAGCTTTACGACAAGCACAGCCACTACAAAAGAATGGAGGAGCTTCAGAGCCGCCAGGTGGAATTGCAGCAGCGTCAGCTGGAAATAATGGACGAACTGGCAGCATACGACTTTGACGATACCTACGATGACGACGACTTTACACTTCATGAAACGCTGAAGGCATTTAACAAACAGGGAAATGACTTATAAAAAGATCACGGACCGCTCCCCCGGAGCAGCCCGTGTTTTTTATTTGTTATAATCAAAGATAAGCTGTCGCTGTATCTCCGTGTCGTTGACCATGATCTTTCGCCTGCCGTTAACTATACGCACGTTCTCGTCCTTGGCATAGGTGTCCCTTCCGCAGGAATTATGCACCAGCGCTTTGGTATCGGTGCCCAGCAGTTCGATAAACGTCTGATCGCTGTATCCGCCAAAAACAAGGGCTTTTTCTCCCGCCATCTCTATTTTCAGCGATGTATCCTTTACCTTCACCTGAGAAGCTGCATTCAAAGCGCCAATGGCGGTCGATCTGACTCCGCTGGAGTTTATATCCAGCATCGAGCCGGATATGTCCACCTTGGCCTGTTCACCGTTCACGGTTCCCACAGCAACGACTTCCGTGCCTGTTCCCGAGAAGGATACTGAGGATTTAGCAATACTTACATCACAGCTTCCTGACTGTGAGCCAATACCTGTTCCATGCACCGTGGCAAGATCGATGGAAATATTGCAGGTGGTTATATCAAGCTTGCTTTCACCGGAAGAGGTGCCGATAGCAACGCCGTTCTCTCCCGTCGCTTTAAGTTCATACTGTCCACGGTTTATTTTTATAATTCCCCCAAGACCTGAACCTATACAGCTTCCGCATACTCCCCGGCAGCTTATGTCCACAATGCCGTCCTGTTCAAAGATTATCTCCCCATGCTCCTGATCCGTGTGACCGCCGATACCGGAATAGTCTGCACTATTGACGGATATTTTAAGGTTCCCTCCCCCTTCAATGGTAAGCCTTGCGTCCTTGGGAACACTGATACCGCCGTTATTCAGAATGTTGTCACCCTCAATTGAAAGAGTAACGTCACATCCCGAGGCCAGTTCGATACAGGGGCGGTTTTTCACATTTGAAAAATATGTACTTTCAAGATCTATCCTGCCGATATAGCCCGGTTCAACTTTAATGTGTATATCTGTTTTAGCTCCCGGTGTACCGAATATGGAAATGTCCTTGTACACCATAGTTCCTCTGCCCACAACAATGTCTGTACACCCGTTCTTTGACAAGGTGGCAAGAGATATCCTGTTTGTCTTTCCGGCAACATATATCTGCTTTGTGCTGCCGTCCAGCCGCTCCTGATAAAACGACTTTATCTCTCCCCTTATCTTCTCGTCTATCTGAGGGATAAGGTTTGCCGAAGGCTTTGCGGTATAGTATCCCTGAATAAGGTCTGCACCAAGGTGTATGACCGTACGCAGCTCTTCAACTGTTTCAACGCCCTCTGCCAGAGCCATTATATTGTTGTCATGGCAAAAGCCGATTATCTCTCTGACAAAATGCTGCTTTTGCGGCTTTGTATCTATTTCGCTGAGAAGTGCACGGTCTATCTTTACATAGTTAGGCATATACCTGAGCAGGTTGTTTACGTTGGAATAGCCTGTTCCGTAATCGTCGACCGCTATTTCAAGGTGCAGCTTTGTGAAAAAGTCCTTTTGATTTTTAAGCTGCTCATCATCCAGCTCAGCCTCTTCTGTAAGCTCCACCACCACCACATCAGACTGGGATTTCAGATACTCTTCAATATGTTTGAACTCATCGCTGTTTACCGGCACTCCGGGAATGCTGTTGATAAACACCTTTGCATTGCCGATAATATCCCTGCTTTTGCTGATTATCTCAAGCACATTAAGGAACGTGGCTGTTTCAATGTCGCTGAGTCTGCTTTGCATATCGGCGTATTTTATCATATCCAAAGGAGATATGCGCTTTGGTGTATTGGACCGCATGAGCGCCTCATAGGAATATATGCTTGCATCGCTGACCTTGACGATAGGCTGGAAATGGTAGGTCAAAAGGTTTTCGTCCAGTATCTTGCTCACCAGGTCGTAATCTTTCTTTTCCTCCTCGCTGAGACTTTCATAAGCCGCACCGCCTGCAAATTTGCTGCTTCGCATCTTATCCAGCCTGTCTTGCAGACTGTTGCTTATCATTCTGCATCGCAGCGCCTCAAAGCCCCTGGATACCGTTGATATCCAGCGCCGGTAGACATCGTCATAGCTCCGTGGCTCGCTGCCGTAGTTCACCGCAGCGTAACCATAACACTCGCTTGCAAAAAACAGCGGCGTGAAAAAACAAGCCTGGGGATGATCGCTTTGCTCAAAGAGTCCCGGAAGCAGATCTTTGGTGTCAAACGTCGTTTCAAGTCCAACGATACCGTCCTTGCGGTCGCTGTTATATCTTAATGCACAGATCATTCTGTCAGGGTATCCTGTGTTTTTTACATGGATCCCCGGCTCTGATCCCATGTGCTCCCACATAGGGCAAAGACAAAGATAAAAGCTCTGTGCACCTTTTATCTGATATGCATAGGAATATATAACGCTGAGAAATTCCTGGATATCCGTCTGAGCCATAAGGTTTTCGGCAAGAGTGTTGAAAACAGAATCATAACCCTCCTCGGATATTTCAGTCCCCCACCTATCCCTGTTGGCACTGTGCTGTGGTATGGTCATTTCCGTGCATCCGCAGGTCTGACCGATAACAAGCTTTGGCTTGTATTCAAAAGGCGGAGTCTGCTTCCCGCAAAGACTGTTATATATAAAATCCGCTGCGTAACGTCCCAGCTCTACCGCAGGGACCAGCGAAGATGTTATGGGCTTGGGGCTCGTCTGACCCTCGTATGTGGAATCGTAGCTTACCACTGCCACATCCTGAGGTATTCTTACCCCACGTCTCTCAAACGCATTGCACAAACCGATCGCCATGGCATCGTTGGCGCATACAACCGCCTGGGGAAGAGCTTTTCCCTTACCCATAAGCTGGTCGGCGCAAACTTCTCCGCTGCTGTACCAGAAGTCTCCGTATATGGTCCTGTCCTCGCTGGGTTCAAGTCCGTGGGCTTTCATAGCTGCACGGTAGGCATTTGCCCTGGTTATAGAGTGCTTGTGCCACTTTTTACCGGCAAGAAATGCAATATCTGTATATCCATGTACCTCGATAAGATGATCCACCAGTTCCACCATAGCGCTGTAACCATCGGTGAAAATGTAAGGGAAGTACGGGCTGTCTTGTTCCACAACAAGCACAGGCTTGTCGCCAAACTGCTCATGCAGTCTTTCCTCAAGCCCCTTCGCTGCCCCGGCGGTCTGTATGCTGTCCTCAAGTATGACTGCACCATCGTAGTCCTCAGGACGCATAAGCGAAAAAATATTAGACTCACCCAGCTCACGCTCGGCGGTATCCTGATACTTTCTGTACATGGAGAAAATACACGCATCAAGATCATGTTCAAACGCTCTTTCCAAAAAACCGCTTATGATAGTGCTTTGATACCACTCGTCAGCCTGTCCCACGAAAAGCGCTATACGTTTTCTTTTTTCAGCCATAATCATAACCTCAAATGTATAAAGATCATCAAAAAAGGCACACAATTGCTCTCCGCTATTTTAGCACAAAAACTATTGCACTGTCAACGTTATTTTTGACGGTTTTTACTACTCTTTTTACTGCACTTTTCACACATTTTCGTTTTTGCCAATGGTTTTCTTTCCTTGATCGGCTCCAAATTGGCTTGTGTAACAGTTTTGCGCTATACCGTTTGTGCGAAATGCTCAGAAAACGTTTTCGATGTCTTAATTTTTTTATGCAATTTTACGGGCAATTCTCAGAAACACGTTTAAAAGTTAACATTTTGTTGTTACTATTATAAAGAAGAACTATGACTTTTGTTATGAAAGGGAGGTGAGGTATAATGCGTCTGACTTTTTCCATGATATATGCTGCAATGATAGTACTGCTGTCGGTGTTTGTTGTGATCGCACACCGCACAAACAAAAGAAATACCGTTTCAAATTCTGTTGCCTGGCTTGACGCTGCACTTATACCTCCGATCCTTGGAAATCTTATTGTGCTGATCTCCTCCTCGCCTGTTCTTTCTGCTATCGGCTTTTACACCTACTTTCTCGGCATGGATGTGGTAATGCTGGCGATGCTGAACTTTACGGTGAAATACTGCAAGACCCAAAGCAGCCATCATTGCGTCCCGATAGCTGTATATATAGCCCTTGGTGCGGACACCTTACAGATGCTGCTCAACCCCATTTTCCATCACGCTTTCACCCTTGAAGAAATAGTGGTAGAGGGACGCTCATACTACCGCTTTATCGCCTACTGGGGTCAGACCATACACCGTGTGGTAGATTACAGCATACTGCTTGGTATAATGGCGATATTCTTGCTCATGTCCATCAAAATGCCCAGGGTATACCGTGAAAAATACGCAATAATCCTTGTGTCCATGGTGGTGGTCGGTATCTGGCAAAGCTTTTACATTTTCTCACGTACACCTATCGACCGCTCCATGATAGGCTTTGGCGTCTTCGGAATACTGATCTTTTACTTTGCCATTTTTTACAGGCCCCTGCGGCTGCTTGATAATCTGCTTGCTAAAATGGCATCTGATATGCCCCAAGCCCTTTTCTTTTTCGACCCCAACAAAAAGTGTATCTGGGCAAACGATCCGGGCAAAACTCTTCTTGATATCCGGGAAGGCTTTTTTGATCTTGCGCCTCAAAAGCTCAGAGAGATCTTCGGTGAGCTTGAATTTGACAAAGAAAACTGGGTAAAGCACAAGGTAATAGGTTCGGGAGAGAATGTAAAGCATTATATCCTTGATATGCGAAGCGTTTCGTCGGACAAAAATACAAGATCCGGTTCATTTTTAAGCATTCGTGACAACACCAGCGAACAGCTTTTGCTTGAGCGTGAAAAATATAACGCCACACACGACACACTCACCGGGCTGTATAATCGAGAGATGCTTTTCAGAAGCATACATAAAAAGCTTAAAGAGGATCGGGACACAGTTTATTATATCGTCTTTGTCGATGTAAAGAACTTTAAGATCGTCAACGATATTTTCAGCAACTCCTTTGGCGACTTTACCTTAAAGCATATTGCAAACTGGATACGTGCAGATATGTCTCCCCGCTGCGTTTACGGAAGAATGGGCGGAGACAAGTTCGGTGTGCTTATGCCAAAAGAGGAGTTCGAGCCGGACAGCATTGAGCGTTCTCTTTCCAATTATGTGGTTACCGACGGAAACATCGAGCACGGACTATTTATCCACCTGGGCGTATACGAGGTAACAAAGACCGACACAGACGTTTCGGTGATGTTTGACAGAGCGCACCTTGCCCTTTCCACCATAAAGGACGACTATAAAACACACATCGCATATTATGACGACGAATTGCGTGAAAAGGCAAAATGGAACCAGCATATCTCCACACAGCTTCAGCATGCCATCTCCCAAAAACAGGTGGTTCCTTACCTCCAGCCTATTGTGGACGACTCCGGAAAGGTCGTGGGCGCAGAGGCTCTTGCACGCTGGAATCACCCTGACAGAGGATTTTTGTCCCCGGCATCATTTATCCCCTACTTTGAGAAAAACGGACTTATCGTTGAGGTGGATAAGCATATGTGGCGAAGCGCCTGCGAGATTCTCTCACGCTGGGAACAGATAGATAAGGAAATGTTCATATCCGTAAATATCTCCCCAAAGGACTTTTATTTTATGGATGTCAAAGAAGAGATACATAATCTTGTTGAGGAATATGGTATCGAGCCTAAGCGCCTTCGCATTGAAATAACCGAAACGGTTATGATGAACGACATCGACGAGCGTATAAAGATACTCAACGAGCTTCGCAGCGAGGGATTTATCGTTGAAATGGACGATTTCGGAAGCGGTTACTCCTCACTTAACCTGCTCAAGGATATGCCTGTTGACGTTTTGAAGATAGACATGAAATTCCTGGGCCGTTCTCAGGACAGCGGCAAAGCCCAGACTATACTGAGAAATATCATAAGCCTGTCTGATGACCTTGGGATCTCCTCTCTCACAGAGGGTGTTGAGACCAAGGATCAGTACCATATGCTTGCGGATATGAAATGCAAGATGTTCCAGGGCTATTATTTTGCAAAGCCGATGCCTGTGGATCAGTTTGAAACGTTCATACACAAACAGGCGCAGTAAAACAAAAATACCGTCTGAGGGCACGGCTCACAGACGGTATAATGCTGTTATACGAAAAAAGCGCAGGGGATACTGGCAGTGTCAATATAGAAGTATTTTGACATTGTGTTTCTGAGGGGGACGCCCTCTCTTGCAGGGCGTCCCCTCTTTCAAAACAGTCCACCGGACTGTTTTGAAATTCACCCCTTGCGGAGCGCACGATGTATGAGGATTTCGCTCTCTGCGGAGAGCGACGAGGGCGCCGCCCTCGACCCGCAAGCTTTTTTTACGAGAAAAAGCTTGACCAAAAAACCTGTTTATTATCCGGTTTTGAAAGTTTGCATAGAACACTGAATTTTGTTTTATCTGAGCAGACAAATAATAAAATAATGCCCCGGAGCAATATGATTTGCTTCGGGGCAAAACTTCTATATGGGTATTCGGCTTATCCCTGCGCCTTGTTGTTAAACGATCATTCAGCGGGACTGAAATCTTCCTTGCCAACTCCGCACAGCGGACATACGAAATCCTCGGGAACATCCTCCCACTTTGTGCCGGGTGCAACACCTGCATCTGCAGCGCCCTCCTGTGGATCATAGATATAACCGCAAACATTGCAAACGTATTTCATTTTTTCACCTCCCCTGCTTTTTTATTTATTATAACCTATAACGCCTGTGTACGCAAGGGTTTTTCAAAAATAATTATAATTCCCTTGAAATTAAGCAAAAAATGAGTTATAATTTAAAGCGGAGGGGTGCAAAATGTCTTATAATGATTATGATGATGCCTTAAAAAGAGCCGAAGCCCACGAGCGGGAGCTTCAAAGACAAATGGGAATGCAGGACGGCGTAGGAAGGCCACGGCCTGCTGAACCGATGAAACAAGCCTTTACCCAAAGTAACTTTTATCCTCCCCCGGGAGGGTATCCCAAGAGCAATTTCAGCGGGCCTTATGGGGCAGCACAGCAAAATGTATATAATCCAAAGTTTGCAGCATATAAGATAAACGGAACGCCTGTACGCAGAGATCCGGCAGCCACAAAAAAATTGTGTACCATCTTTGCAGTGGTGTTTTTCATGATAAGTCTGGTGCTTGTAGGTATAATGGTCCTTGTGGTGTGGGCTATGCGTTCAAGCTACGATCGCTGCACCGAGGAGGTCAATGCCGTAGTTGTCAACAATATCAAAGGCAGCAAAGACGATGACGGACGTTATTCCTACTATCCGGTTTTCAAATACGAGTACAACGGTCAGGTCTACCAAAAGAAAAACTCCGTTGGAGAACGGCCTGCCAAATATCAGATAGGCGACCAGCTACAGCTGCATATCAACCCGGCTGATCCACAAGAGTTCTATGATGAAAAACAAGACGGCATAGTTATGCTCGCCGTGGGAATAATCAGCAGTGTATTTTTTATAGTCAGCCTGATCTTCACTATCGCAGCCATAAAGATCAAAAGATCAATGCAGTCCTCAATGATGTAATGTTTAACAGCCCTTGCTTTGGCAGGGGCTTTTTTATGCCCAAAAAAGAGATCACGAAGCAGAGATCGTCTGCCCCGTGATCCGGTGTAATATGAAGAGGTCGTATAAAATGAAAACCATTTTAAGCTTTTAAGGGAGCCTTCGTTTGCATGGCTCTTTTTTTATTTTTGCGGCACACTTTCTGAGTCTGCGTCTTGCAGCGGACAGCACCCGTACAAACAGACCTGTCCACAAAAGGACAGCCGGTACTGTTACAAACGTACTCATCTGCTCTTTCCACAGCCTCCGCAGCCGCCGCAGCCCATAGCGCAGTGAGCGCATTTGCCGCCGCAGATCGGTGACTTTCCTTTTCTTTTGTCTTTTATCATGTTTCTTATTATCGCAAAAACTACTATGGCAAGCAGGATACAAACTAATATTGTACCTATGTTTGCGCCTATCCACGACAGCATCATACTCACATCCTTTATACGTTTTATGATATGTTATTTATTTTCCACTGCAAGTGCCTTGCTTTTCATTGTCAGCTTAGTGGATTCCTTATAAGGTCTTACAAGCATATAGATCATGCCGCAGAGAATAATTGCAGCAGCGATTATACCAAATACATTTACCTTTGCCCCGGACATAAAGATGTTTCCGAACTGAGTTATCATAAGTGCGATAGCATATGCAAAACAGCACTGATATCCAATAGCGAACCATGTCCACTTTGCATTGTTCATCTCACGTCTGATGGCGCCGATAGCTGCAAAGCACGGTGCACACAGCAGGTTGAATACCAGGAACGAGAATCCTGTGATACCTGTGAAGGACGCTGCAAGTGCCTGCCATGTTGTCTGGTCTGCGCCGCCGTAAAGGGTACCCATCGTTCCGACAATGTTTTCTTTTGCCACAAGTCCTGTAATAGAAGCCACAGTTGCCTGCCAGTTGCCCCAGCCAAGAGGTGCAAATATCCAGGAGATACCGTTTCCTATCTTTGCAAGGATAGATGAATCCAGCTGATCTTCTTCAAGCATAGAGAAGCTTCCGTCAACAAAGCCAAAGCGGCTTGTGAACCATACTACGATGGTTGAAAGGAGAATGATAGTGCCTGCTTTTTTGATAAAGGACCAGCCACGCTCCCACATACTTCTGAGCACGTTGCCAACCGTTGGCAGGTGATACGCAGGCAGCTCCATAACAAAGGGAGCAGGATCTCCCGCAAACATCTTCGTCTTTTTAAGCATAATACCCGAAACGATTATTGCCGCCATACCGATAAAGTATGCAGACGTTGCCACCCAGGCGGATTTGTGGAACAAAGCTCCGGCTATCATTCCGATAAACGGCACCTTAGCACCGCAGGGGATAAAGGTCGTTGTCATAATGGTCATTCGGCGGTCACGCTCGTTCTCGATAGTCCTTGACGCCATTATTCCCGGAACGCCGCAGCCCACGCCTACCAGCATAGGTATGAACGATTTGCCCGACAGACCGAATTTTCTGAATATCCTGTCAAGAACGAATGCGATCCTTGACATATAGCCGCAAGCTTCAAGGAATGCCAGCAGCAGGAACAAAACAAGCATCTGAGGTACAAATCCGAGAACCGCACCTACACCTGCGATAATGCCGTCAAGAACAAGTCCCTTGACCCAGTCGGCAGCATTGATCTTATCAAGTCCTTTTTCAGCAAGTGAAGGGATAGACGGAACGAACACCCCGTAGTTTTCCATTGCAGGAGCGCCGTAATCGGACTTATAATCCTTATCGGTAAACTGTGCAACGGCATCTTCAAGAGCCTTTTTGTCAGCCTCTTCCTCGGAAGTTTCCAGAGTTTCCTCGTCCTCTACCGTATAAGAAAGCTTTGCATCGGAAGGTGTTGCTGCAACAAGCTTTTCCAGCGATCCCTTTGCCGCTTCCTCGTCAAATTCTTCAGACTCAATGTCAATAGCCTCAGCGATCTCGTCGCTTCCGTACTGCTCATTGAAAGCTTCTATGATAGCATCACTGTCACCGTATTTTTCCTCAGCATCTGCGAAATCTTTGGAACCGATACCTACCAGATGCCAGCCGTCTCCGAACACACCGTCATTTACCCAGTCGGTCATCGGTGTTCCCACCGCTACCATTGATATATAGTACACAAGGAACATTATAACTGCAAAGATCGGAAGTCCCAGCCAGCGGTTGGTAACGACCTTATCTATCTTGTCCGAAGTTGTCGCCTTGCCGCTGTTTTTCTTTTTGTAGCAAGCCTTTATAACGCCGGAAATGTAAACATATCTCTCGTTGGTGATTATAGATTCCGAGTCGTCATCCATCTCATCCTCAACGGCCTTGATGTCGTTTTCAATATGCTCTTTTACCGAGTCTTTGATACCCAGCTGCTCCAGGACCTTGTCATCTCTTTCAAACAGCTTTATAGCGTACCAGCGCTGCTGTTCGTCGGGCATAGAGTGGACACAGGCTTCTTCGATGTGGGCAAGTGCGTGCTCAACGGCGCCGCTAAAGGTATTCATCGGGATAGTCTTTTTTCCGGATCCCGCTGCCTTGACAGCCTCCTGTGCAGCCTCTTTGATCCCCGTACCTTTAAGTGCGGATATTTCCACCACCTTGCAGCCCAGCTGCCTTGCAAGCTCATCTGTGTTTATCTTGTCGCCGTTTTTCTTAACAATATCCATCATATTCACGGCAACGACCACAGGTATTCCCAACTCTGCAAGCTGTGTTGTAAGATAAAGGTTTCTTTCAAGGTTCGTGCCGTCGATTATATTGAGTATAACGTCCGGTCTTTCACCCACAAGATAATTTCTTGCAACAACTTCTTCAAGTGTATACGGTGACAAAGAGTAAATGCCCGGCAGGTCTGTTACGGTCACTCCCTCATGGCCTTTGAGCTTTCCTTCCTTTTTTTCGACCGTTACGCCCGGCCAGTTTCCTACGAACTGATTTGAGCCTGTCAGCGAGTTAAAAAGTGTGGTCTTACCGCAGTTAGGGTTGCCGGCAAGTGCAATTCTTACGCCCATTTATAAAACTTCCTTTCCATCAATCAGTTAGTTTTACCTAACCTTGCACGAAATAAAAATAATGCTTATTACATTATTTCTATCATCTCAGCATCTGCCTTTCTCAGAGAAAGCTCATAGCCTCTCACCGTTACCTCCATAGGATCTCCAAGAGGTGCAACTTTTCTGATATACACATCAACATTCTTTGTAATGCCCATATCCATTATGCGCCTTTTTACTGCGCCCTCACCGTGCAGCTTTACCACCTTAACGGTGCTGCCGATGCTCGCATCTTTAAGTGTTTTCATATTCTTCCTCCCGTTATCATATTATTATCTTATTTGCCATCTGTTTGTCGATAGCGACTCTTGAATTTTTAACATTAACTATCATGTTTCCTCCAAGGGTGTTGACTACGGTCACCGTACCGCCAACCACAAATCCGAGGTCTGAAAGGTGTTTTTTTACCTCAGCAGTACCACCTATCTTTCTTATGATATTTTCCTCCCCTGTTTTTGCGAAAGTCAAAGGCATCATATTTCCTCCTTCTATGTAAAAAACTTATCAGCCGTTTCCGGGATACAGTGTTTTAAGTTAGCTTTATCTAACCCACATTAAATTTTATCCCTTTTTGCCTCTTTTGTCAAGACGAAACTGCCGCTGCAAAGGAAAATCGTGAATTTCTACAAAGAGTTAGCCATATCTAACAAAACGATTAGTCAAATCTAACCAACTTAGTTTAAATACAAAAAAAGTTCTTGACAATCTTTTGCAGATATGTTACGCTTTAGTTGCAAAATAAAATCTGTGAGGGAGTAGTAGCACTGCTTTATGCAGTGTGACAAGCCAACAATCCCGGCGCATCGCCTGGCTTGCCTTAAATCACGAGACTCATGTATCAAGCGTATGATAAGCTGTACATGGAGTCTTTTTTATGCTCTTTACCGGTTGCTGCTTATCAGTATGATATGGCAGTGACCGGTTTTGTTTTTCGCAAAAAAGACCAATGACTGATCTGTGTTTTGATGATCCCGTCTGAAAAAAAGGTATTGACAAAACCGGAAATGTATGCTATATTGTTGTTGTGACATATGAACACGTGTTCATATAATATAATATAATAAAGGGGAAATATTATGTTTATTGAGATCAAAGGGATCAAAAAATCATTCGGAAGCGGTGAGAGCCGTGCAGATGTACTCAAGGGTATCGACATAGACATAGACAAAGGTGAGTTCTGCGTACTGCTCGGACCTTCGGGATCGGGTAAATCCACTCTTTTGAACATTATCGGAGGCATCGACTCCGCAGACGAGGGATATATTTCCATAAACGGCGAAAAGACTGCGGATATGAACGAAAAGGCGCTGACCCTTTACCGCAGAAAGCATCTGGGATACATATTCCAGATGTACAACCTTATACCTAATCTGAACATCAAGGAAAATGTTGAAGTGGGGGCATACCTCAGCGACTCTCCTTTGGACGTTGACGACATACTCAAGACTCTCGGTCTTTATGAGCACCGCCACAAGCTGCCAAATCAGCTCTCCGGCGGTCAGCAGCAGCGAACTGCAATAGGCAGGGCGATCGTCAAGAATCCTGACATTCTCCTTTGCGACGAACCAACAGGTGCCCTTGACTATAAGACATCAAAGGAAATTCTCCAGCTGATAGAAACAGTAAACCGCAAATACAACAGCACCATAATCATGGTAACTCACAACGATGCTATAAAGAATATGGCTGACAAGGTGATCAAGCTCCGTGACGGGGTAATAAGAAAACAGTATATCAATCAGACAAAGATCGCCGCAGCAGACCTTGACTGGTAAGGAGGGTGCAGCATGAGAAATCCACTTTCAAGGCGAATCTGGCGTGAGATAAAGGGCGAATCGGGAAAGTATGTTGTTATATTTGTGTTCATGGTGGCACTAATCTCGGTAGCCTCGGGTTTTTTTGTTGCAGATGTGAGCCTTAAAAAAGCTTACGATGAAAGCTTTGAAAAATATAATATCGAAGACGGCAATTTTGAGCTTGTACAAAAGCCAGACAAGCAGGTACTGGATGCAATTGAAAAAGAGAACAAGCTGAAACTATATGAAAACACCTACTCTATGCCCGAAAGCGTCAGCGGCAGCCACATAAGAATGTTCACCGAGAGAAAAGAAGTAAACAAGGCTTGCGTGCTTGACGGTGAGCTGCCGGAGGCTGATAACGAAACGGCGCTGGACCGGCTTTATATGAAAAGCAACAAGCTAAGCATAGGAGATACGATCAACGTTGGCGGCAAAGAGCTGAAGATCGTGGGAAGTATAGCCCTTCCCGATTACTCGGCGCTGTATGAGAATAACACAGACTTTATGTTCGACACGGAAAAGTTCGGCGTTGGTATCGTTACCCGGGAGACTTTCGATGAATTTGCAAAATCAAATGTGCACTACTCTTACTCCTGGAAATACGATTCCGCCCCAAGCGACAGGACCGGCAAGGAAGCTGTTGACATAGCAACAGACCTTTCCAAAGCAATTTCGCAGAAAGCGCAGCTTGCTGATTTTATCCCCGGCTGCATAAACGCCGCAATCAACTTCTCCGGCAACGACATCGGCCACGACAAGATAATGATGATGGTGATGCTTTATATGCTCATCGTTATAATTGCGTTTATTTTCGCCGTTACAACAGGAAATACCATCGTTAAGGACGCAAACGTCATCGGTACATTGAGAGCCTCGGGCTACACAAAAGGCGAGCTTATAAGGCACTATATGGCTGCACCGCTGATAGTTCTGCTGATAGCGAGCATTATAGGAAACATCCTCGGCTACACGGTGTTCAAGGAGTTTATGGCAGGTGCATACCTTGGCTCTTACAGCCTGGTATCTTACAAGACAGTTTGGAGCCCCGAGGCGTTTATAGATACCACAATAATCCCGCTGATACTTCTTGCGGTAATAAACTTTATCATGCTGGCACAAAAGATGAGCCTTACGCCTTTGCAGTTCCTGCGCCGTGACCTTAAAAAGCGTCAGCGCAAAAAGGCTTTCAAGCTGAACACGAAGATAGGCATTATGAAGCGTTACAGACTCAGAGTCATATTCCAGAACATTCCCGGATATATCACAATATTTGCGGGCATCTTCTTTTCAAGCGTTATACTGCTGTTTTCTCTGCTGTTCAATCCGCTGCTGGACCAGCTCAGCGAGGACACGGTAAACAACATGATCGCTGCACATCAGTATGTGCTCAAAGCACCTGTGCCCACGCAGAACGAAAAGGCTGAAAAATACGCTGTGACTGCGCTTGAGACCACGGGCAGAGATTTTACCGAGGAGATATCGGTATACGGATTTGTCCCTTCAAGCAGATATTTCCTGACCCAGCTTGACGGCGACAAGGCTGTAATATCAAACGCTTACGCTGACAAATACGGTCTTGAAGAGGGGGACAAAATAACTCTCAAGGACAAATACACAGAAAAAGAGTATGAATTCAAGATCGGCGGCATATACACCTACCCCAGCACACTTGCAGTCTTTACAAACATAGACAGCTTCAACAAGATGTTTGACAAAGAGCCTGACAGCTTTACGGGATACCTTTGCAGCGAAGAGATAGATGACATTGACCAGCACCTTATCGCAACCCACGTTACAAAGGACGACCTGACAAAAACATCACGTCAGCTCAAACGCTCTATGGGCAATATGATGATTGTGTTCCTTGCTATAGGTGTGGCGGTCATAGTTCTGGTCGTATTTATGCTTTCAAAAGTCATCATCGAAAAGAACAGCCAGTCTATCTCCATGACTAAGATACTTGGTTACAGCAAGGGTGAGATAAGCGGTATATATATCCACACAACGACCATCGTTACGATCGTCTCTATCCTGCTCAGCCTGCCCATAACAGGATTTGCGATAGATCTGATATGGCGTGTGATGATGATGGAATACTCCGGCTGGATCTCGCCGGATATCCCATTCACGGCTTATATTACAACAGCTGCTCTTGCTTTGGCTTCATATCTTGTTACGACCTTCTTTTTGAAGATAAGGCTCAACAGGATACCGCTGGACGAAGCGCTGAAAAATGTAGAATAGTATAAAACAGCATAAAAAAAGATACCTGTCAAAATGGCAGGTATCTTTTTTTCATTATCAGAAGTTTGAGCCGTTCCAGCCCCAGTTGGGCGTTTCAAAGTATTTGACATACACCCTGTCCGCAGGCACTCCTGCAGCGGAGGTAACAATATCCGTTATCTGTCCGGTAAGGTTGTCATAAGCGCTTGGTGATGCGCTTCCGAAAACGCTGACCTCCACCATAGCCGCAGGTGCATCGCTGCCTTTGAACCAAAGGTCATAATCAGCCTCGATACCCACCATGAGCCAGCCCTCGGACTTACCGGGAATAGCAGTTATTGCCCTGCCCAGTGCGCTTTTAATGTCCTGCTTTTTGTCCGCCGAAAGAGAAGCATTTGTTTTTACGTTGATAAATGGCATAACAATTCCTCCTGTATATTATTCGCCCTTGAGATAAGCCAGTATCTCAGCGGCGTTTGTATCCGGTTTGACCTTTGGCATCACCTTTTCGACAATGCCGTTTTCGTCGATAATGAATGTGGAGCGTACCACGCCCATGCTCACCTTGCCGTAGTTTTTCTTCTCCTGCCATACGCCGTAGGCCTCTATCGCCTTCCTGTCCGGGTCGGAAAGAAGAATAAACGGCAAAGAGTGTTTTTCTGCAAATTTAACGTGGGATGCCACGCTGTCCTTGCTAACTCCGATAACAACTGTACCGAGCCTTTTGAAATCCTCAAAGGCTGCGGCAAAAGCGCACGCCTGTCTTGTACAGCCGGGTGTATTATCACGAGGGTAAAAATATAAAACTACTTTTTTGCCCAAGAAATCCCTGAGAGATACATCCTTTCCGTCCTTATCCGAAAGTGTAAAATCCGGTGCTTTATTTCCTGCTTCCAACATGACCACTACCTCCTGTTCTTGAAAATAAGTATAGCACATTTATCTTCAAAGCGCAACTTTTTTTGTTGACGAAAAATGTGTAATGTGTTATACTGAAAATCGGAGAAGAAAACGAAATAAATCGAAAGGGGTATGAAATATGGGATTCAGATTCAGAAAAAGCATCAGTCTTGGCGGAGGAACAAAGCTGAACATAGGCACCAAAAGTGCAAGCGTTTCTTTCGGTACAAAGGGTGTTCGCAAGACTATAAGCACATCGGGCAGAGAAACGACGACTTTTAGCATCCCCGGCACAGGAGTTTCCTATGTAGATTCCAAGAAGTCCTCGCTTTTTGGCGGACTTTTCGGAGGTTCAAGCAAAAAAACGGCTGCAAAAAAGACAAAGAAGAAATAACAGGGGTATTTGCTGCATGAAGGCTTTAAAGCGCACGCATATCATTATCCTGCTGCTGTGTCTTATCCCTCTTTTGATAGGACTGGTGTGGTTCATTATCAGGTATGACAGTCTGCCAAACCCTATGGGGATACATTTTGGCTTTGACGAAAAGACACATGAAAGCATCTTTGATGTTATCGACAACAAGATATTCGGCATATATCCGTTCGTTGCAGGCTTCGGGCTTATCGGGCTTTTGAGCCTGTGCGGATTTTTTGTGCGGCGTGTCAAGCCAAGCCCAAAAGTCACCGAAAAAGGTCACAGCGTAATGCAGCAGTTCATACTGTTCATCGTCGATGCAAACAACATCATCATTTCGATATACTTTACCGTGTGGACATACTGCATCGTTACACAAAGACCAAGGGCGATGAAAATGTGGGGAACTCCGCTGGCACTTGTTTGGTTACCGCTGCTGCTTGGGTTCCCGATAGCGTTTATCGTGCTGCGGATAGTTTTCTCAAAGAAAAAAGAACAATAAAAAAACGGGTGTACCTTAAAAAACAGGTATACCCGATTTTTATAATACCTTGAGTACAAAAAGCCAATGCAAGGTCATTCCCACAACGCCAAGCCCCATAAGCACCGTCCCGGCAGCAACAATAACCATACTGTGGCGGTCAAATACGAGCCTTTTGTGCCCAAGCCTTGCTATGCGGACGTGGCATTCTCTTTTGCTGTATATCCTTTTTCTCATCACCGATTCAGCCGGGAACCAGTTTCGCAGCCTTTCTCCCTGTACCTCATAAAAAGCGAACCGGGACAGCATTTTTGTTTTTTCGTCCTCCCCGTTTTCTTCAGTCTCCGGGGCGCTGTCCTTTTCTATCTCCAGCAGTCTGGCAGGGTGTTTTTTTGAGGCAAAGATAAGAAGTATATCGCAAAACACGAAAAACAATGCACACATACAGGTGAGCACCGTCATGAGGATCTGAAGTATGGATAAAAGTGTGGTTATGTCCACACCAAGTAAATAAAGCAATCCGAAAACTACGACTGCACCGATGATAAATCCCACGATCTCACCTCCGCTTTCCCTAAAGTATACCACAGCCCGTCTTTCAAGTCAACAGTTGACACAGCCCTACCAAAAGTGGTATCATATTGTTAAAGATAAGAAAACAGGTGAAATGAAATGACTCTTGAAAAGATCAAAACCGGCGATGAACGCACAGAAACAATAAAGGGGATATATACCGACTCTTTTCCCGAAAATGAGCGCTTTGGACTTGATAACATACTGCATCTTGCCGACGAGGGCGCACTTGAAGTGTTTGCGATCATGGAAAAAGCCGTGACCGCAGGTATGGCTGTGTGCTGCATACACGGCAGTACGGCGTATATATGCTATATTGCCATTGATAAGGATATGCGTGGCTGCGGGCTGGGCAGCAGAGCTGTATCCGGGATCTGTAATTTGTATAAGGGCAAACAGGTGGTTTTGGAGATCGAGACTCTTGACCCCTGCGCCGAAAACTACCCGCAGCGCAAACAGCGTGAAAGTTTTTATCTTCGTCTGGGTTTTTCCCACACAAACAAATATATACGCTACTGCGGCGTGACCTACGAGCTGCTTTTCACAGGGACGGATAACTTCGACTCCGGCGACTTTGACGAGTTTATGCAAAGCCGCAAAGAGGGCAGCTTTCAGCCGGTGCGGTTTGATGCAAGATCATATACCACCTGCATTTTCGACCTGGACGGGACATTGCTTGACACCCTTGACGATCTTACCGCCAGCACCAATTATGCCATGCGCTCGGTCGGCTGTAAGGAGCACACAAAAGAAGCTGTATGCAGCTTTGTTGGCAACGGCATAAAAAAGCTGATACAGCGTGCCCTTCCGCCGGATGTCCCGCAAAGCACCTTTGACAAAGCCTTTGAGGTGTTCAAAACCCATTATGGGGAGCATTGCTTTGACTCCACCAAGCCATACCCGGGAATTTTAAGCATGATGAAAGAGCTTATAAAGCAAGGAAAAAAGATCGCCGTTGTTTCAAACAAGGCAGATTTTGCTGTAAAAAAGCTTTGCCGTGACTATTTCGGTGATCTTGTCCACATAACCATCGGAGAAAAGGAAGGGGTGCGGAAAAAGCCTGCTCCGGACACGGTGATAGCCGCTTTGGCGCAGCTTGGCTCGACCCCGGAAGAAAGCGTTTATATCGGTGACTCGGACGTTGACATACAAACCGCCCTCAACTCGGGAATGGACTGTATCAGCGTACTGTGGGGATTTCGCAGCGAAGAATTCCTGACTCGCCACGGCGCAAAGGTGTTTGCACAGACCCCCGGTGAGATATGCCTGCTGACACTTGCAGGCTTACACTAAAACAAAAAGCGGAGCATCAAGCCCCGCTTTTTTCATATCACTTATTTCTTAGCCTTTTCATTTTTCCTGCCCACGGCAGCCTTTGCTCCGAAGTAGCTCCAGCCAATACCGGCAATAAGCATAAAGTAAGGTGTGCTGTAATTGCTTCCGCTGTTGAAGAACGCCTGTATCATGTATGCTATGACCGCTGCCATAATACCTGCTGCCACCCAGCTCACATTCTCCTCGTCCTTGAAATGCTTTTTGACCGCCTTTCCAAGCTTGACTAATGTAACAATAAGGAAAAGTCCGTACAGTCCCAGACAGATCACGCCTCTTTGCATTCCTATATCAAGGTACTGGTTGAATACACGGTCTGCTGTGAGCTTATTATCAACCATCTCCGCCCAGTTGTCCGGTCCCACACCTACAATAGGATGCTGCTGTATCAAATAGGCACCGTCGCTCCACAAATACTCATATATCCACTGGGATTTTTCCTCTCTTGGGGTTCCTATGGATAAACGGTGGTTGGTCTCTGTATAGATTATCTGCTCGTCCTTGAGCTGCGCTGCATTTGTGGTATAAAGCACCGTAGCACAGCCTGCTGCCAGAACAGCTGCACAAAGAACGATCAGCGCAGGAGCCTTTTGTTTTTTCACCCCTGCCTTGACACAAACTATAATAAGTGCTGCGATCACAGCTGCACCTGCACCCACAGCGCCTGCCAGTGTTTTTGTCAGCACAGCCGCCGCAGTACAGCTTACAGCAGTAACGCCGTAAAATACCTTTTTCTTTCCGCTTTTAACAAGGGCGCACCCTGTGAGGGTCACCGCTATGACCAGTGTCATCACCGCAGCAAGGGCGAATGGGGTTATAAGCAGTCCGCTGGCAGCATATCCTTTTTCGTATATACCCTCACTTGTAGCGATCTCATTTTCAGAAGCTGCCTGACCGAATCTGACAAAAATATCCTTGAACTTATTTGGCACAACGTCGTAAAGGGCAGGTATGCTTTGCAAAATACCCAAAACAGCGTTGACCAGACCCAGCGCTGCAAGAAAATCGGTAAATTTCTGCCGCCAATTGTCACCCGTTACCGCCATGCCTGCTGCGAAAAAGCCCCAGTATGCCAGGATCGTCAGCAAGCCCTCCGACCGGTCAAGGTATCCGAAAAATCCGGTGCTTATATTCCCCGATGCAAACATAGACCAGGCAGAAACACCTATGATGAATGCCGGGATAAGCAAAAGCTTATTGTCCTTTAAAACGATCTCTTTTTTCATTCTTGCCACAAGGAAGAACCAAAATCCGATAAGCCCTGCACCTACAACAAGAATACTGGCGTAATGCGCCACAAGATCGTCTGCATAATGCAGCACGCCTTCTTCATCTTTATAGTCAAAAGTATGCTTGAGTATGGTAAAAGGGATATTGATCGCAGCCAGCACCGCTATGGCGATAATACTGTAAAGACCGCACAGCTTGAATGTCTGCTGCTGATTCATATTTAGTATAAAATCTGATTTTTCCGTGGTCCCGAAAAGATGCTTGCGTTCTCCGGGTTTTTGCTGTGCCATAAGACCAAGCCTCCAATACTAAGAATATGCCTGATAAAAAGGCGGACAATAATAAATATTGTCCGCCTTGTTTTTTACTTTGCGTACTCGACTGCTCTGCTTTCACGTATAAGATTTACCTTGATCTGTCCGGGATAATTCATCTCGTCCTCTATACGCTTAGCTATCTCACGGGCAACAAGTACCATTTGTTCATCGTTGATCTTCTCAGGCTGGATCATTATTCTGACTTCTCTGCCCGCCTGAATTGCAAAGGATTTCTCTACGCCGTCATAAGAGGTGCAGATCTCCTCAAGCTTCTGAAGTCTTTTAATGTAGTTTTCGTAATTTTCACTTCTTGCGCCCGGTCTTGCTGCGGAAATAGCATCAGCAGCCTGTACCAGTGCAGCCACAACGGTGCGTGTCTCCACATCGCCGTGATGCGCCTCGATAGCGTGTATAACATCGGGGCTTTCCTTATACTTTTTACATACATCTACGCCTATCTGAACATGAGACCCTTCGATCTCATAACTCAATGCCTTACCTATATCGTGAAGCAGTCCGGCTCTTCTTGCCAGATTTGCGTCAACACCAAGTTCAGATGCCATCATTCCCGCAAGGTGTGCCACCTCGATAGAATGATTAAGAACATTTTGCCTGTAACTCGTTCTGAAACGGAGCCTTCCCAGCAGCTTCACCAGCTCATGGTTAAGTCCGTGAACGTTAGTTTCAAGAACGGCTCTTTCACCCTCCTGTTTGATCTTCAGCTCGACCTCACGCCTTGCCTTGTCAACCATTTCCTCGATCCTTGTGGGGTGGATCCTTCCGTCCTGAATAAGTTTTTCAAGTGCTATCCTTGCGATCTCTCTTCTCACCTGGTCAAAGCATGAGACCGTAATAGCTTCAGGAGTATCGTCGATTATCAGGTCTACACCTGTAAGCGTTTCAATGGTTCTGATGTTTCTTCCCTCACGTCCGATGATCCTTCCCTTCATGTCATCGTTGGGAAGAGGTACTACTGATACTGCGGTCTCGGATACCTGATCCGCCGCACATCTTGCGATAGCCAAGGATACATACTGTCTTGCCTTTGCATCGCACTCTTCTTTGATCTGTGTCTCATAGTTGTTGATACGAACCGCTTTTTCGTGTACCAGCTCATCATCAAGCTGGCTCAGGAGATATTCCTTTGCCTGATCCACAGTAAACTGTGAGATCTTTTCCAGCATATCAAGCTGTGACTTCTTGATCCTGTCAGCCTCAGCCATCTTCTCGTCGGCTGACTTGAGCTTGTTCTGCAGCGTTTCTTCCTTCTTTTCAAGATTATCCAGCTTTTTGTCTATGGACTCTTCCTTCTGCTGGATCCTGCGTTCCTGTCTTGAAACCTCTGTCCTTCTCTCTTTGAGCTCTCTTTCCGTTTCCTGGCGTGATTTATGTATCTCGTCTTTTGCTTCCACCAAGGCCTCTTTCTTTAAAGTTTCCGCTGTCTTTTTAGCATCATCAACGATCCTCTCGGCTTCCTTTTCCGCCGAGCCAACTGCCGCCTCCGCCGTTTTTTTACGGTAACTTATACCTTGCTTAAAACAAATGATTCCGCTGATACCTGCGCCAAGAACGAGAGCAACTACACACAACAAGATCGTTATTCCTGTGCTCATTGTATAGTTTTTCCTCCTTCTTGAAGTTGATACCCGTTGCGATTTGCAAAAAAAGTTGATCTTTATCCCAAAACGCAGGGCATCACCAATATTAAATTGTAAAGATACAAATTAGCAAAATTATTTTATAGAAAAGACAAGCCATGCTTATCCATTTTAAAAAATTATAATGCATGGTATTATTGTAATACAAAATCACTGAATTGTCAAGGTGTTTTTTGTCTGAACGCACGAAAAATCCAAATATTTTATACATTTCCTTGACACTTTCGCCTTCGGGTGGTAAAATAGATACGGTAAATAGTGCAAAAGTGTTGACCAGGGAAGCCAATGTGCAAAAAGGGCAGCAGAGAATTTCCCATTTGGTGGAAGGGAAATGCCCCGGCGCAAAGGATACCGCCCTGCGAGCGTGCGTTAATCCGCACCGCCTGACCGGCGTTATCGGGTCACGAGGGAGAAAGGGTGTTATTTCTCCGAACACGGGTGGAACCACGCAATTACAGCGTCCTGCGAGTTTTTCGCAGGGCTTTTTTTATTCAGTTTGATGTTTATTGTCAGCACACAAGATCGTCTCCTGCATTGTCGAGGATTCTATCTTGAAAAGGCTGTTTTTCGGACTTCGTTCTTAGCCCTTACTCACTTTTCGTAAAAAGGGACTTGTTCCCTTTTTACGAAAAATCAATAAAAGGTTTAGGAAGGGGGTTCGGGGGAGAACCCTTCTCCAAAAGGGTTTCCCCCGATAATGCAGGAGGTGAAGGATATGGGTGCAAACAATATGGGAAGCAACCGAACCCGGGATCTTACAAAGACCGCTAACCAGAACGAGGTATATTATTTTGACCCCAGGACCCTGCGTAACAAAAAGCGCATAGCCGGAGTATGCTTTGCTGTTGCTATGTTAAGTCACTGCGTGTCCTGCTTTCTGATATACCTGGCGATGACAGAAAAAATATCTTACTACGAGGGTGTGCTTTTTTTCATACCCGTGTGGATAATAGGCTATTGGGGCGGCACATTTTTCTCCCGGGTGCTTGACGTTAAGCTGCCGGACGGGAGCAAAAAGTGCATTATCAGCGAGACAACAAGGAAGACCCTCAATAACATAGTCTTTTTCCTTGGGATACTTCTTGTAGCTGTATGGGGATATTTCTACATCACCCATTGCCTGATGGTGGAAAAGAACACCCAGCTTACAAACCAGTAAATAATAACAATACCATATAATGCTAAACGGAGGAATCATTATGATAAAACTTACACTTAAAGACGGCTCTGTAAAAGAGATCGAAAAGGCAATGCCCGCAAGCGAGATAATAAAGGGCATCGGTATGGGGCTTTACAAGGCTGCCTGCTGCGTAAAGCTGGACGGACAGGTTTTTGATATAAGGACCGTTGTGGACCATGACTGCACCTTTGAGGTGGAGACATTTGATTCAAAGTCAGGAAAGGAAACTTTCTGGCACACAGCATCTCATCTTATGGCTCAGGCTGTGAAAAACCTCTACCCTGAGGCAAAGCTTGCAAGGGGTCCTGCAACGGAGACAGGCTACTACTATGATTTCGGCGTGGAAAAGCCGTTTACTCAGGCTGACCTTGAAAAGATCGAGGCAGAGATGAAAAAGCTGGCTAAGGAAGGCTACGAGCTGGAGCGCTTTGAGCTGCCTGTGGACGAGGCTGTAAAGCTTATGCAGGACAGAGGAGAGGACTACAAGATCGAGCTTATCCACAAGCACGATGACAAGGGGGAAAAGCTCTCTTTCTACAAACAGGGAGATTTTGTTGACCTGTGTGCAGGCCCTCACATTATGAACGTTTCGTCCATCAAAGCCACAAAGCTGCTTTCCACCACAGGCGCATACTGGGGCGACGCAGCGGACAACAAACAGCTTTGCAGGATCTACGGCGTGTCCTTCCCCAAGGCTTCGATGCTTGAAGAGCATCTGAAAATGCTTGAAGAGGCAAAGCTGAGAGATCACAACAAGCTTGGAAGAGAGCTTGAATATTTCACTACCGTTGATTATATCGGTCAGGGACTTCCGATCATGCTGCCAAAGGGTACAAGAGTTATCCAGCTGCTTCAAAGATGGGTCGAGGACGTTGAGCAGGCAAGAGGCTGTCAGCTGACCAAGACTCCACTTTTTGCAAAAAGAGACCTTTACAAGATCTCGGGGCACTGGGATCATTACCGTGACGGTATGTTCATAATGGGCGATCCGGACGACGAGGAAAAGGAATGTTTCGCACTTCGTCCGATGACCTGCCCGTTCCAGTACCAGGTGTTCCTCAACAGGCAGCGTTCTTACAGGGAGCTTCCTATGCGTCTGACGGAAACATCTACCCTTTTCAGAAACGAGGACTCGGGCGAGATGCACGGACTTATCAGAGTGCGTCAGTTCACCATCTCCGAGGGACACTTCATCATTCGTCCCGATCAGCTGGAGCAGGAGTTCAAGTTCTGCCTTGACCTTGCAAAATACTGTCTTGATACGGTGGGACTCCTTGAAAGCTGTACATTCAGATTCTCCCAGTGGGATCCCGCTAACCCGAAGAACAAATACGAAGGTACAGCGCAGCAGTGGGAATATGCACAAGCTGCAATGAAAAAGATACTTGATGACCTGGGTCTCGACTACGATATAGGCATCGACGAGGCTGCGTTCTACGGTCCTAAGCTGGATATCCAGTACAAAAACGTCTACGGCAAGGAAGATACCCTGGTAACTATACAGATAGATATGCTTCTGGCTGAAAGATTCGGTATGTACTACGTTGACAAGGACGGTCAGAAAAAGCTGCCGTATATCATTCACAGAACTTCTCTTGGCTGCTACGAGAGAACGCTGGCTTATATGATCGAGCGCTTTAACGGCGTTATGCCCCTGTGGCTCGCTCCGGAGCAGGTAAGGCTTTTGCCTATCGGTGAAGCTCACATTGAATATGCACAGAAACTGGCAGATAAGATGACCGCAAGAGGAATGCGTGTAACAGTAGATGCAGACGATATCAACATCGGTACAAAGATCAAGAAAGCACGCCTTGAAAGAATACCTTATATGTTCATTATCGGCGATAAGGAAGTACAAAGCAATACCCTTTCGGTACGTTCAAGAAAGACAGGCGAGGAAAGCGGCGTTGCTTGCGACGATATGCTTGCAAGGCTGTTTGAGGAGATCGACACAAAGGCAAAGTAAAGGAAGGTATAGAGAAAATGTCATCAACAGTTTGGATAATCATAGCATTTGCCTGCTATCTTTTAGGTATGCTGCTGATAGGTGTTTCTTATATGAAGAAAACCAAGAGCTCCGAGGACTTTTTCCTTGGCGGAAGAGGTCTTTCCGGCTGGGTAGCTGCTCTTTCAGCTCAGGCTTCGGATATGTCCGGCTGGCTGCTTATGGGACTTCCCGGTGCGGTCTATGCCATGGGAACAGGACAGATATGGATAGCAATAGGCTTGTTTATAGGAACAGCTCTTAACTGGATCTTCGTTGCCAAAAGGCTTCGCCGGTATACCATAAGAGCAAATAATTCGCTGACCCTGCCAAAATACCTGGAAAACAGATTTCACGACAAGCACCGTATTTTGCTGCTTATCTCATCCTTAGCCATACTTATCTTCTTTCTGGTGTATACTGCCTCCGGCCTTGCAGCAGGCGGAAAGCTGTTTAATTCCATATTCGGCATAAACTATAAGCTCTGTCTTACCATAGGGACCGTGGTGATCCTTTCATATACCTTTATGGGCGGATTTATGGCGGTGTGCGTCACCGACTTTATCCAGGGGCTGCTTATGCTGATAGGCGTTATAACCGTTCCCATAATCGCATTTATGCTTGTGGGCGCAGGCAATGTTATGGACAATATCACCTCATCGGGTGTGGAGCCAAAGGCTTTCTTTGACCTTTTCTCCGATGCAAACGGCAACAGCTATACTTTTGTAGACATAATCTCCCAGCTGGGCTGGGCACTGGGCTACTTCGGAATGCCTCATATTATCGTAAGATTCATGGCGATCAAAAACGAAAAGGAGATCAAAAAATCCAGAGTGATCGGTATATGCTGGTGTGCGCTCTCTCTTGCATTCGCCTGCATTATCGGCGTTGTGGGCAGAGCTTATCTTTCAGAAGTCCTCAAAGGCTCAGACACCGAAAAGGTGTTTATCGAAATGATACGCAAGGTGTTCAACGAGGATATAGGTATCGCATTTATCGGAGGGATATTCCTTTGCGGTATACTTGCGGCAATAATGTCCACCGCCGATTCACAGCTTCTGGTTACCGCATCGTCTGTATCCGAGGATATTTACCACTCTGTTATAAACAAAAAAGCCTCCCAGAAGCGTGTTTTGCTCGTCAGCCGTCTCACAGTGCTTGCGGTGGCTGTGGTAGCTTACATAATAGCACTTGACCCTGACAGCAGCGTTATGGGACTGGTCTCGGATGCCTGGGCAGGGCTTGGAGCGTCCTTTGGTCCTATCGTGCTCCTGTCGCTGTACTGGAAGCGCACCAATCTTGCAGGTGCCGTGGCAGGCATATCATCAGGAGCATTGACCGTTATAATATGGGACTACATCAAATTTGGCGGAAAGACCCTTGCTGAGTCCACCGGACTTTATTCTCTGGTGATAGGTTTCGCAATAAGCCTTGTTTGTATCATCCTGGCAAGCCTTTGCACCAAGGCACCTGCCCCGGAGATGCTTGAAGAATTTGACGATGTCAAAAACGGCGTAAACTGCGGCTGCGACCAGCAGACCCCTGAGGCACAGGCATAACAAAACATTGAAAATACGCACCTTCTCCCTTCAGAGAGAGGGTGCGGTCTTTGTTTTATGCAAATTTACACTTTTTGCCTTGACAAAGGTAGGCTTTTGATTCATAATAATATGTAGATGCTGAAAAAGAATGAGGGTGATAAGATGATAGACGTATGTCTGGCAGGCACAGGAGGAATGATGCCCCTGCCTAACAGATGGCTCACAAGCCTGTGGGTGGAATATAACGGCAAGGCTGCAATTGTCGATTGCGGTGAGGGAACACAGATAGCCCTTGCTCAGCACGGATGCAAGCTCAATAAGATCGACGCTATCTTCATTACCCACTTCCACGCCGACCATATCTCCGGTCTTTCCGGATTGCTTTTATCCATAGGCAACACCGGGAAAAAGGGATATATCACCATTTACGGCTGCAAGGGACTTGCGAGGATAATAAAAAATCTTTGCTGTATCTGCCCGCTGCTCCCTTATGGTATAGACATTGTGGAGCTGGACAGCTCACAGCCCAATACCATGCACTGGAACGATATGGTGGTAAACACTCTCCCCCTGCGCCACGGGATACCATGTATGGGCTATTCTTTCAGACTGGACAGAAAACCTGTTTTTAATCCCAATAAGGCGAAAGAACTGGGAGTCGACGTTAAATACTGGCGTCAGCTCCACGGCGGAGAAAGCGTTACCGTGGGAGATAAGGTGATAACCACCGCCATGGTCACAGATGCCGCAAGAGACCCCATAAAGATAACCTATATGACCGATACAAAGGCGTTTGCAGATATGGCTGAATTTGCAAAAGATTCCGATCTGCTGATCTGCGAGGGTATGTACGGCGACGATGAGCTTTTGGATAAGGTAAAGGAAAAAGGTCATATGGTCTTTTCGCAAAGTGCGGATATTGCCGTGAGATCAGGCTCAAAAGAACTCTGGCTCACCCATTACAGCCCCGCTATGCCAAATCCCGGATATTACCAAAAGCGCACCAAAAAACTGTTTGCCAACGTGGTGATAAGCAAGGACGGGCAAAAAAAGACACTTGGATAGGATCAAAAGCAGTCTGATATGTACTGTTGCAGGCTGTTTGTGCTCAAATCAGACCTTTGCCGGAAGCATAAAACAGGCACAAAACGTATATAGTAAAAATAAAAAAGATAAGGTGAACAAACACCATGAAGATCGTTGTTATCCACGGACAAAGCCACAAAGGCTCCACTTATCATATTGCCCGCCTGGTTGCGGATAAGCTTGGGGGCGATGTAACAGAATTCTTTTTGCCCCGTGATTTCGGGGATATCTGCGTAGGCTGCGCTAACTGTATAATGAAAAACGAACAGCTTTGTCCCCACTACAAAAAACTCCTGCCGCTGACACAAGCCATGGACGAGGCGGATATTTTGATCCTTGCAAGCCCTGTGTATGTCTGTCACGCAACAGGTGCCATGAAAGCATTTCTCGATCACTACGGCTACCGCTTTATGGTCCACAGACCCCAGGCTTCGATGTTTACAAAGCAGGCTGTGTGCATAAGCACAGCAGCCGGCAGCGGAACCAAAAAGACTAATCAGGATATGGCTGACAGCCTGTTTTACTGGGGAACAGGGAAAATATACAAATACGGCGTAAATGTCGCTTCAATAAACTGGGAGGGCGTAAGCGAAAAAAAGAAAAATGCTATTGAAAAGCATACCTCTTCCCTCGCCCGGAAACTGGCAAAAAAACAGGGAAAGGTCAGACCGGGACTAAAATCCAGAGCCTTCTTCTTTTTATTCCACTTAGTACAGAAAAAAGGCTGGAACCAAGCGGATGCTGAATACTGGCAGGAAAAAGGCTGGACAGGCAAAGCTCGTCCCTGGAAATAATCAAAAGATACTGAGCTGCATCCGTGCAGCTCTTTTGTGTTATTTGTACAACTAAATCACAAAAAAATACCCTTTTGGTGTGATTTCTTTGTAAACTGTTCAATATTGACAATACCTCTGCACGGGTGTATAATTTAGTGTGTGTTTACTATCCAATGAAAAGGAGGAAATGCTTGCCCTTGCAAGCATATCACGAGAATGAAATTTGTTGTTATCGGTGCGGGAAAAATAGGCGCTACCCTTTCACAGCAGCTGGTTGAGGAAGGGCACAGCGTTATTGCCGTGGACAGTAACCCCGAGGCAGTTAAAAAGCTGCTCAATTCTCAGGATATAATGTGTATCGAGGGAAACGGAGCCACTGCCGGAGTTCAGATCGATGCCGGAGTAAAGGGTTCTGATCTGCTGATCGCCACTACCGCACATGATGAGCTGAATATGGTCTGCTGTATGCTGGGAAGACAGCTCGGTGCAAAAAAAACCATCTGCCGTGTGAGAAATCCCGAATACCTGGACCAGATAGACATAATCAAAAATCAGCTGGGACTTGCACTTATTATCAACCCTGAGCTTTACACCGCCAGGGAGATCGTCAACGGACTGGTCTTCCCAACGGCTTCAAGGCTTGAGGTCTTTGGTAAGGGCAAGGTTGAAATGGTAGAGCTGAAGCTTTCCGAAGGCTCTCCCTTCATCGGTCTGACCCTTGCGGAAATATATAAAAGGCTGAAGCTAAAATTCCTTATCTGTGCCGTTCAGCGTGAACAGGGCATATTTATCCCGACCGGTGACTTTGTGCTTCACGCCGACGACAGAATAAGTATCGCTGCCACCCACCTGGATATTGAGCGGTTCTTCCGTGAAAACGGACTTGTAAAGACCAAGATCAAATCTGTAATGATCGTGGGCGGCGGAAAGATAGGTTTTTATCTTGCAAAACAGCTTTCCTCAATGGGAATGCGTGTTAAGGTCATTGAAAAGGACTATAACCGCTGTACCGAGCTTTGCGACGAGATCCCCAAAGCTACAATAATCCACGGAGACGGCACCGATCAGGAGCTGCTTTTGGACGAGGGGATAAAGGATGTGGATTCCTTCGTGGCTCTTTCGGGACTTGATGAGGAAAACATTATCATGTCCCTTTATGCAAAAAACAACTCAAACGCAAAAACCGTCACCAAAATAAACAGGGATTCATATGTTGATATGGCAAGAATGCTTGGGCTCGATACGCTTGTAATGCCAAAACAGCTCACAACCGGTACGATCCTCAGCTACGTCAGATCCCTTGAAAATGCATCATCCGAAAGCCGTATAGAATCTCTCTACCACCTCATCGGCAATCAGGTAGAGGCTATCGAGTTCAATATCAAAGAGGCTATCCCCGGACTTACCGGCGTGCCTCTTAAAGATATAAAGATCAAGAAAAACATACTGATCTGTGCAATAATCAAAAAGCGTCAGGTCATAATCCCAAGCGGTAACGATACCATGGATCTTGACGACTCTGTTATTATTGTAACCAAGGATCAGCGTTTCTCGGAACTGAGAGATATACTGGAATAGGAGAAGATCCCTTTGAACAAAAAAACTGTTCTCAATATACTATCCAAGATATGTACCCTTGAAGCGGTGCTTATGCTTATCCCGGCGTGTGTGGCGCTGTATTATAACGAGATGCGTACTTTCAAGGTATTTATACTCGTTGCCCTTTCGGTGGCTGCCATACAGCTGCCGATATTTATGTTCACACGCAAAAAAGAAATGGACGTTAACTCCCGTGACGGGATCGCAGTAGCAGCTCTTGGCTGGATAGTAATATCCTTTTACGGCTGTCTGCCCTTTTATATCAGCGGCGAGATACCAAACTTTGTAGATGCGCTGTTTGAAAGTATTTCAGGATTTACCACCACCGGTTCGTCTATCCTTACCAGCGTTGACGAAATGACAAAGGGAATGATGTTCTGGCGGTGCTTTACCCACTGGGTAGGGGGCATGGGCGTTCTGGTGCTTACGGTGGCGATATTGCCTTCGGACAAGAAATCCTCCAGCCTTCAGCTTATGAGAGCTGAATGCCCGGGACCTACCGTGGAAAAGCTGGTGCCTAAGGGAAGAGCGTCTGCGGCTATCCTTTATGCGATATACACCGTTCTTACGCTTATCATGATAATATTCCTGGTGATCGGCGGAATGCCTCTTTACGACAGCGTCTGCACCACCTTCGGAACTGCGGGAACGGGCGGATTCGGTATCAGAAATGCCGGGCTCGGGTATTATAACTCAGCCTATATAGAAGGCGTTGTAACTGTGTTTATGATGCTTTTCGGCGTAAATTTCAACATCTATTTTTTCATAGTAATGAAACGTTTTTCGGATATACTCAAAAACTCCGAATTCAAGGTTTACCTTGGCATAATTGCAACATCTATCGCTCTTATCTGTGCAAACACTATGGCTTACGGCGTTTACGGAAGCTTCTCCAAAGCGTTCAGATATTCCTCATTCCAGGTCAGCTCCATAATGACCTCAACAGGTTTTGCCACAGCTGATTTTGACCAGTGGCCGGAATTTTCCAAGGTCATACTTGTGATACTGATGTTTGTGGGAGCCTGTGCAGGCTCAACAGGAGGCGGATTTAAGGTCTCAAGGCTAATAATCCTTGTACGGACCGCAAAGCGCAACCTTCGCAAAATGCTTCACCCGAAATCAGTGAACGTGGTCAAGTCCGACGATAAGACCCTAAATATCGAGACCGTCCACGGAGTCAGCGGATACCTTATTATTTATATCCTGATTTTCTTTACCTCTCTGATGATAATATCCCTGAACAATCTTGATTTTACCACCTCGTTCACCTCGGTTACTACCTGTTTCAACAACATCGGTCCGGGACTTGCCAAGGTAGGTCCGACCTGCAACTTTGCACATCTTTCAGATCTTTCAAAGATAACTCTGAGCGTTGATATGCTCCTTGGAAGGCTTGAATGTATACCGATAATAATGATGCTCGCACCGTCCATGTGGATAAAAAAGCTTTACTGATACAGGATATAGATAAGCCCTCTCCGATCAACGGAGAGGGCTTTTGCTGTGCTTTATATTTTATTTCTGTCCGTTCATTCCGCCCAGGAGTCTTTCCAGATCCTCTGCGCTCGGAAGTGCGACCTCGTCCATTGTTCCTGTTGCTGCAGGATCCTGAGGAGGCTGCGGTGGCTGCGGTGCAGGAGGTCTTACTCCAGGTGCCGGTCTCAGATTCTGAGCAGCTGCCGCATTGGGTGAAGGTCTGAACTGCTGTGGCATTCCCTGCGGCGGTGCTCCCATTGGTCTTTGCTGCTGCGGCATTCCCTGTGGGGGTGCTCCCATTGGTCTTTGCTGCTGCGGCATTCCCTGCGGTGGTGCGCCCATTGGTCTTTGCTGCTGCGGCATTCCCTGTGGAGGTGCGCCCATTGGTCTTTGATGCTGTGGCATTCCCTGCGGAGGTGCGCCCATTGGTCTTTGATGCTGTGGCATTCCCTGTGGGGGCGCTCCCATTGGTCTTTGCTGCTGTGGCATTCCCTGTGGAGGTGCGCCCATTGGTCTTTGCTGCTGTGGCATTCCCTGTGAGGGTGCGCCCATGGGTCTTTGCTGCTGCGGCATTCCCTGTGGAGGTGCGCCCATTGGTCTTTGCTGCTGAGGTACCGGCGGTTTATTGAACTGAGCAAAGAAATCGTCATTGTTCACCGGATTCATACCCGAACGGGAAGAAGATGCTGAAACTTTCGACGATGATCCGCCGCCTGTGAAGAATGCGCCGCCCAGATATGCAAATCCCAATACAAGACCTGTGTATGTGATTATCTGAGAGAATGGCTTTAACGCCACCATCTTAAACTCCATATCGCTTGGCAGGGATCCGCCGCCCATTCCTCCAATGGCTTTGAAAAGCTCTGTCATCAATGAAAATGCGGCTTCGATCTGATCGTATTCCTTCCTGTTGGATATCATCGGGTACACTACAACTCCGATCGCTCCCGCAACCAGAACGGCTCCGATAGCGATTTTTACCCCCGAACCGGCTTCTGCAAGGATTATACCCAGAATGCCTGCTATAATATGTATAGCCGACAGGGCTATGATAGCATAAGAATATGTTGTAGACTTACCGTACCAATCGTCAAAAGTCTTGAATGTAGCGCTTGACTGATCGGCTGAGGTACTTGCCCGGGGAGTTGCATATCCGTACCCGTTTTCGGTGGAAGAATTCCCCATTTGCTCGTAATATGTTTTCAGCTGATCCATTGTCTTGTTTGTCTTTTTGGAATTTGAAAGCCCGATAAGACCAAATACAAGCGTGACGATACCTGCCACGATAAGCAAGAGGCTTATGGACTTGAAGGTTTTTGCACCGTTACTTCCGGACATTTGTTTTTCCTCCCGTTTCTCCCGTTTTACAGGGTAACTCCCCCCCGGTCGTTCTCCTCAAATTATAGCACATAACAGTTGATTTTTCAATAAGATTTTCTTCACCCGATTATTTTTATGCACATTTCATATTCCAAACGTTCATAATTTGTTTGTTCCTACAAAAACCACATTTTCTGTACCCACGATTTCCACAGTGTAAAATTTCTGTCACAGCTTGAAAAAAACGGCTTTGTATGTTATACTTAATGGGTATGTTAAGTATGGAGCTTCAATTGGAGGTATATATTTGAAAACACTTGAACAAGAGATAAAAAGGCGTAGGACTTTTGCCATAATATCCCACCCGGACGCAGGTAAAACCACACTTACCGAAAAGTTCCTGCTCTACGGCGGCGCAATAGCGCAGGCAGGCGCAGTAAAGGGCAAAAAGAATTCACGCCACGCTGTCTCCGACTGGATGGAGATAGAAAAGCAAAGAGGTATCTCGGTAACTTCATCAGTAATGCAGTTCCAGTACAAGGACTATTGCATAAATATCCTTGATACCCCCGGACACCAGGACTTTTCCGAGGATACCTACCGCACGCTTATGGCGGCTGATTCGGCGGTAATGGTGATCGACGCATCAAAGGGTGTTGAGGCGCAGACAAGAAAGCTTTTCAAGGTCTGTGTTATGCGCCATATCCCGATATTTACGTTTATAAACAAAATGGACAGAGAGGCACGAAACCCTTTTGATCTTGTGGAACAGATCGAAAACGAACTGGGCATCAAGACATATCCTGTCAACTGGCCTATCGGCTGCGGAAAGGAATTCAAGGGCGTTTACGACAGAGACAAGCGCCACATCATTTCTTTTGAGGCAAATAACGGACAACATCAGGTAGCTGCTACCGAGGTAGACCTTTCCGACCCGTCCCTTGACGAGCTTATCACCCCCTGGCTGCATGAAACGCTTAGTGACGATATAGAGCTGCTCGACGGTGCAAGCTATGAGTTTGACATCGACGCTGTGCGCAAGGGTGAGCTTTCGCCTGTGTTCTTTGGCTCAGCGCTGACAAACTTCGGTGTAGAGCCTTTCCTTGAAAACTTCCTGGAGATGACCACCTCACCCACACCGAGAATGTCCTCTGAGGGCATTGTTGACCCCTTTGACCCGGCTTTCTCCGCATTTGTGTTCAAAATACAAGCAAATATGAACAAGGCGCACCGTGACAGGATTACTTTCCTGCGTGTATGCTCCGGAAAATTTGATAAAGAAATGGACGTTCTGCACGTTCAGGGCAATAAAAAAATGCGTCTTTCTCAGCCACAGCAGATAATGGCGCAGGAGCGTGAGATAATCGACGAGGCTTACGCAGGGGACATCATCGGCGTTTTCGACCCGGGAATTTTCTCTATCGGCGACACTATATGCGACCCGAAGAAAAAGTTTGAGTTCGAGCCGATACCTACCTTTGCTCCCGAACACTTTATGCGTGTCCGCCAGAAGGATACCCTTAAAAGAAAACAGTTCGTAAAGGGTGCAACGCAGATAGCCCAGGAGGGTGCGATACAGATCTTCCACGAGCCTGACACAGGTATGGAAGAGGTCATAGTGGGCGTTGTGGGCGTACTTCAGCTGGAAGTCTTTGAGTACCGCATGAAAAACGAATACAACGTTGAGCTTATCAAGGAAAGCCTGCCTTATTCATATATCCGCTGGATAGACAATAAGGAGCTTGACCCAAAAACCCTCAAGCTTTCAAGCGACACCAAGCTTGTCAAGGATTTTAAAGATAACTACCTTTTGCTTTTCTCAAGCGAGTGGAATATCCGCTGGGCGCTTGAAAAGAACGAGGGTCTGGAGCTTTCGGAGTTCAACCGAGGCGAATTACAGTAATATAATAAAAAAGTGTTATCCTTCGGAAAACAACTATGCTAAAGCTTTTTAATTCCCCCAGTAAAACTGGGGGTTTATTGTATGCTAAAGCATCCAGCAAAAATGCGGCACCGGGAAAGCTCCCGATACCGCATTAGTTATTATTCTTTCGACTTTGCCTTGGCTTTCTTTGCTGCGAAATAGCTCCAGCAGATACCCATTGTCAGCCAGAAGGTATCCTGATAGCACCGTAATATCAAAAATTCAAGCTTTGGGAGAAAACAATGTAAGTTATTCCTTGGGCATGGTCAGCAGATACTCCTTGGCTCCGGTGAATATGGTGAACGCAACCTTTTTCTGATAGTCCGGACTTTCAAGCAGCTTTGCCTCCTGTGGGTTTGACAAAAATCCGCATTCGACCATTACAGCTGTGTTCTTTGCGTTGTGCATAAGATACATCTCCTTGCCCACAGGCTTTGTTTCACGCATATTCTTTGGCTGCAAAAGCTCTTTGAACTGTGATCTCATACACTCTGCAAGTCTTTGTCCCTCGGCGCTGTCCTTGGGGAAGAACATCTGCGCTCCGCTGTATCCGGGATCGGTAAACTGATTCTGATGCACCGAAATAACAAGGGCATTGTCATAGCGGTTCATTATTTCCAGACGGTTTTTCATGTCTGAAAGCTTCTGTTTTCCAATACCCTCAACACCGCTGTCATGGATAGACCTGTCGTCTTCACGGGTGCAGATCACCTCAAATCCCGCAATTTCAAAACAGTCACGCAGGGACTGAACGATGGCAAGGTTTATCCCCTTTTCCGCAACACCGTTCACCGACACGCAGCCCCCGTCAATGCCTCCGTGACCGGGATCGAGAACTACTACCTTTCTTTTGCTGTCTGCTCCTACTGCCCCTGCGGCAGGAATACCCGTTGAGCCTTTCCCGGAAAAGATCCATATAATTGCAAATATGCCCACCATCAAAAGGCAGGCTCCGCTTTGTACCCTTCTCATCATGTTATATCTCTCCTTCATTCCCCATGTGCCCCAGCGGTCTATGCCCCTGCAGCATACGGTGCCTCTGCGGCGATTGTATAGTGACAAATCCTTTTCCCCCTCCCTCTTTTTTATTGTATTCCCATGCCATTCAAATAATTCACCCACCATGCCCGATCGCCCTTGTTTTCCCTTTTTAAAGCCTTTCAGACAGCCTTTTCATTTATTTGTGCAGTCCTCACAAAAAATCAAAGCCAAATTTGTTATCGGTTTATTTCCTTCCTGTGGTTTTTTTGTTGACATACTAATAAAAATAATGTATAATATTCTTTAGTAAATTTTATCTAATATATACGAAAGGTATGAGTCTCCTATGGCAAAAAAGCAAGAAACAATTCCTGAACAGGTTGTCAGACTTTATAAAGAAGGCTACGATCTGGATCGCATAGCAAATATCATGCAGATGAGCAAGGTAGGCGCAAGGGGAGTACTTGAAAAGTATATGCCCGATTATGAGAATTATCATCAGCCGCCCGCTCCTACCGAGGATCCGTCACAGGAAAAGGGTGTTATCGGAAGAATATCAAATCCGTTCAAAGGCAGAAAGAAAAAGGAAGAAACTTCAGCTCCTTCAACTGTAAACCTTAACCTGAACTATGATGAAAACGGATTTATCGACAAGCACACCGAATCTATTGCCAAGATGATCCGCAGAGGCGATTCGGATAAGAGGATCGCTGAGTTTTTCAACTGTTCTGTATCCGACGTCAAGGCCGTAAAACAGGTGCTGGATCAGCAGACAGATCTTGTAAAGGCCTCTCCTGCAGATACAGCCTCCAAGCAGGCTCCCGAGGAAGAAGAGGTATTCAACCCATTCATGCCGGAAAAGAAAAAGCATGAAAGCGAGCCTGTCCAGTCACAGCCTCAGCAGACCGGCGGATACGATCCATATGCACCGAATGCACCTCTGGATCCTTACGCAGTACCTTACGACCCCACCAATCCGTACGATCCCAATGCACCGCTGGATCCTTACGCAGTGCCTTATGACCCCACCAATCCATATGATCCCAATGCACCGCTGGATCCTTATGCAGTTCCATACAATCCCAATGAGGCCGAGCAGGAATATGTGCCGAACATAAAGTTTGAGGACGATGACGGGCTTGAAGAGATGCCGTCTATCTCTACGGATAATCTTGTGTTTGCCGAGCCTCCTGTTAAACCATCTACCGATGCTATCGATGCCATAGCCACAGATGATATTTCATTTGATATGGATGCGCTCGACAGCAATGATGAGAATATTTCGTTTGAATTGAAAGAGAGTGACGCAGAAATGACCGCAAGTGAAAAGATGAAAATGTTTGCTAAACAGCAGATAGATGAAAACAACACTAAGCTGGAAGCTCTTAAAAAGGAAAAGGAAAGCACAGCTAAAGAGCTTGCAAGTGCAGAGGCTGAACTTGCAACAACAAAGGCATCTATCGATGACTGTGAGACCCAGATCTCTCAGCTCAACATACAGCTTTCAGAGATCAATGCCAAGCTTACAGATCTTCGTTCAAGGCTTTCCGAGCATCAGATCAACGAAACAAAGCTTCTTGACAATACCGTTAAGAACAGAGCGGCTGTACAGGATATCGAGAACGCAATAAATGAGATAATGAAGGATAACTCAGAGTACGAGGCATTCTTGAAGTAAAAACTATACCCTCTCTTCCTGACGAAGGGAGGGTACCTTTTAAATCAGGGCAAAACACTGAAGGCTGTATTCAGTGAACGGATCATAAATAAGGGAGGAATAATAATGCTTATAACCACAACAGAAAACATCCCCGGAAAAGAATACGAGATACTCGGCTTAGCCAAAGGCTCCACCATCCAGTCCAAGCACATTGGTAAGGATATTGGCGCAGGTTTCAGAAATCTGGTAGGCGGCGAGGTAAAGGCTTATGTTGAAATGATGGACGAAGCTCGTGATATCGCCACCAGCAGAATGGAGGAAAGCGCTTTACAGATGGGTGCAGATGCTATCGTTTGCGTACGGTACAGTACATCAGCTGTTATGGCAAGTGCAGCCGAGGTCATGGCTTACGGCACAGCTGTAAAATTCAAGTAAGAGTATTTTTTCAGAAAATCTGACCTGTTTTGCTTTGTGCGTAAAGCACCCGGCAGAGCAGGTCTTTTTATACCGTTTTATCTTTTATCTGTTCAGCCCTTTTCGTGAGAGCAGATGCAAAAATGCTTGCTGTTCTTCGGCTGCGATCACTTCCCCACGGATCATAGGACAAATGGCTTTTTGCCACTCAGCTTGTCCTTCCACAGGGGCGAGAAGCTGCGAAGGTAATCAACTGCCTGAGACACCGTCTTTATTATGTACTTTGCTTCTTCCATTGTATTATATCTGCTCAGCGAAAGTCTGAGAGAGCCGTGGGCTATTTCCCGGCTGCGCCCGATGGCAAGCAGCACATGGCTCGGATCAAGCGCACCTGAGGTACAGGCAGATCCGGACGAGGCACATATGCCCTTCTCGTCCAGCTTTAAAAGCAGGCTCTCGCCTTGGATACCCTCAAAACAGAAGCTTATGTTTCCGGGTAAGCGGTTTTCTCTGTCGCCGTTCAAACAGCTGTGAGGTATTTGTGAAAGCCCACGGACGATCCTGTCACGGAGCAATATCTCCTGCCGGGAAACCTGCTGCATCTCATCGCAGGCTTCCTTTAATGCCTGAGCCATACCTGCCAGCGCAGGAACATTTTCCGTGCCGGCACGTTTCCCACGTTCCTGTGCACCTCCGTCGATCAGATTTTCAAGAGCTGTCCCTTTGCGTGCAAAAAGCACCCCAACACCCTTTGGTCCGTGAAATTTATGCCCCGACAGGGACAAAAGATCAATATTATCATTTTGTACATCCACCGGGATATGTCCCACCGCCTGAACAGCATCTGTGTGGAAAACTACTCCCTTTTTGCGGCATATCTCCCCGATCTCTTTTATGGGAAGTATCGTCCCTATCTCGTTGTTTGCATACATGACCGTGACAAGACAGGTGTCCTTTCTTATTGCATCGGCGATCTGCCGGGGGCTGACCCATCCCCTTTGGTCAACGTCCAGCAGCTGGGTCTCAAAGCCCTCGGTTTTAAGCCTGTCCAGAGTGTGCAATACAGCGTGATGTTCAATAACCGTTGAGATTATGTGCAGCTTATTGTTCTTTTTTCCGGCGTGTGCAGCTGAACGTATGGCCTGATTGTCCGACTCGCTCCCTCCCGAGGTAAAGTATATCTCCCGGGGCTGACAGTTTATGCACCGGGCTATGGTCTGCCTTGCTTCAAAAAGTACCTTTGCCGCCTCTTTGCCCATACTGTGCAAGCTTGACGGGTTGCCGTATACCTTGTTCATACATTCTGCAACAGTCTGCGCCACAGTGGGACTTAACTGTGTGGTTGCTGCATTGTCGGTATATATCATCTTATTTCCCCTTTTCTTTTATTATCCTACCTACTTTGTAGGCATTGTAACACCTCTTTGGAAATTTGTCAAGAGTAAATAATGCACCTCCAAAGCTGAATTATTTGACATAAGGGTAACAATAGGTTATAATCTAAAAAGTGAGGCGTAATATTTATGCTAAACCCGGCGTTTTCAAGCGCCTGTAATATTTTGTGATCTGAAAGGAGAAAAACACTATGGAACTAATACCCAGCTTTTGTGTTGACCACACCAAGATCGTACCCGGGATCTTTACCAGCAGAGTAGATACCCTTGGAGATCAGATCGTCACCACCTATGATATAAGGGTAACAAAACCAAATACCGAACCTTGCGTTGAGGTCGCTGCAATGCACTCGCTGGAGCATATTATCGCCACATACATGAGAAACCATCCAAACTGGAAGGACCAGCTCATCTACTGGGGGCCAATGGGCTGCCTCACAGGATTTTATCTTATCCTGAAAGGAGATCGCCAGCCAAAGGAAATATACGATCTGATACTCAGCTCCTTTAAATCTGTTGATAATTGCACAGAGGTCCCCGGAGTGTCGCCTGTAAACTGCGGCAATTACCTGCTCCACAACCTTGAAATGGCTAAATGGTATGCAGCCAGATTTGTAAAATATCTGCAAGAAAACGCACAAAACCCCATGATCTTTGAGTATCCGAGATCAGAGCGGCTTATAACAGACGACGGAAGAGAGTTCTTTGATTCCTGAGATCTGTTTTGTAACAAACCGCAAGATAATCTGGAAAAGAGTCTGCAATACCCATATTTAAACAGCAAAGCGCCTGTACCGGAAAAGTACAGGCGCTTTTAAGCTTTATTATTGTTTATTTTTCTATAAATTCTATCAGCGGTCTTATATTCTTCTTGTCTGAAAAATCAACAGGTGTATCGTATGCATCAAGCATACCCTGTTCATCCTCTGTGCGCTCCTTTATTCTTTGCAGCCTGACTTTCAGCATTTTCATAAGCACCTTATCCTTTGCATTCAGCTTGTCAAAATCAAATCCGCCTCGCAGATAGAAATATCCGATAGTTTTCTGCTGCTGGGCTGTCAGCACCCTGTCCCAAAAGACCTTCATTTCCTTTTCTCTGCCCGGATTTGAACCTACCGCAAAAAGTGCGATCTTTTTTCCCGACAGCTTGTCAAGGTTTTTAGTGATAAGCTTTACTCCGTTAAATCCGCCTGCATACATACCGCCGCCATAGATAATAGTATCATATCCAATAATATCCGAAAGCTCAGGATTTTCCTTTATATCACACCCAAGCTCCCGGGCTATCCACTGGGCATATCTCTTTGTGTAGCCCGATTTTGACTTGTATGCAACTATTGTTTTCATGCACTCTCCCCCTTTTTTACCCCTCGTTCTCTTCTTTGAGTTCACTGAGTCTGTCGCACAGCTTTGCAAGAGCAGAGCAATAGACATCGGTCTCCTCCTCAGTCAGGCACTCAAAAAGCCTGAACACGAAGCGTTTATCCTGCCCGTCCTTTTTAGTACGAAGATGCTCGGCAGCCTCGGTCTTAACAAGGCGGATCGCCCTTTTGTCCTTTTTGTCGGGAACGACTTTAAGAAAGCCCTTGGCGATGAGCCTGTCAACTATCTGGCGCATACTCTGGTGCGTTACGCCCGAAAGCTCGGATATCTGTTTAAGCGTTGGCGGTTCGGGAAAAGCGTCTATCATCGTTATCGCAAGCCACTGTTTTGCGGTTATATCCTCAAATCCCGAATCCATTATCGCCTGCAATCGGTTGGCACAAATAAAGATATTTACATAAGCGATAAGCCGCTGATCCATATTTTCAAAATCGTACATAAGTCCCTCCAAAAAACAGGCAGTATATTCCCTATATATGCAGTATACTACATACTTTTTCAAAAGTCAAGGGGGGAAAATAATTATTTTTGATCTGTGGTAAGAAAAGGATAGATCATAGTGTCACAGCTCTTTATAAGTCAGGGATCATGCAGCTATATTTAAAAAACAAAAAAGCGCCGCAAACATAACGTTTACGGCGTTTTTGGCAGGGGCAGAAGGTTTCGAACCCTCGGCACGCGGTTTTGGAGACCGCTGCTCTACCAGCTGAGCTATACCCCTAAATATAATGGACCATCGGGGACTCGAACCCTGGACCGACCGGTTATGAGCCGGTTGCTCTAACCAACTGAGCTAATGGTCCATATTAAAAAAATATACAAGCCATATTGATTTATAGCTTGTATCCGTTCTGCCCAATATGGTCAAGGCAGATTAAAAATGACCCGTGGGAGAATCGAACTCCCGTCGCCGGCGTGAGAGGCCGGAGTCTTAACCGCTTGACCAACGGGCCTTGCTTTAATTTTACAAAACAATAATCTTGTTTCATTCAGAGTTTGCGAAGCAAACTCGCAAGGTTTTTAAATGCGACGATAAAAATCTTAAAAATCCTGTGTGAGCTTTGCGCTTGCGAGCACAAGGATTTTTAATGATTTTTACGAGCAGTTAAATACCGAGTGCACCATCGGGGACTCGAACCCAGGACCCACTGATTAAGAGTCAGTTGCTCTACCATCTGAGCTAATGGTGCATATCCAATGTCGGCGACGACCTATGTTTCCGGGCCGTTACCAGCCAAGTATTTTCAGCGATGATGAGCTTAACTTCTGTGTTCGGCATGGGAACAGGTGTGACCTCATCTCTATAGTCACCGACTT